>ERZ812616.54-NODE-54-length-161639-cov-33.961927_pt1 | contig 161639 bp, 141 predicted proteins | sample MGYA00376249_ERZ812616 | MGnify/ENA primary metagenome ERZ812616 (study PRJEB26924, sample SAMEA4378265) | human gut metagenome | biome: human gut; feature: human-associated habitat; material: faeces | place: China | collected 2013 ...
GGACTTGCAGCGACGGACCTCGGGACGCTCTTACACCACGTCTGCGCGCGCCACCGCCGCCCAACCAGCCAATCGAGAAATTGGCGGCGATCGATGCTTTGTCCAACCCCCTTGCGATACCCTCTGGGCAAAAAATGGCAAATATGAGTACTGTTACCAGTTTAGTAACAGCGAAATCTGGCTGAATTTGCCGTCTTCCGCCAATTCCGAGCGTCATAAAGTCCCGAATCGCCATGTTTATAGGGTTGATTATATCCAATCCGAATCGATTGGTCTTAAATACTTTCCTGATGATATGTTACTGCTCAAACCACAGTACTCATATTTGCCATTTTTTGCCCACAGGGTCTATTCGAGGATAGTTTCCTGCGCCTCCAGCCCACCTCATGGCCGCCAAAACCCATTCAGCAACAGCTACCGCACATTTTGACATCAGCCAAACACCACTCACGGAGCTGTACTCCGCTATCGCCGAACCAAAATCAGAGCCGAGTCCCTTAAAAATCAAAATAACGTACCCTCATTTCAATGAACTCCGACAAGAACGGCATTTACATGAGCACCGTCACGCATCAATACGCCCTCATCGGGGGCACGCTATTCCAATTCAAGAAAATCGTCGCCCATGTATCGGAGCCGCACAGCCAAATCGTCATCTGCGGCAACGGTCCAGACATCCGTTACGCAACACTGGAAGAATGGGAGAAAGCTGGCGAATCTTTCGATAGACGGGCGCAGGTCGAGGGTGTCGTCACCAGTGCGAGCCCAGCGCGCGACAAACTCGAGCTCTTTCGCAATCTCTTTACTGGCCGCAAAGATGTTTACGCCCATGGGTACCGCAGAAAAGACGGGGGAATCGGCTATACGCCCGCCTGCGCAAACGAGTGGAAGTCAGGCATTTGTCCCAAAGCAAATCGTCAGAAAACCAAATGCGCTGAATGCGGCAACCGCGTCTTCCCCGAGTTGAGCGATACCGCGATCATCTCCCATTTCAAGGGCAGTGACGACAGACTCCGAGACGTCATAGGTCAATATGTTCTCGATAATGACAGCAACACAAAAGTCCTGGTCATCGACTTTGACGGAGCCGATTGGAAAGAAGCGACAAACGCCATTCGGCTTGTCGCAAAAAACCATGGAATCGATGCTGCAGTCGAGCGATCGAGATCAGGTAACGGCACACATGTCTGGTTTTTCTTCCTAGAGCTCACCAGCGCGAAGATCGCACGAGAATTTGGAAGCAGCCTTATCACCGAAGCGGCGGCGCTCAACAAGACAATCACCTTTGAAGCTTTTGACCGGATGCTGCCCGCGCAGTCCACCATTCCTGAGGGAGGCTTTGGAAATCTCATAGCGCTGCCTTTTCAAGGAAAAGCGCAGCGAAAAGGGAACAGCGTATTTGTTGACGAGCAATTTGAGCCCTTTCCCGATCAATGGCTTTACCTTTCTCAAATCCAGTTAATCCCGCGCACGACGGTGCAAAATCTGATCGAGAGCATCGACAATAGGTCGCACGGAATAGCGGCTGCGACGGCGGCAAACACCGCCGCACCGCATTCCCAGAGGCCGCGAAAGCGGCTTCCGCTCACACCGCGGGACCTCCCGTCATCGCTGTCCGTCACGCAGGCCGATATGCTCTATATCCCCGAAAAATCTCTGAGTCCCGCAGCTCAAATGGAAGTCCGCAGGCTTGCAACATTTGCCAACCCAGAATTCTTCCGCGCGCAATCTATGCATCAATCGGTATTCGGCAAACCGCGGTACATAGACCTCAGCGAACTTAGAGACGGCTGCGTCGCGATTCCCAGAGGCTGCAAGACTCAGCTTGAGCGGCTGCTTCAAGAAGCCGGCGTTGCTGCCCACTATTCAGACAAGCGCCAGTCTGGAAATCCAATTGTAATGACATTTAAAGGGACTCTTCGCCCTGAACAGCAAATTGCCGCTGAACAAATGCTCGGCCATGAAGACGGGATCATGTCTGCACCGACGGGTTTCGGGAAAACCGTCATTGGAGCCTATCTTATTGCTGCCATCGGTCTTCCAGCGCTCGTCATCGTTCCCAAGACTGCGCTCATTGCCCAATGGAAAACCCAGCTCGAACGATTTCTCGACATCACGGACAACAGAGAGCCCGTCCGAACCCCAAAAGGACGAATCAGCAAAAGGCAGCCTCCGCTCATTGGTCAAACCGGAGGAGGCAAAACCGCCATAAGCCATCTCATCGACGTTGCTTCATTCCAGTCTTTGTCCAGCAAGGACCCCCAGACCGAAGAACCAATAGCCAAGGAGTTCGTTCGTGATTACGGCCTCATCATCTGTGATGAATGTCACCATGCAGCCGCACCACAGCTTGAGCTCGTCCTCAAGTCCGCTCCAGCCAAATATGTATACGGCCTTTCCGCGACGCCCGAACGCTCGGACGGACTCACGCGAGCACTCTCAATGCTCTGCGGCCCGCTTCGCCATGCCATTGATCCAAAAACGCAAGCAATCCAACAGGGAATTCAGCGCGTTGTTAGGCCGCGTTTTACCGGAGTTCGACTACCCGCCTACGAACCAGGGGCGTCCTTTAATCAAGTTCTCGATCTCCTGTGTGCGCACACAGCGAGAAACGAAGCAATTGTCGACGATGCCCTCGAGACCGCGTCAAACGGTCGACATCCGCTTGTGCTATCCAAAAGGAAAAAACATGCCGAAGAGCTATGTAGGCTGCTTCAAAGCCGCGGGCACGAACCTATACTCTTAACCGGAGAAATCGACGCCAAAGAAAGAAAGGCAATACTGAACAGCCTTCCCGGCTTCGAGCATGAGCATCGAATTATCATCGCAACCGAAGGCCTTCTGAGCGAGGGTTTCGACCTGTCTTACCTTGACACTCTGCTCATTGCCACACCGATATCTTGGGACGGCAGCATAACGCAGCAGGCAGGCAGACTACATAGAAGTCACGAGGGCAAGCAGCGGGTTGAGATATTCGACTATGTTGATTTGTCGATACCCATGCTCGCGCGTATGTACCAGAAGAGACTCAAGACCTACGCAAAGCTAGGATATGAAGTCTTTGCAGCAAATGATAACAAACGGGCCGATCAAAACATCCTCGTTAGGCCGGCAAGGGCCGTGGAGGCCTTAGCGGATGACATCGCGCGCGCAACGAAAAGCATTTTTATTGCCGCGCCCTACGCATCCGCTGCATGCCTCGCAAAGCTCGCTGCCGTACTCACAGGCGCCGCCGCCCGTGGGATTGCCCTTGAGATTTCAATTGCCTCGACTCCGCACAATGACGTGAAAGCGATTTTTACCGAGATGAACGTCGACTATTCCATCAAAGCCGAAGGGCGCCTGTGCGCGTCAGTAATTGACGAGGAAACCGTCTGGTACGGAACCATTCCATTACTGGCCTTTCCTAAGAAAGAGGACTGCAGCATCCGTTTCAAAAGCAGCGAAGTTGCAGCCGAACTTTTAAGCGAAATCCAGCGAAGAGGAGAACCGGAGGTCGCAGCCACGAACGGGACGTCTCCAACAGTTACGGTGGAATAGGGGCCATTTTTGGCCAATCGGCCGCGAATCAATCCCTATTCCCCCGCGAATCATAAGCGAGCAATCAGCCCTGCGGACCTTGGAACAGCTCCTCGTGCGAGCCCATTCTCACCAGCCGGATCACCGGATTAGTCTTATGCGGCAAGTAGAGAACGACCACATCGACCAAGCCGTCGGATAGATGGAAATCGATGTGGCCGTTGTAGTTGCCGCCCGGGTTTGAAAGCTCGTGGGCACCATATTCCGCGGGAAGCGAGCCGTGAGCCGCAAGCTCTGCGACCGCCGCCTTAAACTCGGTTTTTAGCTGCGGATGGATGCGCATCGTCCGTTTGTAATCCGCCTTAAACTGAGCCTCGACCTTAATCTCAAACATCGCTAGTCCTCATCGAGGAATGATATAAGCTCATCAGCGTTATTGAATGACGGGCTTTCGTCCGGCAGAATCCCCAACTCATGAGCTTCGGCGATCACCATGGCACGCCTCGTTGCCTCGTTGGGCACCTCCGCCCTTCCTACGATCTCAAAAGGAATCTTTCGTTGATTTACCAGCTGCCGAACAGCAAGGTTGAGATACGAATTGAGACTCAGACCAACCGTATCCAAGAACTCAGTCGCCTGTTCCTTGAGCCCCTCTTCGATGCGAACCGTCGTAGGCTTAACCGTTGCAGTAGACATACGCGACCTCCTCGCCTCGTCTTTTGCATCAGTATACCCAGTTTAGATGGCATACTGATGTTAAATAGCATCAGTATGCCGTTCACATTACTATAACAACAGTCACAGCACCCTACATCAGCCCGCTGAGTGCAATGTCAACGGCCTCGTTGAGGTCGTCGGTAATGTGTACCAGATCCGGATCGAGCGGGCTAATCATACCGGTGCTCATCACCGGGCCGTTGAGCCAGTCGAATAGGCCCTGCCAGTACTCGGTGCCCACCAGCACGAGCGGCATGCGCTTGACCTTGTGCGTTTGCACCAGCGTGAGAACCTCGAACATCTCGTCGAGCGTGCCAAAGCCGCCGGGAAATACGATGGCGCCCGAGCTGTACTTAACGAACATGGTTTTGCGCACAAAGAAGTAGCGGAAGTCCATGCCGAGGTTCACGTATTTATTGAGCCCCTGCTCGTGCGGCAATTCAATGCCTAGGCCAACTGACTTGCCGTTGACACTCGCCGCTCCCCTGTTGGCCGCTTCCATGATGCCGGGGCCGCCACCGGTGATGACCGCCACGCCACGTTGCGCGATCTTGCGCCCGACGGTACGCGCCGCCTTGTAGAGCGGATCGGTCTTGGGCGTGCGGGCGCTACCGAAGATAGTCACCGCAGGTCCAAGCTCGGCAAGTGCGCCAAAGCCATCGACAAACTCTGCCTGAATTCGCAGCACGCGCCAGGGGTCGGCGTGCAGCCAGTCAGTCGACTCCTCGGGCGCCAGCAGGTTGGCGTAGGTGTTGTCCTTGGGAATCATGGGGCCGCGCATGACCACGGGGCCGCGGCGGTACGTCTCGTCGTAGGCAGGCTCGCCCTCGACGTTCTCATTCTTAATCATGGGTACTCCTATCGAGAAAAAGAAAAACGGGCGGGGTCGACGCCATGCGTCAAACACCCGCCCGAACATCAACTATTCGGTATGGTACCCACGATGCATCAAGTGCTTGCAAGGCATCGGTCAGCGGTCGTGCAACCGATGCCAGCGAAGGCGATGCCCGGCGCCGGCTGCGCGCGGTCGATTGGCACGCGATCTCGACACCGCGCGAGCGCCCCCGTAAGCGCACCCACAGCTCTTAGTAATCCACCGCCGCTGGGCTGTTCATCCAGTCACTCACGAACGCGCCGTAACGACCCTCGATAATGGCCTGGCGGGCGCGCTGCATCAGGTTGAGCAGGTAGTAGATGTTGTGCATCGACAGCAGAATGCCGCCGAGCATCTCCTTCTGCGTGACCATGTGACGGATGAGCGCACGGCTGTAACCGCCCGTGCACACCGGGCAGGTGCAGGTGGGATCGATGGGACCGTCGTCGTGCGCAAAGCGAGCGTTGCGGAAGTTGAGGCGACCCTCGCTGGAGAATGCCGTGCCCATACGGCCGGTGCGCGTCGGCAGCACGCAGTCAAACATGTCGATGCCCACGCCAACGCCGCGCACGAGCGTGGTCGGGTTGCCGACACCCATCAGGTAGCGCGGCTTATGCTTGGGCATGTACTCGCTCACGAGCGGCGCCAGGGTCTCGAACATGGTCTCGTGATCCTCGCCCACCGAATAGCCACCGATACCATAGCCCGGGAAGTCGCCGCACTCCTCCAGATGGCGCAGCGAACGCAGGCGCAGATCCAGGTGCATGCCGCCCTGAACGATGCCAAAGAGCGCCTGGTCATCGCGGGTATGCGCCTTATAGCAGCGCTCGGCCCACATGCTCGACAGCTCAACGGCGCGCTCAACGTAGGCGCGCGTGGCGGGATAGCCCGGGCACTGGTCGAGCTGCATGCAGATATCGGAGCCGAGTTTCATGGCGATTTCCATGTTGTCCTCGGGCGTCCAAAACACGTGGCGGCCGTCGTAATCGTTGACGATAAAGCGCACGCCCTCATCGGTGAGCTTGACGGCATCGTTGTGGCTGAAGACCTGGAAACCGCCCGAGTCGGTGAGGATGGGGCCGTGCCAGTTCATGAACTTGTGCAGGCCGCCCAGCTCGGCGATGGTATCCTCGCCGGGACGCATGGACAGATGATAGGTATTGGCGAGCACGATCTGGGCGCCGAGCTTCTTGACAGTCTCGGTAGGAATGCCCTTGACGTTTGCCTTGGTGCCCACGGGCATAAAGATCGGCGTCTCGATGTCGCCGTGCGGGGTGTGCAGCACGCCGGCGCGCGCGTGCGTCGTCGGATCCTCGGCAATCAGGTCGAATTTAAAAAGGTTCTGGTCCATAAACTGGAACTCCTTGGTTGCGGTTCATACGCAAACCATTATACGGGCAACCCGCAAGAAGCACCGACTCGACAGAAACTGGTGCGAGGAGGATACGGCAGGGACACGGCAAATGAGCGTGGATTTTTGGACGCTTACCGGATGAGCATGGATAATCTCCCACTTTTGCCCAAAGCACAGCCCAAAAACGGGAGATTATCCACTTTCATTCTGCGGGCACTCATTTAAGTACGTCCCCGATGAGTGGAGCTATTTACCAGCCACGGCAACGCCGATATTTTGGCAACGTCAGCGAGCGGGTCGCATTTGAGACAAGGTGCCGTGAAATGAAAGGGCGCTGACCTTCTGGTCGCGCCCTTGAAGTTGAACGTCAGATTGTCCAAATGCGGCCCGCGCAGCGTCGAGCCGTTACGCGGTTTGGTAAAACCGCGTAACCCCTAAGGACGCTGGCCCATGCCACCCTCGAGGGTGACGGTCTCGCCGTTCATATACTTAAAGTCGGGACCGCAGAGCTGAACGACAACGCGGCCGATTTCCTTCTCGACGTCGCCGTAGTGACCCGCCGGCGGCATGTGGACGTTGGCCTTGAACGCCTCGGGATAGGCATCCTGGAAGTTCTCGAGCGCGGCGGTCCAAGCAAGCGGGCAAACGATATTGACGTTGATGCCGTCCTTGCCCCACTCGTTGGCAGCGACGCGGGTCAGACCGCGGATGCCCTCCTTGGCAGCGGCGTAGCTGCACTGGCCATAGTTGCCAAACAGGCCGGCGCCCGAAGCAAAGTTGACCACGGAGCCCTTGGTCTCCTTCAGGTGCGGGTAGGCCTTCTGCATGTACAGGTAGGTGGCATACAGACCGGAGTAAATGGCGAGGTTGAACTGGTCCATGGTGTGATCGGCGATCGTCACGCCCGAAGCGCTGGCCTGAGCATTGTTGACGACGGCGTCGATGCGGCCGAACTCCTCAATGGCCTTGTCGATGACGTTCTGGACGACGGCCTCGTTGTCCTGACCAGCCGAGACATCGGCCTGAACAGGCAGAACCTTGACGCCGTACTCGGCCTCGAGGGATTCCTTGGCAGCCTCGAGCTTGGCAACGTTGCGGCCGGTAATGACGAGGTTTGCGCCCTCCTTGGCAAAAGCGATATCGATACCGTAGCCGATGGAGCCAGCGGAGCCGTCCTTGAGCGTGGCCTTGCCGCCGCCGGTGACGATCACGGTCTTACCAGTGAAAAGTCCCATATAAAGTCCTTTCAAATCGCGACGGGCCTGCCCGTCGACTGAGCGCATCCAACTTCACGCGCCAAAAGCTGAAATGCAACTTTAGCGGGTTCAAGTGAAAAATAAAGCCCATGGCAGGCGAACGGCGCAACGTCTTTCGGCGAAGGGAATGTCAAGTACAAACTGGATAAAGTGGCCGAGTTTTTGCTATCGACGCGAGCCATCGAACACGTTTTGAAACTTTGCTGCAGCGCGCGGGATGTCGGCGCAAGACTTTATCATAGGGTGACAAACAACGATGAGGAGCACATGCCTATGACAGACGAGCTGGACCCCCAGACTCAACAGCATATTGATGATTCCGCAGACGTCACTGCAGATGCCGACGCTGTGACCTGCGATGATATTGGCCTCGACGACCCATTCTTGGACGAAAGCGCTACGGCGGAAACCCCCGGCGCCGAAGATGCCGGCGAGCAAAACGACGATGCGCCCGCTCAGGACGACGCCCCTGTACAGGATGCTGCTCCGCAAGCTGCGGGCCCTATCGAGGTTTCTTCGGAAGAAGAGCTCGACGCCGTCATGGACTCCATGATGGATGCCGTCAAAGCGATGAAAGACGCCGTGGCCGACGCTGACGTTGACGCCGAGGAAGAGGAGGCCGCCGAGGCAGCCTCGACCTTCGTACCCGGCGAGACTCCGGTTGCCGACCAGGGCAGCGCCATGCCCTCGTTTCTGCAGCTCGAGCATCCCACGATTGGCGCCGATGCGGTCGACCCGCACGCAGCAGGCTTTTCTGTGGTCGAGGGCGGCACCGGCAATATCGCCGCGCCGCAGGCTACCGATGCGGACGCTGCCGACACCGCTCGCCCGACCGCCCCGCACTCCCCCGCCGCGAGCCGCGATCTGGGGGCCGCTGTCTCGAACACCGCGAACGCCGTGGGCACCTTTATCGCCCAGGGTGCCTCGGCCATGCGCGAGATGAACGCCGCGAAAAAGGCACTTGCCGATGCCCGCGCTCACCTGGCCGAACTTGAGCAGCGCATTGCCGATCAGGCCGAGGAACTCGAGACGCGCCAGGATATCGCAGGCCGCTACGACCAGATCGTCGCCGACCAGCGCCAGGCGATTGCCACGGCCCAAAAGACTGCAGCGGCCGCCGAGATTGACCGTGATGCCCACGCCTCCAAAGCGACAGAGCTCAAGGGTCAGCTCGAACAAATGAAGACAGAGGATGACGCGACTGAGCTCCGTCTGAAGGCCGCGCTCGATGCCGTGGAGGCCCGCGAGGCGAGCTCGCGCGAGACCGGCAACCGCCTCGTTCGACGTCTTGAGGATTCCAAGCGCATCCGCGACAAGGTGAAGGCAGAGCGAGACACCGGCATTGCCGCCGCACAACAAACCGTCGACGCCACGCGCGCCCAGCTCGAGACACTGCGTCATGAGTATGCCGAGCTGCAACGCAATCCCTCGGCAAATCCCGCCAACTATACGGTGCGCACCAGCGAGCTCTCGATGCAGATTTCCGACACGGCAGATGCCCTGCGTAAAGCCGAAGAAGATGTCCCGCGCATCACCGCCGACCTTGAGCATTCACTTGCCGCCGCCGAGCAGGCCGTCGAGCAGGCTCAAGCCCCTATCGCCGACGCAAAACGCGCGCACCAAGCCGTGACGACCGAAGCCGATGCCGCGCGCGACGAGTTGCAGACGGCGAAGACTGCCGCCGCGACTCGTCAGCGCGAACTGCGCGAGAAGATCGCCGCGGAGGACAAGGCACGCCGCGACCAGGAGCAGACCATCGCCAACGCCCAAGCAGATGCCGCACATGCACAGTCGATCATCGAACAGGCGGCCGAGGTGCACGACCACCCAGAGATCACTGAGTCGCTTGCAGGATCCTTGGCCCGAGACAAAGCCGAACACGCCGAAACCGAGCGCGAAGTGGCCCAGCTAGAGGCTACCGAGGATGACGTACGAGAGCGCACCCGCGACTCACGCATCAAATTCACCGGCGCCATCGTCTGCATCGTCGCCGTGATTCTAGCGATCATCCTGGTCTGGCTCTTCGCGAGCAAGTAAACCAGTTGCCAAAAAACGTTCAACGCAGTTGCGGTGAGATAGTTCCTGTTTAGTCCTCAATAAGGCCAATTCAAGAACTATCTCACCGCAACCTATTTAAATCGACGCAAGGCAACCTATCCCTCTTGCACCAATCTCTTGACATAAGGACTGTCCCCAAGTGCCGACACAAAAGGAACGTCCCCAAGTGCCGACAAAGGCGACGCCGATGCCTTGGCAAAGTCAGCGAAAACCCGCCAGAGCGAGCAAGGTGCCTTGAAACGAGGCGGCATTGACCTTCTGGTCATGCCGCCGAAGTTGAAAGGCAGATTGCCGCTCTGGCGGGTTTGCAGCGTCAACCGGTTACGCGGTTTGGTAAAACCGCGTAACTAAACCAGCTTGAAGCCCTTGCGCTTGCCCACGGAGAGGGTGTCGCCCAGCTTGAGGGCGCTCGGATCGATGTTGTAGCTCTTGGAAGCCACAGCCTTGCCGTTGATCTTGACGCCGCCGCCGTCGATGTCGCGGCGGGCCTGACCGGCGCTGGCCGAAAGGCCCAGGTCCTTGAGCAGGCCAGCGAGGTAAATCTGGCCCTCGTCGTTGACGGTCAGCTCAACGTGCTTCTCGGGGAAGTCGGCAAGCTGGCCCTCCTTGAACACACGGTCGAACTCGGCCTGAGCCTCGTCGCCGGCGCCAGCACCGTGGTAGGTGTCGCACAGGTCGCGGCCTAGAGCGCGCTTGAGCTCGTAGGGGTCGGCGGAGCCATCGGCCAGGGCGGCATCGATCTTGTCGACCTCGGCCGGGGCGAGCGAGCTGGCCAGACGATAGTACTTGCCGATCATCTCGTCGGGGATGGACATGGTCTTGCCGAACATATCCTTGGGAGTGTCGGTCAGGCCGATGTAGTTGCCATAGGACTTGGACATCTTGCGCACGCCGTCGGTGCCCTCGAGCAGCGGCATGGTAAGCGCGATCTGCGGCTCCATGCCCATCTTCTCCATGAGCTCGCGGCCGGCGAGCAGGTTGAAGAGCTGGTCGGTGCCGCCCATCTCGACGTCGGCCTTGATCTGAACGGAGTCGAAGGCCTGCATCACGGGGTACAGAAACTCGTGCAGGGCAATCGGCGTCTGGGACTGGTAGCGCTTGGTAAAGTCGTCGCGCTCAAGGATGCGGGCGACGGTGAACTTGGAGCACACCTGCAGCAGGCCGGCCAGGTCCATCGAAAGGATCCAGTCGCCGTTGTGCACGATGGTGGTCTTCTCGGGGTCCAGGATCTTCATGGCCTGGCTCACGTAGGTCTCGGCGTTGGCCTCGATCTGCTCCTGCGAAAGCTGCGGGCGGGTGGAGTTCTTGCCCGAGGGGTCGCCGATCAGCGCAGTGCCGTTGCCGATGATAAGGGTGACGTTGTGGCCCAGGTCCTGGAACTGACGCATCTTGCGCAGGGGCACGGCATGGCCCAGGTGCAGGTCGGGGCTGGTGGGATCGACGCCGAGCTTGATGTTGAGGGGCTCGCCCTTCTCAAGCTTCTTGCGAAGGTCGGCCTCGGGGACGATCTGCGCTGCACCCGAGGTGATGATACGCATTTGCTCGTCAACAGACAGCATTGGGTATCCTCCTTTTGCTATAGCACCCTCACCGGATACGGCGGTGCTGGAAGTTCATAAACCCACTAATAATAACCAAAACAGCGCGACGCGGCACCTACGACAGGAAAATCCTCGTCCTGCCGCACGCGTCGATAACGACCGGCAAACGCGTGCCGTCACGTTCGACCAAAAAGCGCGTCTGCTGACGGCGCGAGCAGTCACGGCAACGGACCTGCCCCGTTGCATCCGTGGCGCAGGCGCCCTCGGCAGTCAGCAAGCAGTGCTCGCACACCATGAGCTCGGGACGGTCGGCATCGACAGGCCCCAAGACACCGGGGCAAGCGGCAAGTTCGGCAACACGCTCCGCATCATTGCCGAGCAACTCGGCCGACAAGCACACCCGCCCCGCACCGAGTCCGCGCAGCCAGGTAAGCGTGGCCCGATTGGCACAGAACACCGGCGCCGCCACGTCAAACGTTGTGCCCAGCTCGCGGGCCATCGCCACTTGTCCCAGATTGCGGCAGACGACGCGCCCGGCACGCTGCATAAGCGCCCGAGTCCGCTCGGCGTCGCCCGCGCGGCACACTTCGTCGAGCACCACCGTTGTATCGGACAGATCTCGCTCATCGCGCGGACCCACATCCATCAGCTCCCAGGCAAAGACCATACGAGCAAAATCCTCGCGCTTTGCCGGCCCCGCCGACCCCGCCAACTCCGTCGACGCACCGCCATCCACCGCAGCGCCCTCAAAGGGCAGCACCTCAACGGCACGCGCAACGGGCGCAATCGCATCCGCCTCGGCCCGCATGCGCTCCAACACCGCCGCCGTCTGATCCAACACGCCGGCGCTGCGAATCAGATAGACCTCGCAGCCCGCGTCCACCTTACGTTTGCAATGCACGACGATGCGCTCCCCCGCAGCGGCATCCACGGGGCAAGGCACCTGTGGCCAGCGCTTGGGCACATCGGGACGCGCGTCGGCACCCGGGTAAAATCGGATTTCGAGCGTATCGCCCGCCGCCACGGCGGCATCAAGCTCAACCGTCACCTCTTCGTGACCCACCGCCACCAAGTGGCCCACGCGCACGCCCTGGTTGATCGCGCGCTCAAAGCTCATGAGCTCGGCACCCGAACGACCCCGCAGGTAAGCATCGGTAAACCCACGGTTAAACGACCTTCCCAGCTCGCGTTCAAGCTCTTCCACGGCACCGGAGTCCCACGCGCCGTCGCACAGCATATCGAGTGCCCGACGCCACACCCTCACCACGTTGAATACGTAATCGGGATTCTTCATGCGTCCCTCGATCTTGAGCGATGCCACGCCGGTGGCAACAAGCTCGGGCAGGTGCGCGATACCCAGATAGTCACGCGGACAAAGCAGGCGGTCTCCCTCGACGGCAACAACACTCTGCCCCGCCTCGTCCACTAGGTCGTACGCCAGACGGCACGGCTGCGTGCAGTCGCCGCGCATCGCCGAGCGCCCACGCCGCAAGGCCGAGAACTCGCACGCCCCCGAATAGCCGATGCAAATCGCACCGTGGCAGAATACCTCGATGGGCACGCCCGTGGCACATAGCGCCGCAATCTCGTCGACCGTCAGCTCGCGTGCCGTCGTCACGCGCTCGACCCCCAGCTCATCGGCGGCAAGCCGCACGGCACCCTCGCTATGAGCGCCCGCCTGCGTGGACAGGTGAATCTCGACCCCGGGAATCGCCGCGCGCAGCGCGCAGGCCAACCCGGCATCGGCGACAATCAGAGCATCGGCGCCCAGCTCCAGTGCATGAGCTCCCAACGCCACCGCGTCGGACAACTCATCGTCAAACACGAACACGTTGAGCGTTACGTACACACGCACGCCATGGGCATGCGCCACGGCGCAGCCGCGCGCAAACTCGTTATCCGTAAAGCCATGGGCGCTCACACGGGCGTTAAAGCCGCCCAACCCCGCATAGATGGCATCGGCACCCGCGGCGATGGCCGCAAGCATCTGGTCGAGTCCGCCCGCCGGCGCCAGCAGCTCGGGCAGCGCCGCACCGGCAGCATCCAATCCAGTCTCGTATTGTCCGCTCGGCCCCATCGTCCGAATCGCCATCGACAAACTCCTTACCAAGGTATGCATTCACTCTGAAAAATGCCGTCTTCCAGCATACACGAGGCCTCGCGCGCCCCGTTTGGTTTATCGTGTAATAACTTATGTCCATCCTGCCCAGACGGCACATCCACCGTCTGGCACGACATACCTGGAGGTCAATATATGGGTCCTCGCCAACGACAGGGACGCAGCCGTTCAAAGACGCATGCTCTGCCCATAATCCTGCTCTCGTTTTTGGGCTTTCTGCTGATTGCGGGCGTGGCATTTGGCATCGGCATGGTCGGCAACGTCAACCGCTGGCTGTCCGATCTGCCCGACTACACCGACGCCAACGCGTATCTGGTGAGCGAGCCCACCGAGATCGTCGACTGCAACGGCAACAAGATCGCGAGCTTCTACACGCAAAACCGCAAGTCTATCACCAAGGACGAGGTCTCCCCCTACGTGCTGCAGGGCACCGTTGACGTCGAGGACGAGCGCTTCTACGAGCACGGCGGTATCGACCTGTGGGGTATCGCGCGTGCTGCGGTGGCAACCCTCGGTGGCGGGCACGAAGGCGCCTCGACTATCACCCAGCAGCTTGTGCGCAACACCATCCTGCAGGAGGAGCAGTTCGACTCGACCATTGAGCGTAAGGTGCGCGAGGCCTACATCGCCATCAAGATGGAGGACATGTACTCCAAAGACGAGATCCTCATGATGTACCTCAACACCATCTATTACGGCCACGGCGCCTACGGCATCGAGGCCGCAGCCGAGACCTATCTGTCCAAGAGCGCCGCCGACCTCACCCTCAGCGAGGCCGCGCTGCTCATCGGCCTTCCCAACTCGCCTTCGCAGTACGACCCCACGGTCAACCCCGATCTGGCACTGTCTCGCCGCAACAAGGTTCTCGACAACATGCTGCGCCTGGGCCACATCACCCAGGAGGAGCACGATGCCGCACAGGCCGAGCCCATCACCCTCAACGTGACCGAAATCTCGGGCAGCGGCGTCGACGTATACTCGCAGCCCTACTTTGTCTCCTACGTCAAGCAGCTACTGGAGCAGGAGTTCTCGACCGACGTGCTCTTTAAGGGCGGCCTGACCGTCAAGACCACCATCGACCCCACGATGCAGCAGGTGGCAGAGAATGCCGTCCGCGAGCAGCTCGACACGCTCTCGCTTGACGGCCTGGACATGGGCATGGTCGTCGTCGACCCCAAGACCGGCTACATCAAGTGCATGGTGGGCGGCTACGACTACAACGCCGACGAGAACCACGTAAACCATGCCACGGCCAAGCGTCCCGTCGGCTCCACCTTTAAGGCCTTTACGCTGGCAACTGCCATCCAAAACGGCATGAACCCCAACGTCACCCTCAACTGCAACTCGCCGCTCAAGGCCAAGGGCACCACAACCGAGGTACAAAACTACGCCAACCAGAGCTATGGCAACATCACGCTTAAGCAGGCGACGGCATACTCCTCCAACACCGGCTACATCCAGGTGGCGGAAGCCGTCGGCAACAGCAAGATCATCTCGCTCGTCAAAAAGCTCGGCATCGACCCCGCCAAGGACAACATCGAGGACGTTCCCGTCATGACCCTCGGCACCGGCTCGATCTCGCCGCTCGAGATGGCCGCCGCCTACGCGACGTTTGCCAACGGCGGCTACTATCGCCAGCCGATCGCCATCACCGAGATTGACTCTCGTACCGGTTCGGTGCTGTACCAGCACACCGACAATCCCTCACAGGTGCTTACCGAGGGCGAGGCCGCCGCGGTCACCGATGTTCTGTCCGGCGTCATGAAGGGCAGCGGTACGGGTGCTGCCGGCGCCCTGAGTGTCAACCAGCCCTATGCCGGCAAGACGGGCACCACCGACAACACCACCAACCTGTGGTTCTGCGGCTATACCCCGCAGCTGGCATGCGCCCTGTGGACCGGCTATTCCGCGGGCGAGATCCCCATCCAAAAGTACGGCACGGACCTGCTGGGCGACAGCACCAACCTGCCTGTCTTTAAGCGGTTTATGAACACCGTTCTGACCGGTACCGAGCGCGAGGAGTTTGCGACCGGAACGGCGCCCACCTACAAGAACAACAGCGTCTGGAAGTTCTACGGCACCAACAACACCAAGAAGTCGGAGAACGACGACAAGGACAAGGACGAAGAGGAAGAGGAAGAGGAAACCACCACAACGACTACCACGACGACCACGACCACCGAGACCACGGGCGGCGACACCACCGGCGGCACCGGTACGACCGGTGGCTCGACGGGCGGCTCCACTGGTGGTTCGACCGGCGGCGATGGCGGCACGCCTACGCCTACGCCCACTCCCGACCCCTCGCCCACGCCTGACGATACGGTCGGCTAAGGAGTACGCGACTAAAGCCAACAAGGCCCCGAGCAGCTTATTGAACTGCTCGGGGCCTTTTAGTTTGAAGCGACCTGGTGGGCGGTCTTTATACCGGCAAACAAAAAGAGGTACCGACCAACGTCGATACCCCTTACAAGCCACTATGTCAGCGCACACAATGCCGAGCGCACGACCCGCACACCTACTTGCGAGAATTGCTCAACTTATTGATCAGCGCCTCGAGACGCTCGCCGTCCTCGGCCGTCTGGGCAATAACCAAAATCGTATCGTTGCCGGCAAGCGAACCAAGCACATCGGGCAACTCTGCCGCATCAACGGCGGCGGCGATGCCGGAAGCCGTGCCAGGCTGAGCCTTGATCATAACCAGATTATCGGTACGCAGAACGCCCGTTACGAGCTCGGAAACCATACGCTGCAGGTGCAAGTCCTCTGCCAGAACATAGATGCCCTCAGGGAGCTTACGCAGCCCCATGTCGGCAATATCGCGAGAGACAGTCGCCTGCGTGCAATCAAAGCCCATAGCACGGAGCTCATCAACCAGCACGCGCTGCGTGCGGACATCCTTATTGCGCACAATATCTCTAATGGCATCCTGGCGCCCATTGCGTTTTTTAGCCATACAAACCCTCTCTCCAAAAGATGGCGGAGACAATCAATCAGTGATTGAATAGTTTAACGCTATTTGAAGGCTTTTGTGTATAAGAACGCATTTCGAAACAATTCTATGCAAGTTTGTTTCGTAATGAGCCGTTTAGGCGGTTTTTGCGCCCGTCCGGTTAAGAAAAGCTGCCAGATGCGTACACATCACGCAGCGCGCGGGCTTAGCGCTGGCGATCGGCCCAAACAACAGGCCCAGTCCCCGATGGTTGTCCTTGAGCGCGGCGACCATCTGACGGGTTCGAGGCGCCTCGAGCATATCACGCATGCGGGCGGAACGCTCGATTGACGACACTCCATGCGGGCTCAGACACAAATTCTCGATGCAGGCGACCAGTCCGGCAAAGTAGAACTTTTGGCTTGCCAGCTTGAGCCGACCACCGCTATCTGCTTCCGAGAGTGAGTCCGCAAGCTCGTCGAGCGCCCGGGTGTCATCGGATACCTTGGCATACATGGTGGGATCAAAGGCATCTGTAAGCTTAGGCGCCGCCGCGTGGAAACAAGCGTCGCCGCATCCGGAGACGCGCTGTGCCTGCGAGAGCGCGCACGCCATAAACCCAACCGTGCGAAACGTCTTATCGCACAAAAGACATGCCTCAAACAGTGGACGGCTGTACATCACGCCAGAGACTTGAGCAACCAAGCCGCCTAAAATCAACTGAGGCAGCCCGGCCACCATCGAAGACTTGTCTTCAATGACAATAGAGGCAGCATCCAAGACACGCGAATGGCGCTCTCGATGTGCATCATAGCGGTCGAGCGACACCGTGGGGAACACTATGTCTGCCGCAGTATCGCACGCGATATCGACCATCTTGGAAAGGGACTGCGGAGCAAACCACTCATCGGCGTTCATGGCGATGATTTGAGAGCCGCGCGAGGCATCAAAACCGGCACGAAGACAAGCGCCGCGCTTCGCGTCCTCGACGTCAATCAAATCAATATGGATGTCCCTGTCGGCAGCAACTTGAAGCGAATGGCGCACACCGGGCGCAGCATCGCGGCAGACAACGACAATCTGCAAATCATAGAGGTCTTGGTTCTGGATACTCTCGAGCGCACGCATCGCATAGCTGGGCGAACCTTCTACCACAAGGATCACCGAAAGTCGCGGATGCGAACAACGTCGAACCAAGTTTTCCATCCTCTCGATAGCACCAAATCAAACTGTCGTTCATGGTACACCCGAGCTATAAAAGCAACGAGCCGCCTAACATGTTGCACGCCAAGAACAGATGTTGCACACGCGCAGCTCACACATAGTATGTGCAAGGCACAGACGCGCCGAGCACTCCCCTAGTCGAGAACGACAAGCTCGTCGGGGCCGTAATCCACACCCATAAACGTAAGGCCGCAGGCAGGCGCCGTGGGACCCGCAGCGGTTCGGTCACGGGCGTCAATAACCTCGCGCATCCACTGGGGATCGCGACGATGCATGCCAATCTCCACGAGCGTTCCTACAATGGTACGCACCATCGAGTGCAAAAACGCATTGCCCTCGATAGTGAAGGTCAGGATATCCTCGCCAAAAGCGACCTCGTGGCCAAACTCCGCACGCATCACGCAGCGGTGCGTGGGCTTGCCCACAGCAGAGGCAACCTTGCAAAAGCTCTTAAAGTCCTGCTCGCCCAAAAGCGCAGGGCAGGCGGCCGCCATCGCATCGACGTCGAGGGGATAGCGATGCCACCACACCGCACCGCGCGAGAGCACGGGGCGCGCATCGCGATCGGCAATACGGTACGTATACGTACGGGACCGCGCGTCAAAGCGGGCAGAAAAGCCCCTACGGGCCTTGTAGACCTCGTTTATGGCGATATCTTTGGGCAGGAGGGCATCCATAGCCCTCAGCCACCTACGGCGCGTCAGAGCAAGCTCAGCGTCCGTTACGGGCACGCTAATGTACTGGGCCACCGCATGCACGCCGGCATCGGTACGACCCGCACACGTCAGATCGATCGGGCGGCGCAGCAGCGTCTCGATAGCGCGGCGCAACTCGCCCGCAACGGTCGTCTGGCCCGGCTGCTCGGCAAATCCGCTATAGGACGAGCCATCATAGGCAACACAGAATACAAGCGTGGCATCGAGCTCAGGAATCGAATTGAAATCAGACGGCGCGGTCATGGGCGCTCCCAACAAACAATCAACGGTATCGCGACAAAAAAAGAGGGGTACGCGAACGTACCCCTCGAATATAGCCTATGCAGACGGATTGTCTACTCAGCGGTCTCCTCAGCAGGAGCCTCCTCGACGGCCTCGACCTTCTTGGGAGCAGCGGCCTTCTTGGGGGCCGGAGCAGCCTTCTTGGCCTTAGGCGTGCAAGGCTCGGTGACGAGCTCCATAATAACGATAGGAGCGTTGTCGCCCTTACGGTTGCCGAGCTTCATGATGCGGGTGTAACCGCCGTTGCGGTCCTGCCACATGCCCTGGGCAGCCTTGTCGAAGATCTCGGCAACGAGCTGCTTATCGCCGAGCTTGGCGATGGCCAGACGACGAGAGTGCAGGTCGCCCTTCTTGGCCCAGGTGATGATCGGATCGACGACCGAACGCAGCGCCTTAGCGCGGGTCTCGGTGGTCTTGATGCGGTCGTTCTCGAAGAGGGCCTTGGCCAGGCTCTTCTTCATGGCCTTGGTGTGGCTCGCATCGGTGCCGAGCTTCAGGCCCTTCTTAACGTTGTGACGCATGGTCTAGTTTCTCCTCAAATATGCGAAGCATTAAGCCTTCAGGCTCAGGCCCATGGACTCAAGCTTGTCCTTCACTTCCTCGATCGACTTAACACCGAAGTTACGGATGTTAAGCAGATCGTTCTCCGAGAACTCAACGAGCTGACGGACCGAGTGAATGCTGGCGCGCTTAAGGCAGTTGTAGGAACGGACGGAAAGGTCCAGATCCTCGATCTGCTTGTCCAGCTCGGCGTTGTCGTTGGTGACCTCGGGAGCGAAGATCGAAGCCTCCTCCTCGACCTCGGGGGTCTCGGCAAGGTTCATAAAGGCAGCCATATGCTGGTTGATGATATTGGCAGCCTGGACCACGGCGTCGCGCGGAGCGATGGAGCCGTTGGTCTCGATCTCGAGGACAAGGCGGTCGTAGTCGGTGTGCTGACCGACACGGCAAGCCTCAACGAGCTTGGCGCAACGGGACACCGGCGAGTACAGCGAGTCGACGTGGATCACACCGATGGGATCGTTGTCGCGCTTGTTAGCCTCGCCAGAGACATAGCCGCGGCCATAGCCGATGCGCATGCTCATGGTGAGATGGCCACCCTCGGTAAGCGTAGCGATGTGCTGCTCGGGGTTGACCAGCTCAAACTCGGACGGAATAAAGAAGTCCGCACCGGTGACCTCGCAGGGGCCGTCAACAGAAATGGTGGCGGTCGCCTCGTCGGTCGTGCCGAGAGCCCTGAAGACAAGACCCTTGACATTCAGGACGATGTCGGTGACATCCTCGACCATGTTAGGGATGGTCATGAACTCGTGCTGTGCACCATCGATCTGAATAGCCTCGACGGCGGCACCCTCGAGCGAGGACAGAAGTACGCGACGAAGGGAGTTACCCAGCGTATCGCCGTAGCCACGCTCGAGCGGCTCGACGGAGACACGAGCAGACGTCTCGTTGATCTCTTCGACCTGAACCTGAGGCCTAATGAATTCTGACATGTATTACCTCCAGCCTCAGCAGCCCGGATGGACTACTTAGAGTAGAGCTCGACGATGAGCTGCTCGTTGATATCACCGCTGATCTGCTCACGCGTCGGCAGAGCGAGCACGTTACCAGACAGCTTCTCGATATCGACCTCGAGCCAGCCAGGGACCTCAAAGCGCTCGGAGGAAATCAGAGCCTCCTTGATGGGGAGGAGGTCACGGAACTTCTCGCCGACAGCGACGACGTCGCCGGCCTTGACGCGGTAGGACGGGATGTCCACGCGCTTGCCGTTCACGGTGAAGTGACCGTGACGGACGGACTGACGAGCCTCTTTGCGGGTGCGGGCGAAGCCAAGACGGAAGACGACGTTGTCGAGGCGAGACTCAAGGATGATCATGAGGTTCTCACCGGTGACGCCGTTCATCTTGCGGGCCTTGTTGAAGTACCCGTGGAACTGCTTCTCCAGAACGCCATAGATGAACTTGACCTTCTGCTTCTCGCGCAGCTGCATGCCGTACTCAGATTCCTTGCGACGGCGCTTGGGCTGACGGATAGATTCCTTCTTGCTGCTGTAACCGAGCTCAGCGGGATCGATCCCGAGCTGACGGCAGCGCTTAAGAACAGGAGTCCTGTCGATTGCCATATTGATACGATCCTTTCAGTTACACGCGGCGACGCTTCTTGGGGCGGCAGCCGTTGTGCGGAATGGGGGTCTTGTCCTGGATGCTCGAGACCTCGAGGCCAGCAGCCTGGAGGGAGCGAATGGCGGTCTCACGACCGGAGCCGGGGCCCTTGACGAAGACGGAAACCTTCTTCATACCGTGCTCCATGGCCTGCTTGGCAGCAGCCTCGGCAGCCATCTGGGCAGCGAACGGCGTGGACTTACGGGAGCCCTTGAAGCCCACCTGGCCAGCCGACTTCCAGGAAATGACGTTGCCCTGGGGATCGGTGATCGAAACGATCGTGTTGTTGAACGTAGAACGAATGTGAGCCTGGCCCACGGAAATGTTCTTACGGTCCGCGCGCTTCAGACGGGCAGCGCGAACGTTCTTCTTAGCAGTAGCCATCTATCTAGCGCTCCTTATTTCTTCTTCTTAGCACCGATCTGACGCTTCGGGCCCTTACGGGTACGAGCGTTAGTGTGGGTGCGCTGGCCGCGGACCGGGAGGCCCTTGCGGTGACGAAGGCCGCGGTTGCAGCCGATGTCCATAAGGCGCTTGACGTTCTGGTTGCGCTCACGGCGGAGGTCGCCCTCAACCATGATCTGGTTCTTATCGATATAATCACGGATGGCGTTAACCTCATCCTCGGTGAGGTCCTTAACGCGCGTATCCACGTTAACGTTGCACTCGACGCAGATCTTCGTCGCAGTGGTGCGGCCGATGCCGTAAATGTAGGTCAGACCGATCTCAACGCGCTTCTCACGCGGGAGGTCGACACCATTAATACGGGCCAACGTAGTCTCCTCTCTTAACCCTGACGCTGCTTATGACGGGGGTTCTCGCAAATGACGAGGACCTTGCCATGGCGCCTAATGATTTTGCACTTATCGCACATCTTCTTGACCGAAGGACGTACCTTCATCGTTCTTCCTTTCGGTAGCGCTCAAACTACTTCCCTACTATCTACTCGCCCAGCCGCAGGCGTTTAAAACTATGGCTGGTCTTCACACACAATCCGACCGTAGGTTGAGCTAAGCCTGCAGTCGGAAATGGAGTGCGCGTATGCGTGCCGCTATTTGTAGCGATAGGTGATGCGGCCGCGGGTCAGGTCGTACGGGGAAAGCTCCACGACAACCCTGTCACCGGGGAGAATACGGATGTAATTCATTCGGATCTTGCCAGAAATGTTGCACAGAACCGAATGACCGTTCTCGAGCTCGACCTTAAACATGGCATTGGGCAGCGGTTCCTTTACCGTACCCTCGAGCTCAATTGCGTCTTCCTTCTTCACAAGCAATCATCTTTCTCTAGAAAACGACAGCGATTGAGTATTCTACAACACGTATGCACGCATCGTAATAACTTCGTAATGGCTCCACAACTAAGTGGAACTTGTTACATTTCACCGCCTTGCAAGGAACACCAAGCACCTTGGGCATCCGTGGTGATAATCACCGGACCGTCATCGGTGATGGCGACGGTGTTCTCGTAGTGCGCGGCGGGCAGGTGATCGTTGGTCGTAACAATCCAACCGTCGGAGCCCGTGCTCACATGGTTGGAACCCATCGTAACCATCGGCTCGATGGCAATGACCATGCCGGCCTGGAGGCGAACGCCCCTCCCCTTCTTTCCATAGTTAGGAACGTTGGGGTCCTCGTGCATCACGCGGCCAATGCCATGGCCCACATAGTCACGAAGCACGCCGTAACCGTGAGACTCGGCGAGGGACTGAACGGCATAACCGACGTCCCCGATATGGTTACCGGGGACAGCCTGCTCGATGGCAGCCTTAAGGCAATCGCGCGTAACCTCGCACAGGGCCTTGGCCTCGGGCGTGGGGGTGCCGACGAAAAACGTCCAAGCGTTATCGCCGACCCAACCGTCGACAACGGCTCCCGTATCGATGGAAATGATATCGCCATCGCGCAGGATCATGTCGGGGTTGGGAATACCGTGGACCACGGCATCGTTGATCGATGCGCAAATGGTTCCCGGGAACCCGCTGTAACCCTTAAAGGCCGGGATGCCGCCATGCATGCGGATAATCTGCTCCGCGAGCTGATCGAGCTCAAAGGTCGAAACGCCGGGGCGCACCATGGCTCCAACGTGGCGGAGCGCCATCTTAGATAGCGCTCCTGCCTTCTTCATCTGCTCGATTTGCGTTGCAGACTTAATCTTGATCATAGACCGAGAGCCTCTTTGACATCCCCGTACACGGTCTCGCGAGCCTGGTCACCGTTGACCGACTTGAGCAGACCCTGGCCACGATAGTAGTCGACGAGCGGGCTCGTGGACTTCTCGTAGACGTCGAGACGGTTCTTGATGGTCTCGGGCTTGTCGTCGTCGCGCTGATACATCTCGCCTGCGCACTTGGGGCAGGTAGCATCGGCAGCCGTGCCGGTGTAACCGCAGGCGCGGCAGGTGCGACGCGAAGACAGACGATCGATAATGACCTCGGGGGCCACATCGACCAGAAGGGCGCAATCGATCTCGCGACCCATGGCGGAGAGCTCGGAATCGAGCGTCACAGCCTGGGCGGTGTTGCGCGGGAAGCCGTCGAGAATGAAGCCCTGCTGGGCGTCATCGGCGGCAAGGCGCTCCTTGACAAGGTCGATCACGAGCTGGTCGGGGACGAGCTCGCCAGCGTCCATGTACTTCTTAGCCTGAATACCAAGCTCGGTGCCACCCTTGACGGCAGCACGCAGCAGGTCGCCCGTGGAAATGTGAGCGACGCCAAACTCGGCGACGAGCTCCTGTGCGACGGTGCCCTTACCGGCACCCGGAGCTCCGAGCAATACGAGGTTCATGAGCAATCCTCCTCTAGCCTATTTAAAGAATCCATCGTAATCATACATCTTGATCTGGCCTTCGAGCTTATCGACCGTGTCGAGCACGACGCCGACCATGATGAGGATGGACGTGCCGCCAAATGCCTGGATCAGATGGTTACCCGTGAAGGAGAAGATGATCGAAGGCACGATGGCGATGAGCGCCAAAAAGACAGCGCTGGGAAGCGTGATCTTGTTAAGCGCGTTCTTGATGTAGGCCGCGGTAGCCCTACCCGGACGCACGCCCGGAATAAAGCCGCCCTGCTTCTTAAGGTTGTCGGCCGTGTCATCGGGGTTGAACACCATGGAGGTGTAGAAGTACGCGAAGAACACGATGAGGACAACGTTAAGCACCCAGTTGAGCCAACCGGTCGAAAGCGCGGAGGCAACTGCCTGAATCCAGCCGATGCCGGGGAAGAACACGGCAATCTGAGCCGGGAAGTACAGCAGCGCCGAAGCGAAGATGATCGGCACGACACCCGCGGTGTTGACCTTAATGGGCAGGTAGGTGGTCTGGCCACCCATCATGCGACGGCCAACGACGCGTTTGGCGTAGGAGACCGGGATGCGGCGCTGGCCGCGCTCAAGGAAAACAATCAGCGGGATAACCAGCAAGATGATGGCGCAGATGATCACCATGGTGATGATGCCACCGGCATTGCCCTCGGTGCTGGAGAAGATCGCCTGCGGCAGACCGGCCATGATGTTCGCAAAGATGATCAGCGACATGCCATTGCCGATACCGCGCTGGGTGATGAGCTCACCAATCCACATGATCAGCATGGCGCCCGCAGTGAGCGTGCCGACGACCATGAGGTCGAAGATGATCTCGGGAGCGCCGGCGCCATTAAAGCTGATGCCGAAGCTCTTAAAGAGGAAGAGGTAACCCACGGAGTTGAGGATTGCCAGAGCCAAGGTGAGGTAACGCGAATACTGCGTAATCTTGGTCTGACCGACCTCGCCCTCGCGGGCAAGCTCATGCAGGGAAGGCACGACGGCCTGGAGCATCTGGAGGATGATCGAGCTGGTGATGTAAGGCATGATGCCCAGCGAAAACACCGACACATAGCTCAACGCGCCGCCAGAGAAAAGATTCAGGAGGGCCATAGCACCTGCGGCGACCGAATTGTTATCGGTCGAGAAAAGGCCCAGCATCCCCTGGAAGGGAATGCCGGGCACAGGAACGTGCGCACCAATGCGGTACACGACGAGCATAGCTATGGTAAAAAGAATCTTTTCGCGCAATTCTTTGATGCGGAAAGCATTCTTAAGACCATTTAGCACGGCAGCTCGACCTTTCCGCCGGCGGCCTCGATCTTGGCCTGCGCAGAAGCGCTGACCTTGTCGACCTTGACCGTGAACTTCTTGGTGAGCTCACCATTGCCGAGCACCTTGACGGGCTCGAACTCGCTCTTGGTGATGCGAGCGGCCTTAAGAGCGGCACCGTCGATCACAGCGCCATCCTCGAACTTACGCTCGAGACGCTCAACGTTAACAGCGGTGTACTCGATACGACGGGGGTTGCGGAAGCCCGGAAGCTTGGGCAGGCGCATAGCCAGCGGAGTCTGGCCACCCTCGAAGCCGGCACCCTTGGTGCCGCCAGAGCGGGAACCCTGGCCCTTCTGGCCGCGGCCAGAAGTGGTGCCGTGACCCGAAGAATTGCCACGGCCGACGCGCTTACGGTTCTTGGTGGAACCGGGCGCGGGAGTAAGATCGTGAAGCTGCATTTGCTACTCCTCTACAATCTCGACAAGGTGCTTGACCTTGAAGATCATGCCGCGGACGGACTCGTTGTCAGCAATCTCGCGAACCTCGCGGATCCTGTGGAGACCGAGGGCACGGACAGTACGGACCTGGTCCTGCTTGCAACCGTTGGTGCTGCGGACCTGCTTGATCTTGATGGTGTCAGCCATGCTTAGTTCTCCTTACCGACGAACATCTCGGAGACCGTCAGGCCACGGCGAGCCGCGACGTCCTCAGGGCTGGAGAGCTCCTTGAGGCCCTCGACGGCAGCCTTGATGATGTTGAGGCCGTTGTCGGTACCGAGGGACTTGGACAGGACGTTCTTGATGCCAGCAAGCTCGAAGAGGGGACGCACAGCGCCGCCGGCGATAACGCCGGTACCCTCGACAGCGGGCTTGATGATGATGCGGCCGGCACCAAAGTGGCCGAGAACCTCGTGCGGGATGGTGCCCTGCTCGGTCACCGGCACGTGGAACATGTTCTTCTTGGCATCGAGAGACGCCTTGGAGATGGCCAGGGGCACCTCAGCGGACTTGCCCATGCCAACGCCGACGTTGCCCTTGCCGTCGCCAACGACGACGAGAGCGACGAGGCTCATGCGACGACCACCCTTGACGGTCTTCGACACGCGGTTGATGTAAACGACGCGCTCCTCGAACTCGGAGGCCTCGCGCTGCTGCTTCTGATTACGAGCCATGTGCTACATACCTCCTAGAACTCGAGACCGGCGGCACGAGCACCGTCGGCGAGGGCCTTGACGCGGCCATGGTAGATACGGCCACCGCGATCGAAGGCGACCTTGGTGATGCCGGCCTCGATGGCACGCTTGCCAACGAGCTGACCGACCTTCTCCGCAGCCTCCTTGTTCGAGGTGTGGGTGCCCTTGAACTCGGCCTCGAGGGTCGAGGCAGAGACGAGCGTCAGGCTGGAGCCCTTGCTGTCGTCGATGATCTGGGCATAGATGTTGGCGTTAGTACGGGTCACGCGAAGACGCGGACGCTCGGCGGTACCCGAGACCTTGCCGCGAACACGACGCTGACGACGCTTGAGGCCTTCCAGCTTCGCCTTATGCTTGTTCATACGTAAACTCCTAAAAAGGTTGATCTTGCCAGCACCTAACGGGGTGCTGGTCTTATGCGAGTAAGTCGGTTACGACTACTTGGCGGCCTTACCCAGCTTGCGGCGGATGTGCTCGCCGACATAGTGGATACCCTTGCCCTTGTAAGGCTCGGGAGGACGATGGCCGCGAATCTCAGCGGCGATCTGACCGACCTGCTGCTTGTTGATACCCTTGACGTTCACGTGGGTGTTGTCGGGAACCTCGAAGGTGATGCCCTCGGGAGCCTCGACGATCACGGGGTGCGAGAAGCCCAGGGAGAACTCGAGGTTCTTGCCCTTCTGCTGCACGCGGTAACCGACGCCGGCGAGCTCGAGCTTCTTCTCGAAGCCCTCGGAAACGCCAACAACCATGTTGTGGATGAGGGCGCGGGTGAGGCCGTGACGGGCACGGGTCTCACGCTCGTCGTCGGGACGGGAAACGGTGAGGACGTTGTCCTCGACGTTGATGGTGAGCTTCTCAAAAACATCGAGCTCGAGCTGGCCCTTGGGGCCCTTGACGACAACGTTGTTGCCGTTGACTGCCACTTCGACTCCGGCGGGAATCTGGACAGGCTTATTACCGATACGAGACACGGTGATCTCCTTTCCTTCTACCTACCGAGCGAATTACCAGACGTAAGCGATGATCTCGCCGCCGACGTTGTGCTTGCGAGCATCGCGGTCGGTCATGACGCCATGGCTGGTGGAAATAATGGCGGTACCAAGGCCACCGCGGACGCGGGGCATGTCGGCAACGCCGGTGTACTTACGCAGGCCCGGCTTGGAAATGCGGCGGATGCCGTTGATAACCTTAGCCTTCTTGGGACCATACTTAAGCGTGATGTGCAGAGTCTTCTGGGGAACGGTGTCCTCGACATCGTAGCCCTCGATGTAGCCCTCCTCGTGCAGAACACGAGCGATCTCGACGAGCTTCTTGCTGCTCGGCATGGAGACCGTGGCCTTGTTCACAGAGTTAGCGTTACGGATGCGCGTAAGCATATCTGCGATCGGGTCTGTAAGGTTCATACAGATTCTCCTTCGTTCTTGATGAACACGTGCTCTTGGTTCTTCGCCGCCCTTAACGGCAAAGCCTAACTAGCGCGTTTTCCCTGTTCCAAACGGATGCTTGAAACGCTGGTAGTGACTTACCAGCTGGCCTTCTTAACGCCGGGAAGCTCGCCCTTGAGTGCAAGCTCGCGGAAGCAGACACGGCACAGGCCGAACTTGCGGTACACAGAGTGCGGACGGCCGCAGCGCTGGCAGCGCGTGTACTCACGAGTAGAGAACTTCTGCTTGCGATTGCACTTGACGATCATCGATGTCTTAGCCACTTATATCCTCCTCACATAGAGTATTGTTCGCCCCAAGCGCCGCCCCCTTCTGGGAACGGCGCTCATAGGGCAGGTGAACCTATTTCTTGAACGGGAAACCGAAGGCGTCCAGAAGGGCCTTGGCCTCCTCATCGGTGTTGGCGGTGGTCACGAAAGTGATGTCCATACCACGCTGGTGATCGACGGAGTCGAAGTCGATCTCGGGGAAGATGAGCTGCTCGGTGACGCCCATGGAGAAGTTACCACGGCCGTCGAAGCTCTTGGCGGAGATGCCGCGGAAGTCGCGGATACGGGGGATCGCGACGGAGGTCAGACGATCGAAGAACTCCCACATACGGTCGCCACGCAGGGTAACCTTGCAGCCGATCGGCATACCAGCGCGCAGGCGGAAGGTAGCGATGGACTTGCGGGCACGGGTGATCATCGGCTGCTGGCCGGTGATGGCGCGCAGGTCGCGCACGGCACCGTCGATGGCCTTGGAATCGGTAGCGGCCTCGCCGACACCCATGTTCACGACGATCTTCTCAAACTTGGGGATCATCATGACGTTCTCGTACTGGAACTTGTCCTGAAGCTGCTGCTTGACCTCGTTGTTGTACTTGGTCTTCAGACGCGGCACATACTTCTCTTCTGCCATTGTTCACTCCTTCTTGGGGTTTTAAGCACGGGGCGTGGCCACGATGGGTTGTCCTCGTGCCTCCTGGCTGCATCCGCGCCGCTCATGGCATTTCGCGGTTTGGACTCGACACAGCAGGAGCCGACAAAACAATCGGTACTATACGCGCATCGAGAGCGTATTTCCAGAAAAACCTCGTCTGCCTGCACAACTCCACAACTCCCCCGCACATATTGATCCCTAGGGGACGGAGGAAAATGGCAGTTGCGGTGAAATAGGGACCGTTTGACGGCTTAACAGGCTTTAACAGTCCGTATTTCACCGCAACTCATATATGGGGATGCGATTAGCGCTTGCGGGGGACGAGCTTGGTGCGGCGCAGGTGGATCATCTCGGCAGCGATGGAGATGGCGATCTCCTCGGGGTCCTCGGCCTCGATGGCGACACCGATCGGCAGGTGCAGCTCGTCGATCTGGCCCTGCGTGAAGCCCTCCTGCTCCAGGCGGGCGCGCACAAAGGCGGTCTTGCGGCGCGAGCCCAGGCAGCCCAGATAGGCGGGTTTAGCGCGCATGGCCTGAATCACCACGTCGATATCGGACTTGTGGCCTGCTGTGGCCACGACCACCAAGTCGCGCGGGCCGATGGGACACAGCTCGCTCAGGTTCTTATAATCGACCAGACGACGGTCGTAGACGCCGGGCACCCATTCGGGGGTCAGCGTGCCGGGGCGGTCGTCGCAAGCCACGACGGCAAAGCCCGCCGCCGTGAGCACCCGCGCCGTCGCAGCGCCCACGTGGCCGCAGCCAAAGATATAGGTCAGGCCCTCGGGGCAGAGCGTCTCGATGTGCGCCGGGGGAATCTCGGAGGCGGCGTTGGTGTAGGTGACCTTACTCCCCTCCTCCACCAGCGAAAGCTCGGGGCAGCCGGCAATGGTATGGCGCGATGTCTCGCCATGGTACTCAACCACATCGCCCTCGAGCGCGCTCGCGATAAACGGCTCAAAGTCGATGACGAAGTCGCCGATGCGCCGATAGGCCAAGACGTCGGCAACCGACTGGAACAACGGTGCCTGAGTCGCATCCAAATGCAGGTAGCACAGGCAGATGGCTCCGCCGCAGATCATGCCGGTATCGGAGTTCTCGCCGCCCATGGTGTAGCGGACCAGACGCGATTGCCCTGCGGCCAGCAGCTCGCGCGCCTCGTCCAGCGCAAAAAGCTCAATCTTGCCGCCGCCGATGGTGCCCGCTTGGCTGCCATCGGCAAAGACGGCCATCCAGGCGCCCACGCCGCGTGGTGATGACCCCGCCGTACCGGCCACGACCACGAGCTCGCACGTCTCGCCAGCACGCAGGGCGGCAAGTGCCGCATTCACAACATCGAGCTTTTCCATTGCCGCCTTCTATCCTCTAAAGACATCGGTGAGCATAGCGAGTGCCTCGAGCACGCCGCCGCCGACCGATGTCGCCTTGTCCGAAATGTAGTTGATATAGCTGGCATCGCCGCGCGGATCGACATCGGCGCATTTAAAGCCCTCAGTCACCTGCACACCGTTCGCCAAAAGCCCGCGCAGACAGCCATCGATCTGCGTGCACATGGGTGTATCGCCCGCGTAGCCAATCACGTCTCCGGCGCTCACGATGTCGCCGATTGCGCGGTCGGACCGAAACACACCGGCGGCGGGGCTGTGGATAACGCGCTCCTTGCCATAGCCGGCGATAATGCCCGGCACGCCCGTGTTGGGCTGGGGCGAACCTTGGGTAATGACACGGCCGAGAAAATGCCCGCGCATGGTCTCGACCACGGCGTCGCAGTCAACCGGCGCGGTAAAGCCCGGCCCCGCGGCGATGACGGCAGGCGCCATGTCGCGCGTGGTACCTAGATTGCGCTTGGCCAAAATCGCGTCGACCACGGCAGCGGGTTTCAGCTCGCCGAGCATCTTGGCCTGGGGGTCCACCACAACGGCGACATCTCCAGCCTCGGCAATCGCAAGCGCCTCAGCTGGCGTCTGCGCCAAGCGAGCGCGAATGCCCTCGACCTGGACCTCGCCCAGGCGAATGGCCTCGCAAAAACTGATTGTGCGACGGATGCACGTGGGAACCGCGATATCGGCCATAACGACCGACACGCCGGCGCGCACCAAGCGAGCGGCGACGCCCGTGGCGATATCGCCGGCGCCGCGAACATAAACGAGCATTCCCGGGGCACCTCCCTGTGCTACGGTTTGAGCAGAGCAAAAGCGGTTCGACCGCTACTCTGATGATTTTTTATTATCACAGTATTATACGGCGGTGAACAGATGGAAACGGTTAGCGGCAATCTTGCCTCGGCGCTCAGGATCGAGCCGGGCATTACCGCGATTATCGGCAGCGGCGGCAAGTCGACCTTGCTCAAGACGCTGGGTCTTGAGCTCATGCGCGCTGGCGGCCGCGTGCTCCTCTGTACCACCACGCATATGCTTCCCGTTGCCGGCGTGCCGTGGGACGGGTCGAATCGTCGCCTGGACGCCGCGCCTTGGAAGCCGGGTGCCTCGCATGTCCCCGGCTGCACCTGCGAGGCCTGCGCGGGCCTTGCGCGTGGAAGCATCTGCCAAGCAGGTGTCTTGGACCCCGAGACGGGCAAGCTCTCCTCCCCCGCCGAGCCACTCGGCGAGCTGGCGCAGCGCTTTGACTATGTGTTGGCCGAGGCGGACGGCAGCAAGCGGCTCCCGCTCAAGGCCCACGCCGTCTGGGAGCCGGTAATTCCCGCCGCCACGGCAAACGTTGTCTGGGTCGTCGGCGCCTCGGGATTCGGCAAACCCATCAGCGAGGCCGTCCATCGCCCCGAGCTTTTTTGCGAGCTCTGCGGTTGCGAACTCACCGACATCGCCACGCCCGAGCGCGTCGCCCAGGTGCTCAATGCCGAGATGCAGGCGCTGAAGCTCAGCACCGCACGCGTCATGCTCAACCAAGTCGACACACTTGCCGACTCAACGATAGCCGACCGCTTCCAGGCAGCCCTCGGCCGCCCCGTCGTCGCCACCAACCTCAAGTAGCTGGCGCTGCCCCAGCAGGCCTATAAGTTGCGGTGGAATAGTTCCTGAAACGGCCTATTTGGCGGCTAAACAGGAACTATTCCGCCGCAACTGCGGAGGGGAATCCGGTGATCTTCCTGCTAGCGGGGGACGTAGCGACCGGGCTGGGCTCCGGTGGGCTCGCCGTCGCGTGCCGCCAGCACGCCGTTCACAAACACGGCCCTGGCGCGACCATGCGCCTCAAAGCCCTCGAGCGGCGTGTAGTCCACAGCCTGATGCTGCGTCGCCGCGCGAATGGTCCAGCGCGCCTTGGGATCCCACACGCACACGTCGGCATCGGAGCCCTCGGCAAGACAGCCCTTGCGCGGATACATGCCAAACACGCGCGCCGGATTCTCGCTCATCAGGCGGCAGAGGTCCTCGGGGCCCAGCTGTCCCTCAAAGCTCGTGGCAATCGCGACAGGACGATGCTCCACGCCGGGCCCGCCGTTGGGAATCGCGCGGAAGTCGTCGCGCCCGCGGTCCTTTTGCCCGTGCAGGTTAAAGCTGCAGTGGTCGGTCGCAATCGTATCGATCTCGCCGGCCACAAGCGCCTCGCGCAGCGCCGCACGGTCGCCGGCATGGCGCAGCGGCGGACTCATCACGTACTTGGCGCCCGCAAAGCCGTCCTCGCCCTGCTCCAAGTAGCACGTGTCGTCGAGCATCAGATACTGAGGGCATGTCTCGACATAGATGTTCTTCTGCCCGCGCGCTTTGGCAGCGCGAATGGCCTCGAGCCCCAGCTTGGTCGAAAGGTGCACCACGTTGACCGGAGCGTCCCCGGCCAAGTGCGCCAGATACAGCAGGCGGCTCACGGCCTCGGCCTCACACACGTCCGGACGGCTGAGCGCATGGCCCTCGGGCCCGTGGATACCCTGCTCAAACACGCGCTTCTGCAGCGCGTTGACCAACGTGCCGTTCTCGCAATGCACGCACAGGATACCGCCCACGCGCTTGAGCTCCTCCAGCACCTCGAGCGTCTCGGCATCGTCCAGGCGCAGATGGTCGTAGGCAAAGTAGGTCTTAAACGACGACACGCCCGCCTCGCGCATGGCCGAAAGATCGGCGCGGTTGCGCTCATTCCACTCGGCAAGCGCCATATGGAAGGCATAGTTGGCGGTGCAGGTGCCGTCGGCGCGATGACGCCACTCGACCAAGGCATCGGGCATGGTCACGCCGCGATCGGCCGTCGCGTAGTCCACAATGGTCGTCGTGCCGCCGCAGGCAGCCGCGCGCGTGCCGGTCTCAAAGCTATCGGCTGTCCAATCCATGCCGGTCCAGCACTGCATGTGCGTGTGCCCATCGATAAAGCCCGGGAACACCCAGCAGCCCGCAGCATCCTCGACGGTATCGCCCTCGGCCGGCTCAATCGCCGCGGCAATCCGCACGATCTTATCGCCATCCATGGCAAGATCGGCGCGGCGAAGCCCCTGGGGCGTCACGAGTGCGCCGTTTTTGATGATGATCATAATTGCTCCTTATTGATTGATGCAGTTGGCCACGCGATCAAAATACGAGCAGGCGGCGATATGCTCCGTTATGCGTCGCTGTCCCTTGACGGTATCGACGTCCCACAGCTCGTAGGCACGCGCCTCGACCAGCACCACGTCGGTACGGTCCTTGAGGATCGAACCGCCGCCGTCCTTACCCTCAAGACACATAAGTGCATCGAACAGTTCCGCCGGAAAGAGCACCGGGCTCGAAGGCTCACCGTTGCACGCAAGACGCACCGGATGCTTGCGGCCACGCTCGTCAAATGCACGAACCATAGCCTCAAAAGAATCCGAACTCACGAGCGGCTGGTCGCCCGGCAAAAAGAGGCAACCTTTCCAGTTACGTTCGACTCCCCACGAAAGGCCCGCACGGACGCTTTCGCTGCGCAGCTCGCCATCGTGCAGCACGCACGGGCAATGCTTGTCATCACAAATCTGAGCGACCTCGGGCCAACGCGTCGAAACCACAACGTCAAAGCCCCGGGGAACCGAATCAATGGTCCGGGCAATCAGCGGCTCGCCATAGATATCGGCGAGCATCTTGTTAGAGCCAAATCGCTTGCCCTCGCCCGAAGCCATAATGACGCAACCAAGTTTCATGGCGATACCTCCCCTGAAACCATCGTACCCATAACTCGCGTCGCGGGGCATCTACATCGAAAGCGCTTATCCCGCACGCCCACGATGCAAAAAGGGGCACCCCGCCGGTTGGCAGAGCGCCCCCTTTACATGGCTTACCTCAACCCAGCTTTAGGCCTGGAACCAACGGGCGGTGTTGCGCTCGTCGAGGGCCTTGAGGGTAGCGGCGGGATCGGCAACCTTCTGCAGGAACATCATGGCTGCGATGGCGTACGGCTTGTAGCTGGCCTCCTTGTACATGCCCACGCGGTGCATGTCGAAGACGTCGGCGTTGACCTCGCCGTGCTCGCAAGAGACACCGGAGATGTCGGCAGGCAGCGGATGCATAAAGATGGTGTCCTGGCCGTTGGCGGTCTTCTCCATGAGCTCGGTCGTGGAGCACCAATCCTGATGCGTGGCGTTCTGAGCGAGCAGCTCCTTCTCGAGTGCAGCGATGCCGGCGTCGTCGCCCTCGGCGTACAGGTTGGTGCGCTTCTCCATGGCGGCAAACGGAGCCCAGCTCTTCGGGATCACGATGTCGGCGCCCTCGAAGGCCTCGGCCATGGTGTTGACCTGCTTAAAGGTGGTGCCGGACTCGGCGGCATAACCCTTGGCGCGCTCGACGACCTCGGGCATGAGGTCGTAGCCCTCGGGGTGGGCCAAGGTGACGTCCATGCCAAAACGGGGCAGCAGGCTGATCAGCGACTGCGGGCAGGACAGCGGCTTGCCGTAAGAGGGCGAGTAGGCCCAGGTGACGGCAACCTTCTTGCCCTTGAGGTTCTCAAGACCGCCAAACTCGTTGATGAGGTAGAGCATGTCGGCAGAGGACTGCGTGGGGTGATCGGAGTCGGACTGCAGGGAGATGAGCGTGGGACGGTGATCCAGAACGCCGTCCTCGTAGGCCTGCTGGACAGACTCGGAGACCTCGGCCATGTAGGCGTCGCCCTTGCCGATGTACATGTCGTCACGGATGCCGATGACGTCGGCCATGAAGGAGATCATGGTAGCGGTCTCGCGGACGGTCTCGCCGTGAGCGATCTGGGACTTCTTCTCGTCCAGGTCCTGCAGCTCAAGACCGAGCAGGTTGGCTGCCTTAGAGAAGGAGAAGCGCGTACGGGTGGAGTTGTCACGGAACAGGGAGACGGCCAGACCCGAATCGAAGATCTTGGACGAAACGTTGTTCTCGCGCAGCTCGCGCAGGGCGTCGGCGACGATGTAGAGCGCCTTGAGCTCATCGGTGGTCTTATCCCAGGTGTGCAGGAAGTCGCTGCCGTACATGCCCTTAAAATCGAGGCCGTTCAGCTGCTCGACGAGCTCGGTAAACTTGGCGTCCATGTAAATATCCTTTCCAAAGATGAAACGATTGCAATGAGTAGATGTGCTCCGGCATGCGCGTGTGGCTAGAACATGCAGAGCACTATGACGAGGACCCGCTACCGTTGAGGAAGCATGGGAGATAACGACCGCGGGCCCCAAGTCAACAAGGGGTGCCGGGGACACGAGCTGTCCCCGGCTCAACAAGATCGAGGAATGGGACTAATCGATCTTGTTGTTGGTCAGACCGGCGCGGAACACGGTGGCGTCGCCATCGGCCTGGCTCGGATCGTAGAGGTTCAGGGCAGCCACATACATGGCGGCAGCGGTGACCAGGTCGTCCTTGTAGGTGACCTCGTTGGGAGCGTGAGCCTGAGACTCGGCACCCGGGCCGAAGCCGACGCAGGGGATGCCATAGCGGCCCTGGATGGAAACGCAGTTCGTGGAGAAGGTCCACTTGTCGCACAGCGGGCGACCGGTGCGCTTGTCCATGCTGGGCTCGCAGCCGATGCGCTCGTCACCGAACATGGCCTTGTGGGCGTCGACGAGGGCCTTGACGTGCGGAGCGGTCTCCTTGTTGATCCACGTGGGGAAGTAAGCCTCGGTCTCGTAGACCTCGCCGGTCCAGGACGGACGATCGTACATGTACATGGAGACCTTCACGTCGTCGCCGTACTTCTTGGCGGCCGGCAGGTTACGGATCTCGTCCAGGCAGGACTCCCAGGTCTCACCGGCGGTCATGCGACGGTCGATGGAGATGGCGCAGGAGTCAGCGACAGCGCAGCGGCTGGGGCTGGTGTAGAAGATCTGGCTGACGGTGCAGGTGCCGCGGCCCAGGAAGCGGGCGTCCTCGAAGTGCTCGGGGTTGTACTTGGGGTCGAGCATCTTGACAAGGCCCTTGATGTCGGTCGACTCGTCGCAGCCGTTGTTGTTGAGGGCGCGGACGTCGGCGATGATGTCGGCCATCTTGTAGATGGCGTTGTCACCGCGGTCGGGAGCGGAGCCGTGGCAGGAGGTGCCGTGAACGTCGACGCGGATCTCCATGCGGCCGCGGTGACCGCGATAGATGCCGCCGTCGGTGGGCTCGGTGGAAATGACGAACTCGGGCTTAATGCCGTCCTTGTTGTAGATGTACTGCCAGCACATGCCGTCGCAGTCCTCTTCCTGGACGGTGCCGACGACCATGATCTTGTAGCCCTCGGGGATGAGGCCCATGTCCTTCATCATCTTGGCAGCATAGGTAGCAGAAGCCATGCCGCCCTCCTGGTCAGAGCCGCCGCGGCCGTAGATGATCTCGTCGGTCTCGTAGCCCTCATAGGGATCGGCGTCCCAGTTCTCGATGTTGCCGATGCCGACGGTGTCGATGTGGGAGTCGATGGCGATGATCTTGTCGCCCTCGCCCATAAAGCCCATAACGTTGCCCAGGCCGTCGACCTTGACCTCGTCATAGCCAAGGCTCTCCATCTCGGCCTTGATGCAAGCGACAACCTCACCCTCCTCGCAAGACTCAGAGGGGTGGGAGATCATAGCGCGCAGGAAGCGAGTCATATCAGCACGATGAGACTCAGCAGCAGCCTTAATGGCATCAAAATCGAGTTCTTTAGTCATAACAGTCAACCTTTCTACAAGGGTTTACCTACAGGTAGATATTTCAGATAGATCACTTGTGCCAAGCAGCGTGAGGTTGAGCACCCGGCAAGCAAGTAACCATAGGAGGCGGACGGAGGACTTTGCTCCGTCGCGAGTTCCGCACGAGCCGGAGAGCACTTAATGTGCTCTCCGTGCGAGCAGGACTGTCCGAGCAGGCGACCTTATGCCCCGCCCCTCGGGACGACGGGATAGAATAGGAGCAGTCATGGCAAGCAAGCCGCAAACACTAGCTACGACCTCGGCATTCGAGATCTTGGGCCCCGTCATGGTCGGCCCCAGCTCATCGCACACCGCCGGCGCCCTGCGCTGCGCCCAAGTTGCCGCCAGCCTGCTGGAAGGCCGCATCACCAAAGTCACCTTTGGCCTGTGGAACTCCTTTGCCCACACCTACCGCGGCCACGGCACCGACCGTGCGCTCGTCGCGGGCATCCTGGGCCTCGACACCGATGACGAGAACATCAAGCAGGCCTTCGACCTCGCGCGCAAGCAGGGCCTCGAATATCACTTTGACATCAAGGGCGACGACGCCTCCATCCATCCCAATACCGTCGACATCGACATGGTCGACGACATGGACGCTACGGCACAGGTCCGTGGCGAGAGCCTGGGCGGCGGCAAGATGCGCATCAGCCGCATTAACGGCGTCGGCGTCGACATCTCGGGTATGTACTCCACGCTCTTCGTGGCGCACCAGGACGTCCCCGGCGTGCTCGCCGCGCTCACGAACCTGCTCGCCTACGCACACGTGAACATCGCCTTCTGCCGTACCTACCGCACCGAGGTGGGCGGTCAGGCCTACTCCGTCTTTGAGACCGACGGCGCGCCCGACGACACCGTCGTCCCCTTGCTGCGCAAGCTCGACAATGTCGATTACGCGACCTTTATCGAGCTCCCCGGTTCTGCCTCGTCGCTCTCCCCCGGCGTCTCGGCCAAAGAGATCTTCGACGACGGCGAGCAGCTGCTCGATGCGTGCGAGGAACTGGGGCTCAGCATCGGCGCCGTCATGGCCGTGCGCGAGGCACGCCTGACCGGTGAGGCGCACGCTGTCGCCGCCATGAGCCGCGTGCTCGACGTCATGCGCGAGGAGACCACGGCCCCCATCGTCAATCCGCAGCGCTCGCTCGGCGGGCTTATCGGCGGCGAGGCCAAGCTTGTCGATGCCACCGGCCGCAACGACCTTGGCTCCAACTTAATGGGCCCCGTCCAGACTAACGCCGTGGCCCGCGCCATGGCCGTGCTCGAGCGCTCCGCCACCATGGGTGTAATCGTCGCTGCCCCCACGGCAGGCTCCGCGGGCGTCGTCCCCGGCTGCGTGCTGGCGCTCGCAGACCACCTGCAGCTCGATGACGAACAGGTCATGGACGCGCTCTACTGCGCAGCCGCCATCGGCCTCAACCTCACCACGAGCGCCTGCGTTGCCGGCGCCGAGGGCGGCTGCCAGGCCGAGGTGGGAAGCGCCGCCGCCATGGCTGCCGCCGCGCTGGTGCAGATGCTCGGCGGCACGCCCGAGCAGGCGCTCGACGCCAGTTCCATCGCGCTGAGTAACCTGCTGGGCCTCGTTTGTGACCCCGTCGGTGGCCTCGTGGAGGTGCCCTGCCAAAACCGCAATGCCATCGGCGTGGCAGCGGCCTTTAGTTCGGCACAACTCGCCCTCGCCGGCATTAAGAGCCTGGTGCCGTTTGACCAGATGGCACATGTCATGCTCTCAGTAGGCCACGCGTTGCCGGCCACGCTGCGCGAGACGGCAAAGGGCGGCATCGCGCAGGCTCCGGCCGCACTTTCAGCCTGTGCAAAATGCGGTGTGTGCGGGTAGTGACCAAGAACGACTCGATAGTGGGACAAATGTCCCACCTCTTTTGAATGCCACCGTTTCCGTACCACAAACAACTAGGTAATCGCTATAATGCAAGCCCAGTAAAAACACGATGAGCCGCAAGGTGAAATTCGAAGGATATGCATACGATGTCGCAAAACGATCGAACTCAACTGATTCCCGATCCGCAGCAGCCGAGCAGGCACACCGGTGGCGTTCAGTCGCCGCGTCCTATCGCGCCGAGTCACGGTCAGCAGCGTGGTGCGGCAAACGCTTCCCAACGGCCGAACCAGCAACGTCAGCAGCGACAGGCAAACGGAAATGAGCCCAAGCAGCCCCCCACGCACGGTCGAGGCGATCGCGGCCCCGCGCGCAAACCCACCGGGAACAATAAGTCGGGCAAAAAGACGACGCTCTTTGTCCTCCTGGGTCTTATCGTCATTGTCTATATCGTAGGCGTCGTAGCGTTTTCGCAGGTAGCCTACCCCAACACCACCATCGCCGGCGTCGACGTCTCGTTCTCCAACGCTTCGTCTGCCGCCACCAAGGTCAACTCAGCGTGGAAGCACTATAAGCTCACCGTGGCGGGCGATGACTTTAGCTGGACCTATCAGCCCGAGTCCGATGAGCCCATCGTCGACGGCGAAGCTGCCGCAAAAGAGATCATCAACCACAACGAAGCCTTTGTATGGCCGGTCCGCCTTGTAGAATCCTTAAGCGGCAAGACCAAAACAACCGCTACCTCCAACGAAGTAGATCTTGATCAAGACGTCGACCTGTCCATGCTCTCCGATACCTTTGACCAAAAGCAGTTTGAGAAGGATCTGGGCACCGCCATCGATGAGTTTAACGAGGGCCGTTCGGGCACGTTCGAGGCCAATAGCTCCTATGACGAGCAGGCCGGCAAGTTTACCGTCGAGAAGGCGCGCTCCAACGAAAAACTCAACCGCGAGCATGTCATTAAGTATGCCGAGCTCGAGCTTGCCTCGCTGGCCGAGACCGTAGATCTTTCCAAGCTCGGCAACGATGCCTATGAGCCGCTCAATGGAACGCTGACCGATGATCAGATTCAGGCCGCATGCGATGCCGCCAACAACTTCTTGGGCGTCAACGTGACCCTCAAGCTCAACGGCGAGGATGCCGGAAAGGTTGATGGCAGCTCCGTGTTGCAGTGGATCAGCTTTGCCGATCCTGCCAACCCCACGCTCGATACGTCGCAAATCAGCAGCTGGGCAGCCGAGCTCGCGAACGGCTTTAATACCGTGGGCTCCACTCGCTGGTGGACGCGCGCCGATGGCAAGCAGTGTGCCGTCGAAGGCGGTGACTTTGGTTGGTCCATTGACAGCAGCTCGCTCGCCAAGCAGGTCGAGGACGCCATTAACAACAAGCAGACCGGCGAAATCGAGATCAATTACTCCCAGAAGGCCGACACCTTTACCGCAAAGGGAGAGCCCGACTGGAAGGCATACGTCGATGTCGATCTGTCCGAGCAGCACGCGCGCTACTACGACGAGAGCGGCAATATCGTGTGGGAGGCCAACTTTATCTCGGGAAAGCCGGGTGAGGACGCCACGCCCGAAGGCGTTTGGCAGACCAACAGCAACAATGGCGCCAGCAAGCTCATCGGTGCCAAGGACCCTGAGACCGGCAAGCCCAAATACGAGAGCCCGGTCAGCTATTGGATGCCGTTTGAGGGAAACATGGTCGGTTTCCACGATGCAACGTGGCAAAACGACAAGAGTTTCGACGATCCCAACTCCTACAAGTGGTGCGGCAGCCACGGTTGCATCAACCTGCGCCTGGCAGACGCCAAGGCACTTCACGATTGCATCAAAGTCGGCCTGTGCGTGGTTGTCCACTCGTAGTGCAACGCGCACATTCATACAACGTGGAACTGCTGCGACCAATCTAACAATTCCGAAAGATACCGTCCTATGCGCCTGCCCCAACCGGCGGGCGCATATACTTATCAAGGTTCTTTCTATAAAGGAGACGCTATGCCGAATGTCCCCAACATCACCCCGGGCCCGGATGATACCGAGCACGCGCCCGAAGGTGCCACCGAAACGATTCCTCTGATTACAAACGTACATGCCGACAAGCAGAACGGACGCACGAACGATGCGGCCGAGATAACCGATGAAGAGGCATATGCCAAGCTCAAGGCAAAACGTGCCGAACGTCGACGCAAAAAGCTGATTCGACGCGGTATTGCCGCCGGCGTCGTGGGTGCCATCGCACTCATTGCCATTGTCGCAACCCTGGTTATCAATGCGCAACCCGCAGGCACCAACGGACCGGTGACCGACATGGTCACCGAAGGCACGTTTACCACCACAGTCGAAGCCAAGGGACAGCTCAAGCCTATTTCAGCCTCGGTCGTCTCCCCTTCCGTCGATGGTACGGTGGCGCAGATCAACGTGCAGGCCGGACAGAGCGTCAACGAGGGCGACGTGCTCATGACTATTAAGAACGACGCGCTCGATAACGCTGTTTCCGAGGCGCAGCGCGCGGTCGCGGCCGCACAGGAAGACCTGAACAATGCAAAGGCGACGCTCGCGGCCGCACAGGCCGCACCGGCAACGGACGGTGACGGATCGACCGGCCCATCGGACGCAAGCACCAACGCAAATGCCGTCTCGACCGCCCAGCGCAACCTCGCCTCGGCCCAGGCAACGCTGGAGCAGGCAACTGCAAAGGCGGCCGAGCGCACCGTAAAGGCCCCCAGCTCGGGCAACATCGTCGAGCTCAACGCCAAAGTCGGTGCCACGGTGACCGGAGGCACGATCATGGGCGAAGGCGACACGAGCGGCGGCAAGCAGTGCATGCAAATCGCCGACCTGTCCAAGATGAAGGTGACGGTTCAGGTGGGCGAAAAGGATATCGCCAAAATTGCCGTGGGCCAAAGCGCCAACGTGACCTATCCCGCGTTTCCCGATATCGTGAGTCAGGGCACCGTCACGGCTATCGCCTCGGTGGCAAACTCTGACTCCGGCTCCGGTAGCGGCGGCAGCGTGACCTTTAACGTCGACATCCTCATCGAAGCACCCGACAGTCGCCTTAAGCCGGGTATGACTGCCGAGGTCTCGGTAGTGACCGAGAAGCTCGACGACGTGGTTATGGTGCCGACCATGGCGCTGATGACCGAAGACGGCGAGCACTATTACGTCAATCTGGCCACCGATTCGGAAGGCAAGAAGACACGCCGCGTGAAGGTGACCGTCGTGACGCAAAACGAGAACGAGGCTGTAGTCGGTAAGACGCAGGTCAAGCGCGACGACCAGGGCAACGAGATCAACCCAGACGTCCCGGTTACCAAGTTACGCGACGGCGACACCATCGTGACGGATACCGGCACAGGCATGACGGCAGACGGCGGCGACAATATGTCTGCCGACGAGGGCAAGTAATGCGTCCCGTCATCGACATCCGCAACGTGCACCGCATCTTTGAGAGCGAGGCCGGTTGCGCCCACATCCTGCACAACGTGAGCCTGGCGGTGAACCCCGGTGAGTTCGTCGCCATCACCGGCCCCTCGGGCTCGGGCAAGTCGACGCTCATGAACATCCTGGGCTGCCTGGACAAGCCGACGGCGGGTGATTATTTCCTGCAAGGGCTCAACGTCGCCGAGCTCGACGATGATGAGCTCACCGAGGTGCGCGCGCTGAGCATCGGCTTTGTCTTTCAGAGTTTTAACTTGCTGCCGCGTCTGACGGTGATCGAAAACGTCATGCTGCCGCTGTCCTACACCAATGTGCCGCGTAGCCAGCGCGAGATGCGCGCCGTGCACGCGCTGCAAGCCGTCACACTGCCGGTCGACCATTGGGACCACCGCATATCGGAACTCTCGGGCGGACAGATGCAGCGCGTCGCCATCGCGCGCGCCCTCGTCAACGACCCGCCCATCATTTTGGCCGACGAGCCAACGGGAAATCTAGACTCGACAACCGGGGCGCTCGTCATGGAAACCTTCCACAAGCTCCAGAAACGCGGCAAAACCATCGTACTCATCACGCATGACCCCGGCATCGCCGCCGAGGCCAATCGAGCCGTAACCATCCGTGACGGGCGAATCCATGACGGCGCATATGTCGCGCATACACCGAATACGTTACGCGGGGCCGTCAACAACCTGCCCGCGATTTCTGCAACCACCAATCAGCCGAAAGGAGCGAAGGCATGAGCACCCGCGATCTTGTCCAAGAAGCCCTTCACTCGCTCGAGGCCAACAAGGGGCGCAGCCTGCTCACCATCCTGGGCATTGTCATCGGCATCGCCTCGGTTATCGCCATGACTTCGCTCATCGGCGGCATCCAAAACAGCCTGGTCAACAGCCTGGGCCTCAATGCAGCCCGCATGGTAGAGATCTATTCGTCCCAAGAACTCACCGATTCGGATGTAGAAAAGCTTCGCAAACTGGTACCGCAGATTGAGCAGATCGGCATCGTCGATAGCGCCTATTCCGAGTACAAGGTCGGGGATAAAAGCTATACCGTCATGGCACACGGCGTCGATAGCGACATGCTCGATGCCATGGGCGTCAGCAAGATCGTCGCAGGGCGCACCTACAACGGTATCGAGTCAAAATCCGGTGCGCGCGTGGCGCTCATCGGCCGCGGCGGTGCCGAGCAGCTGTACGGTAACGAACAGGACGCACTCGGCAAGACCATCAAGGTGTCGAGCGGAGAAGTGCAAATTGTCGGCGTTATCGATGGTGGCAACGAATCCATGGGTTCGCTGAACCTGTACATGCCACGGGCCGCGATCGCCGAGCTCTACGGCGATGACAATCCGTCGTTTCCGAGCGTGACGGCGCTCGCCGCCGAAGGCACGGATATGGATAAGCTCTGCAAGACCATCGAGTCCAAGGTGCGTAGCATAAAGGGCATCTCGAAGGACGACGAGTACGATAGCGTATCGGTAAGCTCCATGAAAAGCGCTATCGACTCCCTCAATTCCTTTATGGGCGCCTTCTCGCTCATCATGGGAGCGGTTGCCGGCATTTCGCTGCTCGTGGGCGGTATTGGCATTATGAATATGATGCTCACCAACGTGACCGAGCGCATCCGCGAGATCGGTATTCGCCGTGCGCTTGGTGCAAGCCGACGTGATATCACCTCTCAGTTTTTGGCCGAATCCTCGGCACTGTGCGTCACCGGTGGCCTGCTGGGTGTCCTGATTGGCTATCTGCTGGCCTGGGGCCTCGCGATGTTTGCCGCAGGATCAGGGGTTCTCAGCGAGCTCGGCGCCAGCGGGCAAATCACACCGAGCTTTTCAATCGCCACGGTGCTGCTGGCCTTCGCCGTCTCCGTCGGCATCGGCGTAATCTTTGGCTTCTACCCCGCTCGCCGCGCGGCAAAGCTCAACCCGGTGGAGTGCCTACGCTACCAGTAAGCCACCACCAGCTACCAGTAAGCCACCACCAGCTACCAGTAAGCCACCACCAACAAGTTGCGGTGAATTAGGGACTGAATATGCTATCTAGCAGCAAAAACAGACACTATTTCACCGCAACTTATTGAAGGGCTGTTTGCGCCAGTTCTGGGCGTCGTCCTCGAGCTATTGATGGATGACGGGCTTGTACGGGTCGAGCTTGCTCGGGACGCTCCTCCTCGCGGGCGGGAGGGCGCGCAGGCGCGGCAAGCGCCTAGCGCGCGAACTCCCGTAAGAGCGCGTCTTCCACTTCCCGAAGCGAAAGGGCCCCGCTTCCCTCGGCGGGACGGGTGACCACGATGCAGCGCGCTCCCACGTCGCGCGCGGCGGCGAGCTTCTCGGCCGTGCCGCCTACGGTTCCCGAGTCCTTAGTCACAAGCCACTGGGCGCCCACCTGCCGAAGCATCGCCTCGTTGAGCTCGCGGGTGAAGGGCCCCTGCATGCCGATGACGTGCGACGGCGAAAACCCCGCGTCGATGCACTTCGTTATAGCACCGGGCAGCGGGAGCACACGCACGAAGAAGCGCTCCGCGAAATCGGCGACGCTCGTGTAGGGAGCAAGCTCCTTGCTCCCCGTCGTGAGAAGCGCGCGACCCGGGTTCTCGGAGAGAAAGCGCGCCGCGCAGGCGATCGACGCGACCGCCACGACGCCTTTGGGCAGCGCCTCGACCGGGCGCGCAAGGCGCAGGCATCGTGCACCCACGGCGAGCGAAGCGGCCCGGATGTTGCCGCTTGCGAGCGTAGCGAAGGGGTGCGTGGCGTCGACAACGATGCACGCGCCGGAAAGCTCGCGCTCCATGTCGGCATCGTCGAGCCTGCCCGCATGCACCTCGATGCCCGGAAGCTCGCCCAAAAGCTCGCCTCCGTACTCGGTTGCCGCGTAGGCACGGGCGGGGATGCCCGCCCTGCTCGCCCATTCGCACAGAAGGCGGCCCTCGGTGGTGCCGGCGAAGATGCGCAGCGCCGGCGCGGATGCGGGCGCCGTCACTTCGGGCCGCCTGGGCGCGTGATCTGGTAGAGCAGCGCGTTCATAATGGCAGCCGCCACGGTCGAGCCGCCCTTGCGACCCCTCGCGACGATGGCTGGCACGCGTCGTGCGAGTAGCTCCTCTTTCGCCTCGACCACGTTCACAAACCCGACCGGCACCCCAACGACGAGCGCGGGCGCGATCTTCCCCGCGTCCATGAGCTCGGCGAGGCGCAGAAGTGCTGTGGGAGCGTTGCCGACGGCCACGATGAGCGGACCCTCGATGCCGCAAGCTTTGTCCATGCTCGCAACGGCGCGAGTCGTGCCCGCGGCGCGCGCAGCCGCGGCGACATCAGGGTCGGCCATGAAGCACACGGCCTTGCAGCCGAGCTTCGCGAGCGCGGGCTTGCTTATGCCTGCGAGCGCCATGTTCGTGTCGGTGAGCACCGTGGCCCCTGCGCGCAGTGCGTCGAGCGCACAGTGCGCGGCGTCATGGGTAAACACGAGGGAATCGGCGTACGAGAAGTCGGCAGTGGTGTGGATGACGCGCTTCACGACGGGCTCTTCGAGCGGCGGGAACGTGCGGCCGCCGAGCTCTTCGGTGATGATCTCGAAGCTGCGCCGCTCGATGTCGCCGGGCGCCATCTCCTTGGAATCCATCTAGTACTCCACTCCTTCCCTTGCACATATCCCCTGCTCGTAGGGATGTTTCTTGCACCGCATCTCGGTTATGTAGTCGGCCTTCTCCACGATCTTGCGGGAAGGCACGCGCCCGGTGAGCGCTACTTCGACGCCGCGCGCGGACATATCGAGCGCGCGGTCCACGAGCGCCTCGTCGACAAGCCCCTTCGAAAGCGCGTCGAGCGCCTCGTCGAGCACGAGCAGTCCCTCTTGCGCGCCCTCGAGCTCGGCAAGCGCGGAAGCGAGGTTCCCATCGTGCAGCTCGCACGTCGCGGCAAGTTCTTCCGACGTCATCGACCAGGTAAACTTGTCCGACACCTTCCCCGCGAACACGGGCACGCCGAAATGCTCGGCGAGCAGGCGCACCTCCCCGCTTTCGCCGTCTTTCAGGAACTGCACGACGACGACGCGGCGGCCTGCAGCGAGCATGCGAAGGGCGAGGCCCATCGCCGCCGTGGTCTTGCCTTTGCCGTCGCCATGATACACGTGGATCATACGCCCTCCTCGATAATGCGGTAGACATACTCCATGTCGAGCGCCCCGCGCACGACGTCGGCCAGGCGGTCGAACTCGCGCGCACGGTGATCGGCCGCGGACGCCGCGCCCGCAACACCCACGACGCTCTCGGGCAGGCCGCGCATGCGCGCAAGCGAGCGCGCGAGGGCGAGCGCCACCCCCGGTTCGTCGAACAGGCCGTGGAGATAGGTTCCGAACACGTTTCCGCAGGCCGCGCCTTCTGGTTTGCCGCCAATCGTGCCCGCAGGGGCGCAGGAGACGGTCGTTTCGCCGTTGTGAATCTCGTACCCGCGCGCCGTCATGCCGTTCCACACCGAGAACGCGCCTTGGGCGCCCGTGATGCGCAGTGTCGACTGGGCGAGGCGCTTTTCCTCCTTGAACACCGTACTTGCAGGGATGAGCCCGAGCCCGCGCGCGGTGCCAGCGCCTTCCCTGCCGTGCGGGTCGGAAAGCTCGTCTCCCAAAAGCTGGTAGCCTCCGCATATGCCGAGCACCGGCGTGCCCGCGCCCGAAAGCGCGCGTACACAGGCTCCGATGCCGCTAGCCGCAAGCCAGCGCGCGTCGTCGAGCGTGGTCTTCGAGCCGGGAAGCACCACCAGGTCGGGTCGGCCCAGATCGGTCGTCGAGGATACGTAGCGCACGCCCATGCCTGGCACGCGCGAAAGCGGGTCGAAGTCGGTGAAGTTCGACAGATGCGGAAGGCGTACGACGGCGACGTCGATGACGCCGCGCGCCTCGCGGGCAGATAAGCGCGGCGCGAGCGAGTCCTCGTCGTCCAGGTCGAGCGTAAGATACGGCACGACCCCCACGACGGGAACCCCGCACATCTTCTCGAGCGGGGCCAAACCCGGGCGCAGGATTTCCACATCGCCGCGGAACTTGTTCACCACAAGCCCCCGCAAAAGCGCGCGATCCTCGGGCGCAAAGAGCGCGACCGTACCGTAGAGCTGGGCAAACACCCCGCCTGGGTCGATGTCGCCCGCGAGCAGCACGGGGGAGGACACGGCGCGCGCGAGCCCCATGTTGACGATGTCGTTTTCGGCAAGGTTGATTTCGACGGGGCTGCCGGCGCCCTCGATGACGATGACGTCGTTTTCCTCCGCGAGCGAATCGAACGCCCCCAAAATCTGCGGCATGAGCGCCTTCTTTCGCGCGAAGTAGTCCCTCGCAGCGAAGGCTCCCTGCGCCTTGCCGGCCACGATGAGCTGGCTTCGGTGGTCGCTTTCGGGCTTGAGAAGGATGGGGTTCATGCGCACGTCGGGCGCGATGCCGCACGCCTCGGCCTGCATGATCTGGGCGCGCCCCATCTCGAGCCCGTCGGTCGTGACACCGCTGTTGAGCGCCATGTTCTGGCTCTTGAAGGGAGTCACGCGCAGGCCGTCCTGCGAAAGCACACGGCACAGCCCCGCCGCAAGCAGGCTCTTCCCCGCGTTCGACATGGTTCCCTGGATCATGATGGGCTTCGCCCTACCCACGGGTATCGACCTCCTTCGCCGAGCCTCGGCCATCCGCGCCCGCCATAGCGCCGCTGCAAGAAGCGCCGCCCCGTTCGTCGGGTTCGCCTTCGCCCGATGCACCTTCCGCCCGAAGCACGCGGCTGAACGCCATCGCAAGCCGGGCATTCTCCTTGCGCGTGCGCACCGCGACGCGGCACCAGAAACGGGACAGTACCGAAAACGAGTCGCACGTGCGGACCAAAACCCCCTGTTTATACAGGCGCTCGGGGATGTCTTTCGCCGGCGTGCGGACTAAAAGGAAGTTCGCATCCGACGGCACAACGGAAAGCCCGAGCGAGGAGAGCTCGTGGGAAAGCCACGCTCGCTCGCCCGCCAATACATCGCGCGTGCGCGAGACGTATTCAATGTCTTCCAGGGCGGCGATGCCCGCGGCCTCGGCGACCGAGGAGACGGGCCACGCCTGCCCCGCCCGGCGAATCCCCTCGATGAGTTGGGCGTTTCCGCTGATCAGATATCCCAACCGCAACCCCGCCATTCCGTAGAGCTTGGTGAACGCGGAGAGCACGGCCACATGGCGCGAACACGCGGCGCGTGCGGCCACGCTCCTTTCGCAGGCGTCAGGCGCAAATCCGAGGAAGCACTCGTCCACGACGAGCAGCGCGCCCACCTGCTCGCAGCGGCAAGCCGCGGCATCGATCACGCTGGGGTCGACGAGGCGCCCCGTAGGGTTGTTCGGATTGCAGAGGTACGCCACGTCTCCCGGCCCCTCAATCGCGCGGGCGAAGGAGGCGGGCACGTCGAAGTCGTCCGCTTCGGAGAGCGGGAACTCCTGCACGCATGCGCCGTAGTACGATGCCGCCTCCGAATATTCAGAGAACGTCGGCGCGCACACGACGATGCGTTTCGGGCGCACCGCCGCGGCGAGCCGCCAGATGATGTCGGACGCGCCCGCGCCGCAGACGATAGTATCTTCGGGAATGCCCTGGGCGCGCGCTAGGGCGCGAACGAGGGCGAGGCTTTCCCTATCGGGGTAGGCGTCGATTCGAGAAAGCGCCTTGCAAGCTGCGGCGACGGCGCGCGGCGAGGGGCCTGCCGGATTCACGTTCACCGAGAAGTCAATGAGGTCGGAGGCGCCCCTATCGCAAGCGATGCCGAGCGATTGCGCGCTGCCCCCATGCATACGGGCGCGCAGGATTCCCCCGGCAGCCCGGGGCGCGGCGTGGTCTTCCCTCATGCCATCGCCCCCACGGCGAGCACGACCGCCGCGCGCGCGGCGCCGAAGACGACGAGCGCGCATACGGACGCAGCGAGCATGAGCCTTGTCGCCCGGGCGATGTCGCCCCACTCGATTTCGCGGGACGCGTCTCCTATCGTCGGTTTCTCAACGAGCTTGCCGAAATACACCGCGGGTCCCGCCAGGCGCAGCCCGAGCGCGCCCGCGCACGCTGACTCGGTCTGCGCCGCGTTCGGGCTCGCATGGCGACGCCTGTCGCGGCGCCAGATGCGCGCCGCCCCGCGCGCGTCGAGCCCGACGATCGGGCACACGACGATCATGAGCAGAGCCGATAAGCGCGAGGGAATCCAGTTCAGCGCATCGTCGAGGCGCGCCGAAGCGCAGCCGAAGTCGATGTAGCACTCGTTTTTGTAGCCCACCATGCTGTCGAGCGTGTTCACCGCCTTGTACGCCATGCCCAAGGGCGCACCCCCGATCATAAGGTAGAAAAGCGGCGCGATGACGCCGTCGCTCGCGTTCTCCGCCACCGTTTCCACAGCGGCGCGCGCGACGCCCTGCTCGTCGAGAACAGACGTGTCGCGTCCCACGATGAGCCCGACGGCTTCGCGCGCCTCGACAAGTCCGCCCTTCGAGAACGCGCGGGCCACGGCCAGGCTCTGGCGGCGCAGCTCGCATGCCGCGAGAATCTGATAGCTCGCCCATGCCTCGGCCACGAAGCGCAAGCCGGAGTGAACCATGCCGCAAACATGCAGGATTCCCCAGGTCAAAAGTCCACACGTAAGCGGAAGCGCCACGGCGAGCACAAGCCCTGCGGCGCGCGTGCCCGCGGACGTTTGCGGGAATGCGCCCCGCAGGCGGCCTTCGGCCCACGTGATCGCGCGCCCCATGGCGACGACGGGATGGGGAAGCCAGCGCGGGTCGCCGAAGGCAAGGTCGGCCGCGAACCCGGCGGCGACGGCAAGAATCGTCATCACCGGGCATCGCCCCCCGAAGCGGGGCGAACGTCGCGAAGGCAGCGCCCATCCCAGGTGGCGGCCCATGCGCCGCCCGGCTCGGTATGCACGTCAAAGTATCCCATTTTCGGGACAGCTAGCTCGGAGAGCAGCGCTTTCACGGTACCCGCGTGAACGACGAAGACGGCGCGCCCGCTCCCCTGGGCGCGCTCCGATTTGCACGCCTCCCGAAACGCCGCGACGACGCGGCGGGTGAAATCGCTCTTGTCCTCGCCATGCGGGCAGCGCGTCTCGCACCAGGAGTCTACCCAGGCGCGGTAGCGCGCATCCTCTTTAAGCTCGGCGGCGCTTCGCCCCTCGAAGTCGCCGAAATCCATCTCGCGCAGACCGGGGCACGCCATAAGCTCCGCGTTCGGGAAGAGGATGCGCGCCGTCTGATCGGTGCGGGCCATGCCGCTCGTGATAACACGGAACACGTCACGATCGCACGCGAGGTCGCGCAAAGCGCGATCGCCCGCGCTCGACAGGGGCTCGTCGGTGCCCGCCCCGCTGTAGCGATGGTCTTCCGTACCCGCCGTGGCACCATGGCGCACGAAGACGACTTCCAAAGGCGCGCCCGCACCCTGCGTCCCTCGAGGCGCATCGGCAAGGTTTCCTTTGATGACCTGGGGAATCTCGCACATCATGCGCACGACGACGTCGGCGCGCGCAGCGAGCGCACATCCCAGGCGCCCCGCGCGCTCGCGCCATTGGGCGTCTTCCGCACGCATAGGGACGACCCCCGAGCCGACCAAGGACAGAATCACTACGTCGAAGCCGATCAGCCGCTCGAGCGCCCGGTAAGCGTCGAGCGCGCGTACGAGTTCCTCAGCACGGTACGCGACGCGACCGGCAAAAGCCGCGTGCACGCCGCCCTCCGCAAGCTGCGCCGCGTCGACGAAATCGTCCGCCGCGAACCCGAGCTTTTCGCGCACGAAGGTCCTCTTCCCCGAATGCGCGCCACCTACCACGAGCATCATAGGAGCATGCCCCCCGCCACCAGCATGGCAAGCATCGCGAGCTCGGCCCATTGCAGAAACCATCCGGCCAAATCCCCCGTCACCCCGCCGAAGCGGGACAGGGCAACATGGCGGTACCACGCGAGCGCCAAAAGCCCCGCCACCGCCATAAGGGCGCCGACGGCCTGAGCGCACGCGACCATCCCTGCAGCCGAAGCCGCAGCGAAAGCGCAAAGCGGCACGACGATCGCCGCGCGCTTCTTCGCAGGCGAGAGCCCCGCGGCCATGCCGTCCGCACGCGCGGCAGGCCAGCATTCAACGGCGAGCCCCGAAAGCGAGCGGGAGAACACGAGCGAGCACAGAAGCGCGAGGAACGCCCCCGCCGTAAGCGGCAGCGCGGTGAAAAGGGAAAACTGCAGAATAAGGTACACAACAACACCGATGACCCCGAAGGCGCCCGTCCGCGGATCGTGCATGATCTCGAGCTTTCGCTCGCGCGGGGCCCAACTTGCAAGCGCATCGGAGGTGTCGCAGAGCCCGTCTAGGTGGATGCCTCCCGTCACCGCCACAGGCAGCGCCACGAACACGGCCGCGACGATGGTCGCGGGCACGCCGAGCAGGTTCGCCACGCGCCCCCACGCCGTCATGAGTAAGCCTTCCGCAAGGCCCACCAGGGGAAACGCGGCAAGCGCATGGGTTAACCCGAAATCAGTCCAGGCCGATTTCGGGACGGGGATGCGCGAGAACGTTCCGAACGCCGCGCCGATTGCCTCTACTGTCTTCACCTTGTAGGTCCTTCGCCTTTCATCCACACGGGAATCCCGCATACCACTTCGACTGCGCGGTCGGCCAGCGCCGCCACGCCCGCGTTCACGCGCGCGAGCGCGCGCCTCCATGCCTCGGTCCCTTCATCGTAGCGCATCCCATCGGCGAACACGTCGACGGTGACCACCACCGTATACGCAGCGGCCTGAGCGAGCCGTTCAATGCCTCCGAGCACCTCGCGCGCCACAGCGTCAGGGTCACGCGGGGACAAGCCGCCTTCCGCGAAGAGCTCGTTCGCAACCAGGTTGCCCACGTCCTCCAAAAGAAGCGTGCAGCCGCGCGGAAGCCCGGGCACTGCGGCGCCCACGTCACGCGTGCGCTCGAGGGTAGAAAACCCATTGCCCTCGCGCAGCGCCCGATGGCGCGCGATGCGGCGGGCGCCCTCTTCTCCGAAGGGCTCCATCGTTGCCAGGTACACGCGGGGGCCGTCGTACCCGAGGCACAGGGACTCGGCGTAGGCGCTCTTGCCGCTCGCGGCGGCGCCGATGACGAGCGTCACCGTCATTTCCCGGCCTCGAAATGCTCGTAAGCAGCCATGCCAGTCGCCATGAACGTCTTCCCATCCCGGTACACGCGCAGCGCCGAATCCAGAAGGGGCAGATACGCCATGGCGCCCGCGCCCTCGCCCAAGTGCATGCCTGCGTCGAGGGGTGCCTTTATGCCGAGCTCGCGAAGGAGCTCCTGGCTTGCGGGTTCGCTTGATGCGTGGGTGCCCACGAGGTAGCCCAAGGCGTTGGGGCACAGGCGCGCCGCGCACAGGGCCGCCGTGCAGGATATGACCCCGTCGAGGAGCGCCGGCGCCTTCGAGGCAGCGGCCCCCAGGTAGAAGCCGCACATCGCCGCGATGTCGAAGCCGCCCACCTTCGAGAGCACGTCGATCGGGTCGGCGGGATCGGGGGAGTTCGCGTCGATAGCGCGCTCGACCACGTCGCGCTTGCGCGCGAGCGAGGCGTCCGAGAGCCCCGCGCCGCGCCCGACAAGGCTCCGCGCGTCCGCCCGGATGAGCACTGCGGCCACCGCCGCCGAGGTGGTCGTGTTGCCGATGCCCATCTCGCCCGCGGCGAGAAGGCGCACGCCGGCGCGGGCAAGCCCGCCCGCGACGGCGATTCCGACCTCGATCGCGCGCACGGCCCCATCGCGAGACATAGCGGAGCCGAGAGCGATGTTGCCGCTCCCCCGCCGCACGTTCGCGCGCACCATGCGCGCGTCTTCTATGCCCCGGGCCATACCCACGTCGACGGGCACGACCTCGGCACCCGCGAACGCCGCCATGCGGCAGGCGCTCGCGGCCCCCTCGCACATGTTGCGCGCGACGGCTCGCGTCACATCTTGCCCGCTTTGCGACACGCCTTCGGCAACGACCCCGTTGTCGGAGAAGAATACCGCGAGCGCACGGGGAAACTCGGCCACCTCGGCGCTCCCCTGAGCTGCGGCGATACACGCGACGGCGTCTTCAAAGTCGCCCAATCCCCCCAAGGGGTGCGCGATGGAGTCCCACGCGGCGTACGCGGCGGCACGGGCGCACTCGTCTGCGGGCGCGATCCGGGAAAGCGCGGCTTCGAGCACGGCGCCCGGCGCCGACGAGAACGCGCGCTCGACTTCCTCGCGGATGCAGGCAAGCGCGGTTTCGGTTGCTTCAGCCATGCCGCCTCCTCTCTGTGAACGACGCTGCGGCAGACGCGAACGCGCGCGCAACGTCGGGGTTCGCAGGATAGTACACATGCGGGAAGCCCGCCACCAGGGACGGGGTGGTCGTCATGCACGGCCAGCCCTTGTCGCGCCGGGGCTTCTGCGCCCAAAAGTCGCCGCCCGGGCAGGTGGACTGCCAGTAGTGAAACTCATGCGCGCGGATGCGTGTGCCGCGCGGCCCGTAGAGCCCGTCGCGTTGGGAAGTGAGCTCCACGTACCCGAATTGGGACAGCCTTCCCCCGTTCTCGCTTGCGCCCTCAAGGGCGCCCGCAACAGGCCAGCGCCACCCCTCGCTATCGGCGATTTCGCGCTGCAGGTACAGAAACCCACCGCATTCGGCGACCGTCGGCATGCCGGATTCCACAGCGCGCCGCACCGCCTCGCGCATCGACACGTTCTCGGAGAGCTGCCGCGCATGGAGCTCCGGGTAGCCGCCCCCCAGATAGAGGGCGCTTGTCCCCCGGGGCAACTCGCTATCACACAGGGGGCTGAAAAAGGCCAGCTCGCAACCCAGATCCTCGAGCGCGCGCAGGTTCTCCTCGTAGTAGAACGAGAACGCCTCGTCACGCGCAACGGCGACGATGGGCCGCGCTCCCGCGATCGGCTCCAACCGGTAAGGTTCCTCGCGGATATCGGGTGCCGTCGCCGCTATTTCGAGCAAGCGGTCGACGTCAACGCTCTTTTCCACCAGCTCGGCCATCTTGTCGATGCGCGCGGAGAGCTGCTCGACCTCGTCGGCGGTCACAAGCCCCAGATGCCGGCTTTCGAGCGAGAACGCCTCGTCGGCGGGGATATTCCCCAAAACCGCGACGCCCGTGTGCTTCTCAATCGCAGGCGCCGCGTAGGCGCAGGCAGCGGCGCTCGTCTTGTTCAGCACGACGCCGCGCACGTTCGCACAAGGCAGGAACTCGGCGATGCCGCGGATTACGGCAGCGAGCGATAAAGACGCCCCGCGCCCGTTCACCACTAAAACGACCGGCGTTTCCGTGTCGCGCGCAACCTGATAGCTGCTCGCGTCGGCCACGCCGGGTGCCATGCCGTCATAGAAGCCCATGACCCCCTCGAGCACCGCGACATCCGCGCCCGCGGCGCCGCGTGCGAGCAGTGCGCGCAGCGTCGGGGCGTCGGTGAAGAAGCCGTCTAAATTGCCCGAGCGCGCACCCACGACGCGGCGATGAAAGAGCGGGTCAATGTAGTCGGGGCCGCATTTGAAGGCCGCGCATGCAAGGCCGCGGCGCGCGAGCGCGCGCAGGAGCGCGCACGTTACGACCGTCTTGCCGCTCCCGCTCGAGGGCGCAGCGACCATGAAGCGCGGGATGGACGTGCTCACCGGGCGCCGCCTTCCCCACCTGCGGCGCTGCAGTTAGCAAGCGAGACCACCTCAACGGATGGGTTCCCCTCGACAGAGAGGTCCTCCCCGACAGGCGACTCAGCAAGCGCGCCGACTTCGGCAAGCTCCTCGGCATCCGCGCCCGCACCACGCGCGCTGACGAGGAACACGGGGTTTTGCGCCTTCATAAGATGGTGCGAGCCTACAGCCTCGGCACGGGCGGCCGACACCTGGCACGCCTCGAACCCCTTAAAGCGCGAACCCGAGAGGAGCGCGAACGCCTCGGTGAGCGTCTCAACGGTGACGCATGGCACGCACAGGCGAACCTGCGAGTTCTTCTCGAGCGCCGCCTCCACGATGGAGGGAAGCTCGCCCGCGCTCCCGCCGACGAACACGGCGTCGGGGACGGGCAGATTCGCGAGCGCTTCGGGGGCGATACCGGGGACCGCATGCACGTTGCCGCACCCGAATGCATCCGCGTTCTCTTGTATGAGCCGCACGCCGGCCGCGTTGCGCTCGACCGCCCATACCGACCCCGCTCGCGCGACGAGCGCCGCCTCGATCGACACGCTCCCCGTGCCGGCGCCGACATCCCACACGGTGTCGGTCGCGGTAAGGCGCAGCTTCGCGAGCGCGACGGCGCGCACCTCCTGCTTGGTCATGGGAACGTCGCCACGGATGAAGAGCTCGTCGGGAATGCCCGAGGAAGCGTACGGCCAGCGGGAGCTCGCGGCGCGGGATGCGCCCTCAGAGTCCGCCGCGGAAGAAACCGCCGCGGGCGCAGACGCGCCGGCCGACACCTCGGAGGCTGCGCCAGAGCCCGCAGGCGACCCGTCGCCGCCTGCGAACTCGATAAGCATCACGTTCAAGTCGTCGAACGTCTGACCTGCGATTTCACTTGCGGTCGCGCAGGTGATGTGCTCGTCGGGGTACGACAGGCGCTCGGCCACCGTCACGCGCGCGTCCCCGAAGCCCGCCTGCACAAGCTCGCCCGAAAGCCGCGAGGGGTCTTCCCCGCCCGACGTGGCGAGGAAGAGCTCACCTGCGCGCTCGGCCTCAGCCACGATGTCGCACGCCACGCCGTGAGCACTCACAAAGCGCCAATCCTGCCATGGACGCGCGAGGCGCGCGGCGAGATACGACGCTGAGCTTATGCCGGGAATGACGCGCACGTCCACCTGCGCGTCGCCGGAGAGCGCCTCCACCAGGCGGCGCGCGCCGCTGAACAGCCCCACATCGCCCGTCATCACGACCACGGCGCGCTGCCACGACGCCGCATCGGTGAGCGCGGCGACGATGTCCGCCGTCTTCACGAGCTCGCATCTCACCACGTCGGGCGGCACGTCGATGCCGACAAGTGCGCGATGAGCGCCGATGACCACGTCGGCGATGTCGATCGCGTCGAGCGCCGCGCGAGAGAGCAAGTCGGGGTTTCCGGGCCCCGCCCCGATGATCGTTACCTTTCGCATGGAATCTCCCGATACCCGCGCGGCGTGACCATACGGCCGCCTACGCGCTTCGTGTCCGCGTTGCCGACGAACACGGTGGTGAACATGTCGGCGTCGAACTCCCCCAGCTCGGAGAGCCTGCACATGCCCGACTGTTGCCCCTCGCGCCCGATGTTGCGTACCCAGCCGCAGAGCGTGTCGGGGGCCTTCCATTCGAGCATAATCTTCGCCGCGCGCGAGAGCCTGTCGGCGCGCTTTCTGCTGCGCGGGTTGTACAAACAGATGCAGAAGTCGGCGCTCGCCACGGCGGCGAGCCTGCGCTCGATGACCTCCCACGGCGTGAGCAGGTCGGAGAGCGACACGACCGCGAAGTCGTGGGCAAGCGGGGCGCCGAGCACCGCCGACCCGCTCTGAGCCGCGGTGGCCCCGGCGATAACTTCCACGTCTACATCGGGGTAGTCCTCAGCAAGCTCCAGCACGGGGCTCGCCATGCCGTACACGCCCGCGTCACCGCTGCACACAAGCGCCACGGCTTCTCCGCTCTGCGCGCGTGAAAGCGCCAGACGGCACCGTTCGACCTCATGCATCATCGGCGTCGCGAGATGCGCCGCGTCGGGCACGGCGGCGAGCGCGAGCTCCACGTATTTCGTGTACCCCACAACGATGTCGGCCGCCTCGAGCGCGCGCCGAGCCGCAATCGTCATGCCGTCGGGGCCGCCCGGGCCGATCCCCACCACAAAGAGCTTTCCCATCACAGCTCCTTAAACGAAAGTTCGATAGTTACCTTGGAAAACGCGACGGTCACGCCGCCGTGAGCGAGCTTCGGAAAGATAAGTTTGCCCCCGTCCGCGAGCGCCGCGCGCTCGCACACGTTGTCGACCCCCACCGTCGCGCGCACGAAATCAGATGGCGAAACGCTGCCTTCGACCTGCGACAACTCCTCTGCGGAATACGTCACAAGCGGAATCTTGCGCGCGCGGCAGAAGGCGAGCAGACCCTCCTCGTGCGCCTTCACGTCGATCGTCGCCGCCTCGCGCACGGCCGAAGGCGAGATACCCGCCTGCCCGCACGCGAGAAGAAACGTCTCCCCGATCGCTTCGGCGCACGCACCGCGACGGCACCCTATGCCCGCAACGATGCAGGGCACGACAAGGCGAAGCGGCTCGGGCGCAGACGTCTGCGCCCGCACGCCCGCCGGCTTCCCCGTCTCACCGGCGGGCACGACCTCGCCCGTTGTCTCCGCCGCGCGAACGGACGCACCTGCATTCGCGCCAGCGAACGGCGACACGACGATATCGGCCCGAGCGCGGTCGGACGCAATGTAAACCCCCTCAGGCGGCTGTCCCGAAATCGGCATGTCGGAATAGAGCGCCACGCGCCCGCCCGAAAGCAGCCGCGCCGACACTCGCTTGATAGCCTCGGGATTCGAAACAGCGAGCCCCGCACAGCGCGCCCACGTATCCACCGCCCACACGCCGCGGACGTCGGTCGCCGTGGTGATGACGGGGATGGCCCCTGCCGCGCGTGCCACAGTTTGCGCAAGCTCGTTCGCACCGCCCAAATGCCCCGACAAAAGTGGGACGGCAAAGCGCCCCGCCTCGTCGATCACCACAACCGCGGAATCGGTTGCCTTCGAGGCGACATGCGGCGCGATCGCCCGCACGGCGATGCCCGCCGCGCCCACGAACAGAAGCGCGTCCGACGCTTCCCACGCGAGCGCCGTCCATGCGCGCAGGTCGGCCTTCCCCTCGCCGAACCCGCGCGAAACGGAAACGTTCCAGCCAGGGTCATCTTCACCTGTCTGCGCGCAATCGGAAAGCGCGCGTGCGGTGCGCTCCGCCAACGCATACCCCCTCTCAGTGAACGCTATGCAGGAAATCCTCATCTAGCGCACCACAATCGTCGAGAAGTAGCTGCCCCGATCGGGCACATCGTCGAGCGAGCGGTACACGCGCTCGCCCGGAAGCCCACAGTCCTCTACGAGCTCGGCACCGTCGAAGGCGCCCTCCTCGCAAAGGAAGCGCTTCGTGTCCGCAAGCGAGCGCCGCGCCTTCATGACCACCTTCGTCCCCGGCCAGCCGATTGCGCGGCGCACGTCATCGTAGCCGCCGGGCACGATGTGCAGAGGCGACGACATCTCGGGCGTGAGGTCGCGCTCGAGCGCCGCGGCGACCGCGCAGAAGCTCGGCACGCCGGGAATAGCGCGCGCCTCGAACCCGCGGGCGCGCACGTCGGGCGCTATGCGTTGGAAGGTGGCGTAGATGCTCGGGTCCCCCAGGTTCAGCAGCGCGACGTCGCGGGCCGCATCCAGGTGCGCGACAAGCTCGCGAACAAGCGAGGCATGCTCGACCGCGCGGCGCTCGAGATCGCGCGTCATCGAGAATCGCACGGGGATCACCGTCTTGCCTGTAAGGTCGACGGCGCCGCGCACGATGTCGAGCGCGACCATGACCCCGTCCGCCGTCTGCGGTGCGGCGATGACCGGACACGATTCGATTGTGCGGACGGCCTTGATCGTAAGCAGCTCGGGGTCGCCAGGCCCCGTGCCCACCCCGTACAGCACGCCTTTACTCATACGTCGCCCCCAATTCCCCGATAACTGCATCGGCGCCCGACGTGCGGAAAAGCTCGCAGCGCTCGGCGTCGAACACGACCGCGGCGATGTCGCATGCGCCCGCCGCGCGGCGGCGCAACCTGTCCTCGATTGCCGCAGCGAGCGAGGCGCGCGCAGCGTCCCCCACGCCGGCGGCCTCGATTACCTCGAGCGCCGCCGTGGTCGTGACCGACGACATGATCTCGCACACGGTCTTCGCGCCCGCGCCGGCCAAGGCCGCGTGGGCGGCCAGAATCTCCGCGCGGCAGTCGGCGGTACGCGAATGGGTGTCCATGATGCCGCCCGCGACCTTCACCAGCTTGCCGATGTGTCCCACAAGAAGGACATTGGTAAATCCCTCGCGAACGCAGCAATCAATCGCATCGCCCACGAAGTTGGAGATGAAGACCACCGGCGCACCGTTTAGGTGAAAATGCCCCGAGATGAACTGCCCGCCGTAGTTGCCGGGCGTGAGTACGACTCCGCGCCGCCCCATAGCCGCATGCTGCCGGATCTCGAGCTCGATGCTGTCGCGCAAGGCAGCGAGGCTGCGCGGCTCGACGATGCCCGTCGTGCCCAGGATGGAAATGCCGTCCTCTATCCCCAGGTGTGGGTTGAAGGTCTTTTCGGCAAGGGCAACACCCTCGGGTACCGAAATCGTCACAGCAATATTTCCAGAAAAGCCGTGCGCGGCGCACACCTCGCGCACCGCCGAAGTGATCATCGCGCGCGGCGTCGCGTTGATAGCGGCCGACCCCACCGGCTGCTCGAGCCCGGGCAACGTCACGCGCCCCACGCCCACGCCGCCATCGACGGAAACTTCCGATTCGCGCGCGGGCACGCCCTTGCTGCCCGCAGCGCCCGTGCCCGACCCCGCATGTTCCACGCGCGCGTACACGAGCACGCCGTCGGTCACATCGGCATCGTCGCCTGCGTCCTTTCGCACGGCGCACTGGGCGCACCCCTCGCCGATACATGCGTCAACCACGTCCGTCTCGACAGGCAGCCCGCCGGGGGTGACGATCGACACGCGGCCGACGGGCTTTCGTGACAAGAGCATCTCGCAGGCCGCCTTCGCCGCGAGCGCGGCGCAGCTCCCCGTGGTGTAGCCGCAGCGCAGGCGGGTCGTCCCGGTATATATGTAGTGCTCGAAGGCCACGCTAGCTGCTCGCCTTTCGATACCCCGTGGCAAACGAAGGGTCGTAAAGCTTGCTGCGCTCGTACGACTCCGCTTGCGCGCCGTTGTGCGCAAGCCCGCCACGAGCTCCGAGCACGCGGCCCACCACCACGAGCGCCGTGCGGTCGATGCCCTCTCGCGCGCCCGCATCGGCGAGCGTGCCCACTGTGCAGCGCACCACGCGCTCCTCAGGCCAGGTCGCCTTGTACACGAGCGCCGCCGGCTCGTCGGAGCTGCGGCCCGCGGCCAAAAGCTCGGCGGAAAGCTCGGCGAGCATACCCGAGCTCAGGAAGATGACCATAGTCGAGCCGCTTTCCGCCATGGTGCGCATGCCCTCGCCCGCGGGCATGGGGGTACGTCCGGAAAGCCGCGTGATCACGACCGACTGGCTGATTCCCGGCAACGTGTATTCCTGGCGAAGCGCCGCCGCGGCACCGCAAAAGCTCGACACGCCGGGCACCACCTCGTAGTCCACGCCGCGCGCGTCGAGCGCGTCCATCTGCTCCTGGATGGCGCCGTACAGGCACGGGTCGCCCGTGTGCAGGCGCACCACTTCCTCGCCCCGCGCATCTGCCGCGCACATCACGTCGAGCACTTCCTCCAAGGTCATGTGCGCGCTGTCGTAGACGACGCAGGATTCCTTGCACTCGGCGAGCAGCTCGGGATTCACAAGGCTTCCCGCCCAAACGACTACGTCGGCCGCGCGCAGAAGGCGCGCCCCGCGCAGCGTGATAAGGTCGGCGGCGCCCGAGCCTGCGCCAACGATATGAATCATCCGAGCCTTCCCTTCCCGTTTCTCATCGCAACCGTTTACACCGCCCTTCGCGCAGCGGGCAAAACACGGCGCCTGCGGCAGCAATCGGCGCAAATACGCAGGCAGGAGGCGCAATGCCGCCCGCGCTGGCTTTGACACGTTCACAAGTGCCCACTATCATAGTAAAAGTTTCGGCAACGAGCATATGACAATCGGATAAAAGGAAATGACCGGCGCGGCGCCTGCACAGCCCGCGCTGGCTTGCGGAGGGAACCAGGTGGGAATCCTGGGCAAGGGACATTACTGTATAGGACGCGCGGGCGAACCGCCTCGCGCCCCAAGCCAGACTGCTTCGCCTTTTCCTCACGGCATCGCCGTGGCGTTAGCTCCTTGTGAACCCCGAGGGGTGCGCTTTTCTTTCGCTTGTGCCGACAAGCAACTGTCGCCGGGGGACCGGCAAACCGAGGAAAGGAAAAACCATGTCCGACCAGATGTCACGCCGCGGCTTCATGGGCGCCGCAGCAACCGGAGCCGTCGCGCTCGCCGGAGTCGCGCTCGCGGGCTGCTCCAACACCTCCGCGAGTTCCGAGAAATCTAGTGAAAAGGAGAAGGCCGCGAAGCCGGTCATCCTCGTCACGAGCTTCGGCACGAGCTACAACGACTCGCGCCACATCACCATCGGCGCCATCGAAGACGCTATCCGCGAGAAGTACTGGCAGGACTACGACATCCGCCGCGCCTTCACCGCGCAGATCATCATCGACAAGCTGAAGAAGCGCGACGGCATCACGATCGACAACATGACCGAGGCGCTTGACCGCTGCGTGGAAGACGGCGTGAAGGAAATCGTCGTGCAGCCGACGCATCTCATGGCTGGCCTGGAATACGCCGACGTGAAAGACGAGCTCGACAAGTACGCCGACAAGTTCGACAAGATCTCGCTCGGCGACCCGCTGCTCACCTCCGACGACGACTACAAAAAGGTGGCCGCAGCCATTAAGGAGAACATGGCGTCCTTCGACGACGGCGAGACGGCGCTGTGCCTCATGGGCCACGGCACCGAAGCCGATTCCAACGCCGACTATGCCAAGATGCAGGAAGTGTTCAAGAACGAGGGTTTGACGCAGTTCTTCGTCGGCACCGTCGAGGCTGAACCGACCTGCGAGGATGTTATCGCCGCCGCGAGCGCCGCAGGCTACAAGAAGGCCGTGCTCGCGCCGTTCATGGTGGTCGCGGGCGACCACGCGAACAACGACATGGCAGACGAGACCGACCCCGACAGCTGGGCTGCGAAGTTCGTGGCCGCCGGCTTCGAAGTGACGTGCCTGCTCCAGGGTCTGGGACAGAACGTCGCGGTCGACGACATCTACGTCTCGCACGTGGACGACGCCATCGCCAAGCTGTAAACTCGCCGCGCACGGGGGCGCCGGTCGCGTCCCCGTGCAACGGGCATGCGCCTTTCCCCGACTGACGACGCATGCCCGTTGCATTCGCATCCCGACCGCCCACCGCACGGCGCGGGCGGTCGAAGCGATTGAAAGGAACCCCCTCCATGTTGAAGAAAACCCTCGTCTTCGCCCTGTCGGCGGCGCTTTGCGCGTTCTCGCTCGCCGGCTGCGCCGGAAATTCAATCGACAGCGCAAAGGCAAGCGATGCCGATTCCCAGGAAAAGACCGAACAGGCGGCCGATGCGCCCGCGGGCGCAAGCGCTGCCCCCATCACCGCCGACAAGGTGGCCGACGGCACCTATCCAATCACCGTAGATTCCAGCTCGAACATGTTCAGGATCGTGGGCGCCCAGCTCATCGTGGAAAACGGCTCCATGCACTGCGTGATGACGCTTTCCGGCACGGGCTACGGCAAGCTCTTCATGGGCACGGGCGACGAGGCTGCCGCCGCGAGCGAGGCCGACTTCATCCCCTATGTGGAAAACGCGGAAGGCAAGTACACCTACGACGTGCCCGTTGATGCGCTCGACGAGGACACCGCCTGTGCCGCGTGGAGTATTAGAAAAGAGCAGTGGTACGACCGCACACTTGTGTTCGAATCCGCCGGCGTCGATCTGCGCGCCGACGCACTGAAGTAACGCCATGCGGTCGATTCTTCCCAAGGGGGAAAACAGGAAGCTCCACAGCATCGCGGCGCGCGCGATCGCCTGCGTTCTCGTCGCCCTGCTCGCGCTTCCCTTCGCGGGGTGCAGTGCGAGCCCGAACGCGACCGGTGGCACGGCGGGCTCTCAGGAATACACTGTGAATGTCTCGCTTTCCGGCGGGTCAGGGCGCGCAAGCATCGCCTCACCCACCACAATTGTGAAGGATGGCGACACCTACACCGCGACCATCACCTGGTCGAGTTCGAACTACGACAAGATGACCGTCGACGGCGTGGACTACGCACCCGTAAACGACGGCGGCAACTCCACGTTCGAGATACCCGTCACGCTCGACGAGGACATCGCCGTGTCGGCCGAGACCGTCGCCATGTCGACGCCGCACACCATCGACTACACGATCCACTTCGACTCATCCACCATGAAGGAGAAATCGGGCGACGATGCAAGCGGCGGCTCCCCTGCGGGAACGGCTTCAAGCGCCGCGGCCGACTTCCACAACGCCGATTTGGGCTGTGGCTGGGAGCCGACGGGGGCGCTTCAGCTTGAATACGCCGAGCACTTCACTGTCGACGAGTTCGAAGGCGGTCTGCGGCTTATCTGCGTTTCGAATGGAGAACGTTTCCTCGTGGTGCCGCAAGATGCGAAGGTACCTGATGGGTTGAGCTCCGACATCGCGGTCATAAGGCGCCCCGCCAACAAGGTGTACCTCGTGTCGTCGGCGACGATGTGCCTAGTCGACGCGCTCGATGCGAACGACAATATCATCATGTCGGGCACGAAGGCCGACGACTGCTCGGTCGTGGGCTTCAAAAGCGCACTCGAAAGTGGGGCGATCGCCTACGGCGGCAAGTACAGCGCGCCCGACTACGAGCGAATATCGGCCTCGGGCTGCACGCTCGCCATCGAGAACACCATGATCAACCACACGCCCGATGTGAAGGAAAAGCTGCAGAAGCTCGGGCTCGTCGTGCTCACCGAACAGTCGTCGAGCGAGCCCAAAGCACTCGGGCGCGTCGAGTGGATTAAGCTTTTCGGCGTCCTGTTCGACAAGGAAGACGAGGCCACGCACCTGTTCAACGAGCAGAAGGCCCGCGTCGAGCAAACGTCGGGGCTCGCGTCGTCAGGTAAAACCGTGGCGTATTTCTACATTAACTCGAACGGGGCCGCCGTCACGCGGCGGGCGGGCGACTACGTGGCGCAGATGATCGAGCTTGCAGGCGGCAGCTATGCGCTCGATGACGCGCAGACGGCGTCGACGTCAGGTTCGTCAGTAACGCTCGAAATGGAGCGCTTCTACGCGACGGCGAAGGATGCCGACATCATCGTCTACAACGGCACCATCGACGAATCGGTTGCCACCTTGAACGACTTCGTAGGCAAAAACGCGCTATTGTCGCAGTTCAAAGCCGTGAAGAACGGCAACGTCTGGGTCACAAGCGCCGACATGTACCAGCAGATGACTTCTACCGCCGACATTATCGACGAGCTGCACGGGGCGTTCACCGGCGATGACACGAGCGACTTCCATTATCTGAGGAAGCTCGGCTAGCACCATGAGAAGCCGACTTTCCATGGCATACGACGAATCGGGGCGCGCCGCGCGGTGTCGCGTCGTGACGGCGCTGCTCGCTGTTGCCCTCATCGTGCTCGTCGGGACCAACCTGTGCATCGGGAGCGTGCTCGTGCCCGCAGACCACATCCCCGGCATCCTTTCGGGCGGCGCGGCCAATTCCATGGAAAGCCAGGTCATCTGGGAGATTCGACTGCCGCGCGTGCTTTCAGCCGTGCTTCTCGGCGGGGCACTTTCGCTCTCCGGGTTCCTGCTGCAGACGTTTTTCAACAACCCCATCGCCGACCCGTTCATCTTGGGCGTCTCCTCGGGCGCAAAGTTCGTCGTCGCGCTTACGATGATCGTACTTCTGGGCGCAAACCAGGCCATGTCCTCGCCGGCCATGGTGGCCGCAGCGTTTCTGGGCTCGCTTATCACCATCGGTTTCGTGCTCCTCATTGCACGGCGCATAAGTTCCATGGCCATGCTCATCGTGGCGGGCGTCATGGTGGGATACATCTGCTCGGCGGCGACGAACTTCCTCATCGCCTTCGCCGACGACCAGTCCATCGTGAACCTGCACAACTGGTCTTTGGGTAGCTTCTCGGGTTCGAGCTGGGACGACGTCGCGGTCATCACGGTCGTGGTGATCACCGTGAGCGCATGCGTATTCGCGATATCGAAGCCCCTTTCCGCCTTCCAGCTGGGAGAAGCCTACGCGAAAAGCGTCGGCGTGAACGTCGCACGCTTCCGCGTGGCGCTCGTCCTTCTAGCGAGCATGCTCTCCGCCTGCGTGACCGCGTTCGCTGGTCCGGTGTCGTTCGTAGGCATTGCGGTTCCGCATCTCGTGAAGTCGGCGCTAAAGTCGTCGAAGCCCATCCGCGTGATTCCTGCGTGCTTCTTGGGAGGCGCCATCTTCTGCGCGGGGTGCGATTTGATCGCGCGCACACTGTTCTCTCCCGTCGAACTTTCCATCAGCGCTGTCACCGCCATCTTCGGCGCGCCGGTGGTTATCGCGCTCATGTTGAAGAAGCGGGTGAGGTAGATGGGAGAATTCGCGCCGCGGCCCAAAACGCTCGGAGGGGACATTCCATGCTTAGACAGTCCTGAGCTCGCACGAAAGCGCCAGAAGGCACTTTCGGCTCGTGCGGAACTGCGCGAGGAACGCCTCCTCCGAGCGGAGCCGAACCTCGAAACTCCGGTCGAAACGCAGGCTGACGGAGCGCCGCTTTTCCGCATAAGCGACCTGTCGGCGGGCTACGACAAGAAGGTCGTAGTCGAAGGCGTCGATCTGGAGGTTCGCGCGGGCGATGTCGTGGCGCTCATCGGGCCGAACGGCTCGGGCAAGTCGACCATCTTGAAAACCATCACACGCCATCTGGCACCGCTTGCCGGCGCGGTCGAGCTCGACGGGCGGGAGATTTCCCGATGGAAGACGGCGGAGTTCGCAAGGAACCTTGCCGTTATGCTGACAGATCGCCCCCGGACCGAGCTCCTCACCTGCCGCGATATCGTAGAGGCGGGAAGACATCCCTACACCGGGCGAATGGGCGCACTCTCGCCTAACGACCATAGTCGGGTCGACGAGGCCATGAAAACCGCACATATGGAAGAGCTCGCCGAGTGCGACTTCATGCAGATAAGCGACGGGCAACGCCAGCGCGTCATGCTCGCACGCGCCATCGCACAGGATCCGCGTGTGCTCGTGCTCGACGAGCCCACGTCGTATCTCGATATCCGCTACCAGATCGACCTGCTGCGAATACTTCGCCACCTTGCGAAATCGCGGAATGTGGCTGTCATCATGTCCATCCACGAACTCGAGCTCGCGCAGAAAAGCGCCGACAAGGTGATTTGCGTGAAGGACGGCCGGGTCTTCCGCGCCGGCGCACCCGAGGACATATTCACGCGCGAGACAATTGGCGAGCTCTACGGCCTTCAACATGGCACCTTCAACGAGCGCTTCGGCAGCGTGGAAATTGGACGCCCGCACGGCGATGCGCACACGTTCGTCATCGCCGGCGCAGGTACGGGGTCGGCTGTGTTTCGCCAGCTCATCCGGCAGGGCAAGGCGTTCTACGCGGGCGTTCTGCACGAAGGGGACATCGACTGCGAGCTTGCGCGCGACCTAGCGGCGGAATGCGTGGCCGAGCGCGCCTTCGAGCCGATCGGGGATAAAACCATAGCCCGCGCCAAAGAGCTCCTCGTCCACTGCGCGCGCCTTATTGTGTGCCCCGCCGCCTTCGGCACCATAAACGCCCGCAACGTAGAGCTCGTCGAGTTCGCACGATCGCATGGTATCGAGGTCATGCAAGCGTGCGAAGGCGCATCGGAGGATTCCCAATTGGAGTGGGAAGGATAAACTGGACTTTCTTTTAAGGATCCTCAGGCTACAGCTCCTACGCGGCGAGGTCTACAAGGCGCCGGAGAACTTCATGAACAGGAATTTCCACGCCGACGAGCCCAATTAGGCCTAATCCAAGCGAGATTCCAGACTCGACAGGCCATTGAGAGTCAGGTCGTTGGCGACCTCAGAGACGCGCTCAATAGGAACCGAGCCGTCAGACAGCGCCCACGTGCGATAGATACCGATAATGCCTGACAGCAAAAACGCCAGATAGTAGTCGAACATCTCATCCTTAAGGCCTTGGGGCAGCAGATTGCGCTCGGCAATCTCGTGCTCGAGAGGTGCACGAAGACGAGCCATAAAATCATCGAGCGGAATGTTGTCGATCAGCTGACGATTGAGCACCAGGTTGTTGCATAACGCCTCGTTAACGGTTTTAAAGAAGGTCGCCGCCGCTCCCAGGGCGCGCTCGTTGGTGTCACCGTCCATTGAAGCAAGCGTTTTCTCGACCGAGTCGACAATCATCTCCACCACATCGACGGCAATGGCATCGAGCAGGCCGTCGACCGTACCAAAGTGAACGTAAAAGGTCTTGCGGTCGACATTGGCCTCGCGCGCGATGGCACTCACCGTAATGTCTGCCAGCGGCTTTTCCATGAGCAGGCGCTCGAAAGCGGAAAGGATGGCATTGCGGCTGCGAACGATGCGGCGATCAATACGCGGTTTGCTGGTGGCCATGGGCGTGTCCCTTCGATATGCGGGCATTCATCAACAGATGAGAGATAATCTACGTAAGAGGATTATCCCCCATCCGGCACAAAAAAGCCCGGCAATATGAAGAACGCACGACTGCCCTACTGCGACTTAGGGTGCTTCTTCTTATTGAGTGCCGACGGAGATACGCGAATACCGTCGCCTGTCTGGCGCACATAGGCTTTATGAGCCGGCTTAGCGGTCCCAGAAGCCTTCTGAGCGTGCTTCTTGGGATCAACGGTAACAGCATTCGTGGGGTGCGGCTTAGTAGGCGCAGAGGGCGTCTGAGGCGTGCGGCCGAGCTTGCGCATCACGCGATCCCAGCGCGCATGGATGCTCTCGTTGTGGGCGCTCTTAAGTCCCAGCAGGGGCGCAGCCAAAATGGTAGGCGCAATAAACGTAATGAGACGCCACAGCAGATAGCCGGCGGTCGAAGCCGACCCAAAGAAATGACCCAAGAACAATGCAAAGCCGCCCTCAGCGCCACCAGTTCCACCGGGCAAGGGGACTGCAGAGCTCAGCAGCTGGACAAAGGCGCTCGCGGCCATGACCGAGAAAAAGTCGACCTCGTGGTGGCCAAAGGCAAGCATCAGGAAATACGGCACCAGATAGAAAAACGCGAGCTGCAGCATGGTGATAAACACGGTGAGCAGCATGGAAGAAAAATGTCCGGCTGAAAGCTTGAACTTCTCGGAGAAGGAGTAGATCTCGCCGTCGACAAACGTGCGCCATCCCTCGATCTTAGTGGCCGAGACACCAATGCGCTCAAGCCAATTGATGATGCAATGGGCGACGCGCGTGACGGTCTTAGGCATGAGCGCGACGGCGAAGATGCCCAGCAAGATGCAGCAGTGCCCACCAAAGCTAAAGACGCACAGCAGCGTCATGTCGCCATAGCGCTCGGCAAAAAACGGCATGCGAGCAAGCAGTAGGATAGCACCCCAGGCAACGAGGCCAAACTGGTACACGATAAAGCGCGTGAACTGCGTGGCTCCGGCCTCACCGACATTTTGGCCCGCCTTGGTCAGGCGGTAGATCTGGGCGGGAGTCGAGCCCATCATCATAGGCGTGAGGTTGCCAAAGAAGATGCCGCTCGCCTCGACTGAGATCAGGTCGCGAATGCCGACGGGCGAATTGGGATCGAGCCAGACGGCGATCGCATAGGCGACGATGCCAAAGAACAGATACAGGAACATGCAAAGACACGCGATAACGAGCCATGGCGCCTGGACGCTCGACATAGCGGCCCAGAACTGCCCCATCTGCCCGGTTACCACCAGATAGACGATATAACCCACCAGCACGACGCCGATAAAGATGGCGCCGCGGCGTGCGCTCTTATTGTCATCTCCGCCCGAGGCCTCAACCTCGACCTGGGGCTTAGACGTATGCTGAGAGGACTCCGTCATGAGACTCCTTCTAACAGTCAAAATATCTTGGATATTGTACCCGTAAGGGCCATAAGCAGAACGCAAAGCTCTGGTTCAAACGGGAATTGCAGACGGCTGTTTGAAAATAAAAAACCCGACCTTCCATGGGAAGACCGGGTATCAGATGCGTGGTAGCCCGTACCAGATTCGAACTGGTGATCTCCGCCTTGAGAGGGCGGCGTCCTAAACCGCTAGACGAACGGGCCATAAGCCTCAGCAGAAAAGAAGTGGTAGCCCGTACCAGATTCGAACTGGTGATCTCCGCCTTGAGAGGGCGGCGTCCTAAACCGCTAGACGAACGGGCCACATGACATCTGCACTGCCGTGCTGCGAAGAAATATATTACGGGACATAAAACGTCAGCGCAAGAAGAAATTCCAAATTGCCGAAAAATTGTCGGCAGGTTATGGAACACGCAGGTAAACTGGGTAGCTAATTCAAGTTGAGATGGACCAAAAGAGCTTCGCGCTCGTTGGGGATGTTGTCTTCGATCACGGCGTCGAGGGCGGCGTTGAGTAGCTGGCCTAGCTCGGGCCCCGGCTTCACACCGGCGCGGATCAGGTCGCCGCCGTTGATGGCGAGCATCTTGAGCCTATAGGGCTCCCCCGCCTCCAGCAGCTCGTGCGCCATCGCGCGCATCTCCTCAATCGTCTCAACGTAATAGAAGCACGACGGGGCCTTGCCGAGCGTGTCGGCACACTTAAGATCCATGAGCTCGTCCATCAAACGCGGCGTGTCGACGCCCTCACCCGAAAGCGCGCGCATCATATTGAGCAGGCAGGAGCGCTCGGGGCGCAGCGGCTTGTCGTGATATTTGATGAGCAGGCACACGTCGCGCACCAGGTCGTGCGAGAGCGCCAGGCGATCCATAATGACGCGCGCTTTCTTGGCGCCGAGCTCGGGATGACCGTAGAAGTGTCCGCTGCCGGCGTGATCGACCGTAAAGCAATCGGGCTTGGACACATCGTGCAAAAACGCCGCCCACATAAGGCTCGACGAGGGCGCGACGCCGTCAAACAGCGCCAGCTCCCCTGCCACCGTCAGCACACGGGCGATATGTTCGTAGACGTTAAAGGCATGGTAGACGCTACGCTGGTCAAAGCCACGGGCCGGGGCCAGCTCGGGCAAAGCGGCGCAGATGAGCTCGGGATAGCGGAGCATCGCGTCTCCCCCATGACCGGTCGAAAGAATGCCCTCGAGCTCAATACCCACACGCTCACGCGCCACGGCATCGAGCAGCGGCGCGCACTCGGCAAGCGCGCGCTTAGTCTCGGGCTCAATCATAAAGTCCAGGCGGCAGGCAAAGCGTACCGCACGCAGCATGCGCAGGGCGTCCTCGTTAAAGCGACGCTTGGGATCGCCGACAGCGCGAATCAGCTTGCGCTCCAAGTCACCCTGGCCGTCGTAGCGGTCGACAAGCCCGCGCTCGGGATGCCAGGCCATGGCGTTGACGGTAAAGTCGCGGCGCGCCAGATCGTCCTCGAGCGAGGCGGCACGCTCCACACTCTGGGGATGGCGACCATCAGTGTAAAAGCCATCCAGACGGTACGTGGTGACCTCGATACGCTCGCCATCGGAAATAGCCGTGATTCCGCCAAATTTAATGCCCGACTCCACAACCGTGATGCCGGCGGCCTCGAGCGCCGCTTTGGACTCCTGCCACAGGCCGCTACAGCACATATCAACATCGTGGCTGAGGCACCCCATCAGGGCGTCGCGCACCCAACCGCCCACGTACCAAGCCTCAAGACCAGCCGCCTCAAGCGCACGCAGGACGCGCAGGGACGCATCGGACGGTTGCGTACCGTTGAGCGAAACATTGCACATGCCTATGGCCTCCTGCGACTATCAAATTGGCTATCGATTGCGTCTGCAAGAAGTCTAGCAAGAAACAGCCTCCACTGCACACGCAAGTCCGATAAACAAAAACGCATCCGTCCTAGTCTAAGACGGATGCGAAATAATCAAACTATTCAGGAAAAGTGCCGGAACTAGCAGACCTGGCGAACCTCAATGTGCTTCTTATATTCGTCCACCTTGGCAAAATCGCCCAGACCCGGGCACTCGACCACGTTGGCGCCGGTAGCCATCGAGAGGCGCAGGGCGTCCTCAACACGCTCGGGGGCATCGTGCCACACGGACAGGAAGGCAGCAAGCGAAGAATCGCCGGCGCAGACCGTCGACAGCAGCTTGACGTCGAAGGTGCGGTTGGCAAACCAGATGTGCTCCCCGTTGGAGAAGTATGCACCGGCACCGCCGAGGGTCAGCAGGACGTTCTTGGCGCCCTTGGCATGCAGCTCGGCCATCGCGCCCTTGACAGACTCGTCGTCGCCACCGCTCACCTTAATGCCAAAGATGTCGAGCAGCTCGTCGTCGTTGGGCTTAATGAGCAACGGCTCCATGGCAATGAGGTCGGCCAGCTGATGGCTCGAGATATCGAGCACGAACTCGGCGCCCTTTGCCTTCACGCGGCGAAGCACCTCGGCAAGGAAACCCTCGGAGGTGTTGGGGGGCAGCGAACCGCTGATGACCAGGCAGGTCATGTCATCGAGCGAATCGATAAGCTCAAACATCTCCTGCTCGTTGGCCTCGTTGATGGCGGCACCTGCGTTGACCATGTTGTACTCGGTGTCGGGGCCGGCATTGAGGAACACGTTGACGCGCGTGATGCCGTCGGTCCACACGGGCTTGACGGGCACGCCCAGGGCCTCGGCGCCCTTAACGATAAACTCGCCCGAGAATCCAGCGAAGAAGCCCAGGATCGTGGTGTCGACGCCGTAGTGGTCGAGCGTAAACGAGACGTTGAGACCCTTGCCGTTGGGGGTGTAGACAGCGTTACGGGTGCGGGTAACGGTGTTGGCGGACAGGCCATCGCAGGAGATGTTGTAGTCAATGGCGGGATTTGCTGTGAGCGTATAAATCATGAATGTTCCTTTCACGAAGCAACGTGTTAATGAAAGTATATTCCACACATCGGTAAAAGGCTAGGACAACTCGGTAAACGGTGTGGAAGCGATGAAGTACGGCAGAACATGTCTCCCCCATGGCAGAACAAAAAAGGCGCCCCGGCCGAAACCGGGGCGCCGCATGCGCACGAATATGTCGCGTTTCGATTACTGACGATCGAGCTTGCGGACAGCAACGCGCTTGCTGTACTCATCGACGTGACCGAAGTCGCCGATGCCGACGGACTCGGCAACGTTGGCGCCGGTGGCCATAGCGAGCTTCATGGCCTCCTCGACGTTGTCGCGATCCCTGTACCACTTATGCAGGAACGCAGCGAGGGTGCAGTCGCCGGCGCAGACGGAAGAGACCAGCTTGATGTTGAACTCACGCTTGGCATACCAGATGTCCTCGCCGTTGGAGAAGTAAGCGTCACCGCGGCTACCACGGGTGAGCAGCACGTTCTGTACGCCAGCCTCGTGAGCCAGCTTCATGGCAACGCGGACCTCGTCGTCGGTGTCGACCGGCACGCCGAAGATGGCCTTCATCTCGTGATGGTTCGGCTTGATGAGCAGCGGCTTCTTGTGAGCGAGCTCCTTGAGCTTGTCGGAGGACAGGTCCAGGACGACGTCGGCGCCACGGGCCTGAGCGTGCTCCATGACCTGGGCCAGGAAGTCGGGCGTAGCTTTGGGAGGCACGGAGCCGGAAACGATCAGGCACTCAAGATCGCCCGCGGTGTCCAGGATGTTGTAGAGCTCCTCCTGGTGCTGCGGCGTGATCGGAGCACCCGGGTTCAGGATGCCGTACTCGTGCTGGCCATCGTTGACGTAGGTGTTGATGCGCGTGATACCGTCGGTCCAGACCGGGCGGCACAGGCAGCCCAGGTTCATGACCTCCTCGACGATGAACTTGCCCGTGAAGCCGGCGAAGAAACCGAGCGCGACGGTGTCGACGCCCATCTTCTTAAAGGCGAAGGACACGTCGAGGCCCTTGCCGTTAGCCGTGTAGCTGGCCGAGCCGGTGCGGACGTTCTCGTCGGGCTCGAGCGGAGAGCTCGAAACCGTCATGTCGACAGCCGGGTTAGCGGTTAGCGTGTAGAACATTTACAGTACCCCCTGTATATGTGAGGGCCGCGTGGCCGGCCCATTCCAACCACGCGGTTACCTCTGATACCAAATTAGCGAGCTGCGGACTCGAGCAGTGCCTTGACCTCGGCAGCGGTGTTGCAGGCGAGCGCCTTCTCGGCGAGCTCGTCGCACTCGGCCTTGGTCCACTGGCTGATGGTCTTGCGGGCGCGCAGGATGGACGGAGCGCTCATCGAGAACTCCTCCAGGCCCCAGCTGATCAGCAGCGGCTCGAGCAACGGATCGGCAGCGGCCTCGCCGCACATACCGACCATGATGCCGGCCTTCACGCCGCTCTCGATGATGTTCTTGAGCGAGCGGAGCACGGCGGGATAGTAAACCTGGTACAGGTTGGAGATGGTGTCGTTGCCACGGTCGGCGCACATGGTGTAGCCGATCAGGTCGTTGGTGCCGATGGAGAAGAAGTCGGCGACCTCGGCCAGGCGGTCAGCGAGCAGCGAGGCTGCAGGCGTCTCGACCATGATGCCGACCTCGATGTTCTCGTTGAACTTGCGACCCTCTTCGGTCAGCTCGGTCTTGCACTGCTCGACGAGCTCCTTGACAGCCAAGACTTCCTCGACGCAGGTGACGAGCGGGATCATAATCTTGACGTCACCGAAGGCGCTGGCGCGCAGCAGGGCGCGGAGCTGGACCTTGTACTGGTCGGGGTTGGCCAGGCAGTAACGCACGGCGCGGAAGCCCATGAAGGGGTTCTCTTCCTTGACCATGTGCAGGTACGGAATCTCCTTGTCGCCACCCACATCGAGCGTGCGGATGATGACCGGAGCGCCCTTGAGCGCGCTGGCGACCTTACGGTAGGCGTTGAACTGCTCCTCCTCGGAAGGAAGCTCAGCAGAGTCCATGAACAGGAACTCGGAACGGAACAGGCCGATAGCCTCGGCATCGTGATCGAGCGCGTTGGGCACGTCATCGGGGTTGCCGATGTTGCAGGCAATAATCTTCTTGATGCCGTCGGCAGTCACGGACGGCTTGCCGCGGAAGGCCTCGAGAGCCGCCTTCTCGGCAGCGAAAGCCTCGGCCTTGGCAGTGTAAGCGGCGAGCGTCTCCTCATCGGGATCGGCCTCGACGATACCCTTGCCACCGTCGACGACAACGGTCATGCCGTTGCGCAGTGCGGTGCAGCTGTTGGAAACCGAAAGGACAGCCGGGATCTCGAGGGCGCGCGCAATGATTGCGGAGTGCGACGTGCGGCCACCAGTCTCGGTGACGATACCGGCAACGTGGGCCTTATCGATCGTGGCGGTCATGGACGGCGTGAGGTCGTGCACGACAACGACGGTGTTCTCGGGCAGGACGGAAAGGTCGACGACCTCCTTGCCCAGCAGCTCGGCCAGAATACCGGTGCGGATGTCGGCGATGTCGGCCGCGCGCAGACGGAACATCTCATCGTCCATGGACAGGAACATGTTCTCGAACATGGTCGAGGTGTCCATGAGCGCCTGCTCGGCGCAGGTGCCGCCGTCAATGGCGACGTTGATGGCGTCGGTCATGCCCGGATCCTGAGCCAGGACAATGTGTCCGCTCATGATCTCGGCCTCGGCCTCGCCCACCGTCTCCTTCATGTGGTCGGCCTGAGCCTGGGTCTTCTCGCAGAAGACCGAAAGAGCGGTCTGATAGCGCTCCTTCTCTGCTGCCGAATCAGCAACCTCGTGCGGCTCAAACGTCAAGTCGGGATCGACGGCGACCATGACGGTGCCGATACCGATGCCCTCGGAAGCGTTGACTCCCTGATACATTCCCATTCCTCTCTCCGTGTCATGTGATAAAGCGTTTTGCCATATCCATGACAAAAGAGCGCAGCTACCTTAAGACAGGTCACTGCGCCCCCAAATATGAACTTAGTTGTTCAACATGCGACCCGTTTGAGTTCTACTCGCCAAGACCGCTCTTGATGAGCTCGATGGCAGCAGCCAGAGCCTCGGCCTCGTCGGCGCCGTCGCACTTGACCTCGACCTCGGTGCCGCAGGGGATACCAGCAGCCATGAGGGCCATCGGGGACTTGCCGTTGACCTCCTTCTCGGGGGTGACGACCGTCACGTCACAGGCGTACTTGCCCATGGTGGAGGCGAACAGACCAGCCGGACGCATGTGCAGACCCTGAGGATTAACGAGGGTAGCCTTCTCAGAAACCATAGTTGACTCCTTTTTTGTGTTTAACCCCTGTCATGCATGTGGCAGGAGTCAGATTCACGACGTTGTTTATATTAACTCACATCAAACGGTTTTTCATTGTGTTTCAGACGAATTATTGGACAGACGTGTTTGTCGTCCGCTTGCTCGCCCATAGGGGGCCGGGCGCGGCCAGTGAGATTTCCTGCTCTACAGTCCTGCTCGCACGAAGAGCACATTAAGTGCTCTTCGGCTCGTGCGGAACTCGCGATAAATCTCACTGGCCGCGCCCGCCCCCCCTATGGGCGAGCAAGCTGCGGAAACTCGGTCGGTCCAGAGTAATGTCGGCTGAAAGGAATTCTGGCTGATGGGATCAACCGCTGTGTTCTCTGTTTTCGAAAAAGGCGGAGGCCCTGGAGAGGGACTCCGCCTTTGTTACAGGGGGCGATGCTATTCGCTGACTGTTGGATTAGACCAAGCGAGCGTTGATCGTCTTGGCGATCTCGGCGGCGTCGGTGGAACCCTTGACGGTACCACGGAAGTCCTCGTCCATGAGCGCCTCGGCGACCTTGGACAGGATCTTGAGGTGCGTAGTGCCGGCCTGGGCACCAGGGATGAGCAGGGCGATAGCCACGTTGACGGGAGCGCCGTCCATGGTGTCCCAACCGGTCACGCCGGATTCGTCCTTGACGACGATGACGGCAGCCTCGGTAATGGCGTCGGACTTGGCATGCGGAATGGCGAAGCCCTCCATCATGCCCGTGGTGCCCTCGGCCTCGCGGGCCAGGAAGGCGTTCATCACAGCGTCGGCGTCGCTGGCGATACCGGCCTTGACAGCCTGGTTGGAAACGAAGCTCAGAGCCTCGTCACGAGAAGCGAAGTCCTCGGCGACAAAGACATTCTCAACCTTCACGAAGTCGGCAGCCTCGGCCTTAGGGGCCTCAACGGCAGCGGCCTTGGAAGCCTCAACCGGCTTGGCTACAGGAGCGGCCTTCTGATTCTTCTCGAAGTCGTACTTCTTGAAGGCCACGAACAGGATGCCACCGATCACAGCGCCGATGAGGACCGAGAGGACCCACAGCGGACCGTTCTCGACAACGGGCAGGACCAGGAAGCCACCGTGAGGCGCCGGATCGTGAACGTTGAACATAATGGTCAGGATCGAAGCGATGGAGGAACCGAGCATCATGATGGGCATGACCGGCCAGATGTTCTTGGTCATGAACGGAATGGCGCCCTCGGTGATGTGGGTGCAACCAAGAATGAGGTTGACGATACCGGCGTCGTGATCCTCCTGGCTGAAGTACTTCTTGCCGACAACGACAGCGAAGGTGGTGATCAGCGGCGGAACAATGCAGGCGGCAGAGACGGCAGCCATGAAGTTGGTGCCAAAGTTGTAGGTATCGGTGCCAACGCCGGCAGCCAGTGCCTCGGTGAGCATAGCAGTACCGGTGACGTAAGCAGCCTTGTTGACCGGGCCACCCATGTCAAAGGCGCACATGCAGCCGATGGCAAGACCCAGGACAACGGCGCCAGAGGCGGACAGGCCCTTGAGGAAATCCATCATGGCGGTGTTGATGGCAGCCATGGGGCCCGAAATGCCGAGCATGACCAGGCCGACGATAGCCGTCGAGAACAGCGGGTACAGGAAGATAGCCTTGAGGCCGTCCAGGTTCTTGGGCAGACCGGCAAAGACCTTCTCGAGCAGCAGGATGACATAACCAGCGAGGAAGCCGCCGACGATGCCGCCCAGGAAGCCGAAGCCCACGCCGGAGCCACCGGCGTCGATCATGCCGGTCTCGGCGTTAACAGGCAGGCCCTGAATGGCGATCATACCGGCAACAAAACCAGGGACGAGCGCCGGGCGCTTACCGATAGACTCGGCGATGTAGGCAGAAAGCACGGGAACCATGAGGTTCATGGCGATGCCGCCGATGATCTTCAGCATAGCGGCGAAGGTGTTGTAGTCGGCAGCCGTCGAATCGAAGGACGTAATGCCCCACAGGAACGAGACGGCGGTCAGGACACCACCGGCAACGACGAAGACCAGCATATGGCTGACGCCGTTCATAAGGTGCTTGTAGATGACGTGACCGATGGACTCCTTCTCCTCGGCCTCGTCCTCGACATCGGCAGCGGCTGCAACCGTGTTGTCGCCCTTGGCGGCGAGCGCGCGGTCAATCAGCTTACCGGCGGCCTCAACGGACAGGGCCTTGGAAACACCAACGGAAACCATGGGCTTGCCGGCGAAACGCTCAGCCTGGACATCCTTATCGGCTGCGACGACGACGGCCTTGGCACCGGTGATCTCGCTCTTGGTGAGCTCGTTCTCGACACCGACCTGGCCATGGGTCTCAACCTTAATAGTCAGACCTCGCTCGGCAGCTGCCTTCTCCAGTGCCTCCTTCGCCATGAAGGTGTGCGCAATGCCGGTCGGGCAACCGGTGGCGGCGATGATGTCAAACTTAGCCATGTGTCCCTCCTTTTTAAGTTTTGCGCCCGCAGGCGCTCCCCTACACGCGCGTCCTTGCGCGCTTTTCCACAACTGAAAGATACCAACCTACCGTCCGCGTGAGAAGAGACAAGGCGCAATTCTCCGGTGAAAGGTTCTTTCATAACCGTAAACGGTAGGTGAAAGTTTACCATCAACACTTGAAACGGCAAGGTGTATCTTGTTATTGAAAATCCCCCTATACTATGACATTACAAAACGATTCCGATTTTCATGCCAACCAGGAGCCATCCATGACCGATAGTAGCAAGAGCGCACTTTCCCTCATTAGTACCCATCAGGGATACAGCGAGTCCGAGCAGCGCATTGTCGACTATATATTGGAGCACCAGTCCGAGGCGCCACGCCTCACGGCGGCTCAGCTCTCGCGCGCCGCCACCACGTCCGAGGCGACCGTTTCGCGCTTCTGCCGCAAGCTTGGCTTTGGCAGCTTCCGCAGCTTTCAGTTTTCGTTGGCGAGGGATTTGGAAAGCCAGCGCAACGAGGGCCTGACTGACGAAGTCTCGCTCGACAATATGGAGCAGAGCCTTAAGAACATCCTGGCTGCCAAGGTGAGCGAGCTTAATGCGACCATCGACGGGATCGACCACGATACGTTGGCGGCTGTTGTGCATGCCCTTAAGCATGCAGGGGTTATTGAGTTTGCGGCTGTGGGCAATACGAACGCGGTCGCGCTCGATGCGACATTTAAGTTTTCGCAGCTGGGCCTTCGCTGCATGGCGAGCACCATCAGCGAGACCTCGATCGGGTTTGCGCTCACGCTACGCCCCGGCGACGTCATCGTGCTCATCTCAAACTCCGGCAAATCGCGCCGACTGAATCGCATGGCAAAAGCTGCTCGCGACTGCGGTGCAACCGTAGTCGTCATCAGCAGCGACAGCAAATCCCCGCTCGCACGCCTGGCAGACTATACTTTTAATACCGTCAACCACGAGGCGTTGCTGACGACGGGCGACTTTGCGTTCTCCAAGATCAGCGCCACGATGATCATCGAAGTTATCTACAACTTCCTGCTGCCCGAGATTGAAGACGCTCGCGAACATATCAGCTACTACGAGGAGCTCATCCAGCCGGACAAGGTCGTTGAGTAAAACGCGTAGTGGGACAAAAATTTCAGTCTATTTTGTCCCACCAACACCGCTGATACAACTTAGCCTCGAGCTTCTTCGAGCATCTGCTTTGCGTGGGCCAAGCTTGCCTCGGACTGATCGCCGCTCAGCATTCGGGCGATCTCTGCGGTACGGGCGTCTCCCGTCACCTCGTCCAGATGCGTCTGGGGAACATCGCCGGGTTCCTTGCTCACCACGTAGTGCTTATCGGCCATGACGGCGACTTGCGCCAAGTGGGTTACGACAATCACTTGATGCGTAGCGGCAAGATCGACCAGCACACCAGCAAGAGCACGAGCCGTGGAGCCGCCGACACCGGCATCGACCTCGTCAAATACCAGTGTATCGACGCCGTCAGCATTACCCAAGACCACCTTGCTCGCGAGCATAACGCGGCTGAGCTCGCCGCCCGACGCAATGCGGCGCAGGGGTCGCGGCGTCAAGCCGGCACCGCTGCGATACAAAAGCTCGTAGCTCGAAGGACCCGCCGGCGTCCACTCGGCGCGCGGAAGATCACGCGACTCCCAAACGAGCTCGGCGCCGCTCATCTCCAAGCGTGCCATCTGACGACCAACCTCGTGGCAGAAGCGCGGGGCAGCCGTATTGCGAGCGCGCTTAAGCGCCTTGGCAGCGGCAAACAACTCGCGCTCGGCAGCACCAAGTGATTCACGCGCCTTTTTGATCTGTTCATCGCCATCATCGACCAAGGACAGCAGCTCTTGCGAGCGATCGCGCATGGCAAAAACATCGTCCATGGTGGGACCCCACTGACGCAACAGGCCCTTGAGGTCGGAATACCGCTCACGCATGCGAGCGAGCTCGCGCGGGTCGAAGGCGACGCCATCGCGATAGGCACGAAGCTCGTTCGCGCTATCCTCAAGGGAGATACAGGCATCCGAAAGCGCATCAGCAATGTCGCCCAGTTTGCGATCGACGGTAGCCATACGGGAAAGCTCTGCCACGGCGCTGTTCACGGCATCGAGCGCTCCCCCTTCGGCGACAAGCGATGTATGGGCATCGTTAGCTGTGGCAACCAGAACCTCGGCATGTTCGGAGCGCGGCAGCAGTTCCTCGAGTTCCTCATACTCGCCCGGCTTGGGGTCGACCTCGCCGATGCGCTCGAGGGCAAAGCGAGCCTCCTCGACACGGCTCCCCTGCGCACGCGAGGCTTCCTCCACACGGCGAAGCTCCTTGGCGGCGTCACGCGAAGCCTTAAAACAGGCGCGATACTTCTCGAGCGCCTCATGCGCTGCGCGTCCAGCCCAGGCATCGACCATGGCAACATGATGCGCCGGATCGAGCAAGCGCTGGTGCTCGTGCTGACCGCAAAGATCCATCATGACGCCGACGCGCTCCGAAAGCTCACGCACGCTGGCGATGCGGCCGTCAATATTTACGCGACTGCGGCCTTCGGCAGAAAGGCTGCGCTGCACGGTGAAACCCTCCGAGTCGTGCGGGCCATCGAACAAGCGCGCCTCGACGCTGGCAAGCTCCTCTCCCTCGCGCACCGTCGACGAATCTGCACGCTCGCCCAATATGAGCTTGAGCGCCGAAAGCAGAGCGGTCTTACCGGCACCGGTCTCGCCGGTCAGGACAGTCAGGCCAGCACTCGGAACCAGCGTCGCCTCACGAATGAGTGCAATGTTAGAAACCTGCAGCTCATCGATCATGACGCACTCCGTAGAACACGCGGCTCACCGAGTTATAGAAGCTCTCGGGGCCGTAATCCAACAGCAACACATCGCCGGGACCGCGACGCACCGCCACGCTCTCGACCGTGCCATCGCAGGTAATAAACTGTCCGTCGATGGCAATCGCCGGCACGCTCGGACGATCATCGGACATAAAGATCTCGACGACATCACTCGGCGAGGTCAAAAAAGCGCGAGCCTGAATGGTATGCGGAGCGATGGGCACACAGACCATACCCGTGTAATCGGGGCTGACGATGGGGCCGCCGGCGGAAAGCGCATAGCCGGTAGAGCCAGTCGCCGTCGACACGACGACACCGTCACCGCGCAGGCGATCGATATGATGGCCGGAAACCGTGATGTCAAATTCGACCATATCGGAAAGAGGTCCGCGCGTAAGTGCCATATCGTTGAGGGCAAACGTGCGCACGACATCCTTCGTGCCATCTACGCGCACCGAAACGATATCGGCGGCGATGGTGGCGCGGCGGCTCACGTGGAGCTCGCCGGACAGGGCATCGCTCACAACCTGCAAAATGTCGCGCTCCTCGGGACTCGCAGCAGTTAAAAAGCCCAGGTGACCATAGGAAAGACCAAGGATAGGAATCTCGCGATGGTTGAGGATGCGGGCAGCGCGCAGCAACGTACCGTCGCCGCCGAGCGTAATGACCAGATCTGAGCCATCAATATCAGGCGTGCTTTGAATCTTCGATCGCTGGTCGGCAGCCCATGCGACCTCGTAGCCCTGGCGCGAAAGCCAAAGCTCGAGCATAAGGCCGCTCTCGACCGCCTCTTGCTTGTAGTAATTGGGAACCAGAAAGACCTTCATAGCGTTGCAGCTTTCTCGCTCAAAGCCGATACCTGGGATTGCAGCTCATCGTCGGCGCGCTCCCCGGGGACAAACCTTGTGCCGTACAAGAAAAACTCAACGTTGCCCTTAGCGCCATGGATGGGCGACACGCACACGTCAAGCGGGAACAGGCCCTTGGCGGCAAAAAGCTCAATCGCCGCCACGAGCGTATCGCGGCGGACGGCGGGGTCGGTCACGATACCGCCCTCGCCCACCAGCGCAGCCGGCGCCTCAAACTGGGGCTTTACGAGCGTGCAGAACGAACCCGAAGGCTTCAGGCACGCCAGCACGGCGTCGATTATATTCGCGATGCTGGTAAACGAGACATCGCACACAGCCAAGTCGATGGCGCCGGCATAACCAAGCTCAGGCAGCTGCGTCACGTTTGTGCGCTCATGCAGCGTCACGCGATCGTCCTGACGCAGCGACCAATCAAACTGGGCACGGCCCACGTCCACCGAGACAACGGTCGCAGCTCCGCGCTTGAGCAGGCAATCGGTAAAGCCGCCGGTAGAGCAGCCCACATCCAGACAGGCAAGGCCCGTCGGATTGATGCCAAACGCATCGAGCGCACCTTCGAGCTTAAGGCCGCCGCGGCCAACATAGGGAATGCGCCCCTTCACGTGCAGCGGCAGGCCCGGGGTCACCTTAAGGCCCGGCGAAGACAAGCGCTCGCCGCCACTCGAGACCAAGCCGGCTATAAGAGTGCGAAGGGCATCCGCGCGATCAGCGCAGATGCCCTGTGAAATCAGTTCGTCATCGAGACGCACGCGTTTCATGAATGCCATCAACCATTCGTATCCGGAGATGCGGCCTAGCTATCCTGGGATTCGTTTGCCGCATCCTCATCGTATTCCTGCTCAAGCTTATCGGCCTCACGCGGCGTCAGCTCAAACTTGTCGACCATATCGACCGCGCGGGAGCCCAGCTCAATCGCTTCGTCAAACAGATCGAGTGAACGCTCCAAGGACGTATCCTTGGAGCGAACGGTAGCGATAATCTGGTCCAGACGGTCCGAAATCTCGTCAAAGTTGCGGACAGAACCCTCTGGCATGACTACTCCTCAACGGAGTCGACGCCGGCCTCAGCAGCGTCCGCATCAGCGGCAAATACACCGGCGGCAGCCTGGGCGGCAGCGACCTTGGCGGCCGCCTCGGCAGCCTGGGCCTCCTCGCGAGCGCGATCCTCGGCGAGCAGCTCCTGGTACAGGTCCTCGCCCGGCAGCTCCTCGCTGCGAGCGATCTTGCCCAGCACGCCGTTGACGAACGACGCGGACTGGTCGGTGCCATAGGCCTTGGCAAGCTCGACGGCCTCGTTGATCACGATGGCGTCCGAGACTTCCTCGTCGGTGAGGAAACGCATCTCGTAGACGGCGATACGCAGCAGGTTGCGGTCGGCGCCGGGCATGCGCATAAGATCCCAGTTCTTGGCAACGGAGCGCAGAGCGCAGTCGATGCGGTCGATATGCTCGTAGGCACCGCGGCACAGCTCCAGCGCATAGGGGTCGAGGGGACCCTTCGAGATCAGGAAATCGCCCTCGAGGATGCGCTCGAGCGGGCTGTCCGTGGCCTCGGCCTGGAACAGCAGCTGCAGCGCCTGACTGCGGGCAAGCGTGCGCCCGCGATAAACCTTAAGGCTCAAAGGTTACTCCTTGGGGAAAACGAGGCCGTCGATACAAACGTCAACGCGCTCGACCTCGACGCCCACCTGGGCATCGATGGCGGCGACCACGGCGGCGCGAACGGCCTCGGCGAGTTTCTTGAACGGATAGCCAAAGAACACCACGACACGCACGGTGAGTGCGAGCTTGTCGCCGATGACCTCGGCCTCGACCGCCGGCTCGGAAGCCGGGGCCTTGGACGAGAGCATCATGGAGACAAGGTTGGTGGCAAGGTCCTTGACGCCAACGGAGGCGATGCCCTCGACATCCGACACGGCGCGCGAGACGATGGCGGTCAGAACATCGGGCGAAATGCCGATGCCGTCAATCTTGATTTCCTGGGGCATGAGTCCTCCTAGAAGAGTTGGTTGCTAGACGCGGGAGACGAACTTGCCGTCGCGGGTGTCAACCTTGATGACCTCGCCCTCGTTGAGGTACATGGGGACCTGGATGACAGCGCCGGTGTCAATCGTGGCCGGCTTGGTGGAACCCTGGACGGTGTCGCCCTTAAAGCCCGGGTCGGTCTGGACGATGGTGGTCTCGATGAACATCGGCGGGGTCACGCCCATGAGCTCATCGTCAGCAAAGAGCAGCTGGCAGATGTCGTTCTCGCGCAGCCACTTGGAGTTCTCGCCCACCATGTCCTCGGGAACGGGAACCTGCTCATAGGACTCGTTGTCCATGAAGATGTAGTCGGTGCCATCGTTGTAGAGGTACTGGAACTCACGGGTGGTGAGCATGACGCTCTCGAACTTGGTGCCGGCGTTGCAGGTGTTCTCGACGACGCGGCCGCTCTTGATGTCGCGGGTCTTGTAGCGCACAAACGCGCCGCCCTTGCCCGGCTTGACATGCTGGAACTCGACGATGGTGTAGACCTTGTCCTTAATGCGGAGACCGAGGCCGTTCTTGAAGTCGGCGGTAGAAATGGTAGGCATAGTGACCTTTCTTGTTATGGGCAGAACGCACAAGCGTCCAAATTACATACGACCGAAATTATACACTTGCAGACGGCGCCTGCAGCGAGCGCATAAAAAGAGAACGCGGGGCGTCCGAATCGATCCGGACGCCCCGCCCCAAAAATCTATCAAAATGGGCTAGCAATCGATGACGTGGAGGTCATGCGGCGTCTTAGTGAACGGCTCGTAGCCGTTCTCGGTGACCACGCCGTAGTCCTCCAGGCGCACGCCGCCCACACCGGGCAGGTACACGCCGGGCTCCATGGTGATAACCGAGCCGACCTCGATGATGTTCTTGCTGCGGTTGAAGTTAGGCAGCTCGTGGATGTCAATGCCCACGCCATGGCCCAGACCATGGTTGTAGTAATCGCCATAGCCGGCATCGCCAATGATCTTCTTGGAAAGCTTGAAAATGTCGTTGCCCTCGACGCCCGGATGGATGGCGGCGACGCACTCCTCGTGCGTACGGCGCACGAGCGCGTACAGGTCGAGCTGCTCCTGGGTAGGCTCGCCCATCACGACGGTGCGCGTCATGTCGGAACGATAATCGCAGTAGCCCGCGCCGTAATCCATGAGGACAAAGTCGCCCTTCTCGATCACGCGATCACTCGGGACGGCATGCGGGTTGGCGGTGTTGGGACCGCTCGCGACGATGGAGCCAAAGGCCAGGCTGTCGGCGCCGTTGGCGAACATATAGTTCTCGAGCTCGTTGCGAACCTGCTTCTCGGTCATGCCGGGCTTAATAAAGCCGAGCATATGCTGGAAGGCGGCGTCGGTGATCGACTGCGCGTGGCGCATGAGCTCGATCTCCTCGGCGTCCTTGATGGCGCGCATCTTACGGATGTCGTCATGCATCAGCGGCAGCATGCAGGCAACGGAGCGGTCCTCTAGGCCACGCTGAATACCCTGGTAGAAATTGATCTGCATATCGTCCTCGACAGCGCAGACGCGGCACTTGTTGGCCGCGATCTTGCCGGCGACCCAACCGGGGATGGTGCCCTCGTCCATGTCGTAGACCCAGGGGCTGCCGGCGGGCGTGTTCTCCTCAAAACTGTTGAGATAGCGCGAGTCGGTATGGAACAGGCACTGGCCGGCCGTAATATACGCAGCGTGCGGGAACTCGAAGGTGTAATCGAAGACGCCCTTCACGCCCGTAAGCCAACGAAGGTTGGCCTCGTCGCGCACCACGATAGCGTCGTAGCCGCGCTCAGCCATCAGGGCACGGACACGCTCGATACGACCGGCAGGACCGGCATCAAACTCAGACATGCAGATTCCTTTCTTATTGTCCTCATAAAAGCGGGACGGGCCTCGATCGAAAGATGGAATCGCGCGCGATTCGCAACCGATTGGAAACCCGCCCCTCAACATGATACGAAAGACGATGTATGTCAATAAATCCTAGAGAAGTTCCTTACGAGAAGCCAAGTACGCCCGAGCGTGGCGCTCGAGAACCTCGTCCTCGACGTTCGTCAGGCGAATAGCGCCGAGTGCCGCGGGCAGCGGCAACATACTACGGTTCGAGCGGGCAAACTGCTGCCTGCGGAACTCCTCGATATATGCGGCAGGCTCCAGATCGAAGGCGAGCTCCTCGATACCAAAGTCCTCCAGGCAGTCATCGACCTCAAAGACGTAATCGATATCAAAGTCGCAGGCATCATGTGCTAGGCGCGCCTCAAAGCGCATGCCCTCGGACAGCAGCTGGTAGGCAGGAACCTGCGCCGCGGCTTTGCCCAGGCAGACGCGCAGAGTACGCTCCCCCGTCTTGCCAAAGTCTAGAGCGTGGCGGGCGCTGGGATTCGTAGCCATCAGTACGTCCTTACGGGCAGTCTGAGACCACTGAACGGCATTGACGAGCGCGACCTCCTCGCCCGCGAGAATCTCGGGGACGGTCTCGGTAAACTGATTCCAGCGGGACTTGCTGCTCGAAAGCATGGTGCCAACAAGTACCACATAGCCAAGTTTGAGGTCATCGGGGTCCGCCTCGCGAACAAGATCAAGGTCACACACGACCAACCCCGGCTCGGGACGGAACGCGATAGCGGGAAGCGCATTCGCCGACGAGGCAACGAGCGGCCTCATGGTCGTCGCGACCGTGAGCATGGCGTCAAACGTCGTCGGCAGCAAGGCGCACTCGGTGCGACCGCACCACTGATTGGCGCACCAGCAAACGACTGAGCAGGTCGCCGTGTCGCCGACAGCGACAACGAGATCATCGCAGGTAATGCCGTTAGCCGACAGCGCGCCAAAGACGGTATCGGCATCGACCAGCGTAGCACCGGCAGGCGAAACCTCGAGGACGAGCGGCGACACGGCAAAACCGGCGTCAACAAGTGCATGTTCGACAACCTCGCCAAAACGCTCGGATGTGGCGTCGTTCCAAACCACCATCGCACGCTTAGGCTTGCCCACAGCCGAGGCAAACATGCGCGACAGCTCCTCGAACGCCCCCAATCCGACGCGGACATCGACACTGCGGTTTTGGAAATTGATAAGTTGACGGCGAATCATAGCAGTCCACGCTCCAAAAGCATCTCGGCACAAAGGTAGGAAACGTCCTCGAAGGACTTGTTGCGAATATCAAGGGTAATATCGGCGGCCTGGCGATACAGCGGACGGCGATGCTCAAACAGGCGCGCAGCGTGCTCGGGCGAGCGGAAATCGGGCCGGGTATCGGAGCGGCGAATCTGGCGCAACGAGTCCTCAAAGTCGCCTTCGAGGTACACGCATATACCCATCTCATGCATCAGCTCAATGTTCACCGGCGTCTCGACGATGCCACCCCCGCACGACACCAGCAGGCTGCGCTCGCTTTGAAGCGAACGGAGTGCCGAGGTCTCGAGCTCGCGAAAACGATCCTCGCCCTCGGTCTCAAATATCTCGGTCACCGACTTGCCGCATCGACGCACAACCAAACGATCGGTATCGATAAAACGCCGCTTGAACATAGTGCCGACGTTGCGCGCGAGCGTCGATTTGCCCGCGCCCAAAAAGCCGATAAAGAAGATATGGTCGCAGCCGTGTTTGATGTGCTGAGACATGGCGAAACCTATTCCTCGCAGGGAAGGTCGCGCAGGGCCCGGCGCTCAAAGATACGGAAGATCTGCGTGTACCACAGGTCCTGGGTTGCCTGCGGCTTGACCAGAATAGTGTCAACGCCGGCAAAGTTACCACTCCACACGTCCGTGTACAGCTGATCGCCGATCAGCACCGCCTCGTCTGCCGTGGCGCCAAGGCGCTTAAGACCCGCCTTCAAGGCAAACGGGGCGGGCTTCATGGCGTGGCTGATGGCCTCGAGTCCCAGCTCGCGTGCAGAGCTCATGACCTGATCGCGATGCCAGTTGTTGGACACCATGCACAGCTTAAAGCCTTTGGCGCGGGCGGTATCGAGCCAAGCGGAAACCGCGGCGGGAACCTGCTCGGTGTCGCGCGGAACCAGAGTGTTATCGCGATCGAGCAGAATGGCGCGTTTGCCGTCGGCCCACAGGGTATCAAGGTCGATGCAATCGACCGAGGCAACGTATCGTTTGGGGCTAAAAATCCTCATGCTAATTCCAAGACAGTTGATGCTCTTCGTAGGTTTGCGAGAAGTACTCCTCGTCCTGCGTAATGTAGAAATACAGGTCATCGGAGTCGGTTGGCTCAAGCGTGGCCTTGAGTGCCTCGAGCGACGGAGAGCAGATGGGCGTGGGTGGCAGGCCCTCGTGCTTATAGGTGTTATACGGGCTATCGCTCTGCAGGTCGTCGGCGGTAACCTCGCCACCGGTGACATACATCATGGTCGCATCGCTGTTGAGATAGCGCAGACCGTCGAGCTTGCCGGCAAGGCGGTTGTAGAAGACCGAGGCCACGTGTGCACGTTGATCGGCGTTGAGGCCTTCGCGCTCAACGATAGAGGCCAAGTTGACGATGTCGTAGTCGGACATCTCCACACCGTAGCGCTCCTTGATCTTGGCTTCGCAGCTCGCAAAGTCAAGCGACTTGTACTCGGTCTTAAACTGATCGAGCATGGCGCGAATCACGTCATCGGCCGTCGGCGAATCACCCAACGAATAGGTCTTGGGGAATAGGAAGCCCTCGAGTGAATCGTTTGCAGCGCCCTCAAGGAAGCTATAGTCCTTCACATAGTTGGAGGCTTTTGCCTGATTGAGGAAGTCTTCCTTGGAGATGCTGTCGTATGCCGCGGCCACGCGATCGGCGACCTGGTCGACCGTTAGGCCCTCAGGGATAGTCAGCGCATCGGAGCCCGCGTTGGGGCCTTCCATGAGCTGCTGAACAACCTTGGTCGCGTCCATGAGCGTGGTAAACGAGTAGGCGCCAGGCTTAAGCGACATATCGGCATTGAGCTTTTTGACCGCCGCGTAATAATCCTTGGGGTCTTCGACGATATGGTTCTCGGAGAGAATCGAAGCGATGGTATCACCCGAGGCGCCATCGGGAATCGTGATAGTAACTTGCTGGCCAGCAGCGACTTTCGCATCCTCGCCGGCAAAGAAGCCCTTGACGGCTGGCACGACAAAGAAAACGATCGCGACAAGTGCAAGCACGGCGATGACGCCACCGATAATCATAGGCACCGGAGAGCTTTTCTTTTGGACGCCACGGCGGGCATGCGTGTTATAGCTCGAGCGCGTGGCCGGAGCTACGCCATGTGTGCCGTGAGCATGATGTGTACGCGTATGCGATTGAGGCGCCTGCGCACGCTGCGTGGGCGCCTGCTGCTTAAAACGGGTACCGCTTGCGGGCCGGGCTGCGCGGGCAGCGGGCTGTTGGGCAGGAAGCTGAGCAGATTGAGCTGCACGAGAGGAGGGCTGTGCGGGACGAGCAGCAGGCTGAGCCGCACGCTGCGTCGGTTGCATCGGACGCTGGCCGGACGATACAGGGCGCGGCGTAGGCTGCCCCTGGCGATTCGGCTGGCGCGGATCGGAAGCGCTAGGCATGCGAAACCTCCTCGTTTTTGCGATCGAGCCACGTCTGCAAGAACAGGCTGGCGGCGATCATGTCAATCTTGCCCCTCATCTGCTTTTCGTTGAGGCCCTGCTCGCGCAGGATGCGTTTGGCCTCTTGCGAGGACAGACGCTCGTCCTCAAACTCCAGCGGAAGATCGAGCTCGTCGGCGATCTTTTGCGCCACGGCGGCAACGCGCTCGGCCTGAGGGCCGGGCTCACCGGCCATGGTCAGGGGGCGTCCGCTTACCAGGATGTCGGGCTCATAGTCCTCGACCAGGTAGCGGAACGTCTTGGCCATACCGGTGACCTCGGCGGCCGGAAGCACCTTAACGGGCATCGCCATCTTACCATCACGGCTCGAGACGGCGATGCCAATCCTTGTCTCCCCTATGTCCAGCGCAAGCGCGACCACAGTGACTTCTTAGATTCTTAGGCACCGAGCGCGGTCTTAGCGGCCGCAAGGGCATCGGCGATGCCGGCAGCATTCTTGCCACCGGCCTGGGCCATGTTGGGACGGCCACCACCGCGACCGTCGACCAGGCCCGCGATCTGCTTGATCACGTTACCGGCGTGGAACCCGGCCTTCACGGCGTCATCGGAGCCGGCAGCGAGCAGAGCCGGAGTGCCCTTCTCAGTCACGCTGGCGACGACACAAGCGACAGGGCCGGCGACCTTCTGGTGCACGGTATCCCAAACGTTGCGCAGGTCGGCGGCCTCAAGGCCCTGAAGCTCAGCGACGACGAGCTTGTAGCCGCCGAGCTCGACGGCACCCTCGATGGCGCTGGAGATCGCATCAGAGGAGCCACCGGTCAGCGCCTTCTTAAGCTTATTGGACGTCTCGCGCAGCTCGGCCTGCAGGTTCTCAACGCGGGCGGGAACCTCGTCGACGCGGCACTTGAGCGCAGCGGCGGCGGCGTCGACGAGCGCCAGGCGGTCGGCCATATAGTCGAGAGCACCCTTAGAGGTCACGGCCTCAATGCGGCGGACGTTGGAGCCCGTAGAGGACTCGGAAATAATCTTGAACAGGCCGATCTCGGCGGTATTGGCGGCATGGGTGCCACCACAGAGCTCGCGGGAGAACGGCTGGTCCTCGGCGCCCACGGAGACGACGCGGACGACATCGCCGTACTTCTCGCCAAACAGGGCGACAGCACCGGCGGCCTTGGCCTCGTCGATGCCCATGACGCGGGTCACGACCGGCTTGGAAGCGAAGATCTGCTGGTTGACCAGGTCCTCGACAGCCTTGAGCTGCTCGGAGGACAGGGCCTCGAAGTGCGTGAAGTCAAAGCGCAGGTGCTCGGGCGTCACCAACGAGCCGGCCTGGGAGACATGCTCGCCCAGGACCTGCTTAAGCGCGGCGTCGAGCAGGTGCGTGGCGGTGTGGTTGCGACGCAGGAAGCCACGGCGCTCGGCGTCGAGCGCGGCGGTCACGGTAGCACCGACGGTCAGCGTGCCCTCGGCGACGTGGGCGACGTGGGCATACAGGCCGTTGTGGTTCTTGGTATCGGCAACAGTCAGCGCAACGCCCTCGGCGAAAAGCTCGCCGGCGTCGCCCTGCTGGCCGCCCATCTCGGCATAGAACGGGGTACGGTCGAGCACAACCTCGACGTCCTCGCCCGCAGCGGCGGACTCGACGGACTCGCCGTTGCGCACGATGGCGACAACCTTGGCGCCATCGATGACGTCGTTGTCATAGCCGTCGAACTCGGTCGCAGCAACCTTGTCGGAAAGCTCGACCCACACGTCGTTGAAGCTACCCCAGGCATCGCCCTTGGCGTTGGCGCGGGCGCGGGCCTTCTGGTCCTCCATGCAAGCGGTGAAGCCATCCATATCGACGTCGTGACCGGCGGTGCCGGCGATCTCGACAGTCAGGTCAATGGGGAAACCAAAGGTGTCGTGAAGCTTAAAGGCAACATCGCCCGGAAGGACAGCGCCGTCGGCGAGCGCGGCCAGGGCCTCGTCCAGGTAAACGCGGCCGTTGTCGAGCGTCGTTGAGAAACGCTCCTCCTCGGATGCGACGATGCCCTTAACGAGCGCGACGTTCTTGAGCAGCTCGGGATAGGCCTCGCCCATCTGAGCGTTGACCTCGTCGATAAACTTGGTCAGGAAGGCGCCCTCGATGCCCAGCAGGCGGCCGTGGAACACGGCACGACGGAGCAGGCGGCGCAGGACGTACTCGCGGCCCTCGTTACCGGGCAGGATGCCGTCCGAGATCATAAAGTCGACGGCACGGGAGTGGTCGGCGATGATGCGCAGGGAGCGGCTGGCGCCGGAGTAATCGTCGGCGTCATAGGTCTTGCCGCTGATCTCCTCTCCCAGCTTGATGAGGTGCTGCATCAGATCGCCGTCGTAGTTAGCGGTCTTATGCTGCATGATAGCGGCCATGCGCTCCAGACCCATGCCCGTATCGAGGTTGCGGTGCGGCAGCTCCGGCATGGAGCCGTCCTCCTGGCGGTCGTACTGGGTAAACACGAGGTTCCAGAACTCAAGGAAGCGGTCGCAGTCGCAGCCGGGCTTGCAGTCGGGGCTGCCGCAACCGACCTCCTCGCCCATGTCAAAGTAGATCTCGGAGCACGGGCCGCAGGGGCCGGTGGGGCCAGCGGCCCAGAAGTTATCGTCCTCGCCCAGGCGGGAGATATGGTCCTCGGCAACGCCCAGAGAGCGCCACACGTCGTGGGTCTCGTCGTCTTCGGTAAAGACGGTGAAGTACAGGCGGTCGAGCGGCAGCTTGAACTCCTTGGTGATGAGCTCAAAAGCCCAAGCGCAGGCCTGCTGCTTGGAGACGCCGCCAAAGGAGAAGTCGCCGAGCATCTCAAAGAAGGACAGGTGACGGCCGTCCTCGCCGATGCAGTCGATGTCGTTGGTGCGGACGCACTTCTGGCATGAGATCGCGCCGATCTCCTTCATGGTCTTCTTGCCCTGGTAGTACTCCTTAAACTGGTTCATACCGGCGTTGGCAAGCAGCAGCGAAGGATCGTCGGGGACGAGGGACGAAGAAGGATAGAGCTTAAGACCGCGCTCCTCAAAGAAGTTGAGGAACTTGGAGCGGATCTCGGCCGTAGTCATTGACGGGTAGTCAGCACTCATAGAGGGAATCTCCTCGGTTTCACATCGAAACAGTTCAAACGTAACGATATTACCATCCAACCGCCCCCGTGCAAAAAAGAGGGCCGCCAAACAGCGACCCTCCAGCGAAAGTGCACGTTATTTAGGTCTGTCAAATACTTTGAAAAAAATGATTTCGGTATAATTGCATGTAAGAATCGTCCGGAAGGAGCGATCGATGAATAGCAAACGGTTTGTCTTGAATGCACTAACCTCAGTAGCCCTTTTAGCAATCTTCGCTTACTCGAGCTGGTATGTGAACCAGCCGAGATTTGGCTACGCATTGTACGCAGTAACATCTGGCGATAAAGCGTATTACACCCTAAGCGCAATTGACGCCATCTTTTTCTATGTGGCTGGCCCCTTATCAATCGCTTTGATCGCGTTTATTGTTATTTACAACATCAAGAAACGCTAACAGGGCCTATTTGGAATCCGAATCGTCCATGGAACCGTCGATGCCGGTTTTGGTGTCGTCGTCAGAGCTTGTGTCGTCGTCCTTGGCAAAGGGGTTCTTAAAGAAACCCGTCGCGTCGGGCTGCAGGCCTGAGAGCTTAATCCAGGGATTATCGAGCTCGGGCTTGGGCATGGCCTTGGCCTCGGGCGCGGTCTCGTTGCCGATGAGCTCGGACTCATAGATGAACGTATCGTCGCCAAGCGCGTCGTAGGCGGCAACTGGGTTACCCTCGGTATCGCGATACGGCGTGCCCTTAAACACGGCACCGTCGTATGCCACGAGCTGACGGCCGGTCTCGTTCTCAAAGTAGTAGACGAAGATGCCCTTGAGGGCCGCGCACAGCGGAATGGCGATAACCATGCCGATGGGACCCATGAGTGCCGAACCGATAACGAGAGCCGTCAGGCTCATAACGGGATGCACCTGCACCGAGCTCTGCATGACCTTAGGCGAAATGACATTATCGGTGACGTTTTGAGCCACCATGGTCACGACAAGCGTCCATAACGCCAGCATAGGGCTGAACATAAACCCGAGCACCGTGGCGATCGCCGCGCTCACCCAGGGACCGACAACCGGAACCAAGTGCATAATGCCGGTGAAGATGGCCATAAGTGCTGCGTATGGATGGCCAATGAGCGTAAAGCCGATAAAGGCAAGGATGCCACCGCAGATCGACGTTACGACCATGCCGCGCATATAGCCGCCGACCGAGCGTGAAAGGATGGCAACCATAAAGCGGTACGAGGTCTCTTTTTCCTGTCCGATGATGGTGCAGACCTCGTGGTGCATGCGGGGATAATCGCAGGCAAGCCAGTAGGCAAGCACCAGACCCAGGAAGATGACGAACAGCTGCGAGGCCGTGTTGGTAATGAGCGGAAACACACCGCGGCCGAGCTCAGCAGCGATTTGCGAGACGTACTTGGACGCTACGGTAACCAGCGAAGAAAGATTGTCGTCCAGATACTCCTTGAGCGGCGTGTTGTTGAGCGTCTTAGCGTGCGAGAGCATCTCGTTGAGATCGCCACCCGCAACACGAAGCTGCTCGGGCAGGCGGCTCAGGACTTCCATGATTTGACCTAGCACAATAGGCGATAGAATGCAGACGACGCCGACGAGCACGGCAACAACCACAATGAGTGCGATGAGCGAACCGAGGCCACGTCCGACGCCGTGATGCTCGAGCCAGTTGGTGATCGGAGACATCACAAAAGCGATGATGGAACCGACAGCGAGAAACTCGATGACCGGTGCCAGGATGCCCATAAGGTTAAAGATGACGGCAGCGATGACAATGCAGCCGACGACGCCCCAAATGCGCAGCGTCAGAATGCGGGTATCGCGAAGCGTGCGGTCGATTTGTTGGGGGAGCTCACTCATGAACGAATCATCACTCCGTCGGGGTCAATCTTATCTTGAATCTTCTTAAGGGTACGGCGCAGCAGGCGCGAGACCTGCACCTGCGAGATGCCAAGCTTCTTGGCAATCTCGATCTGGGTCATGCCCTTAACGAAGCGCAACTCGATAACCTCGCGCTCGCGCGGCGAGAAATCGCGGATGGCTTCCTCGATTACCAGGCGGTCATCGGTAAAGTCGAGCTCGTTGTCGTCGTCGGCATAGCGGTCGAGAATCGAGGGCGCATCGTCGGAATCGGACGCACCAGGAGCCTCAATGGGCACCGAGGTATAGGCCGAAGACGATTCCATAGCCTCCAGGACCTCGTCGACGGTCACGTCCAGGTACTCAGCGATTTCTTCGACCTTGGGCGAGCGCTGCAACTCGTTGGTAAGCTTGTCGGTAGCCTGGTTAACCTTGGCAGAAAGCTCCTGCAGGCGACGAGGCACGCGCACGCTCCAGCCCTTGTCACGGAAGTGACGCTTGATCTCGCCCAAGATGGTGGGCGTGGCAAACGTGGTGAACTCGAGTCCGCGCTCAGGGTCAAAGCGGTCGATTGCCTTGAGCAGGCCCAAATAGCCAACCTGCATCAGGTCGTCGAGCGGCTCGCCGCGATTCTTAAATTTGTTGGCAAGAAACCTTACCAGGTTCATATGGGACATGACGAGCTGCTCGCGGGCTTCCGGATCACCGGTCTCCTTATAACGACGAAATAGCTCGCGGGTTTTCTCCTTGTCCCAAGCGGCCTTGCCGCTCCGGGAACGTTCGGTCATATTAGATATCCGCCTTGAGGTCGAGGGAAAGCGTTAGGGGCGCTGTAGTCTTTTCGTAGGAGTCGCACACACTCGCCAAAATGAGCTCGGCATACACGGCAGCCTGGTCATCCTCATCGACAGTCGCCTGGTCGCCAAAGGTAAAGGTCATGCCCACATGCGATTCGTCGACATCGAATTTGATCGAGATATCGTCGGAATCAACAGCCGTGCAGCCAAAGATGAAGGCTTCTTCGGCAGCCATACGAATGTCCTCGATGCGATCGACGGACATAGAGCACAGGGCACCGACGTTGGCGGCCGTCATGCGCACCAAGCGCGCGAGACGCGGATCACCGGCAACGCTCAGCGTAATGGGGCAGGTTGCTTCGCTACTCATCGCAGGACTCCTCGGAGGTCTCGGCAGGCGTATAGGTGTAATACTGAGCAGGCTTAGCAGCGGGCTTCTGAACATCATCGTCGTCAGCAGCGGCATCGTCGTCGCCAATCAGAACGCGCTCAGTGGGCTGCTCGGCCTCGGCAGCGGCAGCGGCGAGCTTACGATCGGCGTCGGCTGCAGGAGCCTTCACCTTATTGAAGAGCTTCTGCACGGCGCCGGCCGCAGAATCTGTCACGCTCGATACGGCATTGCTGGCCTCGGCCATACTGCCCGTGACCTCGGAGATGTCGCGAACTACCGCCTCAACCTCAACGAGGTTGGACGTCAGGGCGTCAATGGCAGTCTTGCTCGACTTGAGGAGCGGCTCCATCTGGGCAAGTGCCGGCGTAAGCTCGTCAACGGCACCATCAAGCTTTGCCACCACGGGCTGCGCCTCGGCAATCGTATTATTGAGGTCGGTTACCGTCTTGTCGAGCGAGTCGACAACGGTGCGGGTTTTACGCAGGGTGAGCGCAAGCTCAACGATAGCCCACACGCCGGCAACGGCGAGCAGCAGCAAGGCGATTTGAATGGGACTCATACAAGCCTCCCAAAGGAATCGAAATACAAACGCTTTCCATGGTACCCCAAAGGGGACCGAACATGCCAAGAGCAGCAACGTGGGACAAAATTATCAGCAGCTACTTCGGTGCATTCCCGCTGCGGTCGCGTTCGCTTTGCTCTACGCGCCATTCTTCCCAACCGCGGCCGGCAGGCTGCCAAAATGCACCGCGTTCTAAGCCTTCGGGCAAATAGCGCTGGTCGACCCAGCCTTCGGGATAATCGTGCGGATACTTATACACACCGTATTCATCGCTGCCCGGGCGATGGCGATCGCGTAGATAACTCGGCACCTCGCGAAGCCCACTAGAGTGGATATCGGCCAGCGCCGCATCGATCGAAGCCTCGCACGCGTTGGATTTAGGCGCCAAGCACACATAGAGTGCAGCCTGAGCCAGGTTAATGCGGCACTCGGGATAGCCAATGACCTCGGCAGACTTAAACGCGGCATGTGCCACCAAAAGTGCCTGCGGATCGGCATTGCCAACATCCTCAGAAGCCTGAATCATAATGCGACGGGCGATAAACTTAGGATCCTCCCCCGCGTCAATCATGCGCGCGAGCCAATAGATCGTGGCATCGGGGTCGCTGCCGCGCATGGACTTGATGAACGCACTGATAATGTCATAGTGCATGTCGCCGTTTTTGTCATACGAAAAACCGCGGCGCGGGTTGGCAATCTTCACGTCATCGACGGTGATGGGATAACGCTCCCCCGCCGCCGGCGCTGGCGTCCCTTCGGTATCGGGACGCGTGACGGCAATCTCGCTCGCCAACTCGAGCGTCGTCAGGGCAGAGCGCGCATCACCCGCGGCCAGCGTGCAGATGGTCTTGACCGTATCATCATCGGCAGAAAACTTTCCGTTTAAACCCTGCGGCGCCTCGAGCGCACGCTCAATGAGCGTGGCGATATCCTCGTCCTTCAGGTGCTCAAGCTCTACCACACGCCCACGCGAGAGCAATGCCGAGTTGACCTCAAAGTACGGGTTTTCCGTCGTGGCGCCAATCATAATGACGGTGCGGTTCTCGACCGCATGCAGCAGGGCATCTTGCTGCGACTTCGAAAAGCGATGGATCTCATCGATAAACAGAATGGTGCGGCGGTCGTAGGTGTTCAGACGGGTCTTAGCCTCATCGATTACGCGGCGCAGGTCCTTCACAGTGCCCGTCACGGCGCTGACCTCGACAAACTCGCTCTTGGTATGGTTGGCGATAATGTGGGCCAGCGTCGTCTTGCCCGTGCCAGCCGGGCCGTACAGAATCACGCTCGACAGCACGTCATGCTCAATCGCGGCGCGCAGCCACGAGCCCTTACCGACGGCCTTTTGCTGGCCCACATACTCGTCGAGCGAATTGGGGCGCATACGCACCGCAAGCGGCGCATTTTTAAAGGAGCGCTCGCGCGTCGAAGCAGAAAAAAGGTCGTCCATAGCCATCCCGTGCATTAATCAAAATCGTTGTTGACCAACAGTATACCGAAAGGATACGAACTACCGTTCGTTAATATAGGTGCGGTGCGGAAACTTTAGACCTGGGAACAATTTGCTCGTCAGCTCGCAGAAATAACCATCCGTCATGCTTGCGATGTAATCGACGACGGCCTGATCCTTGTCGTCCTGCCAGGCATAGGTGCGATCGTAGTAGGAAAGCTGCTGCTCAATGCGCGAAACATGATGCTTAAAGATGTAAGAGGACTCGTCGCCTTTATTTAGATCCTGCAGGCAACGGTCGTAGAGCTTTTCGAAGGCCTCACGCAACTCTGCCTCGGAATCGCCTTCGATACCGCCCTTGCTATAGATCTTCTCGTAGTTCTCGCGCTTCGCCCGGCGGATCTCCTCAAACAGGTCCTCGCTCATCTCGATACGCGGTTTGCCGTAGCTATGCTCAACGATATCGATAGAAGCGTGCGTGAGGATCCAGCTGTTGTAAGCCCCGCCCCGACCATCGTCAAAAGCGTCGGGCGACAGCAGGCCCGCCGCAATGGCGTCCTGACGATCACGACCGACGTAGGCGAGGATATCCGAGATACGCACCACACAGCCCTCGAGGGTCATGGGGCGCAGGTGCTCGATCGCGCCATAGCCCGTGGCAATGCAGTCCTCGACGGTACGGTCGAACTGGTCAAACGACGCCATGTCCGAGAGTTCAAACACGCGCTGCTCGTACTCGCCGTTATGGCACAGCACGCCGTCGAGCGTCTGGAGTGACACGTTACGGCCGTACAGCGCGTCGAGCACGCGGACCGACTGCACGTTATGGAAAAAAGAACGCCCCGTACGCTCGTGGTAGATATCGTTGAGGAATCGCTCACCGGCATGGCCGAAAGGCGTGTGTCCCAAGTCGTGGCCCAGGCCAATCGCCTCGATCAGATCGCAATTGAGCCCCAGGGCGCGACCGATATCGCGCGCAATGCGGGAGACAAGCTGCACGTGCAAACCGCGGCGTGACAGATCGTCATTGCTACGGAAGCTAAAGACCTGCGTTTTGCCTGCATAACGGGTGTACGCAGGAAGATGAAGTATCTTTTCGGTATCGCGCATAAACGCCGGACGCATAAGCGTGCCTTTGTCGGCGGCGCGATCAATACGACGAATGACCTGATCGTCGTTGCAACGATACGGGTTAACATAGCCCGAAGCACGATCGGTGGCAATGCGCTCGAAAAGTTCGGGCGACAACGCCGAGGGAATACGGTCCATGCGCGCCTTAATGACGGCCGTTTCTTGATTAGTTGCCATGGCATGCTCCTTAAGAAGGATGCGCAATCGGTTACAAAGTGCAGCCCACGACCTCGATTATGGCAAAAATCGGCACCAAAAACGGGAGCAATGGCAAGGAGCGCGATTTTGTGATGAGGCAGGAGAGGGCAAGGACCAGGAGCGCGGCGGCAAATGCCACGATGCCACCCATAGGGTCGAGCGTGCAAAGCGCGAAAAGTGCCTTAGCATCTCCCATGCCGATGCCCGGGATTTGGCGAAGACGACGCCAGAGGGACTCAGTCAGAACGAGAGCAAGATGCACGATGACGGCAAGACCTGCGTGGTCAAGCGTTGTGTTCAAACCGAGGTCGAGCCAAACGCCCGCAAACGCCGCCACGGCGCACGCGCCAGCAAGCTCATTGGGAAACCGCCGCTCACGGGCATCAACCACCGCACCGGCAAAGACGCAGATCCAAAATGGGATGTAGAACATCGTGCACCTCCATGAGCAGCTGCTCAAAAGCAAAAACCACCACAAAGGTGCACCCCCTTTGCGGTGGTTCTGGTCGTGGTTACTTGGCGCCCTGCATGACCTCGTCGAGGGTAACGTTAACGGCGTGCTGCGTGGGCACCCAGTCGACCTTCAGGAACAGCGCGGCAACCGTGATGGGGATATAGCTGAACATAAAGATCGGGAAGGTAAACAGGTTAGTCACCAGGCGCCACTTTTGCGCGCAATGGATGTGCTTGTACTCGAAGATAGTCGTGAGCAGCGCCAGGATAAAGAAGGTCTGATACATCATCGCGAAGGTCATAATGAGCGAGGCGGCACAAGCCTGCATCTCAACCTCGGTGGCCAAGAAGCCGTGCGAAAGCCCGCCCACGATGAGGAAGGTCGCGTTGGCGAGCATGGAGATCAGGGACAGCAGCATACCCGGAGCAATCGTCATAAACATGTCGTAGGCGGCAAAGCGGTGATAACGGAAGGTCGACTTGACCAGATGCTTACCGTAGGTAAAGAACACCTGGTAGAAGCCCTTGGTCCAGCGCATACGCTGCTTCCAGGACGCCTTAAACGTCACGGGCTGCTCGTCAAAAAACTCCGCCGGCGCATAACCGATGCGAATGCCGTGAATGGCACAGAACGTAGTGAACTGGATGTCCTCGGTCAGCGTGTGGAACTGCCAGCCGTGCATACCCTCGATAACACTGGCGGAGATGAGGTAGCCCGAACCCGAGACGGCACAGGACGTCTTGCAGATATTACGCGCGTTGTTAAGGAAACGCGCCTCGCGCAGGTACCAAGTGGCGTTGGCAGCCGAGATCCACGAGCTGCCAAAGTTCTTGGAGTTGCGGTAGCTTGTGACCACATGGAAGCCCTGGTCAAAGGCGTCATTCATCTTGGAGACGTAATCGCGGGAGATAACGTTGTCGGCATCGAAGATAAAGTAGCCCTCAAAGGTATCGGGATACTCGTTAAGAATGCGGTCAAAACCAAAGTCCATGACCCAGCTCTTGCCTTTACGGGCCAGGTCGTTTCGCTCGTACACGACAGCGCCCGCCTCGCGCGCGAGCTGCGCGGTGTTATCGGTGCACGCATCGGCGACCACGAAGACCTCGATGAGCTCGGACGGATAATCCTGGTCCTTGATGGAGCGAACGAGGTTGGCGATAACGGCCTCCTCGTTGTGTGCTGCAATAAAGAAGGCATACCGGTGGAGTTTTTTGGCCTTGGGAGGCGCGACCTCGCCGCGGAGAGCACCGATGACAAAGAAGACCACCTGGTACAAGAAGCAGACCGTGAGCAGCGTGACGACAATCTGGTTGAAGATCACGATGGGTGTGTTGGTTTGTAAAAAGGCGAGCATGCAGGCTCCCAGGAACGCGTTACGTAAACAACCGTATATCTTACCGCAGGCTTACCGAGTTCAAGAAACCACCTAATACTGGCTAGGCTTCGAGCAGACCGAGCTGCGGTACGATTTCGTCGCCGGCAGTAGTGCGACCAAGCGAACGCGGGGCTAAGTCGTCGAGGACGGCGGCGAGATCCCACGGCAGCTCGTCGCGGCACTCAATGCGCTCTCCCGTCACGGGATGATCGAACGCCACGCGCCAGGAATGGAGGAATTGCCTGGTCAGACCCTGATCGGCACGCGCATCGCACTTACCGTACAGCGGATCGCCCACGCAGGCGTGGTTGATATGGCGCATGTGCACGCGAATCTGATGCGTGCGACCGGTAAACAGGTGACACTCAACGAGCGTATAGCCGTCATCAAAGCGCGTGGAATCAAAGCGCTCAAGGACCTTAAAGGTCGTGATGGCCTGGCGCGCAAAAGGATCATCGGAAACCGCCATCTTGACACGGTCACGTGTAGAACGGGCAATGCCGGTGTTAATGGTGCCCTCATCCATGGCTATATGACCGTGAACGAGCGTAATGTAGCGGCGGTCGAGCGTGCGCGTACGGATAAGATTTTGGAGCGCGCGCTGGGTGTCGTCGTCCTTTGCCGCAAGCATAAGACCCGAGGTATCGCGATCCAAACGATGTACGATACCGGGGCGGTCCTCGCCCTGCACGGTGCCCAGATGGTCGATACCGCAGTGATAGACCAGCGCATTCGCGAGCGTACCGCTCTCATGACCATGCGCAGGATGGCACACCAGGCCGCGCTGCTTGGAGAGCACGATGAGGTAGTCGTCCTCATAGCGAATGTCGAGCGGGATGGCCTCGGGAATCATGTCGGTGGGATCGTGCGGCTCGGGCAAATCAACCGAAATACGGTCACCGGCTCGCACGGCGTACTTTTTGGACAGGCAGGTCTCACCATTGACCACTACGGCCCCACCCTCAATCAGATGTGCGCAGGCAGAGCGCGTAGGGCAGCCGTCGTTGGCGCCCAGATAGGCGTCAAGACGCTGACCAGCGGCATCGTCGGCAACAAGGATATGGATGTCGGCCATTAGCGCTCAGTCCTTTCGCGAATCTTGCGGGCACGCTCCCCACGTTGTTTAGCCTTGCGCTTGGCGCGGGCCTCGTCACGGGCGTTAAGCTCGGCGGTCGCATCGACCTCACGAGCCGCGGGGCTCAAGAACATGTAACCGAAGAGGGCGAGCACCACACCGACCGTAATGCCGATATCAGCCACATTGAAGACGGGGAAGTCGATGAAGGTGGTGGCAATAAAATCGGTCACGAAACCAAAGGCCAAACGATCGATAGCATTGCCGATAGCACCGCCCGCAACCATCGCCATGCCCACAACCTCAAGATGGGCGAGCTGAGGTGCACGAACGAGGTACACGGCAATAGCGATAATGACCGCCAACGCCAGCACGGCAAACGCGATGCCATGCCCCTCGCCCATGCTAAAGGCAGCACCGATATTGCGGACAAACATAAAGTCGAAAGCACCGGGGATGACGGTCACATGCAAGGCGTCGCCCACGGCACGAACCGCAAGCTTGGTCAGCTGGTCAACAAGCAGCACAACCAGCGCCACCCCACCAGCAACACCCAACCGCCAACGCAAAGGCGGCGTCATATCCGCACCACGACCCAAAGAAATCCCCTACCCTCAGATAATCAAATTCCGTTTAACGCAAATAACCATCTTATATTGCCACACGCAGAGCGCACGACACATTCGCTAACGTCAGATAAATAACCAGCATAAAAGAAAGCGGCATTCCGGATAACGGAATGTCGCTTTTCTTCAGCGGAGCAAATGGGCCGAAGGCGCCTAAATTCTCCCTATAACTAAAATGTCGAGTTACCGTGCCTTAAAGGGCATTCGCGCAGCGCTTGCAAATGTGAGCGTGGCCGTTGTACTCGCCGACGGTGGTGCGGTAGTTCCAGCAACGGTCGCAGCACTCGCCCTCGGCAGCATCGATGGCAACAGAAAGCTCCTCGCCCTGAGTAAGCTCAACATCGGAGACGATGTAGAACTCGGCCAGTTCAACGGCCTTGTCGCCGGTCAGCAGCGCATACATTTCGGCGGGAACGACCGCCTTGACGCGGACCTGCTGGCTCTTGGTGAAGGTGCCGGCGGAGCGGGCATCCTCAAGGGCCTTGGTCACGGCGCTACGGAGCTCGAGTGAAGCCTCGAGCACGCCCTCAAACTCGTTGGCCTCGTCGACCGTGATGGGCGACTTGTACCAATCGAGCAGCGCGGCGTACTTCTGGTGATCGACGCAGCCGGCGGGCGCATAGGCCATGGCCTCGTCGACCGTATAGGACAGGATCGGCTGCAGGTCGCGCATGAGCATCGAGAAGAGCTCGGCCAGCACGGTCTGGGCGCTGCGACGCTCGAGCGAACCGGGCTTCTCGCAGTACAGACGGTCCTTCAGGGCGTCGAGATACACGTTGGAGAGCTCGGTAACCACAAAGTCGTAAAGCGCACGGTAGGCGCGCGGGAACTCGTAGCTGGCGTAGGCATCGTCGACCTCGGCCTGGACCTGGGTCAGGCGGGCGACCATGAGCTTGTCGAGCGGCAGCAGGTCGGCAAAGGCAACGCCGTCGGTCTCGGGCTCAAACTGACCCTCGAGCTCGGAGAGCAGGAATCGCAGCGTGTTGCGGAAACGACGGTAGGCATCGGACGTACGAGCGAGAATCTCGTGGTCGATGGAGACGTCGGAGCTGGTATCGACGGAGGCGACCCACAGACGGATGATGTCGGCACCCATCTCGTCGCAGACCTTATTGGGGTCGATGACGTTGCCGAGTGACTTAGACATCTTGCGGCCCTGGCCGTCGAGGGTAAAGCCCTGCGAGACGACCGCCTTGTACGGAGCGTGGCCGTTGGCGCCCACCGAGGTGAGCAGTGAGCTCTGGAACCAACCGCGGTGCTGGTCAGAGCCCTCGAGGTAGACGTCCGCCGGGTACTCCAGCTCGGGACGGTACTCGCAGACGGCCTTCCAAGACACGCCGGAGTCCCACCACACGTCAAGGATGTCCTTATCGGCCTTGAGGTGATGGCCACCGCACTTGGGGCAGACGCAGGCCTCGCCCAGATAGCTCTCAGGAGCGTCGGTGAACCAGGCGTCGGAGCCCTTCTCGTGGAAGAGCTTGATGACGGCGTCGAGCGTGGCGTCGTTCATGACCTTCTCGCCGCAGTCGGCGCAGGTGTAGCTGGGGATAGGCACACCCCAGTTGCGCTGACGGCTGATGCACCAGTCGGGACGCTGCTCGACCATGGCGCCAATGCGGTTGGCGGCGTGGGCCGGATACCACTTGACGTTCTCGCGGACCTCTTTGCCAGCCTGCTCGCGCAAGCCGGTCTTGTCCATCGAGACGAACCACTGGTCGGTAGCACGGAAGAGCACCGGGTGCTTGCAGCGCCAGCAGTGCGGATAGCTGTGCGTGATCTTCTTCTCGAGGACCAGGGTGCCACGCTCGCGCAGGAACTCGATGATGTGCGGGTTGGCCTCGTCGGTATCCATGCCACTGAAGGGGCCGCCGGTGCCAAACTCCTCGCCGGTGTAGAACTTGCCGTCGTCATCGACCGGCATGCAGATGTCGGTGATGCCCTCCTTGAGGCAGGCAAAGTAGTCGTCGACGCCGTGGCCGGGCGAGTTGTGGACGATACCGGTACCGTCATCGACGCCGACGTAATCGGCCAGCAGCGCCACGCCCTCAACGCCGTCAAAGATCGGCTGCTTGTAGTGGATGTGGTGGAAGGTCTCGGCGGGAACCACATAGGGCTTGCCGTCGACCATAACCGGGGTGTACTCCCAGCCAAACTCCTCGCAGCACTTGGGAGCCAGGTCCTCGAGCATGACCTCGGCACGGCCCTCGTGCTCAACGGCGACATAGGCGGCGCCGGGCTTAAGGGAAACGGCCTGGTCGGAGGGGATGGTCCACGGCGTGGTCGTCCAGATGATGAAGTCGACCGGGCCGTCGAAGTCCTCGAGGCCGGCGGGCTTGGAAGTCATCTCAAAGCGCACGAAGATGGACGGGCTCGTCTCGTCGGAGTACTCAATCTCGGCCTCGGCCAGCGCGGTGTGGCAGTGCTTGCACCAGTGAACCGGCTTGTGGCCGCGATAGATCATGCCCTTATCGAACATGGCCTTAAAGACCTCGATGTCGGCGGCGTCATGCTGGTGATAGAGCGTCAAATAGGGGTTGTCCCAGTCGCCGAGCACGCCCAGACGACGGAAGCCGGCCTTCTGCAGCTCGATGTTCTCGACAGCGAACTTGTTGCAGAGCTCACGGATCTTGGCCGTGGAGGTCTGGTTGAACTTCTCGGTGCCGAGCTTCTCCTCGACCTTGTGCTCAATCGGCTGACCGTGGCAGTCCCAACCGGGAACATAGGGAACCTCATAGCCCTGCATCATCCAGTAACGGTTGATCATGTCCTTGGAGATCTTGTTCATGGCATGGCCGATGTGGATCGGGCCGTTGGCGTACGGAGGACCGTCGTGCAGCACGAACTTCTTGTGACCCTCGTTCTTCTTCAGAACCTGCTCGTAGACCTTGTTGTCCTGCCAGTCCTTGAGTCGCTTGGGCTCGGACTTGGAAAGACCGGCACGCATGGGAAATCCGGTTTTAGGCAGATTCATCGTCTGCTTGTACTCGTTTGCCACGGTACCCCTTTCTTGTCATGGGCGCGCACGCCCTCTGGGCACCAAAAAAGCGCCCGTCCCTACAAGCTGGGACGAAGCGCCACAAACGGGCTGCACGCCCGCAAAAGCTCTTCGCTTAACCACCCAGCTTAGATGCCCTCGCCCGCGTATTCGCGCGCTCGCATCCGTTACTCGGCTGGTCTGTATCGACGACCATCTCGGCGATGTCTACTAAGACGAACCTGCGCGGCACGTCCGTTGGGACCGCAGCTCCGGGGTGATTTTCATCGGTCGCATGCACGGGTTCTCAGCGCTCCCCGCTCTCTGTGGCATGCGGACGGCCGACTACTCGTCCCCATCAACGCTTATGCGCTGTATGGTAACACGGTCAACGCCGGCGAAAAACCCTCAACATCGGTTTCATACTTTAGAAACTTCTCGCGATCGCAAGCACTCACTTGGAGCAAAATACCTGAAAGCACTTTATCTAACGAAAGAAGGCTGCTATGCGCACGATTGGAATGAGCGACTACACCGTCGGCGAGGACTGCTTTGACGAGCTGCCCGGCGCACTGGACGAGTACGGAGCGACCAAGGTCGCGATTATCGGTGGTAAACGAGCACTGGCAGCGGCGCTTCCCGGTATCGAAGCGGCGCTGGAGGGCACCGACGTCGAGATTCTGGAGACGCGCGTCTACGGCACCAACAGCACGCGTGCCAATATCGCCAAGGTTGTGAACTCCCCTGCCTGCCAAGAAGCCGACGTTCTTATCGCATGCGGCGGCGGCAAGGCGCTCGACACCGTCAAGACAGCGGCCATCGAGCTCAAGAAGATCGTCTTTACGGTACCGACGATCTGCTCCAACTGCTCGGCCGCGACCGCCATTGCCGTTGTCTACAACGACGACGGCTCGCTCGAGGGCTATTCGTACCCAAACCGCCCCGCGCACATCTTCATCAACCCCAAGATCATCGCCGAGGCTCCGGCGGAGTACTTCTGGGCGGGCGTGGGCGATGCCCTGTCCAAGCAGCCCGAGGTCGAGTACGCCACGAGCGCCGGCAACCTGGAGCACACCGCCGGACTTGGCCTGGCACTCGCCCACACCTGCTCCGAGCCGCTGTTTACCTATGGCGTGCAGGGTCTAGAGGACGTGCGCCAGGACCTGTCGAGCGAGGCCGTCAAGCAGATCGCGCTCGACATCGTGGTCAACACGGGCTATGTCTCGAACCTGACCAACCAAAACGATTACTACTACAACTCGAGCGTGGCGCACGCGTTCTACAATGCGACGTGCAGCATTCCGCGCGAGGGAACCTATCTGCACGGCGAGGTCGTGAGCCTGGGCGTGCTCGTGCTGTTTGCCTATACGGGCGATACCGAGAACCTTGAGCGCTACGCCGCCTTTAACAAGCAGATGGGTCTGCCTGTGACGCTTGAGCAGGTCGGCCTTACCGAGGCCGAAATCCCGGCGCTGTGCGAGTATGCGCACGCCACCAACGAGTGGAAGCAGGGTAACCCGGAGCCCTTCACCGACGAGAAGTTCGCCGCCGCCATCAAGGCCGCCAACGCCTACTGCCACACGCTCTAGGACTGGCCCAAAACAACCACAAAGGAGACAGGCACCTTTCTGGTGGTTTTTTATTGCTCCAGCATTCAGTTCGTACTCGAACCCGATTCTTTACGAGAAAGGGTTCGGGTACGTTTTTTGTTTATCGGAAATTCTGCGGAAGGACTACTCGGAACGGTAAACAGGGACGAACAGAGGCAGGGTATCATCGTGGTGATGGTATCCTGCCTTTTGTTTTGCGGGATCAAGGTCGCTTTATGCGAACTTGATCGCCACTTATATGGCGCATTGATGGCAATTGCCTCGTACGTGCATACCGGGAGCCTGTACACCTCTGGCAAGGCGTAACACACTAGACTTTATTCCAAAGCCCGCGTGCTAAGGGGGCAGGCCCCTTAGAATTCCTGTGGAGTGTGTACGCACGTACGCAGGAAAACGGCAAAATTTCGCTATATTAGGACGTTCTTTCATTGGAAAGAATGGTATACACGGCTTAGTTCAACAAATAAGAATTTATATATAAAGGAGAATATTGATGAAACTGTTTTTATGTTCGCACTTTTCAAGTGTAGGAAGTCTGATAAAGGAAGAAATTGAAAATAAAAAAGTCGCATTTATTCCAACAGCTTCGCTGCGTGAAGGCTACACCGGTTATGTCGGCTCGGCTCGAAAATTATTCAAAAAGTTGGGAGCAATCGTAACTGAAATTGATATTTCAACGGAGGCTTATTCAACAATACAGTCTGTTTTTGAAGATACGGATGTGATCTATTTTACCGGCGGAAATTCTTTTTTCCTTTTAGACCAGCTCCGTAAAACGGGAACGGATGAGCTGTTGAAGAAAGAATTGGCAAAGGGAAAACTGATGATTGGTGAATCGGCAGGTGCGATTATATGCGCTCCAAGCATCCAATATATCGAGCAAATGGATGAAAAGCCGGAGGACTACTCACAAGAAGATGATGCAGGGCTTGATTTGATTGATTTCTATGTTCTTCCGCATTATCTTACAGCACCATTTAAGAAAGTTACCGAGAAAATAATGACTGAGTTTTCGGATTTGAATCTATGCCCAATTAACAACCGTCAGGGAATTGTAATTGATGGTGAAGGTTCAAAGGTAATTTGCAAAGACTAATTTGAAAATTCCAGTTTGCCGTACTCGTTCCTAGCAGGGTTTGGGGCAGGCACGCTCCAACAAGAAGCTGTCCCAAAGGGGCAAGAATGGGGACTGCGGACGATTTCTTGGACCGTTACGCGGCCCTTCCCAGCGCGGAGCGGAACTCGGTCGGCGCGCGGCCACCGAGCGCATCACTGCGCCTCTCCGTGTTGTATCGACCGATCCAGCCCCCCGAGCTCCTCGATGAAGCTGGCGGGGGTCCAGCCCGACCAGTCCCTGCCGTGCCAGAACTCCCCCTTGAGCAGGCCGAAGAACCCCTCCATCGCGGCGTTGTCCGGGCTGCAGCCCTTGGCGGACTGGATTGGCTACACTGATGTGGACAGTTCCGGGAGGGGCGCAAGAGACGGGAAGGCCGTGTGCGCGTTCCTGCGCGAGGGCCGCGGGGAGGGGCTGCCTGGGTACGGCGCCTGTCAACTCGGTCTACGTCTTTGATGACCGGGTCGTACTCAAAATCAACTTCACGGATGATGCCAAAACGGTCACCCGTGAGGAAGTGTTGGGTTCGAGTGCTATGGACAATGTTCCAGCATGCTGGGATCGAACTCGCTAGCCGGAATCACACGGTACCCGTGACGCAGCAGCAGATCGACAAAAACACCGTTGCCCGCGGTGAGCGTACCGCTAAAGGTGCCATCGTAGACGCGACCCGCACCGCACGAGGGGCTACGGTCCTGCAAGACGCACGCAGCAATCTCGGACGACCCACCCGCCCGCTCGCACATATCGAGCGCGCGTTGGGCACCCAGGCGAAACTCGCGATCGACCGAGGTACCCCCGCAGGTACGGACCTCGCCATTCACAATCTCGGACGGCTTGCGCGGCGTGGGAAGGCCGCCAAAAACCTCGGGACATACGAGGAGTACCTCGGTCCCCGTGCGCTCGCAAGCCTCGACCAGCTCGCGATGGTAATTGTCGAGCCCGTTATACTTACAGCTTTCACCCATCAAACAGGCACTTACCACGATCTTCATATACAACTCTCCCCACACAAATCGCCCCATTTGAGCTGGACACTCAAATGGGGCGTTCAATACTGCGCTGCCAGCCTTACTGCTGCTTTGGCATCAGCGGATTCTCGCGCGTGAGGAGGTTCATGAACTCCTCACCCGTGATGGTCTCCTTCTTGTACAGATAACGAGCCAGCTCGTGGAGCTTAAACTTGTTCTCCTTGAGGATCTGCAGGGCGCGGTCGTGCGCATCCTCGATCAGCTTAGCGACAATCGCGTCCACACGCTCGGCCGTACCGGGGGCGCAGGTGAGCGACGTGTCCTGATTGAGATACGCGTTCTGCACGGTACCGAGCGCCATCATGCCAAACTCATCGGACATACCAAAGCGCGTCACCATGTTGCGGGCGAGCTTGGTTGCCTGCTCGATATCGTTGGCGGCGCCGGTCGTCATCTCACCGAAGATGAGCTCCTCGGCTGCACGGCCACCGCAATAGACGGCGAGCTTGTCCAGGACCTCCTGGCGCGTGGTCAGGAAGCGCTCGTCCTCCTCGACCTGCATGGTGTAGCCCAGAGCACCGCTCGTGCGCGGCACGATAGTGATCTTCGTGACCGGCGCAGAGCCCTTCTGGCGAGCGGCAACGATGGCATGACCGATCTCGTGGTAAGAAACGACCTGCTTCTCGTGGTCGGAAAGCACCGTGGACTTACGCTGTTGGCCGGCAATGACGACCTCCACCGACTCCTCAAAATCGTCCTGAGTTGCGCGCTTGCGACCCTCGCGGACGGCACGCAGAGCGCCCTCGTTGATGATGTTGGCCAGGTCGGCGCCCGAGGCACCGGGCGTGGCGCGGGCAATCGCGGTCAGGTCAATCGGCGGCTGCGTCTTCACGCTCTTAGCATGCAGCTCAAGAATGTTCTTGCGGCCGTTCAGGTCGGGCAACTCAACGGGAATGCGGCGGTCAAAACGACCGGGGCGCAACAGCGCTGGATCGAGACTGTCGGGGCGGTTGGTTGCGGCAAGGACAACGATACCCTTGTGGTTATCGAAGCCATCCATCTCGGTCAGCAACTGATTGAGCGTCTGCTCGCGCTCGTCGTTGCCGCTAAAGCCGCCGCCATCGCGCTTCTTACCGATGGTATCGATCTCATCGATAAAGACGATACACGGGGCCTTTTCCTTGGCCTGCTTAAACAGGTCACGAACCTTTGCAGCGCCGCGACCAACAAACATCTCAACGAACTCAGAGCCCGAAATGCTAAAGAACGGAACACCGGCCTCACCGGCAACAGCCTTGGCAAGCAGGGTCTTACCGGTACCCGGAGGGCCGACAAGGAGAGCACCACGCGGCAGCTTGGCGCCGATCTCCTCGTAGCGCTGCGGCTTCTCCAGAAAATCGACGACCTCCTTGAGAGACTCCTTGGCCTCTTCCTGACCGGCGACGTCCTTAAAGGTCACGCCCACGTCCTTGGAGGCGATCACGCGCGCGCCGGACTTACCCAGTCCGCCGCCGCCAAAACCGCCGCCGCCAAAGTTCATCGACGGGCCGTCATCGCCCATAGCCTTCTTCATGCGGCGGTTGAGCCACCAACCGATGAGGAAGAAAATCGCCATGGGAAGAATGAGTGTGAGCAGGTAGTAGGTCATCAAACCCGAGTTTTTATCGGGAACAACCGACTCCAGCGAAGCGCCAGACTCAAGCACGCGATCGGTAAAGCCCGCATCGTTCGGCACACCGGTCGTCTTATAGGCGATGTTCTCGTCCTCGCCCTTCTTGGTGTAATAAATCGAGTAATCGTCCGTGTTGTACTCGACCTTGTCGACACTCTTCTTATCGAGCGCTTTAACAAACGTCGAGTAATCGGTCTTCGTAATCTGCTGCGTGTGACCGATGTTAGGGAACAGAACGGTCGAGAGCACGAGGTAGACGACGAAGGCGATGAGCACGTAGAGGATCATATTCCGTCTACGTTTGTTGTCATCCATCTCCATCTGCTTGAACTCCATCTACTGGGGTTGATAATGCTAACTAGAATACCCAACCCGGCCGGCGATAAACCGACGCTGGGCACGAAAGGATAGAGATGGCATCACTGGAAGTCGGCAAGGTTCAAATCTACACGGGCGACGGCAAGGGCAAAACCACGGCTGCGCTGGGATTGGCGATGCGCGCCACAGGTTATGGGCTCGACGTACTCATGCTGCAGTTTGCCAAGAAGCTGCACTGCGCCGAGCATGATGCGGCACCACGCCTAGGGCTACGAATTGTACAGGCCGACTGCGACACGCCCGAGGCTTGCGCCGCACAGATCATGGAGCTCGCACGCGAGCAGATCTCACAGCTCGACGTTCTGATTTTGGACGAACTCGGCGAGGCCATGCGCCGCGGCTTCGTGACGCGCGAGGATGTCGAGGAACTGATCGCGATGAAACCCGACACCACAGAGCTCATACTGACCGGCCGCGGCCTGCTGCCCCTCGCGGACCTCGCCGACCTGGTCACCGAAATGCGACCCGTCAAACACTACTTCGACGAAGGCCTCCTAGCCCGTCAAGGCATCGAATACTAATCTATCCGAAGGGGACGGAGGAAAACGGATCATCGATATCACGACGGAGAGCAATGATCCGTTCTCCTCCGTCCCCAAGGAATCATTAGGCGGTGGCGCGGCCGAGCCAGTTGCCGCTGTGGTGGTAGATGGTGAACATCGTGGCCGTGATGAGCCAGGTTACGGGGTAAACCAGCAGCAGGTGCTCAAGCGACGGATCGAACGGCATGATCGCAAACACCCAGATCACCCTGAGCACGACGGTGCCAAAAATCGTGAGCATCATGGGCTGCAAGCTCACACCGGCACCGCGAATGGAGCCCGACGCGTTTTCGATAATCGAGAAGATCGCGTAGAACGGCGCGATAAAATGAAGAATCGTCGTGGTGTACGCCGAAATCGAAGCATCGTCGACAAACAAACGCGACAGCGGACCCGAGAACACCAGCAGCACGGCAGACAGGCCACCAATGAGCATAAACGACAGCACGAGCGACGTATGGTAGCCCTTGCGCATGCGCTCGTAATTGCGCGCGCCAAAGTTCTGCGCCGAGAACGTAGTGATCGATACGCCGAGCGCCTCGGTCACCATCCAGATAATGCCATCCAGGCGCCCAGATAGACCCCAAGCAGTCGTGACATCGGCGCCAAACGAATTAACCGACACCTGAATCAACACGTTCGAGATCGAATAGGCAGCCGATTGAAAACCGAGTGGCAGACCACGCGAGATCATACTCTTGCAAATACCGCGATCGATGCCGAGCTTAGACAGCGAAAGACGCCATGCACCCGGAGCGCGCATCATGCGAAACACGATCATCGTTGCATTGGAGCAAATGGTCAGCGCCACTGCGATGCCGCAGCCCAGCGCCTCCATATGCAACACAGCGACAAAGATGATATCCAGCACCACGTTAACCAGGCAGCCAGAGGCAATGATCACGGCGGGCCCGCGTGTGTCGCCCACGGCACGCAGCAGTGCGGTTCCCATATTAAGCAGCAGTGCCGCAACCATCGCGGCAAAATAACAGCGAGCATAGGCCACGCCCTCGGCCAATAGTTCATGCGGCGTGTTCATAAGCACCAGCATGGGCTCAACGAACACTATGCCAAGAATCGAGAAAACGATACCGCCCACCAGCGCAAGCGTCATGGCCGTATGGACCGAACGACTCAGTCGCTCATCATCGTGCTGGCCAAAATACTGACCGGTAATAACGGCACAGCCAGCACCCACACCGACGCAAAAACCAATGCAGAGCTCCGTAAGCACCATCGTGGCCTGAATGCCACCCAGTGCGAGCTTGCCGCCAAACTGACCGACGATATACGTACCGATAAGCGTGTAGGCCTGCTGAAAAAACGAGCTAAAGAAGATAGGGACGCACAGCGAAAGCAGCTGTTGCCAAATGACACCCTGCGTTACATCGATAGCCGTAGATTTCTTAGCCACACGCCCTCCCCACCAGCGTACGTCAAACAACAAAACGGCAATTTAAGACCAAAGCCAATACCAGCTTAGCACCGACCGACGTCGGCCGAAACGCCCCGAACCAGAGCCCGGTGCTAACTATCTGCCTAGTGATACAGCCCCGGCTGGTAGTGGTACTCGTTGCTCACATGCGGGCACAGCTGCCAAAAGGCAACAGCGCTTGCCGCGGCCACGTTGAGTGAATCGACCCCATGCGCCATCGGAATACGCACGGCGCGGTCGCAGCCTGCAATGGTCTTGGCGCCCAAGCCAGCACCCTCGGTGCCCATAAAGATTGCCAGGCGGTCAATCTCCTGGAGCGCGGGATCGTCCAGCGACACCGAATCATCCGTCAACGCCATAGCGGCACACGAAAAGCCGGCATCGTGTAGCGCAGCCAGCCCATCATGCGGCCATACGCGCGCTTCGCTGCCAATGCGTGTCCAGGGCACCTGGAACACCGTGCCCATGCTCACGCGGGCCGAACGACGATACAGCGGATCACAACACGTAGGACTGACCAAAATGCCGTCGACGTTGAGCGCGGCCGCCGAGCGGAATATTGCGCCCACATTGGTATGGTCGACAATGCCCTCGAGCACGCACACGCGCACCGGGCGCCCCCCCGCCGCCTCGACGACGCCGCCCAAGAACTCATCAACCGGAATCTGTCGCGGGCGACGAAATGCCGCGAGCGCACCGCGCGTCACGTTAAAACCCGTCAGACGCTCCATAAGCTCCATCGAGGCAACGAACACGGGAACCGGACCCGCGCCCTCGCGTACCGCCAGGCGCTCAAACAGCGGCATCATCTGGTCGAGCCAGCGCTCGCCCAAAAGAAAGCTCGCCGGCTCGTATCCGGCGCGAACCGCACGTTCGATGACCTTGGCACTCTCGGCGATAAAAATGCCCTTCTTCGGCTCCAGCACGCAGCGCAGCTCACGCTCGGTCAGTCGCACGTAGGCATCAAGCCGCTCGTCCTCGAGCGAATCGATTCGCAGCACCTCAACGGCATCAGTCATAGCAGCCAGCCCGCACCTTTCTTTACAGCGCATCTATACCAAACGAGGCGACGCTATGCGCCGCCCCATGCATTCAAACAACCCGATGATACCGTTCACGCCAGACGATTTACGCATCAACGCGACGATACGTTACGAACTCATAATCGACACCCTCGTCGCCCTCGCCCGAGGCAATCGTGGCAACACCGCCACGCCGCGCAATCTCCCACGCGGGATCGGCGTCCAGATCGGGAAAATACGTATCCACGTCATGCACGCAATGGTTATGCGTAACCTCGGCCTCGGCGCAATACGGCAAAAACTGCCGATACACCTCGCCGCCACCGATCACCCACGCAACGGGCTCATCGGCTACCGCGGTGAGCGCTTCGTCGACGCTATGCACCACGTCGACGCCCTCGGCAGCAAAGTCCTCATCGCGCGTGAGCACGATATTACGACGGTTCTTGAGCGGACGCCCGCCGGGAAAACTCAGCAGCGTCTTGCGTCCCATAATGACCGGGCAGCCTTTGGTGCGCGCCACAAAATGACGCATGTCGGCGCGATTAGACACGACCATGTCACCCTCGCACCCAATGCCCCAATCGTCACACACGGCGACAATGGCGGAAAGCTTACACGTCATGCGCGTCACCTACACCGCAATGGGGATGTTCTTGACCTGCGGGCCGTGCTCATAGCCCTCGACGATCAGATCATCGGTCGTAAACGCATAGAAGTCATGTACATCGGGGTTAAGCGTTACCTTAGGCGCGGCAAACTGCGGACGCTCGATAAGCTCGCGGACGATATCGACATGACGGTCGTAAATGTGGGCATCGGCGATCACATGCAGCAACTCGCCGGGAATCATATCGACCGACTGCGCGACCATCATCAGCAAAATGGCGTACTGGCACACATTCCAGTTGTTCGCAGCCAAAATGTCCTGGCTGCGCTGGTTGAGAATCATGTTGAGCGTCGGTTTATCATCCTGCGGGCGCTGCGTCACGTTATACGTCACGCTGTAGGCGCACGGATACAGGTGCATCTCGGACAGGTCGCAAAACACGTAGGTATTCGTCATAATGCGGCGGCTGTACGGCGTGTTCTTAAGGTCGTACAGCACGCGATCCATCTGGTCAAAGTCGCCCTCGGCATAATGGCTCTTCTGCCCAATCTGATACCCGTAGGCCTTGCCGATGGAGCCAGTCTCGTCGGCCCACTCATCCCAAATATGGCTGTTGAGGTCATGCACGTTATTGGACTTCTTTTGATAGATCCACAGGATCTCATCCATGGCAGATTTGAGGGCCGTACGACGCAGGGTAAGCGCCGGAAACTCCTCACGCAGGTCGTAGCGTGCCGTGACGCCAAAGTTTTTAATGGTATAGGCAGGGGTGCCGTCCTCCCACACCGGGCGGACCTTTTGGCCCTCGGTGGTGGTGCCATGGTCCAGAATATCGCGGCACATGGCTACAAACTGTTGATCAGCCTTGCTCATTGACCCTCCTGTCAGTCGCCTATAAGCGAGATTCATTGTATCCCAGGCACATGCGGCCCCACAGCCCAAACATATGCCTTCATTTTCTGGCATATGCCAGAAAATCATTGCGTAAATCCGCACGGTCGTTATTCTATTGTTGACATATGTCAGATATGGAGAGTGTATGGCAGGAAGACGTGAAAAATTGCGCCGCGTCGGGATCATCCCCGAATATCGCGGTTTTACCCCCGATGGCCTTGCCAGCGGAGAGGCCATCGACATGACGGTCGACGAACTCGAGGTCCTGCGGCTATGCGACCTGGAAGGCCTCAATCAGGAGGCCGTCGCAAAGCACATGGGCATCGCGCGCGCCACGGTGGCGGCAATTTGCAGCCGAGCGCATCGCAAGGTGGCAAATGCGCTGGTCAATGGTCGGGCGCTCATCATCGAGGGCGGCAAAATCGCGTACTCCCCCATCACCACAACGACGGCCGTATGGCCACCAAAGGAGATCGGCACCATGAGAGTGGCAACCACGTATGACAACGGCAACATCTTTATGCACTTTGGCCGCAGCGAGCAGTTCAAGATCTACGACATTCAGGACGGCAAGGTGCTCAGCGAGCAGGTCGTGGGCACCGGCGGCACCGGCCACGGTGCCCTTGCGGGCCTGCTCGCCAACGGCGGCGTGGACACGCTCATCTGCGGCGGCATCGGCGGTGGCGCTATCAACGCGCTTGCCCAAGCCGGCATCACGGTATACGCGGGTGCCCAAGGCAGCTGCGACGCTTGCGTCGAGGCCCTTATCGCCGGCACGCTCGCACAGAACGGCGAGGCCACGTGCGGCTGCCACGGCCACGACCACGAGCACACTCACGAGCATGGCGATTCCTGCGGCTGCCACGGCCATCACGAGCACGAGGGCCACGAGGGCTGCGGCTGCCACTAACGGCACGGCACCGCGAGCTCGGGGCGCGACGCCAAACGCAACCCAACAAACAAAGCCAACAGCAAAGGCCACCCGGTAGCTTCCGAGCGGCCTTTGCCATATCAAGCTGGAATTACAGCTCTATTTCTTATTGCGCATCTGCGCTTCCATCTGGCGCAGCAGCTCCATATCGGACTTGGGACCGCCCATTCCCAAGCCGCCCATGCCGCCCAGACCCATAGCATCCAGGCCGGGGATATTGGGCATGCGCATCTTCTTGCCCTTCTTACCCTTTTTGCCCTTTTTGCCGCCGGCCTGTGCCTGATTGGCCATCGTGCGCATGCGGCCCATCATCTTATTCATCTCGCCCCACTGCTTCATAAGGCCGTTGACCTCGGTGGGGGTTACGCCGGCTCCCTTGGCAATGCGGGCGCGGCGCTGGCCATTGATGATGGAGGGACGCAGGCGCTCCTCCTTGGTCATCGACATGATGATGGCCTCGTTCTTATCGAAGATGCCCTCGTCCAAGTTGCCGCCCATCTGGTTGAGCGCGCGCTGGCCGCCAGGAAGCATACCCAGAATGCCCTTCATGCCGCCCATCTTCTTAACGGCTTTCATCTGGTCAAGCATATCGTTCATGGTAAAGCCCTCGCGCAGCATGCGCTCGGCGGCCTCGAGCTGCTCGGCATCGGCGGCCTCCTGGGCCTTCTCGATGATGCCGACGACGTCGCCCATGCCCAAGATTCGCTTGGCCATACGGTCGGGGTAGAACGGCTCCAGCGAATCGGGCTTCTCGCCCATGCTCACGAACTTGATGGGCTTGCCGGTCACCTGGCGCACGGAAAGCGCGCCGCCACCACGGGCATCGCCGTCGAGCTTGGAGATGATCACGCCGTCAAAGTCGGTGCGCTCGGCAAACGTCGAGACCACGTTGACGATATCCTGGCCGGTCATGGCATCGACGACCATCAGCACCTGATCGGGCTTGACGGCCTTCTTGATGTCCACGGCTTCTTGCATCATCTGCTCGTCGATCTGCAAACGACCGGCGGTATCGACGATGACCACGTCACGCAGGTGGTCGACGGCCTCCTGAATAGCGCCCTTGGCGATGTCGACCGGGTGTGCACCGTCGCCGCGGAAGACCGGCACGCCGATCTCTCCGCCAAGCGTGGCTAGCTGGTCGGCTGCGGCGGGACGGTAGACGTCGCACGCGGCGAGCAGCGGCGAGCGGCCCTGCTTCTTGAGCAGGTAGGCCAGCTTTACGGCCGCCGTGGTCTTACCGGAGCCCTGCAGGCCCACGAGCATGATGACATTAGGAATGCGGTTGCTAAAAACGAGCTTACTCTCGGTGGAGCCGAGCATCTCGGTAAGCTCGTCGAGCACGATCTTGACGACGTTTTGCGCCGGCGACAGCGACTCCATGACCTCGGCGGTCATGCAGCGCTCCTTGGTCTTGGCGACGAACTCCTTGACAACCTTAAAGTTGACGTCGGCCTCGAGCAACGCCATGCGAATGTCGCGCATGGCCGAGGTGATGTCGGCCTCGGTCAGCTTACCCTTGCCACGCAGGCGGTCAAATGTGTCATTGAGGCGATCGCTCAGAGAATCAAACACTAGTCACTCCTTAGTTGGACTCGCCCACCAGGGCGCGGCAGAAATCTTTGGCGTTAAACTCCTGCAGGTCATCGACCTGCTCGCCCACGCCGATGCGCAGGATCGGGAGCTTGAGCTTCTCGGCCACGGCCATGGCGATACCGCCCTTAGCCGTGCCGTCCAGCTTAGTCATGATAATACCGTCCAGGCCCAGCGCCTCGTTAAACTCGAGCGCCTGGTTCAGACCGTTCTGGCCGGTGGCGGCATCGATCACAAGCACGACCGAGACCGGCATGGGACCGGCGGCCATATTGGCGGCGCGCTTACGCGTCACGTTGACCACCTTGGCGAGCTCGCGCATGAGCTCGGGGCTCGTATGCAGACGACCGGCGGTGTCGATAAGCACCAGGTCGCTGCCGCGCCTGTCGGCCTCGTCGAGCACGTCGTAACAAACGCTCGCCGGGTCGGAGCCGCGGTCGCGCTTGATGACGGGAACACCGGCGCGCTGGCCCCACACATCGAGCTGCTCGATGGCGGCGGCGCGGAAGGTATCGGCCGAACCGATCACGACATTCTTGCCGCGGGAAGCCATGGCGCTCGCAATCTTGCCGACCGTCGTGGTCTTGCCGGCACCGTTGATGCCCACAAACAGCACGCAGCTCGGCGTATCGGAGAACGGATCGCGCTCGATGGGCACAAAGTGCTGCTCAAGCTGCTCGGCCAGAGCGCGGCGAAGCTGCGGAGCGGTCTTGAGGTTCTTCTTGGCTGCGGCATCGCGCAGGTCATCGGAGACCTGAATGGCGACCTCGGCACCCATGTCACCCATAACGAGGGTGTCCTCAAGGTCCTCCCAAAAGTCCTCGTCGACCTCGCCGCCAAAGTAGAAGACCTCGTTGAGGGCCTCGCGGCTGCGCTCAAGTCCGCGCGAGAGAGCGTCAAAGAATCCCATTATGCATTCACGACCTTTCCGGTTTCGCGATCGAGTGTTTGCGAGACGACGCGACTGACGCCGTCGGCTTGCATCGAGACGCCATAGAGGACGTCAGCGTCCTCCATGGTACGACGCTGATGCGAAATGACCAAGAGCTGCGTATCGGAACGCAACACATCGAGCGCGCCGATGAGCTTGGACAGGTTGGCGTCATCGAGTGCTGCCTCGACCTCGTCCAGCACATAGAACGGCACCGTGCGCGTGCGGTACACGGCAAAGAGCAGGGCGAGCGCCGTCAGGCTCTTCTCGCCGCCTGACATGAGCATCATCTTGGTGATGCGCTTGCCGCGCGGCTGCGCCACGACCTCGATACCCGTCTCGACCGGATGCTCGGGATCGGTCATCTCCAGATGAGCCTGACCACCCGGGAAGAGCATAGCGAAGATCTCGCGGAAGTTCGCGTCGACCTTCTCAAACGTCACCAGGAAGGCCTTCCGCATCTTGCGATCAATGGCCACCGTGATCTTGGTGAGCGCCTTGCGCGCGCTCTCCAGATCGGCCAGCTGCTCCTCGATGTAATCGGCGCGGCGCTTGAGCTGCTCGTACTCCTCCATGGCAACCTGGTTCACGGGGCCCAGGTTGTTGATCTGGCGCACGAGCTGGTTGAGCTCGCGCTCGGCGGCATCGCGGTCCGTGGGCGCGGGAAGCATAAGCGCTTCCTCGAGTACCGTGGTGCCATCGGCGGTAATGGCCTTAATGGCGGCCTCTACCTGCACCTCGAGCTTGCCACGCGCGACCTTAAACTCGTTTTGCGTGGCGGTGGCGGTATCGACCCGCTCCTTAGCGCGGGCAACCTCTGCCTTGGCATCCTCGATGGTCTTCTTGAGCGAAGCGGAGTCCGCCTCCTCCAGAGAGGCCTGGTCACGCAGACGCGCTGCCCAATCCGACGCGCGCTCCAGCAGGGCCGAATAGCGCTCGTGCATGGGATCGACGCGCAGGCGCAGCAGCTCGAGTGAGCGCGAGGCCTGGCGTGTTCCGCGGATACGGCGGTCGATGCCCTCCAGGCGATGCTCCAGATCGGGTACTCGGCCCTTCAGAGAACGAAGGCGCTCGCTCGTCTGGGCCAGGCGGACCTTGGCATCGGCGAGCTTGCCGGCGGCCTCGGAATCGTCACGGCGAACGCGGTCGAGTTCGTCGTTGGCTTCGGCAATCTGAAGGCCAAGATCGCTTGCCTGCGCTCGGGCCTCGTCACGCGAGCGGGTGAGCTCGTCCACGCGCGGACGCGCAGCGCGAACGGCCTCGGCGGCCTGCTCGCGGCGCTTGGAGATGCGCACGCGCTCGACCTCGGCGTTGTTGGCGCTTTGCTCCAGGCGGCCAATCTCGGAGAGCAGCGAGCGGCGCTCGCCCTCAAGACGGGCGATCTCGCCGGCGGCATCGCCCTCAGCGGCACGCGCCTCTTCGACGGCCGCATTGGCCTCGACGACCTGATCCGACACATGATCAAACACAGCAGCCAGATCGGGTTCCAGGCCCTCCAGCTCGCGAATGCGACGCTTGCGCTCCAAAGCACCCGAAGCCTCGCCGGCGTCGAGCCCCACACGCACCAGGCCGCCGCAGGCGACGCGGGCGCCATCGGGGGTCACGTAAGTCACGCCGTCAACGACCGGCGCCGACAGCGCAGCCGCCAAGTCGTCGACAACGTAATAGCCGCCGAGCAGCGCCTCGACAACCGGGCCATAGCCGGCGCGTACGGACAGGCGATCGACCAGGCGGGAACCGGCAGCGCCCTTAGCGGCAGCAGAGGCGCTCACACCGCGCGCGACCAGCAGCGCCTCGCCCGAGGCCTTCTTCTGGTCCAGAGCGGCACGACCGGCACGCTCAAGCGCGGACGCATCGTCGAACAGCAGCGCATCGATATCGCCGGCGAGCAATTGCTCAACCAGGCCCTCAAGCTCACGCGGGGCCTCGAGCACGTCGCCCAGACGACCCGAGACATCGTCGCCCAGCGCACCCATCAGACGGCTCACCAGCGGCGAGCTGTCAGCCATGCGGGCATCGAGCTTCTTTTGGCTGGCAAGCTCCGAGCGCACCTCGGACAGTTTGTTGCGCGCCTCGCTCTCGCGGGCACGCAGGTCCTTAAGGGCTGCACGGGCGACCTCGGTAGCCTCGCGAGCATCAATCTGGGCTTGACGGGCCTGATCAAGTGCACTGTCGAGCTCCTCGGCGCGGTCGCGACGGCTCTCGAGTGAGGCCGTGACTTCCTCGAGCTGCTCGTCGATCTGCTCCAGGCGTGAGTCGTACATGTTGTCCTCGACCTCGGCGTTGCTCAGCGAGTCCTTCACCTTGGCGAGTTCGAGCGCCGCGTTATCGGCCACACGCTGCACATCGCGTTGCTCACGCGTAAGCTGCGAAATCTGATTGTCGAGCGCCACGCGTCGCTCGTGGAGCTCAGCGGCGGCAGGACCAGCGGCGTCAACGTCCTCCTGGGCCTGCATGTGCGCACCGGTCACTTCCTCAAGCTGCGCACGCGCGTCCTCGAGTTCCTCTACCACGCGACGACGCTGATGCTCGGAGCTCGAGATCTGGCCGCGCATGTCGGACAGGCGCGACACCATGTTGTGGCCCTTTTCCTCGAGCAGGCGCATATCGGAGTTAATGCGGCCGACCACGTCTTGCATATGGCGGCGCTGCTCGCCCAGATCGCCCACAAACAGGCCCTTTTCCTCGAGCATGACCTGGAGCTTCTCGAGCTCGCGTTCCTTTTCGCCCAAGCGGTACTGCGCAAGCTCCAGCTCGGCAGCGCCCTCCTTGGAGCGGCACTCCAAGTCGTTCCACTGCGACTGCAGCGAACGCAGCTCGTCGACGGCCAGCATCTGCGTAAGCTCGTTCGCGCGCGAGGACAGCTCTTTGTACTTGCGCGCACGATCGACCTGACGCTCCAGCGGTCGCAGCTGACGGGCGATTTCCTTATTGATGTCGCGGGCGCGCGTCAGGTGCTCGTCCATCGACTTAATCTTTTTGAGCGCACGCTCCTTGCGGCGCTTGTGCTTGGAGATGCCGGCGGCCTCCTCGATGAGGGCGCGGCGCTCCTCGGGGCGGCTTTGCAAAATGGCGTCGAGCTTGCCCTGGCTGATGATGGAATGCGTATCCTTGCCCAAGCCCGAATCGTGCAGGATGTCCTGAATGTCCATCAGGCGGCACGGACTCGAGTTGATGAGGTACTCGCTTTCGCCCGAGCGATACATACGACGGGTGATGGCGACCTCGTCAAAGTCGACGGGCAGCATATGGTCCGAGTTATCGAGCACCAGCGTGACCTCGGCGACACCCACCGGCTTGCGCGCTGACGAGCCCGAGAAGATGACATCCTCCATGGCCTGACCGCGCAGCTGCTTGGCGCTCTGCTCGCCCAGGACCCACAGAATCGAGTCGGAGATGTTCGATTTTCCCGAGCCGTTGGGACCGACGATGACGGTCAGGCCCGGCTCAAACGTCATATGGGCGCGGTCGGCAAACGACTTGAACCCTTTGAGCGTGAGGGACTTGAGATACACGGTTCCTCGCTTAAACAGGCTTCTTGTTGAGAATCACGCCGTTGGTGGTGTAGCCCATGCGGTCAAGTGCCTCGAGTGCAGCGGCTCCCTCGGCTTCCTTCTTTGAGGAGCCGGAGCCGCGACCCTGGCGAATACCATCGATCAACACCACGGCGGTAAAGGTGGGCGCATGCGCCGGGCCCTCGGAGCCAACGAGCTTATACGCCGGGGGTTCGTGACCGTCGGCTTGCACGCACTCCTGCAAGAACGACTTGGGGTTCGCAGGATGCTCGGCACGCTCGGAGGCCAAATGGGGCTTAAGCGTACGGTGGATAAACTCCGCCGCCGCATCCCAGCCAGCATCCAGATACAGCGCGCCCACGAGCGACTCATAGACGTTCTCGAGAGCCGAGTGCAGGCCGCGCGCACCGGTACCGGTCTCGGAAGCACCAAAGATGATGATGTCGTCAATGCCCAGCTCATGCGACACCTCGGACAGCGTAGCGCCCGAGACAAGCGACACCTTCAGGCGCGTGAGCTTGCCCTCGTCAAACTCCGGATAGGACTCAAAGAGCGAACGGGCGACGACGGCGCCCAAAATGGAATCACCCAAGAACTCAAGGCGCTCATAGCTGGCAGAAACCGGCTGGCCCTCGACTGCCGAGGGATGCGTAAGCGCCGCGCGCAGAAGCACCTTATTATTGAACTCGTGGCCCAGAATTTCCTGGGCACGCGTAAGTCGTTCGGATAAAGCCAAGACCTAAGCCTCCCTGGCGTTTTCGATCGCGTCGACGGCGTCGGCGACAGAGTTGAGCGAGAGCAGGGTCTCGTCATCGATCTCGAGATTGAACTCGTCCTCGATAGCCGTAACCAGTTGCAGGCGCTCGAGCGAGTTGGCATCGAGGTCGTCAAAGGTGGTCTCATCGCTAATTTCGGCAACATCGACGCCCAGAACGTCAGCAGCGACCTCGGCGATCTTGTCGAAGATTTCGGAGCGGTCCATAGCGCTTCCTCTCATAGTGCATGAATACCAAAAGAATGGTACCGCCCAGGCGGTACCAAGACACGGTTCTGATTCTACCCCACGAAGCAGGCCGCGAGGCACATAACAGCGCTCTAACTCGCTCTTACAAAACGATACCGTCCATAGAGTTGGCGACATTCTCGACCAGCCCGGCGCGCACGGCTTCAGCCGCCGCGAGCGTACCGTTTTTGACGGCCTCGACCGAGGTGGCACCGTGACCGATCAGGACCACGCCACGCAGGCCCAAAAGAATCGCGCCGCCCTTGGCATCACCAGACAGCTTGGTCTTAATCTCGCGCATCTGCTTTTTTATGAGCAGCGCGGCAATCTTGGTGCCGAGCGAAGACATAAAGACACCCTTGAGCTCCTGCAGCAAAAACTTGGCAGCGCCCTCGGTGGCCTTGAGTGCGATGTTGCCCGACATGCCGTCGGCGACCACGACGTTAAAATTGCCCGACGTAAGATCGGTGCCCTCGCAGTTGCCCACAAAACCGGGAACAGCGGCCTTCATGGCCGGAAAGCACGTCTTGGTGAAGTTGGAGCCCTTTTCGTCCTCGGTGCCGTTGGCAAGCAGACCGACGCGGGGATGCTCAATGCCCAAGACGACGCGCGCATAGGCGCTACCCATCTGGGCAAAACGAACCATGTCGTCGACCTCGACATCGGGGTTGGCGCCCATGTCGCAGAGGACCGTCAGGCCGCCAGCGCGGTTGGGCAGTGCATTGGTGAGGCACGGACGGACCGGCTGCTTCTTGCCCTCGGCCTGATACCTAAATGGCGTCACGTAGGCGGTAGCGGCAGCGGTCATGGCGCCGGTGGAGCCGGCAGAAAAGAAGGCATCCGCGTTACCCTTCTTGATAGCGCGGCAGGCAAGCACGATCGAGGACTTGCGCTTGGTCATCACGGCTCGAATGGGATCGTCATCCATGGCGATGACATCGGGCGCCTCCAAGGCCTCAACGCGAGCGTGAGCCGCGGCAAAGGGGTTCACGATCTCTGCGGGACCGACGGCCAAGACCTCGATATCGGGATCCACCGCAAGCGCCGCCTCGATACCGTCGAGGACAACCTGGGGCTTCTCGTCTCCACCCACAACGTCTACACAAACGCGAACGTTACTCATATACATACTCCTTATACAAAAATGGCCGACTCATTGAGCCGGCCATTGTGGTTCCAGTTGGAACGGCATCGCATCCAGAGTATAGCGTTACTCGGTAACGATAACCTCGCGGTCCTTGTAGAAACCGCAGCTGGGGCACACGTGGTGCGGGAGCTTGACAGCGCCGCAACGGGGGCACGTGGACTGAGCCGCAGCCGAGATCTTCATGTTGGCGGAACGGCGGGTGTGAGTGCGGATACGACCCTGCTTTTGTTTAGGTACGGGCATAGTGACCTTCCTTATGAACTATCCAGTGTGGCGATTACGCGCAAGTAGCGATACTACCACAGTTTTACTCGTCAAGCTTGAGATTCTTCAATGCTGCAAATGGATTTTCCGTGACAGCGGCCCATTCGGCCTCTGCTTGAGCGGCGCAATCGCATTGCTCGACGTTGAGATTGATGCCGCAGGTGGGGCATAGGCCGCGACAATCGGGCTTGCACAGGACAACGAACGGCGTGTCCATGACAACCGCGTCGTTGATGGGCTCACCCAGATCGACGATGCGATCCTCGCCCAGTAACTCGTAGCCGTCTTCGTAGGCCTCGGGATCCTCGGGCTCGTTAAAGAGATAGAATTCCTCGATCTCACCGGCGATATCAAACGAAGCGGGCTCCAGGCAACGGTCGCACTCACCGGTTGCATGCGCGCGGACCATGCCCGTAAGCAGAACACCGGTGCCGGCATTGGTAAAGACCACATCGTAATCAATGCCGTTCTGCAGCTGGTACTCCTTCTCGCCCACCGTATAGGTGGCAACATCGACCTTACCGGTCAGCGGATACGAATCTCCAGGAAACTCGAGCTGCTCGGAAAGATCGACGGTAACGCTCGGGAACTCAGCCATTACCACTGACCATTCTGTTGGGCGGCACCCTCGTTGAGCTGCTGACGGCAACGGGTAACGGTGCCGGTCAGGCTCTTGAGGTTCTCCTCCAGGTGCGTAAAGACCTGCTCTGCATAGTCCTCGGCAGCATAACGCGTCTCGCGCTCGTACTGCTGGGCACGATCGCGGATGTCGTCGGCCTGCTGCTGCGCAAGGCGGACGATCTCCTGCTCACCGGCAATGGTGAGGGCCTGCTGCTGAGCGTCGGCGATGATGGAATCGGCCTGGGCGGCGGCGGAAGCCATAAGCTCCTCGCGCTCCTTAAGGATACGGCGGGACTTCTGCCACTCCTCGGGATAGCTCATACGGATCTCGTCGAGGATGTTGAAGAACACGTCGGCGTCGATGACCTTGAACTGAGCGTTCTTGCCGAAAGGCGGCTTGGCTTCCTCGATCAGCCCTTCGAGCTCATCGACCAAGCTGACGATCCTATCGCCAGGAAAATTCTCGCCCGGCATCCGGTCTCCTTTCATAGGTAACATATCATCGTGCTAGTTTACCACATGCCACCAGGCAATAAGAAACGTCACGAAAAGCGATGTTTGAGCGCTTTGACCACATTGGGCGGAACAAAATTGGAAACGTCGCTACCGAGCGAAGCAATCTGGCGCACCACCGAACTCGAGATGTAGCCGTACTGCGGAGCACTCATGACAAAGATGGACTCCAGCTCGTTATCCAAGCGATAGTTGAGGTCGGCCTGCTGCAGCTCATACTCAAAGTCGGTCATGGCGCGCAGGCCCTTGACCACGGCCCCCGCCCCCTGCTCACGAGCGAAGTCGACCAAGAGGCCGGTAAAGGGCAGGACCTCGACGCCGTCGATATCGCCGAGCGCCTCGCGGGCCAGCGCCACGCGCTCATCGAGCATAAACGTGGTGCCCACGCCGTTTTTGCCCTGCGACTCGGCAACAGCGACGATCACGCTGGGAAAGATGCGACGGGCGCGGCGGATCACATCGATATGGCCAAACGTGATGGGATCGAAGGTGCCCGGGACGATCACGCGGTTGATGGTGTCATTCATGAGCATCCTCCTGAAAAGTCGTGCCGTCGCTGCCATCGGCATCGGCGACGGTATCGTCATCCTCGCCCTCGCCGACCCAACGGAGCAGGTCGACCGAGGTGATGCCATAGCGTTTCTCACGCACGGTTACAAAGCCGGCAGGATGTGCGCCCACGTCGGCGGCAGCATGCTCAAACAGAGCATAGGCGCCCGGGGTGAGCAAACCCTGCTGGGCCAGGTTCTGCAGCAGCTCATCGACCGGCTCGGCACCAAAAGCATAGGGCGGGTCGAGCAAGACCAGATCAAAGGGGCCGCCCGGCACGCGGCCGCGCGAAGCGCTCGCAAGGACATCGCCCGTCACCACACGCCAACGCGCGCGATCGCGGCAGAGCGACTCGATATTCTTGGTAATGAGCCTCGCGGCATTGCGATCGATCTCGAACGTCGTGAGCGAACGGGCTCCCCGCGAGAGCATCTCAATGCCTAGGGCACCGGAGCCGCCAAAGGCATCCAGTACGCGGACCTCGTCCAAATCAAAGTCAAAGGCCGATAGGACCATGGATGCGCACGCTTCGCGCACGCGGTCGGTCGTCGGACGCGTAACATCGCGACCGCGCGGCTCTTCGATTTTGCGACCGCGCCATTCGCCGCCGATGATTCTCATCCTCCGCTGACCTCCTTAAAAATGTGTCGATATCGCATGGCGACCGCATCGCGCAGGGGGCGCGTCGCCACGGAGTCAAGGTTGCAAGCATACCGCAAGAGCTCGACCGCGTCCAAATGGGCCCACTCGATCAGCTCCTCGTCGGCATCCAGGTCGACAAAGCGCAGGGTCACTCCGCCATGCTGGCGGTACCCCAGGATTTCGCCCTCGTGGCGCAGACGCAGGTCCATCTGGGCGAGCGTAAAGCCATCCGAGGTTTTTTCGAGCGATTGCAGGCGATCTTGTGCTGCCGAAGCGCCGCCGTTGCCCTTGGAGTGCGTCATGACCAGGCACGTGCCCGACACACTGCCACGGCCCACGCGACCGCGCAGCTGGTGCAGAGCAGCCAAACCAAAGCGCTCCCCGTTCTCGATGACCATGACGGTGGCGTTAGGCACGTCGACGCCCACCTCGACCACCGTAGTCGAGACGAGCACGTCAATCTCGCCACGCTTAAAGGCATCGATAACCTGGTCCTTCTCCCCCGCTGGCATGCGGCCGTGAAGGCGCTCGATGGCAAGACCCGGCAACGCCAGACGCAGGCGATCGAGCTCGGTCGCCGTATCGTGCAGCGGCACGGGGACCGTCACGCGGCCCTCGTCGTCGCGGGCGATACCGGGCACGTCCTCCAGATCATCGGCCGAGTCACTCGGCTCCACGAGCGGGCAAATCACGTAGGCCTGCTGACCCTTTTCATGCGCCTCACGGATGGCGCCATAGGCCAGGTCGCGACTCGACTCGGTGAGGACGCGCGTCGTCACGCCGGCACCCGGAATTGGACGATGGCGGATGATGCTCGTATCCAGGTCGCCATAGACCGAGAGCGCCAACGTGCGCGGGATAGGCGTGGCCGTCATAACGAGCAGGTCCGCACCGGGGCCCTTCGCGCGTAGGGCGTTGCGTTGGCCGACGCCAAACCGGTGCTGCTCGTCGATGACCACGAGCGACAGATGCTTGAACGTAACGTCATCCGAAAGGACCGCATGGGTGCCAAAGAGCACATCAAGCTCGCCCGATTCCAGCTGGGCATGGATCCGTTCGCGCTCGGCCGCCGGCGTGGCACCCGTCAGAAGCGCCCAAGACATGCCGGCCTGCGAGAGCAGAGGGCCGGTCTTATCGGCATATTGACGCGCCAGCACGCCCGTGGGCGCCATAACGCAGGCCTGTGTGCCGCTATCGGCAGCCACAGCCAGCGCGCAGGCGGCAACGGCGGTCTTACCGGTACCGACATCGCCCAGCAGCAGGCGGTTCATCACGCGCCCGCCATCGCACATATCGCGCAGGATATCTTGGAACGCGGCCTGTTGCTCGTCGCTCAGCGAAAACGGCAGGGCCTGCTTAAGCGCGGCCAGGTGCTCGCCCGCGGCGTGGGCATAGGGAGCGACTTCGACCAAGACACCGTCGTTGCGCAGGCGCAGCGCCAGCTGCAGGTAGAGGCACTCCTCGTAGGCAAGCCGTGCGCGCGCGATTTCGCGCTCAGCCATGTTCGAGGGAAAGTGGATCGATCGAAGGGCACGGGCATGGCTCATCAGGCGACGTTTAACGCGTAAGCGTGCCGGAATGGGATCAAAGGGATTGCCGACGACCTCGAGCGCGCCACTTACGATACGGCGCATCCATGCCTGACTCACGCCGTCACTCACGTAATGGACCGGCAGGATAGTGCCCGCGGCGCGCCCTTCCTCAAGCTTTTCAAAGTGCGGCGAGGCCATCTGCTTAAAGCCGTAGGCAAACTCAACCTTACCCATTACGGCCAGGCGGTCGCCCTGCTTAAGCTGCTGGGCAATCCAGGGCTGGCGGAAAAAGGCGACCTGCAGCACGCCCGTCTCGTCAACGAGTGAGACCTCGGTCACCTGCATGCGCGGACGCGGCTGCTTTTGGACGATACGATCGACCGTAGCGATGATGGTACACACGGTACCGATGGGCGCCATCTCGATGGACCAGGAGCGCGTAAAGTCCAGGTATCGATGAGGGATATGGAGAAGGAGGTCCCCCACCGTCCGAATTCCCAGACGGCGAAGGGCCTCCTCACGTTTACCCGAAACATATTTGAGTCGCGCGATATCCTCGTCGAGCGCATTGCTCTGGGCAAAGCGCTCCGAGACGCGCGGCACGGAGCACAGTTCGGACATGGGCAGTTGCCTACTCGATCGAGAAGATCACGGGATAGAGCGGCTGCTCGCCACGATGGGCGTCGATCTCCAGATCGGGCTGAGCCTCCTCGATAGCGTCGACGATCTCCTGGAAGGCCTCATCGGACAGTTCCTCGCCGGCCAGAATCGTCAGCGCGTCGCCCTCCTCTTCCTCCTGCATACGGTTGATGCAATCGAGCGTGACCTGCTTCACGTCGGAGCCGACCACGTCGATGGAGCCGGCAATGATGCCCATGACGTCACCGGAGTGAATTGGCGAACCGTCGGAGGCACTGGAGTCGCGCACGGCGCGGGTGACCTCGCCATCGCGGACCTCGCTGATGGCGTCGACCATAGCGGCGACGGCATCCTCGAGCTCGGAATCGGGCAGGACCGCGAACAGCGCGGAGAAGGCCTGCGGAACGGTCTTGGTGGGAACGACGGCGACCTTCTTGTCGGTGCAGGCAGAGGCAGCGGCCTCGGCGGCCATGCGGATGTTGCCGTTGTTGGGCAGAATGATGACCGAGGTCGCGTTGACCTGGTCGACGGCGCCCAGCAGGTCTGCAGTCGAGGGATTCATGGTCTGGCCACCGGACACGATCACGTCAACGCCGAGGGACTTGAGGATGTCTGCCTCGCCGGAACCGGCGGCAACGGCGACAAAGCCCAGGGCCTTCGCGGGCTCGGCGGCCTTCTCCTGGTCCTCGTGGATCTTGGCGGTACGGTCGTGGGCCTCCATCTCCATGTTGTGGATAAAGACCTCGTAGATCTGGCCAAGCTGCAGCATGTGCTCGAGCACCAGGTTCGGGGTGTTGGAGTGCACGTGGATCTTGTAGTCGGGATATGCGCCCACGAGCAGCTCACAGTCGCCCATGGAACCCAGGAACTTAAGGCACTCGTCCTCGTCAAACGGGGCGTCGGCCTTAAACAGGAACTCATTGCAGTAACGGAATTCCGAGCCCTCCCAGTCGTCGTTAGCCTCGATCTCAACGCGGCCAAGAGCGGCATCACGGGCAGAGCCGGCGGAGTCAAACGTAGCGGAGAAATCCTCGACAACGGTGCTGCGGCCAAGAGCGGCAGCTACGAAGTTCTCGAGGAAGATGGCAAAGCCAAAGGCGCCGGAGTCGACCACGCCGTTCTCCTTCAGAACGGGCAGCAGGTCGGGCGTGCGAGCGACGGACTGGTAGGCCTCGACGACGATGGCATCGAGCGCGTCCTCGGCCGAGAACTTCTTCTTTTCGCACTCGTCGGCCTTGGTCGAGACATCGCGCAGCACCGTGAGAATCGTGCCCTCGATGGGCTTACGGACGGCCTGGAAGGCGACCTTGACGGCGCGGCGGAACGCATAGGCGATGTTGGCGGACGTGATGGGCTCATCAGCAGAGACGAGACCCTCGGCCACGCCGCGCAGGATCTGAGAGGTGATGACGCCGGAGTTGCCGCGGGCACCCATCAGGGAGCCGTGGGTGATGGCGCCGGCGATGGCCTCCATATCGGCATCGGCGGGAAGGGCGGAAAGCTCCTTGGTCACCGAGGCGAGCGTGAGCGACATGTTGGTACCGGTGTCGCCGTCGGGTACGGGGAAGACATTGAGCTTGTTGATCTCCTCGGCCTTGTCGGAAACGGCAGCCGCAGCGATCGGAAAACAGGTGCGAATGGTCTTTGCAATCATGGGTATTTGAATCTCCGTTTTCGGATGCTAGTTCAGACGGCTCTTGAGCGCGTCGATATGGATGCCGATCTTAAGGCTGGCGGGATCGATCTGGGCGATCTCCTGCAGGGTGAAGGCAACGGAGCTCGAAAGATTGTGGCAGACGGACTTCATGTTGACGCCGTTCTCGAGCACGACGTGAAGATCGACCGCAAGGCCGTTCTCGTCGGCGGAGACAAGCACGCCCTTGCGGAGGCGCTGACCGGCAAGCAGGCGCACGCTCTCGGCGCCTTGAAGCTGCTCAGCCATACCGACGACGCCATAGCACGTCATCGCGGCATAACCGGCAATATCGGCAATAACGTCGTTCGAGACGCTCAGGCTGCCGTTAATGGTCTCAGACACAAGAATCTCCTTATCTGGTGCTCGCGGCACCATGTCGTGGGAGCAATCATTGCAATATTCTACAACGACCGCGCCATGTTGAGGTGGTGGGTCGCGGGATTACATCCTCGACACGAAATGTTGATATGGCAACGTTCGAGTCAAGTGGTCGCGGCATGAAAAAACCCGCCGCATAAGCGACGGGTTCTACAACCTGGCTCCCCGGGTAGGACTCGAACCTACAACAGCGCGGTTAACAGCCGCGTGCTCTACCATTGAGCTACCGAGGAATTAAAAAGCCCAGCGGAATGGGCTGAGAAATTCTGGCTCCCCGGGTAGGACTCGAACCTACAACAGCGCGGTTAACAGCCGCGTGCTCTACCATTGAGCTACCGAGGAATAGGTGCGTGCTCTCAAGCAACGAAGTTTATTATACGGACGAATCAGCTCAGGGCAAGAACTTTTTTAAGAAATTTTCCGCCCTAGTCATTGGGAACGTTCTTAAACGACTAGTCATTCAAGAACGTCCATGACTACATGAAAGCGCCCCCAAGCGAATGTGCTTGAGGGCGCCTCTTGCTTGACTAGCTTTCGATATAGTCCTTTAGCTTGCTCGAACGGCTCGGGTGGCGGAGCTTGGCCAAGGTCTTGGACTCGATCTGGCGGATACGCTCGCGCGTGACGCCAAACTCGCGGCCGACTTCCTCGAGCGTGCGGGGATGCCCGTCGACAAGGCCAAAGCGTAGCTCGATAACCTTGCGCTCACGATCGGCAAGCGAGTCGAGCACCTGAGTGAGCTGCTCCTGCAGCATGGAGAAGCTGGCGGCATCGGGCGGAACGATAGCCTGGGAGTCCTCGATAAAATCGCCCAGCTGGGAATCCTCTTCCTCGCCGATGGGGGTCTCAAGCGACACGGGCTCCTGCGAGATCTTCTGGATCTCGCGGACGCGGTCGGCGCTCATGTCCATCTCGGCACCGATCTCCTCGGGGGTCGGGTCGCGACCCAGGTCCTGAAGGAGCTGGCGCTGCACGCGGACGAGCTTGTTGATAGTCTCGACCATATGCACGGGAATACGGATGGTACGGGCCTGGTCGGCGATAGCGCGCGTAATGGCCTGACGGATCCACCACGTGGCGTACGTGGAGAACTTGAAGCCCTTCTGGTAGTCGAACTTCTCGACGGCGCGGATCAGACCGAGGTTGCCCTCCTGGATCAGGTCCAGGAACAGCATGCCGCGACCGACATAGCGCTTGGCGATGGAGACGACCAGACGCAGGTTTGCGCTGATGAGTGCCTGCTTAGCTTCGAGGCCGACGTTCTCAATGCGCGTAAGACGACGCATCTCGGCACGCGTGAGCTCGAGCTCACCGGCATCGGCGGCCTCGAGCTTCTCGGTGGCCTCAAGACCGGCCTCGATCTTCATGGCCAGATCGACCTCTTCGGAGGCGGTCAGCAGGTCGACCTTGCCGATCTCTTTGAGGTACATACGAACCGGATCGCCGGTCAGCATCACCGTGGAGGCATCGATGCCACGCACGCGGGAGCGTGAACGGGACGTGCGCACGGTGCGCTTCTTCTTGCTCTTGGAAGAACCCATCTCGGCATCGGCCTGACGGGCCATCTTGAGCTCGTGATCGTCGAGCGAGCCGGAATCGTGCTCGTCGTCGTCATCGAAATCGTCAGTATCGTTATCGTTATCGTCATCGTCGACGTCCATGGGGGCGTCGTCGTTACCGCTCGCGGAGATAATCTGGAGGCCGCTGTTGCGCAGCGCGGAATACACCGCGGTGAGCTGCTCGTCAGAAACATCGATATCCTTCAGGGCGACCTGAATCTCGTCCTCGGTTACCGAAGTCCTGTTTGAGCCGTTGCCCATGAGCTTTGCAACGTAGGATTCCAGCCCAGTACCCGTGCTCTCAGTCTTTTTTGGCACAGATTCTCCCTTCATAGTCCACAGGACTCAATACTTTAGCACACACATTGACGTCTATACCCAAAAAGAGGACTGGATATAGGCGAGAATACGCTGGTTGACCACAACATCTAGGCTTGCTCGGTGCCCGCGGCCTCCAGGCCGATCAAACGGAACGGGTCCGCCACGCCGCCGATCGACTTTTGCAGCTCGCGTTGACGCTGCGAATCCTGCGCGGCCTGCACGGTCAGCGCGCGACGGGCCTCATCGTCGAGCGAACGGTCTTGGCGCAGCTTGGCCTGCGCGGCACGCATACGGCGCTTGATGGTGTAGAGCTCGAGCGTATCGAGCATGAACACGATGTTCGTCTCGGTAGGGTGTTTGCTCGTCGCCGAGATGCGCCCGGCGCTCACAAGCGTTGCCGCCTCGGGACACACCGAGCGCGCCGCATCCATGCAGGCTGCAGGATCGGTTCCCGGCGGCGTTGCCAGCACGGCCCATGCGATGGACTCGTGACGTGGGTCAACCCACTCGATGGAGCAGATGCGGTCGGCATACGTGCGGAACAGGTCGGGGTAGCTAGTAAGCATCGTCAACAGCTCGCGCTCCCCTGCCAAGGACTTGCGCTCAAGATCGGTAAGAACCATCGGCGCCGCCGCAGCCGGTGCGCCCGAACCATCAGCCACAGGAACAGCGCCCATACCATCAGGCACGTCGATCGGCGGCAGATCGTCGACGACCTCCACGGGCGCGGCGCCGTAGGCATCGAGCGGGACATAGTCGTACGGCTCCTCCTCGACCGGCGCGAACACCGGCGACGTCGCGCCCGATGCCCAAGCACCGCGAGATGCCCCCTGCGAACCAGACGTCCGACCGCCCGCGCTACCAGAGCGCTCGGCTTGCGCCCGCTGGCGTTCATAGTTCTGCTCACGACGTCGTTCCGCATCTTCGCGCTTGGCGACATCGCGAAACACACGGCCCGAGCTCGCACGCACTGTCTCCAGATCCAAGCCAAGCAGATCGGCAATCTGGATAAAGTACGTATCGATCATGTAGCTATCGCGCAGCGGATAGATGAGCGTCAGCGCATCCTCGAGCGCCTTGGCGCGGCCGCCCGGCGTGGTGATGTCGCTCGACTCCTGCAGCGAACGGTACACAAAGTCCATGAGCGGCTCGGCGGAGTCAATGCGTTTCTGCAGCTCCTGGCCGCCGTGCGCCGTGATGAACTCCATGGGATCGTTGCCGTCGGGCAGCACCACGCAGCGAAGGTCCATCGAATCCTGCTCGATAAACTGAATCGCGCGACGGGCGGCCTTCTGGCCCGCGGCGTCGCCATCGAACATATACACAATGCGCTTGGCAAAACGGGTGAGCGTCTTGACGTGATGCTCCGTGAGCGCGGTGCCCAGCGTGGCGACAACGTTTTTAATCCCCGCCTCCCAGCAGGCGATGCAATCGGTATAGCCCTCCACCACGATGGCCGTATCCTGCGCGACGATAAACTCCTTGGCCCAGTTAAAGCCATAGAGGTTTCGCTTTTTATGGAACACGCTCGTCTCGGCGGTGTTGAGGTACTTGGGTTGGCCATCACCCATGATGCGCCCGCCAAAGGCAATGTTGTGACCCTGCTCGTCAAAGATGGGAAACATCACGCGGTCGTAGAAGCGGTCGGCAAGCTGCCCGCGCCCGCGGCTCACGGCAACGTTGGCGTCGATCATCTCCTGCGGGGTAAAACCCGCCTGGGACAGGTGCGACACCAGCGCGTTGCGGCCCGGTGCAAAGCCCAGGCAGTAGCGGCGGCAGACGTCGCCACCCATACCACGGCTGGCAAAGTACTCGCGTGGACGGCCGTCCTTACCGCGCATAAGCATGGTGTGGTAGAACTGGGCGGTCTCGGCACACAGATCGTAGATGCGGGCACGCTTGGTACCGCGCTCGCGACGATCTCCGGTGTCATGCAGCTCAATACCCGCACGATCGGCCAAATAGCGGATTGACTCGGGAAAGCTCAGGTTTTCGCGCTTCATGATATAGGTGAAGACGTCGCCGCCTTCGCCGCAGCCAAAGCAGTGCCAGACCTGCGTAGCGGGGATAATGTGGAAAGAAGGCGTCTTTTCGCCATGGAAGGGGCAGCAACCCCAAAACTCATGGCCGCGGGGCTTGAGCTCAACCGTTTCCTGCACGATGGCAACCAGGTCCGACGCCGCGCGTACCTGATCTTTTTCCTCATCACTAATCACGGATGCTCACCCCCTGCTCACCCAAGTTATGACGGATATCGTCGATGTTACCCTCGACGGTCGCGATCAACTCGTCCAGGGAATCGAACACGCGTGACGGGCGCAGCCAGCGCGTAAACGCCAACGAAACGGAAGCGCCGTACAGGTTGCCCGTATACCCAATTAAATTGGCCTCGAGATGCGCAGATGCCGCATCGTCGGCATACGTTGGCGGCAGTCCGACGTTCACGGCAGCGGGCCATACGGTCTCATCGACCAGCACCAGACCCTCATACACACCATCGGCAGGCACCTGAATGCCGCTAGGAACCTGCAGGTTTGCCGTGGGAAAGCCCATGCCAGAACCCTCGTGACGGCCGCAAATAACACCACCACGCACCATATACGGGCGGCCGAGTAACCCAGCAGCAAGCTCCACATGGCCCTGTCCGAGCTCATGACGGATACGGGTGGCGCAAATGGCCTCACCGCCCTCGCAAAGCAGGTCGTGACCATACACGTCAACGCCGCGCTCGGCACCCCAGGTACGCATCTCGTCAACACCAGAAGCACCGCCGCGACCCAGCCTAAAGTCACTACCAACACGAATCGAGCGAATGTCGACCACGCGCGACAGCAATGCGAGAAAACCGACATGGTCGAGTGCCGCAACCTCAGGCGTAAAGGGAACGGCCACCACTGCATCGACCCCGGTTTGAGCCAGGGCATGCAGACGGTCGGCCGTCGTCATCAATTTTTGAGCGGGCGAAGGGCTCACCACAATATCCGGGTCGGGATCGAAGGTAACCACGACCGCCTTGCAGCCATGGGCACGGGCATCACGGACAAGCGCTTGGATGAGCTCCTGGTGTCCACGGTGAACGCCGTCGAACACGCCGATGGCAATCGATGCGGCACCCAAGTGCTCGCACTCATCAAACGCATCGGCAGTAACGATGCAGGCCTCTTCCGACTCGCCCGCGAAAAAGATACGCGCGAGCTCGCGAGCGGCCAGCATCATCGAACACCGCCGATTGCCTGCGGAAACACGTGTTCCATGACAAAGCGGCCGCCCTCAATGCGGGCGAGCGCCTTGAGTCCCCCATCGAGCACCAGCGCAAACGGCGCCTTCGAGGCATCGAAATCGACAAGCGCAGGCTCAACGGGAATGCGTCGGCCGCAGAGCAGGTCGTCGGCAAGATTGCCCGGCAAGTCAACACGCGTGGCGCCCAGGGCCGCAATGGGATCCAGGGCAAAGCCAGCCGCGGACTCGGGAGAAAGCTCCTCCACCACATGACAGGCGCCAATGGAAACAACACCGGAGGCCGTGCGACGCAGCGCGGAAATGTGCGCGGCGCTCTCGCAGGCGCGGCCCAAGTCGCGAGCGAGCGCGCGGATATAGGTGCCCTTGCTCACCGAGAACGCCACAGTCCACACACACCTATCACCTTCGCCACCCACGGCGATCAGGTCGGCGGCATAGACCTCGACGGGGCGCGGAGGTAGGTCCACCGCATTGCCCTCGCGAGCAGACTTGTAGGCGCGAACGCCATTGACCGAGATAGCCGAAAACGCCGGCGGCACCTGCATCTGCGGACCCAGCATGGCGGCCAAGCGCTCACGGGCATAGGCAGGATCGCGGAGCTCGTTGGCAACAGCCACGGTGCGGACCGCCTCGCCCTCCGCATCATCGGTATTGGTCTCGGCGCCAAACGAGATGTCGGCGACATAGCTTTTGGTATCGAGCGTGAGAATGCCCAGCAGACGGGTGGCCTGGCCCACACCCACCACCATGACACCCGAAGCCATGGGGTCGAGCGTGCCGGCATGGCCGACGCGCCGCTCATGGAGGGCGCGCCGGCATTGCGAAACCACATCGTGGGACGTACAGCCCACCGGCTTATCGACAGCGAGCAGCATATTCAATTGAGAAGGCGTACGACGGGCCATGTACCATCCAAAAAGTTAAAGCTCGACGGTCACCGAAGCGGGATCCTCCCCCACCAGCTCGGCCAGCATGGGAAGTGCCACGGTAAGCGTCTCGAGAATCGTTCCGTTGTTGGAGAAACCGGCGGCAGCGGGATGTCCGCCTCCGCCAAAGGCAGCAGCGATCTCGGACACGTTGAGGTCACCCTTGGAGCGCAGGTTGCCGCGCACCTTGGTATCGCCCTCAATGCCCTTCAGGAACAGGCAGACCTCGACGCCCATCACCGAGCGCACCACATCGACCAGGCCGTCGCACTCATCCGAGGTGACGCCGCAAGCCTCAAGGTCACTCTGGTACGCGTAACTATACGCGACGCGCCCGTGGGCCACCGTCTTGATGCGGCCCATAACGATGGACTTGAGGTGCAAAAACTCAACGCGCATGCTCTGGTAGACCTCGAGTGCCACACGCGCCGGATCGGCACCGTGGGCAACCAGACGCGAGGCTGCATGGAACGCGGCGGCATCGGCGTTTTGGTACTGAAAACGGCCGGTATCGGTAACCAAACCACACAGCAGGCAAGTCGCAACGCCATCACGTGCGACAATGCCGCAATTGTCCAAGAAGCGGTCGATGATCATGGCGCAGGCTGCGGCTTCGACGCGCCTCAGGCTGAGCTCGGCAAACTCCTCGCGCGCCGGATGGTGATCGAAGCACACCACATGCTTGGAGCGACGAAGCACCTCGGCGGAATTATTGAGACGCTCGACGACCGGCACGTCCACCGAGATGAACAGGTCCGGATTACCGGTGTACGCAGATGCCGGCACCAGGCGATCGGCACCCTCCATAAAGCGGTAGATGCGCGGAACCGGGTCATCGTCTGCCAGCAGCAGCGCAATGTCCTTATTAGGGAAAAACTTCATAAGCGAGAGGCCCAAACCCAGCACGGAGCCCAGGGCGTCGCCATCGGGAGAAGTGTGTCCCGAAATCGCAATGGAGGACGCACCCTCAATAAGCTCGAGGATGCGTCGTTGAATATCTGCAGACTCGCACGAGGCGAGGTCGGCGGAATTAGTCATCTAAAGCTGCCTCCTGGGCGGCATCCACTATCGGATAGCCGTCCTCGTCCTTTTCGATCGCAAGCGTGGCGGGAACGTTTTCCAGCGCACGCGTGATGCGCTCGGCCTCATCGGTCGAGCGATCGATGCGAAAATCGAGCTCGGGCGTAACACGCCAATCGAGCGAGCGAGCCAACAGGCTGCGAATACGGCCCTTAGCGCTTGCGAGCGCCTCCATGACCTCGTCGTAGCGGCTCGCATCGCACGACACGTACACACGCGCGAACGAACGGTCCACCGCGACCTCGACCGCGGTCAAAGTAACCAGGTCGAGACGCGGATCGGAAACCTCAAAGAGCAGGATATAACCAAGCTTCTCGCGAAGCTGCTCGCCCAGACGGCGGGTTGCCTGCGTTTGCTTCATAGCGCTACCCCCTACTCGGTACGGGCAACCTGGTCGATGCGGTAACCCTCGATCTGGTCGCCGGGCTTGATGTCCTGGAAGTTCTCCAGGCCAATGCCGCCCTCGGAACCGCTCTTGAGGCTCTTGGCCTCGTCCTTGTAGTGACGCATCGAGGCGATCTTGCCGTTGAAGACCACGATGCCGTCGCGCACCAGACGCACGGAATCGGTCGCGGCGATCTCGCCCTCTTCGACACGGACACCGGCGGCGATACCGACTTTGGGCACCTTGAAGGTGTCCAGGACGGTCGCGGTACCCGTGGAGACCTCGACCTCGGTGGGCTTGAGCATGCCGATACGGGCAGCGTCGAGTTCCTCGAGGCACTTGTAGATGACGTCGTAGCAACGGATCTCGACGCCCTCGCGCTCGGCGGCGGAGCGGGCCTTACCGTCAGGACGGACGCCAAAGCCGATGATGATGGCGTTGGAGGCGTCGGCCAGGACGACGTCGGTCTCGTTGATGGCACCAACGGCGGAGTGGATCGTGTTGATGCGGACCTCGGACTGATCCATCTTGTCGAGCGAATCCTGAAGGGCCTCGATGGAACCCTGGACGTCGGCCTTGATGATCAGGTTGAGCTCCTTGACCTCGGCGTCGGCAATGGTCTCGAAGAGGTTCTCGAGCGTGACGTGCTTCACGCGGCTCTGCTCCTCGATACGGGCCTTGAGCGAACGCTCGTCGGCCAGCGCACGTGCCTCGCGCTCGTCCTCGAACACGCGGAACTCGTCACCGGCGTTGGGCACGGACTGCAGGCCCAAAATCTCGACGGCGTCTGAGGGACCGGCCTCGGTGACGGCGTGACCCTTGGGGTCGAGCATAGCACGGACGCGGCCGTAGGTAAGGCCGGCGACCAGCGTATCGCCCACGTGCAAGGTACCGCGGGTCACGAGCACGGTAGCGACCGAGCCGCGGCCCTTGTCGAGCTTGGCCTCGAGGACGTTGCCGGAGGCAAAGGTGTCCGGGTTGGCCTTGAGCTCGAGCACGTCTGCCTGGAGCAGCACGGTCTCCAGAAGGTCGTCGATACCGATCTTCTGCTTGGCCGAGATGTTGACGAACATGTTCTGTCCGCCCCACTCCTCGGGGATGACGCCGTACTCGGTGAGCTCCTGGCGCACGCGGTCGGGGTTGGCACCCGGCTTATCGATCTTGTTGACGGCGACGACGATGGGTACGCCGGCGGCCTTGGCGTGGTTGATCGACTCGACCGTCTGGGGCATGACGCCGTCGTCAGCAGCCACAATCAGAATGACGATATCGGTCACCTTGGCACCACGGGCACGCATGGCCGTAAAGGTGGCATGGCCCGGGGTATCGATGAAGGTGATCTTGCGATCGTTGATCATAACCTGCGAAGCGCCGATTGCCTGGGTAATGCCGCCCGCCTCGCCGGCAGCGACACCGGTGTGACGGATGGCGTCGAGGAGGCTCGTCTTGCCGTGGTCGACGTGGCCCATGACGGTGACGACCGGGGCGCGCGGCTTAAGGTCGGCGGGATCGTCGTAGAACGAGAAGGTGTTCTCCTCCTCGGGGGTGATGATCTTGATCTGACGGCCCAGGTCGTCGGCAACGAGCTCGACGAGGTCGTCGGACATGGACTGCGTCATGGTGAGCGGCGTGCCCAGCAGGAACAGGCGCTTGATGATGTCGTTGGCCGGAACGTCGAGCGCCTCGGCGAGCTCCTGGACGGTAACGCCCTGGGAAACCTTGATGGCGTCGAGCTCCTCGGGGTTCACGCCCTGGGCCAACGCCTCCTCTATCTTGCGCTCCTCCTGAGCCTTGGCAGCCTCGCGCTCGCGCTTCTCCTTGCGCTTCTTGCGGCGACCGGTGGACTCGCGAGAGGCCTCCTCGACGGCGGCACGAGCCTCCTCGAGCACCTTCTCGCGGCTGTACTCCTCGGCCTCGCGGGCCATGCGGCTATAGTGGTCCTCTTCGTTGTTGTGACCGCCCTTGCGCTTCTTGCCCTTGCCCTGCTTATCGGGGTTGGGGAAGTCCATGCCGGCAGCGACGTTGTTGCTGGCGTTGGTGCGATGGCTGTGCGGACGGCTCTCGGAGGCGTTGCGCTCGGAGTTGTTGTCGGAGGCGTTACGATCGTTACGACGGCCACCGCGGCGGTCGTTGTTGCCGCCACGACGGTTACCGCGCTCGGCGGCGCGCTCGGCCTTGGCCTTGTCCTCGGCGTCCTTCTTCTCCTTGAGCACGGTCTCCTGTGCGGCGATCTGGTCGAGCAGGGAACGGAAGCGCGAACCGGAGTCGGAAGCGGGAACGGCGCGGCGCTGGGCCTCGCGGGCAGCCTCCTCCTTCTCGCGGGCAAGGCGCTCCTGCTCGGCTTTCTTCTTGGCCTCGGCCTCGGCGCGGGCTGCCTCCTCGGCAGCCTGGGCTGCGGCAAACTGGCGGCGCTCCTCCTCGCGGGCCTTCTCGGCGGCGATGCGCTCGCGCTCGGCCTCGGCGGCACGTGCGGCCTCCTCGGCGGCAGCCGCCTGCTCCTCGGCCTGCTTGGCGGCCTCGACTTCCTGAGCGCGGGCCTCGATCACCGAGGCGAGCTGCTTGCGGACCATGGCGACATAGGCATCCTCCAAGGTGGAGGAAGCGGACTTAGCGGGAATCTTCATATCGGCGAGATGACCCATCAGTTCCTTGGAGGTCATGCCGAACTCTTTGGCCAGGGTGGACACACGGACTTTTGCCATATGACTTCACCTACCCTTTCTGGCACCTTGGGTGCCTAGAGACTGAACGAGCGTGGGAGATGCGCCGGGACCCGCCCGACGCGACCGCGCGCTAGATCAGGTCCTCCGCATCATCGAAGGCGTCGGTGTCGTGGACACCGCAGAAACGGGAGCCGGGACGAGCCTGGTTGCGGCACTGGATGCCGTCCTCGGACACGTACTCGCAGCGGCGGACGTCCTCGTCCTCCTCGTCACCGATCAGGTCGGCGGCGGGCTCCTCGTGAACGGGAACGTTCTTGAGGATGTCGGCGGCAAGCGTCTCGGACTTGATGTCGATGTGCCAGCCGGTCAGGCGCGCGGCGAGGCGGGCGTTCTGGCCCTCCTTGCCGATGGCGAGGGACAGCTGGTCGTCGGGAACGATGACGCCGGCGTAGGCCTTCTCCTCGTCGATGAGGACGCGGGTGACCTTAGCGGGCGACAGGGCGTTGGCGACGTAGACGGCAGGATCGGCATCCCACAGGATGACGTCGACGCGCTCGCCACGGAGCTCGCCCACGACAGCTCGAACACGGCTGCCCTTGGGGCCGACGCAGGCACCCACGGGATCCAGGCGGTCGTCGAGCGAGTGGACGGCGACCTTGGAGCGCTGGCCGGGCTCGCGGGCGATCGACTTGATCTGGACGGTGCCCTCATAGATCTCGGGCACCTCCTGCTCAAACAGACGACGCATGAGCTCGGGGTGGGTACGGGAGATGACAATCGGCGGACGGCTGTGCTCGCCACGAACCGGCTGCAGGTTGGAGTTGGGGTCGCGGACGTCGATGATCACGGCCTTGATGTGTTGGTTGTGCAGGTAGCGCTCGCCCATCGGACGCTCGTTGCGCTCGTTCTCGTAACGGCGCTGATCGAAGTGCGGAAGCTCGGCCTCGACGCCCTCACGGATCTTGACGATCGTGAAGTCGGGCGTGGACTGCAGCACGGTACCGCTGATGAGGTCACCGATGCGGCCGGAGAACTCCTCGTAGATCTGCTCGCGGGCGGAGTTGCGCACGATGGCGTTGATCTCGGCCTTGGCGTGCTGGGCAGCGATGCGGCTCGTGTTCTTGGGGGTGACGTCGATCTCCTCGAACTCGGTGAAGTTGCCCTCCTCGTCCATGGAATCGTCGATCGGCTCCAGGCGGTAGACGTAGATCTTGCCGGTGGTGCGGTCGATGGTCACCTTGGCGCCCCACTCAAGATGCAGGATCTCGGCATAGCTCTTGGCGAGCGACTGCTCCAGGCGGTCGATCAGGTAGAGCTGGTCGATGTGCTTCTCCTGGCAAAGCTCCATCAGGGCGGACATCATGTCGGATGCTGCCATCTTACTTTCCTTCCTTCGCGGGCTTGAAGTCGTAGGTGGGCTTCAACTTGCACTTTTTAACATCAGAAAAATCGAGGGTAACGGACTCGCCGTCCTCGAGCTCGAGGGTCACGTTCGTCTCGGTGGCGGCGGCAATCTTGCCGGCGTACTTGCGACGGCCCTCGGTGGCGGTGGAGGCGAGCTCGCAGTTCTCGCCCACAAAGCGGGCAAAGTCACTCGGGCGGCGCAGCGGGCGCGCCATACCCGGGCTCGACACCTCGAGCGTATAGCTCGAAGAGATGGGGTCGAGCTCCTCAATCACATCGCCGACCCACTTGGTGTTGGCCGTGACGTCATTGAGCGACAGGCTCTGACCCTCGGCACCCTCGATACGCACGCGCACGCAGGGGGCCTTGGTGGCACCCACGAGCTCGACGTCGACGATGTCGACATCGTGCTGGGGGGCGACGGCCTCGAGCGCGTCGATGATCGCCTGCTCGGTCTTGGTCTTGACCATTGCGGCACCTCCATCCATACAAAAAAGAAGCGGGGCCGAAACCCCACTTCTTTCAATTACAACTTCATTTGCAAGCAAACTATACCAATAGCTGCGGAAACGTGCAAGCACAGTACGAATCTGCAGGTCAGCGTGCGCACAGCTTCTCCACAAGAATAGGACAATTGACCGCGGCCAGGCTAAACAAAACGAGGGACGACCCAACCGGATCGCCCCTCGTCTTTTATGTGTCAGCTAAGCGCGCAGCGCTTACTTGACCACCAGGTTGACCAGCTTGCCGGGCACGCAGATGGCCTTGACGACCGTCTTGCCCTCAAGCCACTTGGCAACGGCGGCCTCGGCGGCAGCCTGCATCTCCTCGTTGGAGGCGTCACGGGCGACGTCGATGCGGCCACGGACCTTGCCGAGCACCTGTACGACAATCTGCACCGTGTCCTCGATGGACTCGGCCAGGTCAAACTCGGGCCAGGCGGCGGTATAGGCGTTGCCCTCGCAGCCGAGCGCCTCATGCCACAGCTCATCGGCCCAGAACGGGCAGATGGGGGCAAGGACGCTCACGATATCCTTGGCCACGCCGTAACACAGGGCCTTGTCACGGGAAGCGCCCTCAGTGGCATTGAGGTAGGCACTCGCGGCATTGACGAGTTCCATGACGGCCGAGATGGCGGTGTTGAACTGGCCGCGATCGAAGTCCTCGGTGCACTTGGCGATGGTCCGGTGACGCTCGCGATAGAGCTTCATCGCAACCTCGTCGAGCGCGGACTTGTCGAAGGCCACGTTGGCGTCGCCGGACTGGACGAGCTGCCACACGATACGCCAGGCGCGCTTGATGAAGCGGTTGGCGCCCTCAACGGCCTTGGGATCCCAGTCGAAGTCCTTCTCGGGCGGGGCGATAAACAGGATCGCCAGACGCATGGTGTCGGCGCCGTAGGGCTCGATGACCGAGCTCGGGGGCACGACATTGCCCTTGGACTTGGACATGGTGTCGCCGTTCTCGTCCTTAACCATGCCCTGGCACAGCAGGTTGGTGAAGGGCTCGTCCACGCTCAGCAGGCCCAGGTCGCGCAGCGCCTTGGTAAAGAAGCGGCTGTAGAGCAGGTGCAGGATGGCGTGCTCGATGCCGCCGATGTAGTTATCGACAGGCATCCAACGGTCGGCGGCTTCGCGGGAGAAGGGCAGCTCGGTGTTGTGCGGGTCGGTATAGCGCAGGTAATACCAGCTGGAGCAAGTGAAGGTGTCCATGGTATCGGTCTCGCGCTTGGCCGGGCGACCGCAGACCGGGCAGGTGGTCTCGTAGAACTCCTTGCACTCGGCGAGGGTCTCGCCGGCACCCAGGTCCAGATTCTCGGGCAGCGTCACCGGCAGCTGGTCCTCGGGGACGGGCACGATGCCGCAGTGCTCGCAGTGGATGGCCGGAATGGGGTTGCCCCAATAGCGCTGGCGGCTGATGAGCCAGTCGCGCAGGCGGAACTCGACCTTGCGACGGCCGCAGCCCATGGCCTCGAGGTCGGCCACGATGGCAGACTCGCCCTCGGAGTGCTTACCGCCGCGCATGCCGGTGTACTTACCCGACTGCACCAACGTGCCCTCGGCGGCATGGGCGCAATCCCAGTCGACGGACTCGGCATGGAAGGTGTCGATGGTCTCGCCGCTAGCCTCGACGGCAGCGCGATCCTCATCGTCCAGAATGATCGGCACGATCGGCAGATCGTATTTGCGGGCGAACTCAAAGTCGCGCTGGTCGCCGCAGGGAACGGCCATGACGGCACCGGTGCCGTAATCGGCCACGACGTAGTCGGCAACCCACACGGGGATCTTCTCGCCGTTGACGGGGTTCACCACGTAGCGGCCCGTAAAGGCGCCGTGCTTCTCGAGAGTGCCCTGGGCACGCTCGACGGCAGAGATATGCTTGGAGTCCTCGACAATCTTGGTGACGGCCTCCTCGTACTGAGTGCCCTCGACGAGCTCGTGCAGACGTGCGTACTCGGGAGACAGGACAAAGAAGGAAACGCCAAAGAGCGTGTCGGCGCGCGTGGTGAAGACGGTGATCTTGCCCTCGTCGCCCTCGATGGGCTCGCCATCGGCGTCGCACAGGGTAAAGTCGACCTCGGCACCCTCGGAGCGGCCGATCCAGTTGGCCTGCATCTGCTTGACGCGCTCGGGCCAGCCAGGGAGCTTCTCCAGGTCGTCGAGCAGCTCCTGAGAGTACTCGGTAATCTTGAAGTACCACTGCTCCAGGTCGCGCTTCTCGGGCTCGGTGCCGCAACGCCAGCACTTGCCCTCGGTCACCTGCTCGTTGGCAAGAACGGTCTTGCAGGTGGGGCACCAGTTAACCGGATTCTTCTTACGATAGACCAGGCCCTTTTCCCACATCTTCTCAAAGATCCACTGGCCCCAGCGATAGTAGTCGGGGCTGCAGGTCTTAACGGTGCGATCCAGGTCGTAGGAGAAGCCCATGCGCCTCATCGTGGCGAGCGCCTGGTCCATGTTCTTATACGTCCAGGCGGCAGCCTGCGTGTTGTGCTTGATGGCGGCGTTCTCGGCGGGCAGGCCAAAGGCGTCAAAGCCGATGGGGTGCAGCACGTCAAAGCCGCGCATGCGGGCCTGACGGGCCATGGCATCGCCGATGGTATAGTTGCGCGCGTGGCCCATGTGCAGGTCGCCCGACGGATACGGGAACATTTCGAGCACGTACTTCTTGGGCTTGGATGCGTCGGTGTCGACGGCAAAGAGGTTCTCGTCGTCCCACGCCTTCATCCACCGGGACTCAATGGCCTGCGCGTCGTAGGCAGGGATCTCATCCTTATGATCTGTGCAATCGCACATATCAGCTCCTTTGTTAGCTGGGTTGGGGCGGGGCGTTCTTACCTTTACTCGCTGCTGCGGACAGTCCTGCTCGCACGAAGAGCACATTAAGTGCTCTTCGGCTCGTGCGGAACTTGCAGCGAGCAAAGATAAGAACGCCCCGCCACATCGTTAACTCGACTGATGATAGCAAATACAACAAGCGAGATGCCTGCGACTTGCAGGCATCTCGCTTTATCTAAATAACGTGGTTGAGGCTCAACCTTTATGTGCAGGTCTTATCTTATCGATACGTTACGCTCTGTTGGGAGTCCTTGACTACGACGTCGTGGGCTCCGCCTTCGACGATCGAGGTCGAGGAGACCAGGGTCAGGCGTGCCTTTTCCTGGAGCTCGGGGATCGAGAGGGCGCCGCAGTTGCACATCGTGGACTTGACCTTGTAGAGCGTGCCGCCCACGCCGTCCTTGAGGGAGCCGGCGTAGGGAACGTAGGAGTCGACGCCCTCGACGAAGCTGAGCTTCGCGGCGCCGCCCAGGTCGTAGCGCTGCCAGTTGCGGGCACGCGCAGAACCCTCGCCCCAGTACTCCTTCATGTACTGGCCGTTGACGTTGACGCGCTCGGTCGGGCTCTCGTCAAAGCGGGCGAAGTAGCGGCCCAGCATCATAAAGTCGGCGCCCATGGCAAGGGCGAGCGTCATGTGGTAGTCGTAGACGATGCCGCCGTCGGAGCACACGGGCACGTAGACACCGGTCTCCTCGTAGTACTCGTCACGGGCGCGGCAGACGTCGATCAGCGCGGTGGCCTGGCCACGGCCGATGCCCTTGGTCTCGCGGGTGATGCAGATGGAGCCGCCACCGATACCGACCTTGATGAAGTCGGCACCGCAGTCGGCCAGGAAGCGGAAGCCCTCGGCGTCGACGACGTTACCGGCACCGACCTTGACGTCCTCGCCGTAGTTGGCGCGGATCCACTCGATGGTGCGCTTCTGCCACTCGCTGAAGCCCTCGGAAGAGTCGATGCACAGGACATCGGCACCAGCCTCGATGAGCAGCGGCACGCGCTCGGCATAGTCACGGGTATTGATACCGGCGCCGACCATGTAGCGCTTGTCGTTATCGAGCAGCTCGTTGGGGTTGGTCTTGTGGCTGTCGTAGTCCTTGCGGAAGACGATGCCCATAAGGTGATCGTTGTCGTCGACGATAGGCAGGGCATTGAGCTTGTTGTCCCAAATGACGTCGTTGGCAACCTTGAGGCTGATGTTCTTGTCGCCCACGATGAGCTGCTCACGCGGAGTCATGAGCTCGGAGACCTTCTTCTGATGGTCATCGCGGCTGGGACGATAGTCACGGCTGGTGACGATACCCAGGAGCTTACCCTTGGGGGTACCGTCGTCGGTGACCGGCATGGTGGAGTGACCGGTCTTCTCCTTGAGCTCGATGACCTGCTCCATGGTCATGTCGGGGGTCAGCGTGGAATCGGACTGAACGAAGCCGGCCTTGTGATCCTTGACGGCCTTGACCATAGCGGCCTCGGACTCGGCGCTCTGGGAACCGTAAATGAAGGACAGGCCACCCTCGGTAGCGAGCGCGACACCCATGTCGACGCCCGAGACGGATTGCATGATGGCGGAAACCATGGGGATGTTCAGGGTGATTGCCGGCTTCTCACCGCGCTTAAAGCGGGTTAGCGGCGTCTTGAGAGAGACGTTGTTGGGGATGCACTGCGAGGACGAGTAGCCAGGGACCAGCAGATACTCCGAAAACGTGTGGGACTCACCGGGAAAGAACGTAGCCATGTTTCTCCTTTTTCCATGCGACCGGTCGGCTGCAGGCCTCGTAGGACCCAGCCCAACCTTGGGCGCCCAATACTGGGGAAGTATCTTAACGCACTTTGACTGCTACAATGCTTGATTTAAGAAGAGCACACGAGGGTTTGACGCACGCTTTGCGTTTGCCCAGCAAACGCTTTAGCGGGGAGACGTAAGGCACATGGAATACAAGACGACGGCAAAGCTGGTCATTCAAGCGTGCGACAAAGATCTGCCGGGCGTGTTTGGTCACGGCTGCGTCTTGTTGCTGCAGGGTATTGCCCGCGAGCACTCGCTCAACCGCGCCGCCAAAAGCATGGGCATGGCCTATTCCAAGGGTTGGCGCATTGTGAACGAAGCCGAAGGGCAGCTGGGATGCAAACTCATCGAGCGCGACGGCGCCCGCGGATCCACGCTCACGCCTGCCGGCGAGCGCGCCATAGCGGTCTACGAGGAGCTGCAGGCCGACATAAACCAAGTCATTGCCACCAAAGCCAACGACCTCATCGCCAGCATCAATGCAGAGTAGTCCTTTTGGGACTGAATTGTTGTCCACCGTGCCCTCGGATTGAGGCTCGTGCCACAAAACGGGCCCATCTACTACGTTTAGCTGAATACCCTCGACCATACCGGACATTATGAAAATAAAACCGCTGGTAGACAGCTTGGCAATTTTCGAAATAGGCGGGTATGGTCGACCCCTATGGCTTAAACGTAGTAAATAGGCCGTTTTCGTGACACACACCCCGATTAGTTACTTTCGGAGCGCGTTGTCCAGGGTGGACGCTACAACCAGGGGGTCGTCGGTACCGGCGAAGAGGCGAATGGTGCTCCCCTGCTTGCCGCGCGGAGCAGAGAGTCGCGTCGTTGCGCCGCCGGCGGGCGATGTGCGAAACTCCCCCGGCAAAGCATCGAACAAATCGCCCGCACTGCGCTCGATAAGGTCAAACTCAACTGCCGGACCAAAGCCGTGCTCGAGGATTCCAGTTGCAACCGCATGGTCGGGATGCGAGCTCAGTCCAGGATAGCGCACGGCGTGCACCATCTCATTGGCAGCCAAGTACTCGGCCAGCGCACGTGCGCGGTCGAAATGTGCCTGCATGCGGGCATCGAGCGAGTCCAGCCCGCGCTCCAGCACACCGGCCTCGTCAGCAGGCAAATCAAGTTTGACCAAGCCACAGCCCTCAAGCAGAGCATGCGCGCACTCGGCAGCAGCATCCACACGATGGCGCTTGAGCTGCGAGCGCGCGACCGATATGGCAACCAACTTGTGCGGAGCCTCACCGGCGCACACGCGGTCAAGTGCCTCGAGCGACAGCACGGCACCCAAGCGCAACGGATCGCACCCAAAGACACCAGCCACGGTGTTATCCACCACGAGCAGCGCATGAGCCTCACGCGCGGCACGTCCTAACGCGCGCAGATCGGGCACGCGCAATCCAAACCCGCCAATAGAGTTGACGAACCACCACAGGTGCGGCCCCTCGACCTCAAACGAAGCATCAAAGCCCTCGGACGCAGCAGTAAACGCCGCAACCGACGGCTCCTCCACCATAGCCACGTCGCAGCACTCAAAGCCGCGCGCAAACGCATCGGCAAAGTCATCGGCAAACGCAACCAGGCGATCGCCGGGACGTACAATCCCCAACAGAGACAGCGCCGCCGGCACATGCGGCGCTGCAGCAAGACGCGCCTCACGCGCGCCGGCCCTTGCAGCCCAGGCCTCTTCTAGCTGCTGTACGTCCACGCGGCACCGTCCCTTCATAAGCAAAAAACCCACGATGCGGGTGTTCCCCGCATCGTGGGCAACGGCTGCAGTATAGCGCCGATAGGCGACGAAACGCCTAGATGCTGAGCGTGTGATAGGTCACGCTCGCACCCGGAGCGTCAACGGTCACGCCATAGGCCTCGGGTGGCCAAAAGCGTCTGCAACGTCGAGCATCTCAAAGTTGGCATCCCAGCTGTCAAAGATACGATGCACCAACACCGCGAGTTCCTCGGCACACAGCAGGGGAAACGGCGCATCTGCCGCACCCTGAAGCGCGACCGACCCGCCCGAGCATGCCTCGAACAACGGCATCAAAAATGGGTCGGTTAATGCCGGCGATGCGGTATACAGATACGGCACGCGCAGGACTTTGGCTTGGATGCCGTCGCGCGATGCATAGTAACGGCACAGGTCGTTGGCAGCGCGGGCGATAATGCCCTTGCCCGTCTGGGCCCCACTGGCGGCCGTGGCGTCGTCGTCACATCCGCCAGTGGTGCCCTCTGCACCCGCGGGCCCCGCAATAAACAGCAGCTGCACATTGCGTCCCATACAGGCACGAAACACCGAGCGCAGCAGCCCAATGTCGCCAAAAGTCACGGTATGCGGGGTGAGGTAGGTAGAAAGGTAGACCACGCGCTCAAACTCGTAGGCCTGGTCCAGGTGCTGGAGGAGCTCTTTCCACGAAGCATGGGGCGACGACTCATCGCGGCGCGCGTCCTGCGCGGCTACGACCTACACATGGTCGCCGGGGAACGCCTTGGAGCAAAAGTCATCGTCAACATATGCGGTGTTGCCAACAACCAGCACTTCCACGGCGTTCCCCCTCCCCAAAAATCTACTTTTGCCATAGTCAAACATGCGTATTGTACGCTGTAAAAGCGAGCCAAGGCGCCTTTAAGGCTGTTTTAAGAACTTTTTAGAGGATGTGAGAGCGGCAACTCATTCGACTTAGATTCATCGAGGAAATGCTATTCGCTCTGAAAAGGCACATCGCAATCTGCTGACAGCTCTGCAGGGAGAATGGCAGGCAATGTAAGCGCTCCCATGGGTGAAAGTCCAGTAACAACCATCAAATAGCTCTTTGCATGGGCATATGCCATCGAAATAGCATTTGAAAGAAGGTAGTGACGCGCCTCGTCATCGGGAGAGTTCATTGGCATTTGCGCTGAAACCGAGATGGATACTGTAACGCCAGCGTGCATCTTCTCCTGTGCACCTTCGTCTCTGTCAAGGAGGCTGCCAATTACGCACATCTTTAGACTTGCGCGTGCATCATTACCTTTTTTCGAAAGATGGACATCTTGGTAGCTAACGTCAACTTTTAATTCCATGTTATCCGAGGGCGAATCCTCGATATGGAAATCGGAGTCAACGACGAACAAATGAACGACTTGAATCGGAGCAATAAAATCCCCACTCATGCTGCCAAACCTCCGGAAATCATCTCGAGATTCACATGCGAGGACGGACGCTCGTTCCTAAAAGACCATTGCTCTCGCACGAAATTGTTGGATGAAAGAAACGGTAGCTCTTTAGAATAGCTAACGGTAACCTTAGGAACGATATTGATACCCAAAGCAAGCTCGAACCTAGCAATCGTCTTCAGCGTCATATTGGGCTGAGAATTCAACAGCTTCGAAAGCGACTGAAGGCTCACGCCCATACGCTTTGCCAAATCGCTTTTGCTTAAACCCAGACGCTTCATCTCGCGATGAACAATAAACTCGATATCTAGCGCGTGTTCATAAGCGCGTGTTTCGCTGGTTTCTGTATCGGCGTAAAAATCAGATAAATCTACTTTATTCATTGTGTTCTCCGTTTCGAAAGCCAAGTATAAAAGTCAAGGCTCAGATTCCAGAAGTTGACGTGCTATTCTGGCCGATCATTGTTCGAGCGGTTAATTTCCGCTTAGGGTCTGACAACATTTTCTGGAATTAAGAGTTGTCGGGAGAAGCCGTCAATTCCCAAAACGGTCGACCCTTGAGGTCTCTATATTCGACAAGATCATATCCTTCTGCCAAAGGGCACCTCCCATTTCTAGATGAACTTAACTTATAGGTTAAGTTCATCCATTCAAATACATATAACGAGGTCCAGACAAGATTCCTCTGCCCCAATCGATAAACAAACCAGTCGAGCTTATGCAAAATCCGGAAGTGTGCGGCATATTCTAGACACGTCAACCACACTGGATAGTGGCAACGCTTCTACCTGCGGGTTCTTTTCATGAAAAGGACGATGTGCTCGAGGGTTCCAAAATTTGCCGCATGCTTCCGTCGGGCGTTTCCGGAAGTGCGGTGAAAAACCGAGATCGACAGACCAGACCCCTGTTTTAGCCTTCCGCGACCTGCGGTTTTGTTGCCGAAATTCGGTTTATGCTCGGAGGTTTCCGATTTTTCCCCGCACTTCCGAAAAGCACCCTTAAACCGCGCGTCCCGAAGCGGAAAACCGCCGGATATTTGTTCTCCCCAAATGAGATCCTTGTTTTGCCTGGCCGAATCTTACATCCAAACAAAAAAAGAGGACCGACGCATCAACCCTCTTCAGGTGTCGCCCGAAGGCTTCCAGCGCAATTGATTTAATTCTAATCGATATCACTTGTTTGACCACGATCACGTCAACCAGTAGAAGCCGCCCATGCTCGATCATTCCATTGCCGGGATGGTGCTTGGCTAGTACGTCACACATTGCATACATGAAAAAAGGGCAACACTCTCAATTTGAAAGCGTCACCCTTAAAGCTCCCAAAGAGCTTTTGTATTGCAGGAAGATACTCTACACTATCTTCCCTTGATTGGCGGGTCGAAACAGACACCATTGTGATTTCAAGCAGAAAGCGTTATATTAAGTATGCATTTGCACGTGGTGTTCGCACTATACGCTCAGATGCCATAGTTTACAAAGATGGCATTCTTCATAGACGCTAGGTGGGATTACTCACTAGTAGCCGATATGTCGAAGGCCTTCTTGTACTTAAGGAAATCATACATTCTAATAAGCCGTTTCAGCTCGCTATTACCGTGGATTATCTTGCGATCGTCCGTGATGAGCGCCCTCAGATATTCAAGCAACTTATTTAGATCGATCTCATCTTCTTCAAGTAGCACAAGCTTTTTAAATGCTTCCTCAAAGCATTCGTTAGCTATAACAGACTGAACCGAGTGTCTAATTCCCGAATGATGATAGCTACCTTTTGCCTTTCGTAGGCTGTTGTTTAGAAAAGCATCTAAATCCTTCTTCTCATCTATTTCCTTTAGCATCCTTGGATTAAGAACTTCCCCTGAATACGCGCTTAAATACTTATACATGGGCAAACCACCCGAGTTAGAAGCAAGCAGCGAAGGAAGGTATTCCTCGACGGCAAGCTTAGGAGCAACATGTTCGTCATCAAACACAACATCACGATATAGAAGTTCGGCTTTGACCATATGCCCGTGCCCTAAAGAAGCATTCGCAACACCGATACCCAGCACAAGATGCTGTCCCTCCGGAAGTCTCTCGAGGTCGCTAAAACTCGCTTCAACTACCAGAGAGTCATTCGGATCGCCCTCATCAGCCAAGGCGTAGATGCTCCTGCGAAGCTCACGAATGATCCTGGGCGAGAAGGAGCATTTGGATTGTCCAATTGCTTCATACACTGCACCAAAATCGTTCGTCCTAATCTCGGTCATGCTTATCTCGCCAATACCTGGAAAGGTAAACGAATGAGTTGAGGTTGCGTTTTCTCCCCTAGTAAGGAAGATAAAGCGCTTTCTAAGCAACGCAAGATTGTTAGAACCGAGGCAGCGCGAAATCGACATGAGGATAGCTTGGATATCGGGGTCGTTAAGGGAATAACCGATAAAAATAATTGGGTATTCCATAAAAATAGTTAACAACTTGGCAGCCAAGTAATCCTGTGTTTCGGCGAGTTTTACGTAATCTGCCTCCTCAAGAACCATAGATTCAGGATTATCCATAGAACCGTGGATCTTATAGATTTCACCCATTTCAAAAGTTCTGTGAAAGACGAGATCGTCTTGGCCAACAAAAACTATAAACTCGGGAAATAGCGACTCCAGGAGACAGTCATAGTTGGTTGTTATAACTCCAGAGATACGCCGCCTGCCAACCTCTCTCAAGATATCAAGCTCATGCGTCATATATTCAGGTTTGAACGAGGATAACCTCTCGGCCGCCATGATCTTTAAAATAGATTTACGCTGACGAATGTCCTCCACATGATCGTTTCCAAAAGAAGCGAAGCGAGGGTCCTCAAGAACAGCTATGCGCATATCCTTATCAAGCATCGTCGCGGCAGAGGGCAATGCGCTATTGTCAGACTCATCTGGACAACGTGCCAGGTACGAGTCAAGCCGAAAGGGATCATCGGAAAGACGGGAACAGAGGTGCCTTAACAAACCAACCCAATCGTCGGTACCCATGTATCTACGGGAAAAGCCCGAGCCGACGAATAAATATGGGCTACGCCCCACCCCATTTATCAAACGTACAACGCTTTCTACAATGTCATCTCTTCCGACTTCCATCTAGCGCCTCCAAACAAGCTACTTCCATAAGTATAGAACATATGTTTGGATTTTACTAGAATTGCAAGACTTCATCGGAGACAAAGCTGCTCGACAATTGAAAATTCGAACCGCACAGGTGACCCAATATTCAGCAGTGTTCCGACGAGCAAATATTCATTTCGCGCCTCAGGCAATCTAGCGCAGCGGCATCAGTTAGAACGCCATGACTCTCTAGGAGTTCGATAAGTTGAGCGAAAGTCTATAATTCCATCGCCAAAGTAACTCCTAAAATCAAAGGGCCGTTGCCGATAACAACCAAACAACGACCCTCCTTTGTCATCGCCTCACGTAGAGCCCACGACAACTGCATCACTAACTGGATGTTAACCTAGATGCGCAGTAATTGCGCATCCAAAAAAGTTAATCATGTAGCAAATACTCTTCGCGTTGAAACTAATGCGAAGCATTTTCGCGTCCGTGCACGAGAATGCGCAATCAATATGCGGAAAGGCAAAGATGATTCACCTAGCTAACAACCATCCAGTCACTACCGACAGTACTCGAAATCTTCGAGGAATCGCCGATGCACACGATGGTCGCCGAAGCGCCGGGCACATACTTGGCCTCAAGAACGGAAACACCTTGCTCCTTAAGCCTTAAGGTCGTCTCGGTTATCTGGGTTTTATTCACATCATTTTTGCTGACCAGTTTAACGCCATTGCCATCATTTTCATTCAGGCAGGATACAACCGTATTGTAATCGGCCCAATAACAGTACTCCCCAGAAAGCCATCCAAGCTCAGTGGCGCATATCGATCCAGTCGCAGAAACCGTCTTTGGAAGCAATCCGTAACGTTGCCTTTCCTCAAATTCCAGAACATCGCAAAATACGTGATTAGCATTAAGTAATCTCGTTCCACAATAGTCCCCATAAAATGGCGCAAAGTGATTGCGGATAGTCCGCGACAACATCAAGTAGTCGTAGGTGTAATAGCCCATGAAAATTCGCAGACCGTCTCCCCCGGATCCCTCAGCAGAACGACCGAATTCAACAAGGAACTGGTCCCACATGCTCTCAATATAGGGAATTGCGAGTTTAACGCTATCCCTATCAGACAGAGGAGTCTCGCTCTTCTGCTGCATTATCCCCGTAGTATTTGCCAAATGGAAATGAGCGGCCATACGCTCGATCGTTCGGATGAACTCAGGACGATTCCCATCCTCTATAGCCATAATTGCGAAGAAAACACTTCTCAACAGGAGATCATTCGAAAAACGCTGAGGTAAAAGATCACCATATTCACGCTCGTATGCGAATAGCCTGGCTTCGCCCGTATCAATTGAAGAGTAATTAAATACGGAGTACGACGGAACAACATATGACGGAATGACATATGAGCGCACACGGCTACGCTTAATTTGATAACGCTTAAAAAAGGTGGAAATCCAAAAGGTCACAACACCAAATAATGCCAGCTCAAACTCAAAGGCAATACTCGAAGTATCAAGCACATCTAGCCCCTGTCCTCCGAGATAGCCATCGATAACAAAGTGATCGAATGCGACGGACAGCAAAAGAGACATGAACGCCTCGAATGAGAAAGGAAGGGTCCGGTACCGCAATTTACCCCTTGCATGCTTGATTACCCCAAGAAACAACCAATAGAAAAGGGTGGGCATGTATCGCAGCGAAGGACCTGGAACTGAAAACGCATCGCAAATCGCAGCCACAATAAACACGGGGAGCTGGCAACAAATTGTTGGAGCGAGAATTCGGTAGGCAACGTTCAACCTGCCCGACTCATCGGAGGGGTACAGTTCTTCGACGGTGTATTGCCCTCCAATCGCCAAGGGCCCAGCAAAGCGGACAAGCTGAACGCTCACCAAACCGGTAAAGACATAAAAGACAATCCAAAGAATAGTGACCGATTCCACCTGTAAACAATCTCCTCAAGTCATACGCTTGCGATTAATTGTAGATAGACAAAATTGAACAGGAAGCGACAATATTTGAAACTGTTGTTTTACGCTCCCCGGATCAAATGCCTTCAATTAAGAAACCCGGCGAAAAACCAAGACTACAAAATCGAAGAATACGCCCATGCAGAGCTTGACCTGAGCAGCAGCCTCACTGGCTTTTCCTGGAAGGTCTCGGTAACAAGTCTCGAAGAGGCGCAAGACGGCCTCATGTTGAAGCTGCCGCATCGCGTATAGTCAACCCAGCACGGGTCAGAGCGCCGCCGGGGACCAAAGCGGGCCCACCATCCGTCCCCTCCCCAACATTCCCCAGAAAGCTCGCTGATGTTGACTGGTGTTCCCGTAAAATAAACCTCAACAAAATATGTGCGGAGTGCTGGCCTGGAGCTGCCTTTGGACCCTATTGGCTGCTCACCGAGAGGCTCCGCTATGAAACGACCCCTTTACTACCTGCTCTGCGCGATCTCATGCGCATCCAACTTGTAGGGTAAATTCATCGCTCGCGTCGATTACGACCCCAATATTTCCTTAGGAAACACGCTCGGCAAATCGTTAACGCCCATAGCGAAAAGCACTTTTGCGCTGGCATCGTTGCTGAGCTCGTCGCTCAACTTAAGTGCATCAAGCAGTATATTTCGGCGTAAAATCTTATAGTCATCCTCAGTCAGCACTAGCTCAAGATCGCTTAAAACCCCTACTAGATTGACATCGTGAGACGGAGATACCCTGGCGCAGAATAGACGCTCGTCATGCGCACAGATATTTCGAAAATCTTTAATATGATCGTACGCAAGTCTTAGCCTTCGTGGGCTGATGCGCTTATGGACTTCATGTGTCTCGAAATAAAGGTCAGAAAACGACTTGGCAATGGAATTTCTCATGCTTTCTGGTTGAAACTCGAAAAACTTGAATGCTTGGCCAAGCATTAGGTAATTCATAAGAATCCATACCGGCGTATTGTCGTGATTATTTTCATAATGACGAATGTAGTCCCTTTTATAATCACTGTTCCATTTTTTAGACCTACATAGCACCTTCTCGAAATCACCGATAAGCGTGTCGATCTTTTTTCGATAGCCGGCATCAGCACGATAGGAATCTCTATCAAGGTATGCTTCTGGGCTATCTTTATGAGCCATGGCAAATCGATAAGAGCAGACGGTTTTAAGAACTGCTTCCGCCTTGTTAAAATACTCAAACATCAGCAGGCGCAACGTTCGATCGAATTCGAATAAACGATAGATATCAGAAAACTTCGTACCTTTTACGAATAGCTCGTGGCAAGAATCTCCGCGCTGGTCGAGAAATAAATCCTTGTAGCCGTTAATAACCGGATAGTATCCCTCGCGCTCCAAAACTAAACGAGTATTGTTATCGCATTCGAGTCCACGGCCTTCAAGAATAGCAATCTGCTCATCAATAGATTTAAATGGTTTATCCATTTGGACCCCTTAAACGCGAAAACCGCCTTTCGGCGGTTCCCACGGACCAAGCCGGACGTACCGTCGCAAGGCCTCATCACAACGATTACTTTAAGGGAGAACTCGGGGTCCGTCAATCCAATACCACGAATCCCCCAAATCAACCCTTTGAAGAGACCAAACAACCAATTCAGGTAAAATAGCCCCAAGCTCCTATTTCGCCACAATGAAGAAGTCATTTAGCGACAACGGACGCGATATTACGGGCCGTTGTCGGCATGGAGCCGACCCCTTATCCCCTCGGTGGGAAGGGGTCGTGGCCATGGGAATCCCTTGCGCGGATTCTGCCATCGCGACGATGGACGATCAACTCCGACTCTTGATTGGAGCAAATGCGCCGACCGAGCTTTATTGCCTCGCTCTGGGTCGTCGTAACGAAGGAAGCGCGACATGCCCCCTCGCCCTTAATCTGCCAATTGCCATCCGAGCGCATCGTAACGTGCTGATTTCTGCCTTTCATACTTACCTCGCCTTTAACTCTGAACTTGCCGATGCGTCTACAGCATGAGATATGTGACAGACGCCCTCGTGCCGTTTTCAAAAGTGTAAGCACTGGTGCGGACATAAAACGAAGCGCACACAGCAGGACCGTTGATCAACCTGGCTTTCTGGTCGCCCTTCACACCCTGGCGAAAGAGCTTTGGGGCACTGAAGTTCGCACCCAAAGAGGCGTACATCGGAAACCTGGTAAACGGACGCCTCTATATAAACGCAGCCAGCTACTACCATGATCTACCCGGCGAGCAGGGCAATTCATTGGAAGAGTCTTTAGCGTACGGGACGGGCATCTACGCCAGCTGGCTCTTGCTGTTTTTCCGCATGCTCACGGCGCGAGAGAGCGACATCGTTGACGCTTTTACCGGACAGGCCTAGATGTGTCCTTTCATCTCATTGAGATGGTGCAGGATATTGTCCTGTGATACAAAAGCTCTACGGGAGCTTTAAGGGTGACGCTTTCGACAAGAGAGTGTTGCCCTTTTTTTCATGAGTGTAATGATGTGTATTTAGGCGTTTTGTTAACAAGGTTACGCGGGATGCCCTGGAATGCCTCGGCGGTCGAGCTTAGATTTGAGGCACCGTAAAAGACGTTGCCGTGCGGGGAATGTCAGGAAGCGTGGGCAGGCCACGAATGAACGAAACGACAGCAGGACTAACGGTCACCACAATCAAAAGAGCCCAAATAACGCAGCGCACCCTTCACTCGCGGAGCATTAGGGTCTTCACCCAAGAAATTGACGCTATAAGAAGGAGATCCAACGTAAACGTGAGTCTTACCGGCCTCGCAACAGAACAAAATGTCGCCAGCGCTGTTCTGTGTCAGAGTGTTGTAATTCGAGTAATAATCAAGCTCGTCTGACGGGGCTTCTCCTACAACAATCAACCGAGGCTCCAACTTATCCAGCCATGTCTTAGGGACGCGACCAGACTTCCGTCCATGATGCGGTGCAAAAAGAATGTCCACAGGCGAAAGTGCGATGTCGTCTTCAATCGCCACCATGTAGTCATTCTCCATGTCACCAAGCCAAAGCGCACGGACTCCTTCCTCAAGAGAGTAGACAATCGCAGGACTAATATTATTGGGTTTATCAGAGCTTTCGGCATCCCGCAAAGCATCCCGGAAGGTCTCATTATTCACATCGGGCCAGAGGACGCTAATCCCAGCAGAACCGCGCTCACCATCAGAAACGTTCATCCATTTGCGCTTACACCCCTTGTATATTTTGTAAGCGCACGGCGAGCCCTTCAGCTCTTTGTACTTTTTAAAACTCTCGGTCTCCGTGGACTTGGAGACATTATTGTCGACGCAATAAAAATTCGGAATGAGCTTAAGCTCATCAAGATACTCAATACCCTGAATATGATCTTGGTCCGGGTGCGTACTGATAAAACGAACGACGCCCTTTTTCCCTGCGAGCTTTTTGACCTCATCAAGGATTTCCGACTTACGCTCATCGGTAATATTGCAATCGATCATGCTGAAGTTATCAGAATTGTGGTTGACATAAAACATGTCGCCGTTGCCAACGGACAGGGACTTAATCTCGCTCATGCTTATCACGTTCCTCAAGATTGAAGTTGATTCGCTTTTCTACATACCGCTCCTGTTTGATCCAGGAGGCAATAAATAAGGCGATAAAAGAGCACAGCGCCGCTGGAAGCCGATGAGATTCCGGCAACAATGATGCAAGCAGAATAATGACGAGCAGGACACCGGCCCCCGCCAGGCTGCGATACATGTTTGAAATCATTAAGAGTTGCTCGACCTTTGGGTCGTTTTTCTGAGCATACGCAAAGGCAGAATAGTCCCGTTTTCTGATAGGTTTCAGGTTGCGAACCAACGGCTCAATACAGAGAGAACCAATTCGCGAAGCAATGAGGCCGAGAACATAACTCATCACAAACAACGCCAGCCAATCGGAGCTGTCAACATAACAACCCAACGGCATCTCGCTTATGGAGTATGTTACGAGCGCACCCGGTATGAGCACGTTAAAGAAATCGTAAGCAGAGATCTTCCCGAGCAAATCATCAAAACAGTTACTGACCAATAATTACGCACCTCCAAGAATCAAAGCCATCCTTCGCAATTTTTGGCAAACTTAACCGTCCTGCCACGCAAGTGTCAGGTTGCTGAAGAAAAGCTATTTGTAAATGATTTGGGCAAAAGGGGGCGCATACTGCCATTGACCGACAGGCGCACACGCCCCTAAAGAAACTAAACCGACCATCTACATGGCCTCATTTTTGACAGCTATACCATCCGGCTCCTTCCGTACAATTAAGTTGTAATGGGGAAACGACGTTTCACGTTGTTTCAATTTTAGCCCTTCACTCATTCCATATCCTGTATTGTTTTTTGATCGAGATCACAAGATGTTGTGTTTTAACAGGTAGATGCAGCAATTTTTTCAGTAAAAATAATCGGCAACTTGCGGGCCACCAAATCCCCCTAGAGCCAGACCTTTTGACCTGCATAAATACAAATGGGGCTCCGCACTTTATCGCCTGACAAAACGAATTCATATCGAATGTCAGTTCTAAATTAACAAAAGATTTTGCTTGACCAACATGTTGAGACACTCGCTTATTGCCCGGTCGTCAGCCGCAATCAACCTAGGCAGCAACCTCACGGACTTTTCCTGGAAGGTCTCGGTGTCGAGTCTCGAAGAATCGCAAGACGACATCATGTTGAAGCTACCGCATCGCGTATAGCCAACCCAACACGAGCAACAGCCCCGCCGAGGACTAAAGCGGATCCACAGCCCTCTCCCCTCCCCAACATTCCCCAGAAAGTTCGCTGATGTTGACTGGGGTTCCCGTAAAATAATCCCCAACAAAATATGTGCGGAGTGCTGGCCTGGAGCTGCCTTCGGACCCTATTGGCTGCTCACCGAGAGGCTCCGCTATGAAACGATCCCTTTACTACCTGCTCTGCGCGATCGCGTGCACGTCCATGGTCGGCGCGACGTTGCCTATGGCAGCCATCGCAGAAGCTATGCAGCCTCAAGAAACCGCCGGGCAGCAGGCGCAAGCCGACGCAACGAGCAGCGACGCAGGCAAGGCCGAAGACGGCACCAACACAAGCACGACAGCAGATACCGTAGAGGACAGCACCGCAACATCCACCGGCACCAGCGCAGCCAACACGGAAAGCGCTTACGCCACCAATACCGGCACCACCGCCGCAACCGGCACCCCCGCCCCATCCCTCAGCACCCAGACCAACCCCACACCCGCCGCAATCTCCACCACGTCACAAACCGGCTACGCCCACTCCGCAACCGCAAGCCAAAACGGCGTCACCTTCACCGTCTCGTGGAACGACGCCCCCGCGGGCACCGCGACGACCTTCCACGTAACCCAGACCAGCGCCTCGTCCCAGGCCAAGGCGCGCATGGACGTGTCCACCTATGGGACGGCGGCAGCCAGGAAAGCGTCTGCGATCCGTCGCGCCAGGCATGGGCCAGCTACTACAGCCTTCGGGCCCGCGCTCGCGATCGGGCCCAAAGAATCCACGTGGGACCACAATTCACTTGCATGGAGCTAGCGAAGGTGCCTATCCCAAATCAGAAATGGTAAAACCAGCAGCAGCGCGATGCAGAGGGGCGCGGCCAGCAGAGTGACCACGCCCGAGTTGATGCGCTCGCGAATTTCTTGGGGGCTCAAGAGATGAGCTCGTTCACGCGCTTTTGCACAGACGCATAGAGGCTTCCGAGCTTCTTTGAATAGCCGGCGCGCCCCTGCTATGCGTCATACACGTTGCAATTGCCCCTACCTAGAAAGTGTATGGCACTTCGGTCAATCGCCGTTACGCTTTGGCCTACCTAGAACCGCAATCACGACGTTAACAAACACAAGCGCTGTTCCCAGCAGGAATAGCGCCAGGGAGGCGGCGATCCAGTTGCCGTCGGCGGTCTTGGGGAGCGTGACGGTGGCGGCGCCGGCAGTCTTGGCCTTGGATGGCGTGGACGCCATGGTCTTGGTCACGGTCGTTTTGGTTGTCGTGATCGTCTTGGGCGTCGCAGCCGCGGGCTTCAGGGCGGGATCCGTCGCGGACCCGGCACCGGGCCGCTCAACGGCAGGACCGGCACCGCCGGCCGGCTCGCCCGCG
>ERZ812616.61-NODE-61-length-150448-cov-6.629850_pt1 | contig 150448 bp, 154 predicted proteins | sample MGYA00376249_ERZ812616 | MGnify/ENA primary metagenome ERZ812616 (study PRJEB26924, sample SAMEA4378265) | human gut metagenome | biome: human gut; feature: human-associated habitat; material: faeces | place: China | collected 2013 ...
TAAAACCACAAGATTTTGAAAAGCAGTTTCAAATATCATGGCTTGAAATAAAACCAGAGCTCTTTTAGAGCTCTTTTTTAAATTTGACACTAATTTGTGTAATATAGTTTTGAGGATTTGCTTCAGTAAGTTCATCGATTAAGCTTTCATCATAAGCAATATCATCTAATATGAGATGATTTTTTTTAGCATAATCTAAAAAGAGATGATAAGATTGATAAGATGTTTCATAAGTTCCTTTATGATAAACAACTAAATAATTACCAGATGGAATGATATCATAATTTTCATTTTCTAACTGATTATCTAAAATTGTGTAATAATATTGATAAAAAGTTTTCTTTCTATCAGAGGCTAACATCTTCTTCCATTCAACTATCCCACTAATAGCGTGACCTAAGGAATGGTTTTGTTGTCTTCTGTATTTAATATGTTCTCCTAAAATTTTATATTGTGTGATTTCGTTACTGTTAAAAGAAATGTGTTCGCTTTTAATAATTTTTATTTCATCTCGATATTCGACATAAACCATATTTGTCATGATTTGATTTGCTTTGGTAATGAGTTGACACTTGGTTTCCATCATGTTAATCATTTTATAATATGTTGATTGAATGCTCTATACCAAGTGATTTATGCAATGATTAGTGATTGTGTTGAAGTGGATTGTTTGATAAACGATGTTAGAAAAGATGGTATTTTCTATTCAATGGCAACTGTTTCACAAAAAATAGCCGCTGCTATAGGGGTTAGTATTTTAGGAAATTGTATGGATTGGATAGGTTATAATGGTCAAAAGGCTACACAAACTTTATATACACAACATGGAATTGCTGTTTTATTTATAGGAGTTACCTGTGTTTGTTTACTTATTTCGATTATTTGTATGATAACAAATCCTCTTACGAAAAAAAGATATCAAGATGTTTTAGAAGCTTTAAAAAAGAAAGAACATGGTTATAAAATTAATATTGAGGAATTTAAAGATTTATTAATAATAAAGAAAAAAAAGGTAGGTTTTGAATAAAAACCTATCTTTTCTTTATAAAATGAAAAACATCAAGTATAATAAATTTAAAGAAAGTAGGCGATAGAATGTTAGCAGGTATAGAAGTAAACTTCTCTTTAATTGTGAATATTATTCGTACACTGATTGATTTGTTGTTAGTGTGGTATATTTTATATTTAGGAATTAGTATGTTTAAACAAAATATGAGAACAATGCAGCTGTTTAAAGGGGTTCTTATTATTTTACTTATTAAATTAGTCACAAGTGTTTTAGGACTTTCAACAATGTCTTATTTAGTGGATACGGTTTTAACGTGGGGTATTATTGCCATCATTGTTATTTTCCAACCAGAAATTCGTTCTTTACTTGAAAAAATGGGACAAACGAAAAGAGAGTATCATATGGATCATTTATCTAATGATCAAAAGGAACATATGCTCGATGAAATTGTTGATTCAGTTACAAAGCTTTCGGAAACTCAAACAGGAGCTTTGATAACTTTTGAAAGAGGACAATCATTAATTGATTACATTAATACGGGTACTAAAATTAATGCAGATATTAAATCTGAATTATTTAATACGATATTTTGGGAAGGAACACCTTTACATGATGGGGCTGTCATTATTAGAGATGATCGTGTTGTTTGCGCAGCGGCCTTTTTCCCGCCAACTCAACGTGATCTTTCACCGATTTATGGGGCAAGACACCGTGCGGCTTTAGGAATTAGTGAAATCACCGATTCTCTTACAATTGTTGTTTCTGAAGAAACGGGAACGATTTCTTTTGCTATTAAAGGGGAACTTATTAAAATTCCAAGAAAAGAATTAAGAGCAAGTCTTGTTAATGAACTAGAATGGTTTAAATCAGAAGATGAGGATGGTGATGATGATGAGTAAAAAAGATCAAGAACATCGTGATTCAACAACTGATTTTTTCTTAAAATTTATTTCGAAAGAAAAAGAAAACCCAGAAAAACTAGAAGAAAAGCATCTAACAACACAAATGATCAATGCAGAAATTGATTCAAAAGGAGAATCCTTTGTTAATGGGGCAATTAAAGTGATGAACTTTATTAACTCCACTTTAGATAAAATGTTGCAATCAGGACTTTCTTTAAAAATACTTTCATTTATTTTAGCGACAATCTTATTATTTACAGTCAATGGAGGAAACTTTGATAGTATTTTTTCAACACCGAATTCAGGAGATTATATTCAATCAGTTCCGGTGAAAATTGAAAATCTTCAAGATGATTTTGTTGTAGCTGGTATGCCAGAGAGCGTAAGTGTAGGATTAGTTGGACCATCGATAGACATTTATAATACAAAATTCATGAAAAATTATGAAGTTTATGCTGATTTTTCAGGAGTGGGTGAAGGTGAACAAACAGTAGAATTAAAATCACGTAATTTTTCAAGTAACTTGGAAGTTCTCATTGTTCCTCAAACAGTCACAGTAACAGTATCACAAAAGGTAACAAAAACGTTTAGTTTAGGATATCGTTTTAAAAATGAAGATAGCTTAATCTCTAAAAGTTCTGTTTCTGTGGATTCAATGGAACATAGTGAAGTTGAAGTAAGAGGGTCGAAGGATAATATTGATAATGTTTATTCTGTTCAAGCAATTATTGATTTAAAAGGCGTAACCGATTCATTTACACAAAAATGTAAGATTAAGGCATATGATAGAAGTGGTAAGGTTTTAGATGTAAGTGTTATTCCTTCTACTGTCAAGGTTGATTGTTCACTTTCAAATTATAGTAAATCAGTTCCACTTGTCCCTGAATATACAGGAACAATTGCGACAGGTTATGCTGTTGATTCAATGACTTTTTCAAAAGATAATGTTAAAATCTATGGTGATGAAAGTAAATTAAAGGATATTGAAAATGTTAAAGTTAAAGTAGATATTAGTGATTTAGAAGATGGAAAAACATTTAAAGATTTGAAACTTTTAAGTGTTTCTGATGTCAATAAAATGTCCTTTACAACAGTAGATGGAACAATATCTATTGTTCCATCAGCTCAAAGACAATTCGTCGATATTCCTATTCATATAAAAAATGGAAAAAGCGGAAATGTGACTTTATCACAAGATACATGTAATTTAACCATAACAGGAACAAGTGATCGTATAAACGCCTTGACAAATGAGGATATTAAAGTTTATGCTAATGTTGACGGATTGAAAAAAGGACGCCATAATGTCAAACTTGAAGTTGAATTAAGTGATTCAACCTTAAGCTATCGTTTAGACAGCGATGAACAAATTCGCGTAAATATAAAAAAATAGGAGATTTTAAAAATGGGAAAATATTTTGGAACAGATGGTTTTAGAGGAGAAGCCAATAAAGTTTTAACAGTAGAACATGCCTATAAGGTAGGTCGTTATTTAGGTTGGTATTTTGGTCGAAATAAAGACCATGCACAAGTTGTTATTGGGAAAGATACAAGAAGAAGTTCATATATGCTTGAATATGCTCTTGTTGCTGGACTTACAGCAAGTGGTGCTGATGTTTCATTAATGCACGTAACAACAACACCAAGTGTTGCTTACATTACAAGAACTGATGGATTTGATTGCGGAATCATGATATCTGCTTCACACAATCCTTATTATGATAATGGAATCAAAGTTTTAGATGCTAATGGTCATAAAATGGATGCTAAAGTTGAAGACTTAATTGAAAAATATATTGATGGTGAAGTTGATGAAATTCCTTTTGCAACAAAAGATGGAATTGGTTGTGCAACAGATTACTCAGTTGGAAGAAATAGATATTTGGGATATTTGATGTCTATTCCTACACGTGCTTTTAAAAATATTCGAGTTGGATTAGATTGTGCCAATGGGGCAAGCTCTAATCTTGCAAAAAGTGTTTTTGATGCTTTAGGTGCAAAGACTTATGTGATTCATAGTGAACCAGATGGTTTAAATATTAATACAAACTGTGGATCAACTCATATTGAATCTTTACAAGAACTTGTAAAATCAAAAGGATTAGATATTGGTTTTGCTTATGACGGAGATGCTGATCGTTGTTTAGCTGTTGATGAATTTGGTCGTGTAATCGATGGTGATTTAATTCTTTATGTTTGTGGTAAATACTTAAAAGAACATGGTGAATTATCAAACAATACAATTGTTACAACAATTATGTCTAACTTAGGTTTATATAAAGCATTAGATAAAGAAGGTATTAAATACGAAAAAACAGCTGTTGGAGATAAATATGTTAATGAAAACATGGTAAAAAATGGTCATTGTATTGGTGGGGAACAATCAGGACATATCATTTTCTCTAAACATGCAACAACAGGTGATGGTATTTTAACATCATTAAAAATCATGGAAGCTGTTATTGAAAGCAAGAAAACACTTGCTCAATTAGTAGAACCAGTGACTATCTATCCTCAATTAATGAAAAATGTTTATGTTAGAGATAAAAAAGAAGCACAAAATGATCCTAAAGTGCAAGAAGCAATTAAAGAAGTTGAAGCAAAATTAGGTGATGAAGGACGTGTTTTAGTACGTGAATCTGGAACTGAACCAGTTGTACGTGTTATGGTTGAAGCAAATACAAACGAAAAGTGTTTAGAATCTGTTGATTATATTATCTCAAAAATGAGAGAACAAGGATTTATTATCAAACACTAAAATCACATATTCTCACAAAATATTGCCATAGATTATGGCAATATTTTCTATATAATGGACATAATAAAATTGGTATGAATAAAGATGGGGTGAAGAAAAAATGTTATTTAAGATTAATATTATAGATGATGAAAAGAATTTAAATGATTTAGTAAGAACCTATTTAGAAAAAGAAGGATATAGTGTTTGTTCTTTTTATACGTATGATGAAGCTTTACTTCATAAAGACGATGATGTCCATTTATGGCTGATAGATATTATGTTGGATAAGGCTAGTGGTTTTGAATTGTTTAATGAAATTAAAGCATCAAAGCCTAAAATGCCAATTATCTTTATGTCGGCAAGAGATCAAGAGTTCGATCGTATTATTGGTTTAGAAAAAGGATCGGATGACTATATTACAAAGCCATTTAATATTAAAGAAGTTATTTTAAGAATTAATAATTTATTAAAAAGAGCTTATGATAATCCATCAAAAATACAAATAGATGGTTATGATGTTGATTTAGAAAAAAGACGTGTATTCTATCATAATAATGAAGTTATTTTAACAACAAAAGAATATGATTTACTTGTGTATTTTTTAAATAATAAAGGACTTGCGATTTCTCGTGAACAAGTTTTATCAAAAGTGTGGGATGAAAATTACTTTGGAAGTGATCGTGTAGTAGACGATACACTTCGTCGTTTACGTAAAAAAATGCCAGAAATTAACATTCGTACAATTTATGGCTTTGGCTATCGTTTAGATTAATGCTTACAAAATATTCGTTACAAAAGCAGCTTATTATTATATTTTCAATCATCGCAATAAGTATTCTAGTGATACTATTGCCTTTGATTGACAATAACCTCACACATATTATGGATAATGAAATGTATGATGTATTAACGCGTTCACAAAATGATTTCTATTCTTATGATTTTTCGCCAGATGCATTAGATTCTGAAAAACAAATATATCATTTTACTTATTGTGTTAGTGAAGATACGTTACGTTCTTCTCAAAAAATATCAGCTAAGAAATTTCAAGTATTAGATTATGCTTTTCAAGATGATCTTTTAAAGGTAATCAAAAAAAATAAAAAGAAACTTCAAGCAAAAGTAAAAATGAATGATGAAACGATCTATTATCAAATTGCTAGGGCAGACAGTGACAATTATATTATTTCAATCGTTTATAGCGAGTATTCAAAAACACTTATTAATAGTTTGAAAGGACAAGTTATTAATATTTTTTATGGTGCTCTATTCGTTATTGCCCTTGTTTTATTTATTTGGGTTTCTTCTTTAATAAAACCATTAAAGCTTATTAAGAATTATATTGATGATATTAAAGAAGATAAAGAAAGTACATTACATATTGATCGACGAGATGAAATAGGTATCGTTTCTTCTTCACTTATTGAGATGAAAGAAGAAATTGATAAACAAAATGAAATTAAAGAAGAAATGATTCATAATATTTCTCATGATTTGAAGACACCAATTGCTTTAATTCAAACCTATGCACAAAGTATCAAAGATGATGTTTATCCTTATGGAGATAAAGATTCTTCCGTTGATGTTATTTTGGAGAATACGAACCGCTTGGAAAAGAAAGTAAGAAGTTTACTTTATTTAAATCGATTGGATTATTTAAGTGGGCAGGTTGGTGATGAAGTGTGTTCTATGAAAGAACTTATCGAGCATATTGTTTATCAGTTAAATGCAATGCATCCAGATATTGAAATTATTACTGAACTTCAAGATACTTATTTTAAAGGTGATGAAGAATATTGGCGTATTTGTATTGAAAATATTATTGAAAATGCTTCGCGTTATGTAAATTATACAATCAAAGTTATTTTAAAAAATCAATATTTAGAAATCTTTAACGATGGAGAGCCCATTGATAATTCAAATCCTGAGTCATTATTTCAACCTTATGAAATTGGACATAAAGGACAATTTGGTTTAGGATTATCTATTGTTTATAAGACAGTAACAATGTATGGCTTTAAAGTAGAAGCACTTAATAGAAAAGATGGTGTCAGCTTTGTAATACATAAATAATTTCCAAATAGAAATATTTGGAAATTTTTATTTCAATCTTGATTTTTTTAGAAAATAGTGGCACTATTTAATGCACTGTAGTTATTTCATATTCTAAAAAATTAGAGTATAATTAAGAATAAGAATAAGGAGTGAAATGAAATGAAAGTCGTCGTTGCTGCGGGTGGAACAGGAGGGCATCTTTATCCTGCTCTTGCCTTAGTTGAATATATAAAAAAACAAGAACCTGATTCCAAGTTCCTATTCATTGGGACAAAAGATCGTTTGGAATCACAAGTTGTTCCACAACTTGGTTATGATTATGTAGGACTTAATGTTAAAGGACTTGTTGGAAATCCTTTAAAGAAAGCGCATGCTGCTTTATTATTTGTACGTTCTATTGGACATGCAAAAAAAGCAATTAAGAAATTTAATCCTGATATTGTTGTTGGTTTTGGGGGTTACCCAAGTGCTTCAGCTGTTCAAGCTGCCTTTGGTTTAAAAATCAAAACCATGATCCATGAACAAAATTCAATTATTGGTCTTACAAATAAGATTTTAATTAAAAAAGTGGATCAAATTGTTTGTTGTTATCAAAAAGCTTATCAAGAATTCCCAAAAGAAAAAACCCTTCTTTTGGGAAATCCTCGTGCCAGTGTGATTGTTCATGAACAACCTAAGGATGTCTACGATGAATACCATTTAGATCGTCAAAAAAAGGTTGTTACAATTGTTATGGGGTCATTAGGATCACAAACAGTGAACCAAACAATGAAAGAATGCATGGATCAATTTAAAGGAAAAGATTATCAAGTGGTTTACGTATCAGGAAAACCTTATTATGAATCAATGAAAGCTTATGAAAATGAAAATGTGCATATTGTTCCTTATGTAAATGATATGCCATCCTTAATGCATATTACTGATTTAATCGTTTCTCGTGCGGGTGCAAGTACCCTTGCTGAATTAACCGCTTTAGGTGTTCCAGCAATCTTGATTCCAAGTCCCTATGTCTCTGCAAATCATCAAGAATATAATGCTAGGGAACTTGTCAATAATCAAGCGGCAGATATGATTTTAGAAAAGGATTTAACAGGTGAAAAATTGATTTCTACAATTGATTCAATTATTAATGATGAAAGTCGTTTAAATGTTTTAAAAGAAAACGCACAAAAATTAGGAAAACCAAACGCTCTTGAAGATATGTATCGAGTGATTGTGGATATGTTAGGAAAATAATTATGAAATTTGAAAAATATTATCAAGAACTTTTAGAACTTAATGTAGGAACAATTTTAAAAGATGAACCTCTTTATAAACACACAACATATCGTGTAGGAGGTCCAGCAAGATTATTTATTAAAGTAAAAGATGTAGAAGGACTTATTTCTATTATTAAATATTGTCGAAAACATAGAATTCAACTTTTTGTTATTGGTAGAGGATCTAATTTATTATTTTCAGATAAAAGTTTTGAAGGAATTATTATTTCATTAGAGAATATGAATCATTATTCAATCAACGGAAGTGAAGTTGTGGCACAAAGTGGTGTTGCGATGATTAAACTTGCTTATGATTGTGCAAAAGTTGGTTTAAGTGGCTTCGAATTTATGGGAGGTATTCCGGGAAATATCGGTGGAGGTATTTTTATGAATGCCGGTGCTTATAAATCATGTTTAAGTGAAGTTGTGAAATCTGTTAAAGTATTAAATGAAAATTTAAAGGTTGTAACACTTACGAAAGAAGAAATGGAATTTTCATATAGACATTCCATTATTCAAGACCATCCTAAATGGATCGTTTTAGAAGCAACTTTTGAATTGGAAAACAAAAGTGTTGAAGAAATCAATGAAAAATTAGATAAGAGAAAAGAAAGACGTATGTCGTCACAGCCATGGAATAAACCAAGTGCAGGAAGTGTTTTTAGAAATCCTGAAGGAAATGCGGCATGGAAATTGATAGATGATGCTAAACTTAGAGGCTATGAAATTGGAGGTGCGCAAGTATCACCTAAGCATTCTAATTTTATTGTCAATAATGGTTATGCTTCTGCTAAGGATATTTATGATTTAATATTTTATGTTCAAAAAACAGTACAAGAACAATCAGGCGTTTTATTAAAACCTGAAGTACGTTTTATTAACTGGGAGTTATAAAATGGCTACGTATATGTACAATGAGCATGATGTTAATCAAGTAAAAAACATGCAAAAGAAAATAAAAAAGAAAAAGCAAAAGAGAAGAAGATGCTTTGTCTTGATTGTTTTAATAATCATTGCTTGTATTATTTTTATGACGGGGAATGCAAGCAAAGTGAAGAAGATTTCAGTGAGTGGATGTCATCTAACGAATCAAGAAAATATTATTGAACATATTTCAATTAAATCAAAAGAAACATATTTCTTTAAAGTAAATAAGAATCAAGTGAAGAAAGAAATTGAACAAATGATTTTCATAAAAAAAGCAACTGTAAAAAAAGATTTGTTAGGAAATGTGAAAATTACTGTTCAAGAAAATAATGCGATGCTTTATAGTTATATCGATAATATACTTTATATTGTTGATGAAGATGGTGTTATGGAAAAAGATACAAAGCAAGAAAAGCTTTCTTATGTTCAAAGATATCCACAAGCTATAAATTTTGATGAAAAACATTTAAAACAATTTATTAAAGAATACAAACAATTGCCATCAGTTATCAAAAATCAGATTTCAAGTATCGTTTTTGAACCAAATGATAAAGATCAAACAAAGTGTAAATTGGAATTGGATGATGGTAAGATCTTTTATGTGAGAATTGAAGATATGGTTCGTCAACTGACATCAACGAATTACTATTTAGTTACTCAAAAATATCCTGAAAATAAATACTATGATTTTTTAGGTAAAAATGTGTATGTATACAATTAAATAACAAAGAAAAAAGCTACGTGATTGAAACTAAAACCTTTAATTATCGTAGCTTTTATGATATTATTAACATATATGTAGTAAGGGGAGATAGACATGAATGAAGTTTATGCAGTGTTAGATATAGGTAGTGCAACAATTGAATTACTTGTTGGCGAAATAATGAACTCTAATTTGCATGTGCTTTTTTCAAAAAAAGTCCCAAGTCATGGTGTAAAAAAAGGTATTATTGAAGATGAACATTTATTGGTAAATGATATTAAAGCGGTTGTCCAAGAAGCTAATGAATTTCTTGATGGAGAAATCAAAGCTATTGGTTTAACAATACCAACCATTCGTTCAAAACTCTATCAAAGTAATAGTACTGTTTCTTTAAATCATGAAGCAAAAATAACAAAAGATGATATTGTTAGAGGATTGAAATTATCCACGAAATTTAAAAGATCTTCTGAAGAAGAAGTAGTTTGTGTGATTCCTGTTAAATTTAATGGTGATTTTGGAATCAGTAATCAACCACCGATCGGAGAATCATCAAGAAATTTAATTGTTGATACACTTGTTATTACTTCACAAAAATCTATTTTATATCCATATATTATGGCTGTAGAAAAAGCAGGCTTAGAAGTTATGGATATTTGTATTAATGCTTTTGCGTGTGCGAAAGAAGCATTTGATGCTGTTTATCTTCAAGAAGGTGCTGTATTGATTGATATGGGGTATAAGACTTCAACAATTTCTTTTTATAAAGATGGTTATTTGAAATATTTGACAGTATGTTCTGTAGGTGGATATAACTTGACAAGAGCTATTGCTCAAAACCTACAAATCTCAATGAATCAAGCGGAAGCTTATAAAATTAAATATGGTTCTTTAGATTATACGATAGGACAGGAAGATATTATTCATTCAACAGAATTACCGGATGGACGAAAAGATTATACGCAAAAAGATTTTGCGCATATTTTGGAAGAAGCAACTGTTGATGCTTTAAATGTAATTAAAGAAAAATTACAGATCATTGATGATGAGGGTCATTATGAAACCTTGATCGTTGGTGGTGGCGGTGAACTTGAAATGTTAGATAAGGTAGCTGGAAATGTTTTAGAAGGTCCTGTGAGAGTTTATCGTCCAGATATTATAGGGATTCGCGATATGGCGTTTGTTTCAGCAGTAGGAATGATTTTCTATATGTCGGATCGAGCAAAATATTTAGGAGCTTATGAAACGTCGGTTATATTACCAGATATTTCTAATACAATGGCTGTAAAATTTAAAGGTTTAACAAAAACAAAGGATACAAAAGAAAAAACTGGAAGGTTCAGTAGATTACTTGATACTTTCTTTGGTGAAGAAGAATAAATAAAAGAGAGGGAAAATCATGAACGAAGAATTAGATTTTGAACAAGTAGCAAAAATAAAAGTCATTGGTGTTGGTGGTGGAGGAAACAACGCTGTCAATCGAATGGTTGAAGAAGGGGTAAGAGGGGTAGAATTTTTTGTCGCTAATACTGATGTACAAGTTTTACGTCGCTCACCAGTTGAAAATAAAATTGTTTTAGGAAAAGATTTAACAAAAGGTTTAGGAGCAGGTGGTAATCCAGAAATGGGTAAAAAAGCTGCTTTAGAATCTGAAGGTGATATTAGAACAGCTTTAGAAGGAGCTGATATGGTTTTCATCGCTGCAGGTATGGGTGGTGGAACAGGAACAGGTGCTGCACCGGTATTCGCAAAGATTGCACGTGAACTTGGAGCGTTAACTGTTGGTGTTATTACAAAACCATTTACTTTTGAAGGAATGAAACGTAAAAAACAAGCTATTGAAGGTATTGATGAATTACGTGCAAATGTTGATAGTATTATCGTGGTTTCAAACGATCGTTTATTACAATTAATTGGTGGTCGTCCAATGCAAGAAGCATTTAGAGAAGCAGATAATGTTTTAAGACAAGGTGTTCAAACAATTACTGACTTAATTGCTGTTCCAGCATTTATCAACCTTGACTTTGCTGATATCTGTGCGGTTATGAAAAATAGAGGAAATGCTTTAATTGGTATTGGTATGTCTTCTGGTGATGATAAAGCAAAAGAAGCTGCTAAACGTGCTATTTCTTCACCATTATTAGAAGTCTCTGTTGCTGGAGCTAAAGATGCAATTATTAATGTTACAGGTGGACCAAATATTTCATTATATGATGCAAATATTGCCCTTGAAACAATTACTCAAGAAGTTGGGGATGACATTAACACATATTTAGGTATCGCTATTAATGAAAACTTAGATGATGAAATCATCGTTACAGTTATTGCAACTGGATTTGAAGAAGAAAAAGAAGAAGTTACTGTACAACCTTCAGTCGCAAAACCATTAGGTGATGAACCTCAAACTTATGATTCGTTTGACGATGATGATGACGATGATGGATTTCCACCAGCATTTATTAAAAACAGAAGAATTTAGAGCTAACGCAGTTAGCTCTTTTTTATAAAAGGGGGATTTAAAAATGAAATTAGGTTTTATAGGATTAGGAAATATGGCAGGGACAATCTGTCAAGGTGTTATTGAAAGTGGATTTATCAAAGGAGAAGATGTCTGTGGTTTTGACATCAACCAAGATAAACTTACACAAATGGAAAAAGATTATGGGATTCGTGTTTGTACAAGCGAAAGAGATTTGGTAAAACATAGTGATTATGTTTTAATGGGGGTTAAACCAAATGTCATTGAAAGCGTACTTGATAAAGTAAAAGATATTTTAGATGATAAAACAATTATATCAATCGTGGCAGGATATAGTCATGAAAAATATGAAACACTCATTCCTGAAACACATCATCTTACAATTATGCCAAATACACCTGCAAAGGTTTTTGAAGGTGTAACACTATTTGAAAGAGAAAATACATTGACTCAAGAAGAATTTGATTTTGCTTATCAAATGTTTGAAAGCATTGGTGAAGTTTATGTGATTGATAATAAACAAATGATTGCTGGAGGAGCTTTAAGTGGTTGTGGACCTGCTTTTGTTTATATGTTTATTGAAGCACTTGCTGATGGAGCTGTTTTAAATGGTTTACCACGTTATTTAGCTTATAAACTTGCTAGTCAAACCGTTTTAGGAAGCGCTAAAATGGTGCAAGAAACGAAGGCCCATCCAGGATTATTAAAGGATCAAGTTTGTTCACCAGGAGGAATTACCATCAAAGGAGTCAAAGCTTTAGAAGAAAATGGCTTTAGAAATGCGGTTATTGAAGCAATTGATAAAGCTAAATAGATTGTATAAAAAATAAAACATTGTTTAACTTGGTTGACTTTGTTTTTTAAACAGTTTTATAATACAAACAAGTAAAAACCGATGAAGTGGAGATAAAAATAGATCGTGCACTTATAGAGAGTTTGGATGGTGGAAGCAAACAGAACGCAGACTATTAAATGGACCACTGAGGGCAAAAGGAAAGGCTTAGGCTGAGTATTCTTTGACGTTAGACTTACGTAAGTAGTCGTAGATGTGATAGCATCTAGCTAAGGGCATGATTTTATAATCATGAATCAAGGTGGCACCGCGGATATAACCGTCCTTGAAAGTTTAACTTTCAGGACGGTTTTTTTTAATTATAAGGGGGAGTTTTATGTATTATCCAGAATTGGAAACATTAGAAAAAATGAATCTAGATGATTGCAATTTAGTTCCAATAAAAAAAGAAATCTATAGTGATATGATTACACCAATCGAATTGATGAGAAAACTAAAACAGTATTCTAAACATGTTTACATGTTAGAAAGTCATGAAGATAAAAGTAAATGGGGGAGATATACTTTTATTGGATTTGATCCTAAAAGTGAAATTACATGTTACAACAAGATGATGAAAGTCAATGATAAAATCTTTAAGGTAGAACATCCTAAAGAATATATCAGAAAGGTTTTAAATGAAAATCGTAGTTTAGAGTTAGAAGGGTTTCCTACTTTTACAGGGGGACTGGTTGGTTATTTTAGTTTTGATTATTTTAAATATAGTGAGCCTTCAATTATTAAAAATCAAAAGGATAATGGTTTTAATGATGTTGATTTAATGTTATTTGATAAAGTGATTTGTTTTGATCACTTTAAACAAAAATTGATTCTTATTGTCAATATTAAGACAGATGATTTACAAAAGAATTATAAAAAAGGAATTAAAGAATTAGATGAACTTGAATACATTGTTCGTAAACATGTTAAAACACTTGTTCAGCCATTAAAATTGTTAGATGATTTTAAACCCGTTCTTTCTAAAGAAGACTATTGTCAAATGGTTGAAAAAGGTATTGAGTTTATTAAAGAAGGGGATATCTTCCAAGTTGTTTTATCAAATAGACAATATGCAAGAGCAACAGGTTCTCTTTTTGATACTTATCGTGTATTAAGAACAACGAATCCTTCGCCTTATATGTTCTACTTTGCAAGTGATAATATTGAAGTTGCAGGAGCTTCTCCTGAAACCCTTATTAAACTAGAAGGAAAGAAGTTAACAACTTTCCCAATTGCGGGAACAAGAAAAAGAGGAAAAGATGATCAAGAAGATCAACAATTAATAGAAGGATTATTAAAAGATGAAAAAGAATTAGCTGAACATAATATGCTCGTTGATTTAGGAAGAAATGATTTAGGAAAGATTTCTAAATTTAATAGTGTCAAAGTTATTTCTTATATGGATATTTTAAAGTTCTCGAGAGTTATTCATATAGCGAGTGTGGTAAGTAGTGAAATCAAAGATGAATATGATGCCTTAGATGCCATTGATTCTTTACTTCCTGCAGGAACGTTATCAGGAGCTCCTAAAATAAGAGCTTGTCAAATTATTAATCAATTAGAACAAAATAAAAGAGGCATTTATGGTGGTGCCATTGGTTATTTAGATTTTACAGGAAATATGGATCTATGCATTGGTATTCGCTTAGCTTATAAAAGAAATAATGAAATTTCTATTTGTAGTGGGGCAGGTATTGTTTATGACAGTGTTCCTGAAAGTGAGTATCAAGAGTGTTTAAATAAAGCAGGAGCCGTTGTAGAAGCAATTAAAATGGCAGATGGAGGTATTGATTATGATTCTACTTATTGATAACTATGATAGTTTTGCTTATAACCTCTATCAATTGATTGGTTCTATTAATGAAGAAATAAAGGTTGTAAGAAATGATGAAATATCTGTTGAAGAAATAGAAAAATTCAATCCTTCTTGCATTATTATTTCACCAGGTCCTGGTAAACCAAGTGAAGCAGGAATTATAGAAGAGGTCATTCAAACCTATTATACAAAATATCCGATTTTAGGAGTTTGTTTAGGACATCAAGCCATCGTTGAAGCTTTTGGGGGCATTGTTGGTTACGCAAAAAGTGTGATGCATGGAAAATCTTCCATTATTAAAGTAAATACGAATAATCTTTTATTCAAAGGAATCGAGGAAAAAACAAGGGTCGCAAGATATCATAGTTTAGCTGCTAAAAAGGAAAATTTACCTGATTGTTTACAAATTATAGGGGAAAGTGATGATGGAGAAATCATGGCGGTTTGCCATAAAAACTATCCAATTTATGGTTTACAGTTTCATCCAGAGTCGATTTTAACAAAAGAAGGTAAAAAAATAGTTGAAAATTTTTTAAAGGAGATACAAAATGATTAGGGAAGCAATTATTAAATTATCTAAAAAAGAAGATTTAACATATCAAGAAGCTTATGAATGCATGAATGAGATCATGGATGGGCAGGCTTCTGATATTCAAAAAGCTGCTTATTTAACAGCACTTTCATTAAAAGGTGAAACCATTGATGAAATAACAGCAAGTGCCAAAGGAATGAGAGAACATTGTGTGAAGTTATTAAATGATCAAGATGTTCTTGAAATTGTAGGAACCGGAGGAGATGGATCAAACTCTTTTAATATTTCTACAACCTCTTCATTAGTGATTGCTAGTGGGGGTGTTAAAGTTGCTAAGCATGGAAATCGTGCAGCAAGTTCAAAAAGTGGAGCAGCGGATTGTTTAGAAGCTTTAGGGGTTGATATTACAATCAACGAAAAAAGAAGTAAACAATTATTAAATGATATTAATATTTGTTTCTTATTTGCACAAAACTATCATTTAGCGATGAAATATGTTGCACCTGTAAGAAAAGAATTAGGTATTCGTACAGTCTTTAATATTTTAGGACCACTTACAAATCCAGCAGGAGCTACTTATCAAGTAATGGGTGTTTATGATGAAGTACTGGTTGAACCACTTGCTCAAGTATTAAGTAATTTAGGGGTTAAAAGAGCAATGGTCGTTTATGGTAAAGATGGCTTAGATGAAATTTCTGCATCTGATGAAACATTTGTATGTGAAATCAATGAAGGAACATTTAAAACTTATACGCTTTCTCCAGAACAATTTGGTTTACAAAGATGTTTAAAAGAAGAACTTATAGGTGGAACACCAAAAGAAAATGCTCAAATTACTTTAGATGTTTTAAGGGGTAAACAAGGAGGTCCAAGAACAGCGGTTTTAATGAATGCAGGGGCTGGACTTTATGTTGGAGGTAAGGTTAATTCTTTAAAAGCAGGGGTTGATTTAGCGGCTGAACTCATTGATAGTGGAAAGGCAAAAGATAAATTAGAAGAATTTATAAAAGAATCAAACAAATAGGAGCGTATATTATGATTTTAGAAGATATTGTTGAAAGTACAAAGGAACGTGTTGAAACAAACAAAAAACGTCATTCAATTTATGAATTAAAAGAAAAAGCATTTGCTATGCCTATTGATCAAAGTTTTCCTTTCAAAAAAGCTTTAGAAAAAGAAGGAATGTCTTATATTTTAGAAGTAAAAAGACATTCTCCATCAAAAGGTCAAATTGTTTCTACTTTTGATTTTAAAGCAATTGCGAAAGAATATGAAATGATTGGTGCTGATGCTATTTCAGTTGTTACTGAACCTGATTATTTTAAAGGGGATGATGATTTTTTAAGAGAAATCAAACGTATTGTGAAGATTCCTGTTTTAAGAAAAGATTTTGTTGTAGATGAATATATGGTTTATGAAACTAAAATCTTAGGAGCAGATGCCATCTTATTGATTGCAGGTGTCTTAGATGAAATTACATTAATGCGTTGTGTCAATTTAGCACATAATTTAGGTATGTCAGCAATTGTGGAAACACATAGTTCAATGCAAGTTAAAAAAGCATTACGTGTGGGTGCTAAAATTATTGGTGTAAATAATAGAGATTTAAGAGATTTCAGCGTTGATTTAAATACAACATTAAAATTAAGAGATATGGTTGATGATGATGTGATCTTTATCTCTGAAAGTGGTATTAAAACAAGAGAAGATATTGAATTATTAGAAAAACATCGTGTAAATGGTGTCTTAATTGGTGAAACAATGATGAAAAGCCATGATAAAAGACATACACTAGAAGTCTTAAAAGGCTTAGATGAAGAAGATTAAGATTTGTGGTTTAAAAAGAAGAGAAGATATTGAATATGTCAATAAGTATCAACCAGATTATATTGGTTTTGTTTTTGCGGGGAAGAAAAGAAAACTAACATATAATCAAGCAGTTGATTTAAAAAAGTATTTAATATCTTCAATTCAAGTAGTTGGTGTTTTTGTAAATGAGGATATTTCTTTTGTTGAAAAGTTAGTGAAGGAACATGTGATTGATCTTGTTCAACTTCATGGACAAGAAGATCAAAAATATATTCAAGCTTTAAAAGAAAAGGTAGATGTTCCTATTATTAAAGCGATTCAAATTAAAAATGAGGATTCTTTTAATGAACATTATGATGTTGATTATTATCTCTATGATCATGGAACAGGTGGAACAGGGGAAAGTTTTGACTGGTCGATGTTGAAAGAAATAGATAAGCCGGTGTTTTTAGCGGGAGGAATTAATCTTTTAAATATTGATGATGCTTTAAAAAAGAACGTTTATGCATTAGATGTTTCGAGTGGGGTTGAAACAGATGGATTTAAAGATGAAGAAAAAATTAAGAAAATCGTAAGGAGAGTTAGAAATGAAGGGTAGATATGGAATACATGGGGGACAGTATATCCCTGAAACTTTGATGAGTGAAATTCACAAAATTGAAGAGGCTTATGAATTTTATAAAAATGATCCAGCTTTTAATGATGAACTTAATACATTATTAAAAGAATATGCAGGAAGACCATCTTTGTTGTATTACGCTAAAAAGATGACAGAAGATTTAGGTGGAGCAAAAATCTATTTAAAAAGAGAAGATTTAAATCATACCGGTTCTCATAAAATTAATAATGTTTTAGGACAAGCATTAATGGCTAAAAAAATGGGAAAAACAAGAATTATTGCAGAAACAGGTGCTGGACAACATGGGGTGGCTACAGCAACAGCAGCGGCTTTACTTGGTCTTGAATGTGAGATCTTTATGGGAAAAGAAGATACAGACCGTCAAGCTTTAAATGTTTATCGTATGGAACTTTTAGGAGCTAAAGTACATCCTGTTACTACAGGAACGATGACTTTAAAAGATGCGGTCAATGAAGCGATGAGAGAATGGACAAAACGTGTGGATGATACAATGTATGTTTTAGGTTCTGTTATGGGACCTCACCCATTTCCAATGATGGTTAGAGATTTTCAAAGTGTTATTTCTAAAGAAGCAAGAGAACAAATTCTTGAATATGAAGGAAAACTTCCTACAGCTGTTATGGCTTGTGTAGGTGGTGGAAGTAATGCCATGGGAATGTTCTATAACTTCATTAATGATAAAGATGTAAAACTTATTGGTTGTGAAGCTGCTGGTAAAGGAGTCGATACGGCTTTAACAGCCGCAACAATTGCGACAGGATCATTAGGTGTTTTCCATGGAATGAAATCTTATTTCTGTCAAGATAAATACGGACAAATTGCTCCTGTATATTCTATTTCAGCTGGTTTAGATTACCCAGGTATTGGCCCTGAACATGCTTATTTACATGATACAAAAAGAGCACAATATGTTCCAGTTACTGATGATGAAGCGGTAGATGCTTTTGAATACATTGCAAAAACTGAAGGAATTATTTGTGCTATTGAAAGTGCCCATGCGATTGCTCATGCAATCAAAATTGCACCAACAATGAAAAAAGATGACATTTTAATTGTTTGTCTTTCAGGTAGAGGAGATAAGGATGTTGCCGCAATTGCGAGATATAGGGGGAAAGAAATCTATGAATAGAATACATAAAGCCTTTGAAAATAAAAAAGCTTTTATTGGATTTTTGACAGCAGGAGATCCAGTATTAGATAAAACAGTTGATTATATTTTAGATATGGAACAAGCAGGAGCAAATCTTATTGAAATTGGTATTCCATTTTCTGATCCTATTGCTGAAGGTTCGACTATTCAAGAAGCTAATGTGCGTGCTTTAAAAAATAAAGTCACAACAGATGATGTTTTTGAAATGGTTAAAAAGGTAAGAGAAAAAAGTGATATTCCACTTTGTTTTATGACCTATTTAAATGTCGTTTTCCATTACGGTTATGATGCATTCTTTAAAAAATGCCAAGAAGTAGGCATTGATGGCATCATTCTTCCTGATTTACCTTATGAAGAAAGTCAAGAAGTCAAAGATGTTTGTTATAACTATGATGTTACTTTAATTTCTATGATTGCTCCAACAAGTAAAGATCGTGTTGAAATGATTGCAAAAGATGCAAAAGGATTTATTTATTTAGTCTCTTCAATGGGAGTTACTGGAACAAGAGAGAATACTTCATTTGCAAACAATCTTGAAGAAATTATCGATCATATTCATCAAGTTACAGATACACCAGTAGCTATTGGTTTTGGTATCAATAAACCAGAACAAGTCAAAGAATTTAAACAATATGCAGATGGTGTTATTGTTGGAAGTGCCATTGTTAATATTATTAAAGAACATGGTACAAATGCCGATCAACCATTAAAAGAATATATCCAATCACTTACAAATGAACTTTAAACAGATGGAAACATCTGTTTTTTTGTTTATATTCATATTTTTTGTCTATCCTAAAAATGTGGAGGTAAATCTATGAATATAAAAAAATATAATGAAATTGCAGAAAAAAATAAACCTCAAAAACAAGTGTTAAAACATACATTTAATGCTTTTATTGTTGGAGGAATTATTGGAATGATTGGAGAATTCTTTTTAAATTTCTATCAAAAAATCTTTTCTTTTAGTGAAAAAGAAGCCACACCTATTATGTTGATTACCCTTATATTGATTGCTGCAATACTGACAGGTTTAGGTATTTATGACCGTTTAGGTAATTTTGCCGGTGCAGGCTCATTTATTCCTATTACTGGTTTTTCTAACGCTATGACTTCAAGTGCACTAGAAGCAAGAAGTGAAGGCTTAGTTACTGGAATTGGTGCAAATATTTTTAAACTTGGCGGAGCAGTTATTACTTTTGGAATTGTTGCTTCGTTTATTGTAGGAGGATTGCGTTATGTCATCACCTATTTCTGGTAGCAGTTTTGTCTTTGATAATGTTTATATTCAAAGTGTTGCAACGACAGCAGGAATCGTGGAATATCAAGGACCTTTAGGTCATTATTTTGATAAACATTATCCTGATCATTATCATCATAATGTCAGTTATGAACAAGCAGAAATTGAAATGTTGAAAGATGCCCTTTTGATTTGTTTAAAAAACGGAAAAGTAAAAAAAGAAGAAATAGATTTTTATTTTGGGGGAGATTTAAATAATCAATTAACAGCTTGTTACTATTACGCAAATCATCTTCATCGTCCTTTTATTGGATTATACAGTGCATGTAGCACCATTGGTCTTGCCTTAGCCAATGCTTCAATTATGATTGAAAATCATAATATTCATAAAGCGATTGCTTGTACGGTTTCTCATAATGCTACAGCGGAAAGACAATTTCGTTACCCTTTAGAATATGGAATTCAAAGAAAAGAAACCATGACTTTTACAGCAACAGGAAGTGTAGCGGTTTATTTATCGAATAAACCAAGTTCAATTAGAATTGAATCAATAACTTTAGGTAAAGTCATCGACTACGATCAATACGATGCCAATGACATGGGACGTGCCATGGCTCCAGCAGCTTTAGATACGTATTTACAACACATGAAAGATTTAAAAAGAGATGGAACCTACTATGATCTTATTTTAACAGGTGATTTATCTCGTTATGGTAAAACAATCATGAAAGATTTATTGAAAGAAGAAAATCAAAAATATAATGAATATGATGATTGTGGGTGTCTTTTATATGATGTTACTCAAAATGTTTATCAAGGGGGAAGTGGTCCTGTTTGTAATGCACTTGTTAGCTTTGGTTACATTTATAAAATGATGCTTCAAGGAAAATATAAACGAGTGCTTGTTTTAGCAACAGGTGCCTTATTAAATCCTGTGATGACAAATCAAAAATTATCCATTCCTTGTGTTTGTCATGGCTACGTATTGGAGGCTGTTGTATGAATTATCTATTATCTTTTCTTTTTTGTGGCTTTGTTTGTGTTGTTGCTCAATTAATATATGAATATACCAAATTAACACCAGGACATATTACCTGTAGTTTTGTAGTTATTGGAGCACTTTTAGATTTATTTCATATTTATGATCGTTTAATTAAAATCTTCCATGCCGGAGCAATGCTTCCTATTACGAGCTTTGGACATTCACTGATGCATGGTGCTATGGCAATGACAAAAGAATATGGTGTTTTTGGACTGGCTATGGGAATGTTTGATTTAACGGCAGCCGGTATTGCTTCAGCTATTTTATTTGCTTTTTTAGTCGCAATCTTTTTTAAACCAAAATCATGAATAATAATTCATTTGATATCAATGTTAGAACGCTTGATTTTCATAATCGAAAAATAGAAATCAATTATGTTTCAAGTCTCTGCTCTGATGAATTAATTGCTTATTTAGTTGAAGGCATTACTAATGCGAAAGGAAAAACATTAAAAGATTGCTTAAATAATGGTGATGTCAAAGAAGAAACAGATACTACCAAATATGAATATGCCATGCTTACAGGATGTGCTATTGTAAAAGATTTAGAAAAACAAAAAGTCTATGTTTTAGATACCCGTCATTTTCCTTCTCGTTCTATTGATGAACCTGATACAGAAAAATCAGTAAGAGGAAGTAAAGATGGTTTTAATGAAAATCTTTTAAATTGTGCAGGACTGATTCGTCGAAGAATACGTACTTTAGATTTAGTGATGGAAAAAGTAACAGTAGGAAAAACGAATAAATTAGATATTTGTTTATGTTATCTACAAAGTAAAATAGACCAAACAATGTTAAAAAGTATTAAAGAAAGATTACAAGAAATTAAAAATGAAGATTTAATTATGACAGATCGAGCTTTAGAAGAACTGATCTTTGATCAAGGTTATAATCCTTTTCCACTTGTAAGATATAGTGAACGACCAGATGTTGTATCGACACATATTCATCATGGCTATCTTGCCATCATTTGTGATACTTCAAGTTCGGTTATGATGTTGCCTACAACTCTATTTGAAATTTTAGAACACGTAGAAGAACATCGTCAAACACCTATTATTGGAACTTTTATTCGTTTAATTCGTTTTAGTGCCGTTTTTCTTTCTATTTATTTAGTTCCTGTATGGATGCTGATTAAAAATCAAGGAAATATCAGTTTTAAAACACTCTTTTCTATTATTTTGGTAGAACTGGCGGTAGAGCTTTTAAGAATTGCGACTATTCATACGCCTGATTCTATTTCAAATACGATGGGAATGATTGCTGCGATTTTATTAGGTGAATTTGCGATTGAACTGGGTTTCTTTTCAGGTGAGATTTTATTATTTGTATCTATTGGAAATGTTTGTGATTTTGCAACTCCTAATTATGAACTCTCACTAACGAATAAATATGTAAAAATTTTTATGATTCTATTTTCAGGGTTATTTGGCTGGTTAGGTTTTATTGCGTATCAAATTATTTTATATATGTATTTAATATCATTAAAACCTTTTGGTTTTTCTTATCTATATCCATTGATTCCTTTTAATGGAAAAGATTTACTTCAATTCATTATTAGAGAACCAAAGAAGTAGTGTATAAACTGTACATAAATCTTTTAAAATATATGTACGATTTATACATTTTTTATTAAACAAAAAAACAGAAGTTATTCTGTTTTAAAATAATGTAAATAAAATAAAACTACATGTAGCAATAGCAACAGCTGGTGGATCGATATGTGTTCCACAATCTGTGTTGAATACCATGCCAAAAATCAACCCAATAAAATGAGCAATGACTCCAAAAACAATAGCAATGATAATATTACCTGTTTGTGCCATGGCATAACCTACAACAAGAGTTGTATGGTGTGTAGCAGGGAAAGCTGGGTCACTTAATGCAAAGATAAGTGTTAAGGCACTAATAGAAAAACCAATTGTATAAAGTCCTGTTTCTTTTGCAAAATAAGCCATAACAGTAGAAACAGCTAAACCAATGAGAAATTGAAATCCCCAAAATGAAGGAGATGCTTTTTCTAAGAAATCTAAATTCTTTTTATTATATGTATCTTCTTGATTGAATAAGATTCTTCCTAAAACTCCTACAAGAATAACCGAAACAGCTCCAGTATCTACCGGAAATGAAAAATAATTTTCAAAGGCAAAAATCAAATAACCTAAAACCCCACCGATAGCGCCTACGAGTAAAACCTTTGGATCATTGGTAAAAGCAAGTGATCTCGATGTTTCAACACCTCTTATGTTATGTTTTGTTCCTGCATAAGCTGTCGCAAGTCCAGCAGCATTAAAGATAATACATGGTAAAAATAAATTATTTGAGAGAGCTTCATTTAAAAATGTTGTATCAACGCCAACGTGTTCTAATAAAAATATGAGGAGACCGACAAAACCTGTACAAATAAAGGTTTGTGTTCCACCGATTAGTGCTCCTAAAATTCCCGCAAAAAAAGCTAAAATAATAGATAATAATGAAAACATTTTATAACCCCTTTCATGCGTATTATATAGGAAATAACGAAGATAATAAATAAAAAATATTTTTTTATGTTATAATACCAATCAGAGGTGGAAATATGGAATATCAAGTTATTTTAGAGGATTTTCAAGGTCCTTTGGATTTATTGCTTCATTTAATTAAAGAAAAAGAAATGGATCTACAAACTCTTGAATTATCTGTCATTACAGATCAATATCTACAATACATACATATGATGGAATCATCACAACTTGAAATCATGTCAGAATATTTAGTGATGGCAGCACAATTAATTGAAATGAAAAGTAAGATGCTTTTACCTAAAGAAAAGGTACAAATTGATGATGAATACCAAGAAGATCCAAGAGAAGCATTAATTAAAAGATTGATTGAATATAAACGTTATAAAGATGTTCTTGAGGAAATTCAAGAAAAGTATGAAAAACGTCAAGAAGTAATCATTAAACCAGCGGATAATATGGAACAATATGTTATGGATACTTCAACGATGATTCCTCAAGATTTAGAAGTCTATGATTTAATGAAAGCTATGCAAAAGATGTTTCAAAGAAAAGCTTTATCAAAACCTCTTGATACCCATATTTCTAAAAAAGATATTTCTATTGAACAAAGAAGTGATGAAATTAGAAAATTCTTTAAAGTAAGAGTAAATAAAAAAGTAAAACTTGAAGATTTATTTGAAAGAGGAGATCGTTATTACTTTATTGTGACGTTTTTATCAATTTTAGTTTTAGCGAAAGATAAAGAAGTAGAAATTAGCCAAGATGGCTTATTTAATGAAATATATGTGGAGGGAAAAGCTTAATGGAGAATTATGACCATATCATAGAAGGTATGCTTTATATTCGAGGAGATGAAGGACTCGATATTAAAGAAATCTCAGTTGTATTAGAAGTTTCTAAGAAGAAAGCAACAGAATTGATGGATGAATTTATTGAAAAATATGAACATAGAGGTTTTAATGGAATCCAAGTAGTCAATTTTGGTGGTAAATATAAGTTTGCGACCAACTCAGACTATTTTCCTTATTATCAAAAAATGGTAGAACAATCCAAAGCAAAACTTTCTCAAGCAGCTTTAGAAACATTGGCCATTGTTGCCTATAATCAACCGATTACCCGTTCAAAAGTAGAAGATATTCGTGGGGTAGGCTGTGATGCGATGATTCGTAAACTTCTTGCTAAAGCGCTTATTAAAGAAGTAGGAAGAGAAGAAAGTCCAGGACTTCCTATTTTATATGGGGTAACGGATGAATTCATGGATGCTTTTTCACTGGCTTCTTTAGATGAACTTCCTGAATTAGGGGATATTGTAGAAACTGAAAGTGATGAAGATATATTTGCGACAAGATATCAAGAAGGTGATTTAAGTGAAACTGATTAATCATTTGAAAACAATTAATAAACATAAATGTTATGTAACAATGCTTTGTTTTAAATGTGGTCTTTATAAACAAGGAATCCTTCATGATTTATCAAAGTACTCACCAACTGAACTTAAAACAGGAGCTAAATATTGGGTAGGAACACGTTCCCCTAATTCTATTGAAAGAGAAACGATTGGTTATTCTTCCGCTTGGCTTCATCATAAAGGAAGAAATAAACATCATTGGGAATATTGGGTTGATTTTTCAAGACAAGGAGTCGTTCCTGCTAAAATGCCGACAAAATATGTTGTGGAAATGTTTTGTGATCGTGTTGCGGCAACGATGGTCTATCGTGGAAATGACTTTGATGTTTCTGCTCCTTTAGATTATTATAATAAAACACATGGCTATTATGTGATTCATGAAGAAACAGATGCAATGATTAAAGATATGTTAGTTCATTTATCTAAAAGTAATTTAGAAGAAACAATTGATTATATTAAAGAAACTTATTTATAAATTCTATGTTTCGCATAGAATTTTTTTTTAGAAATGATATAATAGTTATATTATATTTAAGGAGCTAGAAAATGAATTTTTTACATTTAAAATATTTGATAGAAGTTGAAAAATGTGAATCAATTTCCAAAGCAGCACAACATTTATATGTAAATCAACCTCGTTTATCAAAAATAATTAAAGAAATAGAAGAAGAAGCCAATATTAAAATCTTTGAAAGACATAATAAAGGTGTTGTTCCTACTACAAAAGGAAAAGAATTCCTGATGCAAGCTAAAAAGATCGTTCAAGAAGTAGATTGTTTAAAAAATATGTATCAAGATGATCCCCATAAGCTTAATTTAGATATTTGTGTACCTCGTTCAAGCTATATATCAGAAGCATTTATTGAATATTTGAAGATGGATAATAATATGAAAAAAGAATTGAATTTAAATTATCGAGAAACAAATTCGATTGATACGATTCAAAATGTTTATGATGGTGAAAATAATCTAGGAATTGTGCGTTTTCCAATAAGAGATCAAGATTATTATTTTAATATTTTAAATTTAAAAGAATTAACATATGAAAAACTGTTTTCATTTGATTATCAAATACTTATTTCAAATGATAATCCGCTTAAAGATCAAGAAATAAGTATTAAAGATTTAAAGAAACAAATTGAATTAAAACATGGAGATATACATATTCAAGATGGAAAACAAGAACATCATAAACAAATGAATATCTATGAAAGAGGAATTCAATTTGAACTTTTAAATGAAATTCCTGAAACTTATATGTGGGTAGCTCCTATTCCTAAAAAGCTTTTAAAACATAATCATTTTATTTTAAAAGAATGTAAAGATCAAAAAACACCCTATGTTGATTATTTGATTTATCGTAAAGGCTATGTTTTATCAAAAGAAGATCAAAATTTTATTAAATGTTTAAAAAAAGTGATTGAACAAGTAAAGTGAAAAAATGCACATGTAATGTGAAAAAAATAACTTGATATATAAAAAAAGGCATATCTCTATGCCTTTTTAGTATCTAACCAAAAGGAAATGTAAGTGATATCATTAAATGTAGGAAAAGAGGAGAATAAGTTATGCAAAGATTTACATTACCTAGAGATTTATATCATGGAAAAGGAGCATTAGAAGCTCTAAAAACTTTAGAAGGAAAAAAAGCAATTGTATGTGTTGGTGGAGGATCAATGAAACGTAATGGTTTCTTAGATCGTGCTGTTAGCTATTTACAAGAAGCTGGAATGGAAGTTAAATTATTTGAAGGTATTGAACCAGATCCATCAGTTGAAACTGTTATGAAAGGTGCAGCTGTTATGGAAGAATTTAATCCAGATTGGATCGTAGCTATGGGTGGAGGTTCACCAATTGATGCGGCTAAAGCAATGTGGATTAAATATGAATACCCTGATATCACATTTGAAGATATGTGCAAAGTATTTGGTATTCCAAAATTACGTAAAAAAGCTCATTTCTGTGCAATCCCATCTACAAGTGGTACAGCTACAGAAGTTACTGCTTTTTCAATTATTACAGACTATAATAAAGGAATTAAATATCCTATCGCTGACTTTGAAATTACCCCAGATGTTGCTATCGTTGATCCTGATTTAGCTGAAACAATGCCAGTTAAATTAGTTGCTCATACTGGTATGGATGCAATGACTCATGCTATTGAAGCTTATGTTTCTACTGCAAATTGTAACTATACAGATCCACTTGCAATTCATGCAATTGAATTAATTCAAGCTAATTTAGTAAAATCATATAATGGAGACATGGCTGCAAGAGATACAATGCATGATGCTCAATGTTTAGCAGGTCAATCATTTTCTAACGCCTTATTAGGTATTGTTCACTCAATGGCTCATAAAACAGGAGCTGCTTTCGTTGATCAAGGTGGGCATATTATCCATGGTGCTGCCAATGCAATGTATTTACCAAAAGTTATTGCATTCAATGCAAAAGATCCAACAGCTAAAAAACGTTATGGTGTCATTGCTGATTATATGCATTTAGGTGGAGCTAACGATGATGAAAAAGTTGCTTTATTAATTAAATATTTAAGAGGAATGAATGATGAATTAAATATTCCTCATGGAATTAATAAATATGGTGCAGATGGTATGCCAGCTGAAACTGGATTTGTTCCAGAAGATATCTTCTTAGCACGTGTTGATGAAATCGCAGACAACGCTATTGCTGATGCATGTACTGGATCAAACCCACGTATTCCAAATCATGATGAAATGGTTGCTCTATTAAAAGCATGCTACTATGATACTGAAGTAGATTTCTAGTATAAATAGAAAAGGAGATTTAAAATCTCCTTTTTAAATACAAAAAACAGGTGTTTAAACATATATAAATAAAAATAGCTTTTCCTTAAATATATATAATAGAAGTAGATAAAGGGGGTAGCTATTATGAAATATGCAATACTTGATGGTAAATTAACACACATTTCTAAAGTGAAAAAAGGAACGATTGCCAGAGAATTTGGCTATAGTGATCAATTAGTAATAGCTGTAGGCGGTCGGGAAAGAAAATACTGGAAATATTTAGATGTTAAAAGAACACGTTTATATCAAGCGGTATAGGAATAACATTGTTTATTCCTTTTTTTGTTGTATAATAGACTTAATGGAAGGATGAGAGAATGAAGTATAAAACAGATATTAAAAGAATATGTCATCTTGCTTGGCCGGCAATTATTCAAGAAGCAATGAATACGATTGTCACTTATGTAGATACGGCTATGGTCGGTGCCATGGGAGCAACAGCTTCGGCTGCAGTTGGTTTAACATCATCGGTTACATGGCTTCTAGGAAGCATTTCAGTCGCTTTTGGGGTTGGGGTCTTAGCAGTATGTGCTCAAGCTGATGGCGCAAAAAATCATAAAAAGGTACAGATGACAGGACAACAAGCCCTTTTTATTTCCATGGTTGTAGGTTTATTAACGTCAATTATAAGTGTTATTATTGCACCATTTTTACCAGGTTGGTTAAATGGAGCAAAGGAAATAAGAAAAGATGCATCAATTTATTTCTTTATTGTTTCTTCACCTTTTATTTTTAGGACAATGATTATCGTTTTATCATCAACGCTTCGTGCAGTTAAAGATATGAAAACGCCGATGATGATCAATGTTTATATGAATTTAATTAATATTGTTTTAAACTTTATTTTGATTTATCCCACAAGAAAGATGTTTGGCATAACAGTATACGGAGCGGGACTTTCAGTTTCAGGTGCGGCCATTGCTTCAGCAATTTCTTATGTTGTTGGAGGCGTTATGATTTTTAGACATTATTATAAAAATCAAATTTTTGATTTTAAACATACCGGTTTCCATTTTCATAAACCATTATGTTTAGAATGCTTAAAAATTGCGACACCTGTTGTTATGGAAAGAAGTGTGATTTGTTTAGGACATGTTACTTTTGCTTCCTTAATTGCGAAACTAGGAGTTGTTCCTTTTGCGACACATACCATTGCCATTCAAGCTGAACAAGCTTTCTATGCACCGGGTTATGGTTTTCAATCGTCTGTAAGCACTCTTGTAGGAAATGCGGTAGGTGAAAAAGATAAAGTGAAAGTTAAACGTATGACTTATCTTACTTGTTGCATTACCTCAAGTATTATGTTGATGGCGGGAATTTTCTTATTTGTATTTGCCGGTCATTTAATGGCTTTATTTACACCAGATCCACGCGTTATTGCTTTAGGAACAAGAGTTTTACGTATAGTTTCAGTAAGTGAACCTATATATGGTATTTTAATTATTTTAGAAGGAACATTTAATGGGATGGGAGATACAAAAGCACCTTTTGTTTTTTCTTTAATGACAATGTGGGGGATTCGTATTTTTGGTTCCATGTTGATGATCAATGTATTTTCGCTTGGACTTGAAAGTGTATGGATCATGATGGTTTTAGATAATGTATCAAGATGTTTATTACTTTCTACGCGTTTTCTATCAGGTAGATGGAAATATCGTGTTGATCAAAGATAGATAAGGAGGATAAAATGAAATATCAAAGATTTGAACAAACAATTATTGTAAGAATGGATAAGGGAGAAGATATTGTTGAACAAGTTAAAAACGTTGCTTTAAAAGAAAAGATTAAACTCGCCAGTATTTCAGCTCTTGGTGCCATTAATGAATTTACGGTAGGTGTTTTTAAAACAAAAGAAAAGAAATATTATGCCAATGAATTTAAAGGTGATTTTGAAATTGTTTCGCTTACGGGAACAATCAATACAATGAATGATGAATATTACAGTCATATGCATTTATCAGCGGGAAACGATCAAGGACAAGTATTCGGTGGACATTTAAATAAAGCTATTGTTTCTGCAACCTGTGAAATGGTTATTCAAATTATTAATGGAGAAGTAGATCGTTATTTTGATGAAGAAGTTGGTTTAAATTTATTGAAATTATAGGAGATAAAAAGATGGAATATTATAAATTACCACAAAGTGATTTGACAGTTTCTAAAATCGCTTTAGGATGTATGAGAATTAGTGGTAAAAGTGTAGAAGAAGTAGAAGCACTTGTAAAAACAGCATTAGATTTAGGAATTAATTTTTTTGATCATGCTGATATTTATGGTGGAGGAAAATCAGAAGAAGTATTTGGTGAAGTTTTAAAACGGCATCCAGAATATCGTGCAAAGATGATTCTTCAAACAAAATGTGGCATTGTACCAGGAAAAAGATATGATTTTTCTAAAGAACATATTCTTCAATGTGTCAATGATTCACTAAAAAGATTAAATACGGATCATGTAGAAATTTTATTGCTTCATCGCCCAGATGCTTTATGTGATCCTCAAGAAGTAGCAGAAGCTTTTGATGAACTTTATCAAGCAGGAAAAGTAAAATATTTTGGAGTTTCAAATCATACACCTTTACAAATTGAATTGTTGAAGAAATATTCAAAATATCCTTTAATTATTAATCAACTTCAATTATCGATTGTTCATTCAGTGATGATTGATTCGGGATTAAATATGAATATGAAAGAAGCTTTTGCTCAAGATAAAGATGGTGGTGTTTTAGATTATTGTCGTTTAAATGATATTACAATTCAACCATGGAGTTCAATTCAAGCTTCTTGGGCGAAAGGAACTTTTATTGATCATCCTGACTATCAAAAATTAAACGATGTTATGCAAGAACTTGCAAATAAATATCACGTAACAAAACCAACAATTGCGATTGCGTGGCTTTTAAGACATCCAGCTAAAATGCAACCGATTGTTGGAACAACATCACCTATTCATTTAAAAGAAATCAGTGAAGCTTGTAAAATACAACTTACACGTCAAGAATGGTATGATCTCTATCTTGCAAGTGATAAACCATTACCATAAGCCTTTAACGAGGCTTTTTTTATTGCTTTTTTCATGATAAGATAAAAGAAGAAATGAGATGGTAAATATGCAAAATATGAATTATTATTATGATTTTTCAGGACAAAAATTTGGTTATCCTCTAAGTTTAAGTATTAACCAATTTAATCGTTTAGCTTTTTCAAGACAATCAAGTTTAGAAATCTCTTATGTTTTAAAAGGTAGTTATGAAGTTATTACGGAAAGTATGTCAACACTTATTAAGAAACATGAACTTGTTTTAATTGCACCATATGATATTCATATGCTTAAAATGAATGAGCCTGAAAGTATTATTTTAACGTTACATATTGATTTTTCATATTTACCTCATTATATGGTAGGAGATATTGATCAAAGTTTTAAATCTTGTGTTTGTCGTAAAAATCAAAATGAAAAGTTACTTCTACAAATTCAACAACAACTTGGTATTTTATTACTTCATTTTATTCAAAAGAAAGATAATGTTTATTTATTGAATAAAGTGATTTCTCACTTGATCTATATCATTAGTGAGAATAAAGAATATTCAATAGAACAACTTCCTTTAACATCTAAAAATCATGAAAATTATATGAAAGCTATTCTTTTCATTGATCAAAATTATCAAAAAGATATTCATTTAGAAGATATTGCTAAGAATCTATCTTTTAGTAATTCCTATGCTTCACGTTTATTTAAAAGATATACAGGCGTCAGTTTTGTAAAGTATTTATCAATGGTAAGAATACGTCACTCTTTAGAAGCACTTCTTGCGGGAAAGGATTCAATTGATGAAATTGCTTTTCATTGCGGTATGACAAGTTCTAAAGCATATAGTCAAGCATTTAAAGAATTGTATGGAATTACTCCAAGTATCTATCGTAAACAATTTCAAAAGAATTTGAAGTATAATAAAGAACAACGTAAACAAAGGATGTCTTTAGATCAAAAACAAATTGAATTGATTCAACATCTTATAAATGAAAAGAGAGTTTATCAAGATGAAAATCTTGAAATTACTAAAGAAAATGAGGAAATCCTTTATCATTATAAACAAATAGATCATGCTTCTTTAAAACAAGAAAAGAATGAATTAATGATAAAAATAAAAGAATAGTTGCTGACAAGGGCGTTAATTTGTCCTTGTTTTTATTTTTGTAGGACAAAAAATGGGTATAACTATCATTATATGATAACGTTTTCATTTTATGCTTGTGATAAAATAAACATGAAGGAGAAAACGTTATGAATAATCAATATCAACATTTATTTACCCCTATTCAAATAGGAAATACAACAATAAAAAACCGTATCTTTATGCCTCCTTTATCAACAAATCTTGCTGATAAAGGATACGTCACAGATGCCTTAGTAAAACACTATGAAGCACGTGCTAAAGGAGGCGTTGGTTTGATTGTTACAGAAGTAACAACCGTAGAACCAACCTATACATATTTACCAGGAGATATGTCAATCTATGATGATTCTTATATCCCAGGATGGAAAAAATTAGTGGATGCTGTGCATCAATATGATACTAAAATCTTATCGCAGTTGTTTCATCCTGCTTATATGGCTTTTCCAATACCAGGAACACCACAATTAATAGCTCCATCAAATGTAGGACCTTATTATGCTAAAAGTGCACCAAGAGAAGTTACAAAAGAAGAATTAAAAGTGCTTGTTAAACAATTTGGTGAAGCAGCGTTACGCTTTAAAAAAGCAGGTGGAGATGGTGTGGAAATCCAAGCAGCGCATGCTCATGGTTTACTTGGTGGGTTTTTAACACCTCTTTATAATAAAAGAACTGATGAATATGGTGGTGATATTCATGGAAGATTACGTCTTACTTTAGAAGTTATTGAAGAAGTAAGAAAACAATGTGGTAGAGACTTTATCATTGATGTACGTATTTCAGGAGATGAATACAGTGACGGTGGTTTAACACTTAATGATATGATCTATGTTTCTAAACAATTAGAAAAGGCGACTGTTGACTTTATTCACGTTTCAGGTGGAAATACTATTAAAAGAGGAAGCTCTATGCCTGCAAGTGGAACAGCACCAGCACCACATATGCATGCCAGTGAAGAAATCAAAAAACATGTTTCGATTCCAGTAGCAACGGTTTCTCGTATTAATGAACCATGGGTGGCAGATGAATTGATTGCTAACGGTAAAACAGATATTTGTATGATTGGTCGTCCTAATTTATGTGATAGCGAATTCGCTAATAAAGCTAAAGAAGGGCGTATTGATGATATTCGTCCATGTATTGGTTGTGGAAGATGTCTTACAGGAATCATGTTTGGAAAACCAATCAGTTGTACAGTGAATCCAGCTGTAGAAAAAGAAGAAATTGAAGAAGCATCTGTTAAGAAAAAAGTTCTTGTTATTGGTGGTGGACCAGCAGGGATGGAAGCAGCTTATGTTGCTAAAAAAAGAGGACATGACGTTGTTTTATGCGAAAAAACAGATCGTTTAGGTGGACAATTACTCATTGCTTGTGTACCTATTGGTAAACAAGAAATTACAAAAGTTGTAAAATATATGAAAAATCAATTAGAAGGTGTGGATATTCGTTACAATACAACGGTTACAAAAGAAATGATTGAAACAGAATTTAAAGATTATGAAATCATTACAACCGTTGGAGCAACACCAAAAGAAATAGAAGCTTATAAAGTGTTTAAACAAACAATGACAGCGGATGATATTTTATCAGGTAAAAAATTCCCAGGTAGAAAAATTGTGATTATTGGTGGCGGTTCTGTTGGTTGTGAAACAGCTGATTATTTAGCACCATTAATTAATGATTTATTCTCTACAAATAGAGATATTACTTTAATTGAAATGACAAATGGTTTAATGACAGGTGAATCAGGAGCAACCAAGAGTTTACTTACGAGACGTATGATGGAAAAAGGGGTTAAGATTGAACTTAATTCTAAAATTACTTACGTTGATGAAACAACAATTAAATATGAAAAAAATAATCAAGAATATGTTTTAAATGATGTGGATACTTTAGTGTTTGCGGTGGGATATCAACCAATTTCTTCACCAATTGAAAATGCCCATTTAATTGGTGATTGTCAAAAGGTTGGAACACTTAAAGATGCCATCACTCAAGCATATCAAATAACAAAGGAGATATAATATGAAACTATTAGAACCGATTCAAGTTGGAAAAATGACATTAAAAAACAGAATTATGTTTCCACCTCTTACGACAGGATATGAAGAAAGAGATGGCTCTATTGGTCAAAGAAGTTTAAGCTTTTATGAAAGACTGGCTAAAGGTGGCGTATCTTATGTTGTTATTGGAGATGTTGCTCCTGTTCGTACAGCTTCGCCAACACCAAAACTTTATAATGATGAACAAATTCCAGCTTTTAAACAATTAGCGGATACCTTACATCAATATGATTGTAAAGTCGCTTTACAAATCTTCCATCCAGAATATGATGTTCCTGGTGTTGGAAAAATGATTATGGAAGCGGGAATGGCTCGTCAAAAAGCGGCACAGGCAAAAGAACAAGGAAACGAAGATGAAGCTTTAAAACAAACAGAACTTGCGCAAAAGCTTACAAAAGATGCGTATGCTAAACTTCATCATGATATGCAACACTTTGTAAGTGAAGCAAATCATGAACAACTTAATCAAATCAAAGAAAGTATTGCAAGTTGTGCTCATAAAGCGATGCTTGCTGGAATTGATGCCATTGAAGTGCATGGAGATCGTCTTTTAGGATCACTTTGTTCAGAAATTTTAAATCATCGCGAAGATGAATATGGTGGATGTTTTGAAAATCGTATTCGTTATGCTTTAGAAGTTGTTCAATCTATTAAAGAAGCAGCTCCTGAACTTACGATAGAATATAAATTACCAATTGTTACTAAAAATGAAGATGGTACTTTTAGAGGTAAAGGTGGTTTAAAGGAAGAAGAAGGAATTGCTTTTGCTAAAAAACTTGAAGAAGTAGGTGTCGACATGATTCAAGTAGCTCAAGCGAATCATACAGGAAATATGGGAGATACCATTCCACCTATGGGAGATGTTCCTTATAATTGGACATTACCTGTTGCAAAAAAAGTAAAAGACGCTGTTTCAATTCCGGTAGCGACAGTCGGAAGAGTTGTAAGTGTTGAGGCTGGAGAAAAAATCTTAAATGATGGCGATGCAGATATTATTGGTTATGGACGTTCTTTACTTACAGATCCTGATATTGCTTTAAAGGTACAAAGGGGAGAATGTATTCGTGAATGTTTAAACTGTAATAAAGGCTGCGTGGATGCAATTCAAAATAGAAAATATATTTCTTGTGTTTTAAATGCAGAAAATGGTAATGAAGCTACAATGTCGATTAAAAAGACAGACGCTCCTAAAAATGTTGTTGTAATTGGTGGAGGAATTGCTGGTTTAGAAGCAGCAAGAGTTGCAGCTATTAAAGGACATCATGTTACTTTATTTGAAAAAGAAAATAAATTAGGTGGACAAATCAATATCGCTGCTGTGCCACCACGCAAAAGTGAAATTTTAAGAAGTGTTGAATATTATGAAAAAATCTTACCTACATTAAATGTCGATATTCATTTAAATGAAGAAGTAAAAGATATTAATGATTATGATTATGCACTTCTAGCTATTGGAGCACATAACATGGAAATGCCTATTCCTCATAAAGAAAGCAACATTGTTTCAAGTTGGGATGTTTTAAATGGACAAGAAGTACAAGGTGCTTGTGTTGTTATCGGTGGTGGTCTTGTAGGTGCTGAAACAGCAGAATATCTTGCTAATAAAGGTCATCAAGTGACAATTGTGGAAATGATGGATAAAATTGCTGCAGGTGAATCAACAACTGTTTTACCATTAATGATGAAAGACTTTGAAAATCATGGTGTTAAACAATATGTTAATACGAAAGTGGATCATATTGAAAATAATATTGTTTATACAGAAGATAAAGAAATTAAAGCAGATACAATTATTAATGCTTTAGGTTCAAAGAAAAATATTTTTGTAGAAGAAAATATTCATATACCATTTGCTTATATTGGTGATTGTTCTGGTGAAAGAACAGCTGATATTGCTAGCGCCGTTAGAAGTGCATATCAAGCAGCAAATGCAATTGATTAAGGGACTTTGTTCCCTTTTTTTCTTTATAAGATAATTTGGCAAAAATTGAGGGGGGGGGGTACAATATTTACAAAATAAATCTTATTTTATATTATATAGTAAATAATAAAGAATCATCATGGGAGGGAAAAAATATGGATGAACAAATAGGATTTAATCTAGAAGAAGTTTTACTTTTTATGAAAAGTGCGCCTGCCAATATCTTTTTTAAAGATACAGAATGTAAATATCGTTTTGCCTCAGAAATTTGTGATCTTGTCAATGGTGGAAAAGAAAATAGTATTATTGGAAAAACAGATAAAGAAATTCAAAAAAATAAGGAATTAGGACAATTTTATTATGAAGATGATTTAAAAATTCTTGAAACAGGAAAAGGCAGTGATTATATTAGTGAATTTCCTTTTGAAACAGGATCATTATATTATGAAATAAGAAAAAATCCTGTTTTTCATCAAGATAAGATTATTGGAATCATTGGAATCGTTACGGATGTAACAAAACAAATACGACTTGAAAAAGAATTAGAAGAGTTATCATTTACAGATAAACTAACGGGATTATATAATCGTAATTATATGGAAGTAAGAAGTAAAAACTATGTACGAAAAGATGATTTTCCAACAAGTTTGATTATGATCGATTGTAACTATTTAAAAGAAGTTAATGATCATTTAGGACATGAATATGGAGATTTATTATTACAAAGAATTGCTAATAGCATTCAAGAAACAATTTCTAAAGAAAGTATTGCAATTCGTGTAGGTGGAGATGAGTTTTTAATTTTATGTCCACATCATGATCATCAACAAGCTGAAAAGCTAATTGAACAATTGCAAGAAAGTTTTCATTCGAAGACAGATAATATTTTAAAACTTGATGCAGCCTTTGGCTATTATACAGCGATGGATGATACGTTACCATTTAAAGAAGCTTTTTATATTGCTGACAAAAATATGTATGCACATAAAAAAATAATTCATCAACAAAGAAATCATAAATGAGAGTAAATTTCTAAAAAATGAAATTACTCTTTTTTAAAAAAAGTATGTGAAATGTTACACATAGGCTTAAATGTAACTTGTTTTTATTTTCACATGATACTAAAATGTATGTAGTTAGAAAAGAGGAGATTTAATTATGGCAAACAGATTTGTATTAAATGAAACAAGCTATCATGGAAAAGGAGCAATTGAATCTATTCCTGAAGAAGCAAAAGCAAGAGGATTCAAAAAAGCTTTAGTATGTTCAGATCCAGACTTAGTAAAATTTGGAGTAACTGCAAAAGTTACAGATTTATTAGATAAAGCAGGATTAGCTTATGAACTTTACTCAAATATCAAACCTAATCCAACAATTGAAAACGTTCAACAAGGTGTCAAAGCATTACATGATGCTGGTGCTGATTATATGATCGCTATTGGTGGTGGTTCATCAATGGATACAGCAAAAGCAGTAGGTATTATTGATAAAAACCCTGAATTTGCAGATGTAAGAAGCTTAGAAGGTGTTGCACCAACTAAAAATCCTTGTACACCAATTTTCGCTGTTCCAACAACTGCTGGTACAGCAGCTGAAGTAACAATCAACTATGTTATTACTGATGTTGAAAAAGATCGTAAAATGGTATGTGTAGATGTACATGATATTCCAGTTGTAGCTTTCGTTGATCCTGATATGATGTCATCAATGCCTAAAGGATTAACTGCTGCAACAGGTATGGATGCATTAACTCATGCTATCGAAGGATATATTACTAAAGGTGCTTGGGAAATGTCAGATATGTTCCATATTAAAGCAATTGAAATTATTTCTAAATCCTTAAGAGGAGCTGTAGAAAATACTCCTGAAGGTAGAGAAGGTATGGCTTTAGGTCAATATGTTGCAGGTATGGGATTCTCTAACGTAGGTTTAGGATTAGTTCACTCAATGGCTCATCCACTTGGAGCTTTATATGATACACCTCATGGTGTTGCAAATGCTATTATCTTACCAACAGTTATGGAATACAATGCTCCATATACTGGTGAAAAATATAAAGATATCGCTGAAGCAATGGGTGTTGATACAACAGGTATGTCACAAGAAGAATATCGTAAAGCTGCTGTAGATGCTGTTAAACAATTATCAAAAGATGTTGGTATCCCAGCTGACTTAAAAGAAATTGTTAAAGAAGAAGATTTACAATTCTTAAGTGAATCTGCATTAGCTGATGCTTGCTGTCCAGGTAATCCAAGAGATACAAATGTAGAAGAAATCAAAGAATTATATAAATCATTATTATAATAATCATTAAAAACAGTCCTTTTGGGGCTGTTTTTTGTTATTTATTTCACATTAGAGTTGACTTTTTTATTTGTTTTAATATAATTCTTTTTACATGTTAAAAAGGGGAAATTCGATGGAAACAAATAAAAAATCTAGTTTTTCAGGGCGATTAGGATATGTTATGGCAGTTGCTGGTTCTGCTGTTGGGTTAGGAAACATTTGGCGTTTTCCATACTTAGCTGCAAAATACGGTGGAGGTACTTTCTTATTGACCTATATCATTTTAGCTTTGACTGTTGGCTTTGCTTTGCTTGTGAGTGAAACAGCTTTAGGAAGAAAGACAGGAAATAATCCAATCAAAGCTTATAAAATGCTTGGTGCTAAAAAATTAAAAATAGGGGGATGGCTTAATTCAATTATTCCAATGCTGATTGTACCTTATTATTGCGTTGTTGGTGGTTGGGTATGTAAATATTTATTTGAATATTTAAGAGGATCATCTCATTTACTTACACAAGATACATATTTTTCTAGTTTTATATCAAGTTCGTTGTCACCAGCTTTTTGGCTTATTGTTTTTGCTGTTCTTACTTTTATTGTAGTTATTAAAGGTGTTGAAAAAGGAATTGAAAAAGTAAGTAAAGTATTAATGCCAATTTTAGTTATTATAGCTATCTTTATTTCTGTTTATGGTTTGATGACACCAGGAGCAATTGAAGGATTGAAATATTATATTATTCCTGATTTTTCAAATTTTAGTATCATGACAGTTATTGCGGCAGTAGGACAAATGTTTTATTCTTTATCTATTGGAATGGGAATTTTATTTACTTATGGTTCTTATATGAAAAAAGAAGTGGATATGGAAAAAGCTATTTCACAAGTAGAAATCATGGATACTTTGATTGCTTTTCTTGCAGGGTTGATGATTATTCCAGCTGTTTTTGCTTTTTCAGGAAAAGAAAGTTTAAATGCAGGGGCCTCTTTAATGTTTATTACTATGCCTAAAGTATTTGATTCACTTCAATTAGGTGGTTTTATTGGTCTTGTATTTTTCTTACTTGTTTTATTTGCTGCTTTAACATCAGCTATTTCATTAATGGAATGTTCAGTTGCAACATTAATGGAACAATTACATATTTCAAGAAAAAAAGCGTCTTTTGTCATGATTGGTGAAATGTTATTACTTGGTATTCCTATTTCACTTGGTTATGGTGTTTTAGGATGGATTCAACCATTAGGCATGACATTATTAGATTTCTTTGATTTTGTGACAAATTCTTGTATGATGCCAGTTGCTGCATTATCTACAGTTTTATTAATTATTTTTGTTACAAAGATATCAACGGTATCAGATGAAGTTAAAATTTCATCGGCTTTTAAAAGAGAAAAAATCTATAATTTTGTTATGAAATACATTTGTGTTCCAACTTTGATCGTTATTTTATTAAGCTATATTTTATCAACGTTTGGAATCATTACTCTCTAGAGCTTCTTTGGAAGCTTTTTCTTTTTTTGTTCATATAAATGTTATTTAAAGAGTATATAATATAAGTGAAATAAAATGAGTTTTTGTATTTGTTAAATAAAACATTTGTGCTATAATTTATTTGTTTAATTATGCCTATGTGTAAAGGAGGATGTCTTTATGGACAAAATAAGTGAAAAAATAAAAGCAGCCCGCATTGCCAAAGGCGTTACAATCGAGGAAGTTGCAGAAGCTACATTACTTTCTGTTAATATTATTCGTGATATTGAAGATGGTGCTTTTGAACGCTTCGTCGGAGACGAGCTTTATGTAAAAATGTATCTTAAAAAAATCGCAAGGTACTTAGAAATAGATGAGACAATTGCAGATGATTATTATGCAATTACAAGGGAAATTAAAAAGGCTGATTTAAAAACTATAGATGATAAAAAGGAAGATATAGGATCTGTTACTTTTGTAGATAAAGTAAAAAATATACAACCACCTAAAAAACAACCCGTAAAAAAAGGTGTTTATGAAGATCACTATATTTTAAGATATGTGAAGTATGCAATTGTGATCGTTATTGTGATTGCAATTATTTGTGTTCTAGGTTATTCATTTATTTTCACAAACTCAAAGGATGCAAAGTTCGAAAATAGTAATCCTTCACAAACAGAAACAAGTGATAATATAAAAAAGAATACAACAAAAGACACAAAAAAATCAACAACGAAGAAAAAAACAACGAAAAAGCAAACAACATCTGAAATTACATTTACTAAAAATGCAGATGGAGATTACAGCTTTAAATTACCAGAAGGATATGAAGGAGATACTTTTAAATTAAAAGTAGACTTTACTTTTGCGACAACAGTTGATCTACATGTCAATGGTGATACAAATAGCTATCAAACTGATACTTTTAAACGAGGTGTTTATAGTAGTAATCTAGCAAACATTTCTGCCTCGGATGCATTAAAAGATGATTCAGCTTGTGAAAGTGTTGAATTAGAATTTAATGTCAATGATTTTCAATATTTAGAATTTTCATATAGTTGGAACTTAGGACATCGTTATTATATTAATGACCAAAAAATCCCATTAGAAGAAAGCGATCATAATGGAACAAGATCTAATGGTAAGGTTAGAACATTTAAGTTAACGTTGGATAAATAATGAACTTACCTAATAAATTAACGATTACAAGAATTATCCTAGTTCCAATTCTAATTCTTATTTATATGTTTCCTTATACAACATTTGGAATCAATATGCCTGTTTATCATATATTGAATGCAAATATTTCACTTGTAAATATTATTATATTTATCATTTTCGCAGTAGCTTCTTTGACAGATTATTTTGATGGACAAATTGCTAGAAAATCAAAGTTAATTACAACCTTTGGAAAATTTGCGGATCCTATTGCAGATAAATTATTAATCAATACAATTTTCTTATTATTAGCAAGTGATGGAACAATTTCAATTATTATTCCTATTATTATGATTTCTAGGGATACGATTGTAGATGCAATTCGTTTAGTGGCAGCTAATAAGCAAATTGTTATTGCGGCAAAATATTTAGGAAAATTAAAAACAGTAACACAAATGATTAGTGTGATTTTCTTATTACTTAATGATTTTCCTTTTTCAATCATTCATTTACCAGTTGGACAAATAATGGTATGGATTGCTTGTATTATTTCAGTGGTAAGTGGAATTGATTATTTTATGGATAGTAAAGATATGTTAACGGAGTCAATGTAATGAATGAACTTGCTGAATTATTGATAGAAAAGGGAATAACAATTTCTTCTGTAGAAAGTTTTACAGTAGGAAATTTTGCGACAATGCTAGGAAGTATTCCTGGCATTTCTAAGGTTTATAAGGGTTCTTTGATTACTTATCAAAGTGAAACAAAGGAAAGACTTTTATCGATTGATCATGCTTTGATTGAAAAATACGGGGTCGTTTCTAAAGAAATTGCAACTTTGATGTGCGTCAATGGAAAGAGTATTTTAGATACTGATCTTTGTGTTTCTTTTACAGGAAATGCTGGTCCAAATGCAATGGAAGGTAAGCCAGTAGGTGAAGTTTATATTGGGATTGCTTATCAAGATGTTGTTGTTTATAAATTGAATTTAACAGGAAGTAGACAAGAAATTGCTTCAAAGGCTGTTGAATTTGCGAAAAAGAAAATAATTGAAAAAATTAATGAAAATTTGAAGAAAAATTAAGAAAAAAAGCGTATATAAGGTTAGGAGGTAAAATTATGGCAGTAAAAAAAGATGTTGATACAAAAAAAGAACAAGCTTTAAATGATGCAATCAAACAAATTGAAAAACAATTTGGAAAAGGTTCAGTAATGAAACTTGGAGATCGTGCAGCTGTTGATGTAGCGGTTATTCCAACGGGTTCATTAACGTTGGATATGGCCTTAGGAATAGGAGGATATCCAAAAGGAAGAATTATTGAAATTTACGGACCAGAATCAAGTGGGAAAACAACTCTAACATTACATGCGATTGCAGAAGTTCAAAAACAAGGGGGAACTGCTGCTTTTATTGATGCAGAACATGCAATTGATCCTGTATATGCTAAAAACTTAGGAGTCAATATTGATGAACTTATTCTTTCACAACCAGATAGTGGAGAACAAGGATTAGAAATCGCAGAAACACTTGTTCGTTCAGGAGCGATTGATTTAGTTGTTGTCGATTCAGTTGCTGCACTTGTTCCTCAAGTGGAATTAGATGGTGAAATGGGAGACCAACAAATGGGTCTACAAGCACGTTTAATGTCGAAGGCCTTACGTAAATTATCAGGGGTCATGAATAAAACAGATTGCACAATTATTTTCATTAACCAATTACGTGAAAAAATTGGTGTGATGTTTGGAAATCCTGAAACAACGACAGGTGGACGTGCTTTAAAATTCTATTCTTCTGTTCGTGTTGAAATTAGAAGAAGTGAAGCTATCAAAAATGGTACAGAAATTGTCGGAAATAAAGTAAATATTAAAGTTGTTAAAAATAAAGTTGCACCACCATTTAAATCAACTTCTGTTGATATTATTTATGGAAAAGGTATTTCTAGAGATGGTGAAGTACTTGATTTAGCGGTTGAAAAAGATATTGTGGATAAATCAGGAGCATGGTATGCCTATAAGGGTGAAAAGATTGGACAAGGTCGTGAAAATGCAAAACGTTATCTAATTGAACATCCTGATATTATGAATGAAATTACAGAAGCAATTAAAGCATCATTAATGCCAAGTGAGGAAGAAGTGTAAATCTTCTTCCTTTTTACCAAATGTTGCCGTAAAGCTCCCAGCTTTAGCTGTGGAAATATAAGGCAACTTTTTTAAACTTTTATCAACAATATATATCATTAGATATCTTTTAGCAATATAATGTATTCATGAAGTACAAATCGAATAATAATGTGACCTATTCCTGCAAATATCATGTTATATTCTGTCCAAAATATCGACGTCCCGTTCTTGCAGACGGTGTTGATGATCGCTTAAAGGAGTTGATTAAAGAAACCTGTGATCAATTGAATGTCGAAATCATTGAAATGGAAATCATGCCCGATCATGTACATTTGCTTATGGAAGTAGATCCACAATATGGTATTCACAAAGCAGTTAAAAGAATCAAAGGTTCTTCTTCCAAAGTGTTGAGACAGGAGTTTTCCTGGCTTAGATCAAGAATCCCAACGCTATGGACCAATAGCTATTTTGTATCTACAGTAGGTGGTGCACCACTTTCTGTAATCAAGCAGTATATTGAAGATCAAAAAAACGTTTAGGTGATATCTATGCAATTAACAGAAACAGTCAAGCTTTATCCAAATAAATATCAAACAGAATTAATCAAGGCAACGATGTCAGAGTATATTTCTACAGTCAATAAACTTGTTTTTGATGCAGCCAATGGAAGATCTATTACAAAGATAACAACGGCAGATGTAAAGGCTGATCTTCCAAGTGCCTTATGTAATCAATGCATTCGAGATGCCAAGTCTATCATAAGAAAATATAATAAGGCTTTAAGAAATTCAAATACTCAAGTAAAACTTCCTGTTTTGAAAAAAATGTGCTGTTATATCAACAATCAAAATTTTAGAATCAATGATGACAGTATTGGCTTTCCAGTAATGATCAATGGAAAGTCAAAACGTATATCAGTCAAAACAAAAATGTCAGAAAGACAGAAATCAATTTTTTCATTTGGTAAATTAGGAACGATGCGCATTGTTGTAAAAGGACATGATCTCGTAGCACAGATCGTTTATGATGCAAAAGAAGATGATGCTTTTTCAAATGACAATGTCATGGGTGTTGATCTTGGAATCAAATGTCCTTCTGTAAGCTATTGTCCAGATGGAAGTGTCAAGTTTTATGGAAATGGGAGAAAAAACAAATATATAAGAAGACACTACAATAATCTTCGAAAAAGATTTCAAAAAGCTAAGAAGCCAAAGGCAGTTGTTAAAATCAACAATAAAGAACAACGTATCATGAAAGATATAGATCATAAGATAAGTCGTGAAATCGTAAATACAGCAAAAACTCATGATATATCAGTAATCAAATTAGAGCGACTTCAAAACATACGCTCTACGACAAGAACAAGTCGAAAAAACAATCATAGCCTGCATACATGGTCGTTCTATAGACTTGCTACATTTATAGAATACAAAGCAAAACTTGCAGGCATAGAAGTTGAGTATGTAGATCCAACGTATACAAGTCAGATCTGTCCAATATGTGGAAGTGTTCATCATGCAAATGACAGAAATTATACGTGCAGATGCGGATTTCATACGCATAGGGATCTGCTAGGAGCAATAAATATATGCAACTCAACTGAGTATATTGGTAACAGATATACTGCCTAGAGAACTATAGGTTCTGCTCTAGGAGGGATAATGGCATACCCCTATCTTGCACTGCGACCTATCAGAAATGAACTGGTCAGCCAACAATGTTGGCAGGTAGCAAGAATCCCCTGTCTTTAGACATGGGGAGTGTCAATATATTATTTAATAAAATGAAATAGGTGATTTTATGAAAGAATGGTTGATTTTAGCGTTTATATTTTTTATAGGAAGTTTAGCTGGATGGCTTTTAGAACTTATTTTTCGTCGTTTTTTTTCCAAAGCAAATCCTTCAAGAAAATGGATCAATCCTGGTTTTTTAGTAGGACCTTATTTACCACTTTATGGGTTTAGTTTATGTGTCGTTTATTTACTGGCACATATTGATGTTTCATTTATTCATGAAGCGTATTTAAGAAAGACGGTACTTTTTTTACTAATGGCTTTATCGGTTACTTTAATTGAATATTTTGCAGGACTTATTTTTATTAAAGGAATGCATGTAAAACTTTGGGATTATAGTGATGAAAAGTTTAATATTCAAGGAATCATTTGTCCCAAGTTTACTTTCTTTTGGTATTTATTAAGTGCGATTTATTATTTTTTAATTCATCCTAATATCATTCATTCAATTGAATGGCTTGCTGGAAATCTTTGGTTTTCATTCTTTGTAGGTTTATTTTATGGTGTCTTTTTAATTGATGTTGGATATTCTTTAAACATTTTAAACAATATCCAAAAATTTGCGAAAGAAAACGATATTATTGTCCAATATGAAGCGTTTAGAAAACATATCGGTGAGTTAAGAAATGAATTTAAAGAAAAAGAACGTTTTGTTTTCTCTATGAAATTGGATCATATTTCAATCAAAAAATCATTAAAAGCGTATTTTGATAAATACTATAAATAGGAGAATTATATGGAATTAAAGAAAATAAGTGAAAATGATATTGAACAAGTAAGTCAACTTTATTACAGTGCTTTTCCTGAAGATGAAAGAGCACCATGGAAAGCTCTTATAGAAAAACATAATAAAGGTAAAGGAGAATTTTTATCAATCTATGATCAAGATAAATGGGTTGGGTTAACGTATGTCATTACCTATCAAAATTTATCCTATGTTTTGTATCTTGCTATTGATGAACTTCAAAGAGGTCATGGCTATGGAAGTAGTGTTTTACAAATGTTGAAAGAAAGATATCCTCATACCATTATGTTATGTATTGAAGAAGTAGATGAAAAATATGATAACTACAAACAACGTGTCCATCGTAAAAACTTTTATTTAAGAAATGGACTTCAAGAAATGGGCTTTAAATATGTAGAAAAAGATGTTAAATATGAAATGCTTTATGTAGGAGAAAAATTATCAAGTAAAGTTTATGATGAATTGATGGTTGCTTATGCCGGTCCTGTTTATCATAAATTTAGAGATTATAAAGCTGATGAATTGATTGATTAAACATCCATATGGATGTTTTTTTGCTTTAAGAGTATAATAAAGGTAATGTTAGGAGGAAGAAAGAATGTTACATAAAAAATTAAAACCATTTCCTAAAGACTTTCTTTGGGGAGCAAGTACATCTGCTTATCAAGTAGAAGGAGCTAACTTATCACACGGAAAGGGTCCTTCGGTTCAAGATGTCAAAAAAGTACCAGAAGGGACATCTGATTTAACTGTATGCGCAGATTTTTATCATCGTTATAAAGAAGATATTGCTTTAATGGCTGAAATGGGCTTTAAAGTTTATCGTTTTTCTATTTCGTGGTCAAGAATTTTACCTCAAGGAACAGGTGAAGTAAATCAAGAAGGAATTGATTTCTACAATAATGTTATTAATGAATGTTTAAAATATAATATTATTCCATTAGTGACAATGTTCCACTTCGATATGCCACAAGCCTTAGAAGAAAGAGGTGGCTGGGAAAAACGTGAGTCTATTGATTGGTTTGTTAATTTTGCTAAAGTTATGTATGAAAACTTTGGTGATCGTGTTAAATACTGGCTTACAATCAATGAACAAAACGTTTTAATTTTATCAGGAGATATTATTGGAACAACAACCCTTACAGGACCAGAAAAATACAAATCTCTTTACCAACAAAATCATCATATGTTAGTTGCTCAAGCCAAAGCAATGGCTTTATGCCATGAAATGGTAGAAGGTGGAAAAATTGGACCAGCACCAAATATTTCTCTTGCTTATCCGGCAAGTTGTAAACCTGAAGATCAATTAGCTGCTCAAAACTTAAATGCGATTCGTAACTGGCTTTACTTAGATATGGCTGTTTATGGAGAATACAATCATCTTGCATGGGCTTTTATGGAAAAAAGAAATGCAACTCCTCATATCGAAGAAGGAGATATGGAAATTCTAAAAAATGGACATCCAGATTTCATTGGTTTCAACTATTATTCAACAGCAACTGTTGCTTGGTGTGATGAAAACCAAGAAGAAACATTTGGACATGATCAACAAAAAACACGTATGGAAGAAGGCGTTTATTTAGGAGCTGCCAATCCAAATCTACCTCATACTGATTTTGGTTGGGAAATTGATCCATTTGGTTTTAGAGCAACTATTCGTGAAATGTATTCAAGATATCGTTTACCAATGATTGTTACAGAAAATGGTTTAGGCGCTTATGATAAATTAACTGAAGATGGAAAAGTTCATGATCCATATCGTATTGAATATTTAAGAAAACATATTGAACAAATTCAATTAGCGATTACTGATGGTGCAGAAATGATGGGATATTGCCCATGGTCAGCAATTGACTTAATTTCTACTCATGAAGGTATGGTTAAACGTTATGGATTTATTTATGTTGATAGAGATGAGTTTGATTTAAAAACATTAGATCGTTATAGAAAAGATTCATTCTATTGGTATAAAAAAGTTATTGCTTCTAATGGAGAAGATCTTAGTGATTAAATCTTTAAAGAAAAATCTTTAAAGATTTTTCTTTTGTTAATGACAAGTTCATTTTTTTAGGCTTTAATAGAGATGAGGTGTTAAAATGAAACCAAGTCAAAAAATTAAACAAAATGTTGTGAATCAAATAGCAAAAACTACTTTATATGAAAATGTCTCAGAATTAATGAAAATGCAACAAATTTATGAAGCAGGAATTAAAGAAATTCGTACAAAATTAGAAATATTAGATGCAGAATTTAAAGTAAAACATGATCATAATCCGATTCATCATATCGAATCTCGTTTAAAATCGCCAGAAAGTATTTTAAAAAAAGCTATTAATAAAGATATTCCTGTAACAGAACGTTCGTTAGAAGAAAATATTCATGATATTGCGGGAATTCGTGTTATTTGTAATTATGTAGATGATGTTTATAAGGTAGCACAATTACTTACAGATCAAGATGATATCCGTTTAGTTGAAGTAAAAGATTATATTGCAAATCCAAAAGAAAGTGGTTATATGTCTTTACATCTTGTTTTAGAAGTACCAATTTTCTTATCAGAAGGTTCTAAACCAATTCATGTTGAAGTACAGCTTCGTACAATTGCGATGGATTTCTGGGCTTCTTTGGAACATAAACTTAAATATAAAACAGATAATAATGTTCCTGAAGATATTAAAGAAGAATTACAAGAATGTGCAAAAACAATTTCTGAACTTGATTTAAAAATGCAAAATATCCATAATCGTTTAAATAAAAAACGTGTGTAAAAAAAGATATCGCGATTGCGATATCTTTTAATTATGTTCTTTTTTTAATTTGTTCATCAAAATAACCAGTGTTGGAATCAAAATAATGATAGCAGCAAACCAAGCAATAGGGTTGGCAAAACAAATGGCATTATAACCAAACTTACCAACGAGGGCAAAAGCAACAAAAGCTCTTGCCACTAATTCAGCACCCCCAGCAAGCATCGTAAGTGCGGATTTTCCTAAACCTTGAATGGTGTTTCTTGAAACAAATAGAATACCTAAAACAAAATAGAAAATACTATTGCAAATCAAGAATTGTTGTGCATCATTAATAACGCCTGTTTCATTACCGGCAACAAATAATAATGAAAGGTATTTTCCAAAGAAAATCATAAAGATACAAGCAACGATACCATAACCAATGACAAGGAACATAGATTCTTTAATTCCTTTAAAAATACGCTCTATCTTTCCAGCACCTAAATTTTGTCCAGAGAAGGTAGCCATTGTAGAACCCATCATATCCATTGGTTGCGTAAAGAACATAGATAATTTTTGGGCAGCAGCAATAGCAGCAACTTTTGCTGAACCTAAAGTATTAACGGCACTTTGTAAGATAACAGCACCAACAGCCGTAATTGAATATTGTAAAGCCATTGGGACAGCAATATTAATAATTTTTTTGATAATTGGAAAACTTATAGAACGTGCATGATGATCAAATCTTAAATTAGGATATTTTTTAGCCATATAAATAAAACATAAAACAGCTGAAATTCCCTGAGCAATCACTGTTGCAAGGGCAGCACCTCGAACACCCATATGAAAATTAATAATCATTGATAAATCTAAAACAACATTAAGTACCGATGATATAATTAAAAAAATAAGAGGTGTTTTACTATCCCCTAAAGCACGTGAAACACTTGCTAAAAAGTTATAAGCAATGGTACATGTTAAACCATAAAAAATAATTGAAATATAATCGTAAGATTGTTTGAAAATATTAGCGGGCGTTTGCATCCATTGAAGTAATGTTTCCGTTGTAAAATGGGTTAAAATTGTAAGTACAATTGAAAAGAATATGCATAAGTAAAATGCGTTCATAATGGTTTGAAGCATTCTTTTTTCTTCTCTAGCACCAAAAGCTTGCGCAATAGGAATTCCAAAGCCAGCCGCAAGTCCTAAAACAAAACCGATAATTAAAAAGTTTAATGAACCTGTTGAGCCAACGGCAGCAAGAGCATCTACGCCGACAAATCTTCCTACAATCATTGTGTCAACGACGTTATAAAGTTGTTGGAAAATAGCTCCCCCAATTAAAGGAATACAAAATGAAATAATCAGTTTTAATGTATTTCCATGTGTTAAATCTTTTTCCATCTAATCCCTCCCTAAATCCTGTTTTTTTATTATAGCATAGAAAAGGAGTGAAAGATTTTTAAATAATGAAAAAAGTGTTCTCTATTTTATAGAAAACATTTTTTTACTTGAATAAAGAAAAAGGAAAGAAGAGAAAAAATATAAATCGGAATCATTTGAAAAAGGGATACTTTTTCAATTAAAAAGACTTTTTGTAAAAGAGGAATATATAAAACAAGATGTAATAGAAAAGTACCAATCAAAAAAGTAAGAATGCTTTGTTTATTTGAAAATAGTCCTATTTGATAAATGGTTTTTTCATTTCGACTACTTAAACCATGAAGTAAACGTGATAAACAAATTGTCGCAAAGGCAAAAGTAGAAGCAGCCAGTGTATTTATTTTTAAACTACAATAATAACTTGCCATCGTACATAAACCAATAATGATTCCGTCAAAAGAAATCCTAAAAAGTGATTTTTTATTTAAAAGAGATTCATCTTTTTTTAGGTGGATATTTTAAAACATTTTGATCATTTTTTTTCATCCCAATCGCAATGGCAGGTAAAGAATCTGTAATTAAATTCATAAATAAAAGGTGTGCTGGATAAAACGGTGTTGGCAAAATAAATAAAGAAGCAAGTAATACACATAGAATCCCCGCAAAATTTCCTGACAATAAATAATAAATTGAATTTTTAAGATGTTCATAGACATTTCGACCGATAATAATAGCATGTACAATCGTTGAAAAGTTATCGTCCGTTAAAATCATATTGGCGGCATCTTTTGCCACTTCATTTCCAGTAATTCCCATGGCCACACCAATATCACTTTGTTTAAGGGCAGGAGCATCATTGACACCATCACCTGTCATAGCCACCACTTTACCTTTTCTTTGCCAAGCTTCAACGATACGAATTTTATGTTCAGGAGCTACTCGTGCATAAACAGAAACACGAGGGAGAATTTCATCAAGTTCATGATTATTTAGTAAATCTAATTTTTGACCTTCTAGATATAAATCATTTTCTTCAAAGATGCCAATTTTTTTGGCGATGATTGTAGCGGTAATGACATGATCTCCAGTAATCATAATAGGTTTAATACCGGCTTTTTTGCATTGAAGTACAGCTTCTTGATTTTCAACTCTAGGTGGATCCATTAAGGAAATAAGACCAATGAAAGTAAGATGATTTTCATCTTCTAAAGTAAGATTTTCATGGTTATATTTTTTATAACCGAAGGCAAGTACTCGTAAACCTGCTTTTGCAAGATCTTGATTTTGTTTTAAGATATGTTCTTTTGTATAGATGATAAAGCTATTTTTTCGCCATTGAGTAAAAGCGTATCACATTCTTTTAAGATATCTTGAATACTTTTTTGATAAAACATCACGGCTCCTCCTTTGAATAAAAAAAGACAAAACTCGTTAAAGATAAAATCCTTAACGAGTCTTGTCTTTAAGATGTACCAGAATAGAAAAAACTATTCGCGTATGTTGATACCATCACACAGATTGTGAGACTACTCCCTCATTGATTTCATTTTAACAACGACTCTATAAAAATAATGTCAATTTATAAAATCTTAATAATTTTATTTTTGTTAAGCTATGATATAATGACAAAGAAAAAGGAGAAGAATATGACATTAGCACAATTAAGATACGTTATTACAGTTTCTCAAGTAGGAACACTTTCAGAGGCTGCTAAGCGTTTATATATATCACAACCAAGTTTAACAAATGCGATCAAAGAATTAGAAAAAGAATTAGGTATTACGATTTTTATTCGTACCAATAAAGGAGTTATTTTATCAAGACAGGGAGAAGAATTTTTAGGTTATGCAAGACAAGTGATTGAACAAACAAACTTGATTGAAGAAAAGTATTTACAGGATCATAATATTAAACATGAATTTTGTATCTCAACGCAACATTATTCTTTTGCCGTAGAAGCTTTTGTTTCTTTGATTAAAGAATATGGTGGGAAGGAATATGATTTCAGGATTCGAGAAACACAAACTTATGAAATTATTGAAGATGTTGCCAAACTTAAAAGTGAAATTGGGGTTCTTTATCTTAATTCATTTAATGAAGTTGTTTTAAAGAAAACGTTGAAAGAAAATGACTTAACATTTCATCGTCTATTTATCGCAAAACCTCATGTTTTTCTTGGAAAAGATAATCCCCTCGCAAATAAAAATAAAGTATCTTTAGAGGATTTAAAAGAATATCCACGTTTATCTTATGAACAAGGAGAACATAATTCTTTTTACTTTTCTGAAGAAATACTGAGTACTTTAGAAAGCCAAAAAGAAATTAAAGTATGTGATCGTGCAACACTCTTTAATTTATTAATAGGTCTTAATGGCTATACAATTTGTAGTGGAGTCATTAATGAACAGCTTAATGGAAAAGATATCATTGCGGTTCCTTTAGATGTGAATGATTTTATGGAAATAGGATATATTACACATAATAAAGCTATTCTAAGTCGTTTTGGGCAACTTTATATTGATATCTTAAAAGAGTATACAAAAAAGGATTCGTAAGGAATCCTTTTAGTTTGCACGTGTTTTGCTAAAGTAAAGAAGATCGGTTGCTTGCATGTTGTTTTCATAGATTTCTTGAGGATAATAATCAATGAAAAAGTTTTCAATTTTATGACTATAATGATAACCAAGCTTTGTATAAATAAGCATGTTTGTCATTGAACTATTGGCGGTACCAATTAAAAAAGTTGTTTTGTTTTGATAAAGATTTTCAATGTATTGAAGTAAGGATTTTCCATATCCATGTCCTCGATTATTTTCTAAAGTAAGTAAGTTTTTAATTTCAAGGGTAGTATCATTGATTTCTTTAACGGCAATAAAAGCAAGAGGTGTTTGTTTTTCAAAGTAAGCAAATAATCTTCCATCTCTTAAATGATTTTCAACAAGGTTAATATTAGGATCACTTTCGCATAATAAAGATGCATAATCTAATTTATTTTCAATAATTTCTTCAATCATGTTTTATTCCTCCAATAGAGGCATTTTAACATATTTTAGAATATGTTAAAATAAGTTGAGGTGAATTTCATGAATCATAAATTAAATAAGAAAAAAGTAGCATTTGTTATTATAATAGCTGTACTTATTATTTCTTTAGGTGTTTTTCTTTTTAATAATGTAAATCAACCTACAAAAAAAGAAACACCTAAAAAGGTACAAGAAAAAACAGTGCAAAAAGAAGAAAAGAAGAAAGAAGAACCGGAAGTTAATTTTACTATTTCTTTTGCGGGAGATTGTACACTTGGAAATTATGCCGGACAAGCCTATGATGGATCTTTTAATCAAGAATATAAAAGACAAGGGAATGATCCAACATATTTTTTAAAAAAAGTAAAAGATGTTTTTGAAAAAGATGATTTGACAGTTGTTAATCTAGAAGGACCACTTACTACAGCCAGTAATCATCTTGAAAAAGAATTTCCTTTTAGTGGAGATCCTGAATATACTAAAATATTAACATCTTCATCTGTAGAAGTGGTGACCCTCGCCAATAATCATAGCGAAGATTATTATGAAGCAGGGCTTCAAGATACCAAAAAATATTTAGATGAAGCTTCTATTGGACATTTTGGTTATGATGATTCTTATATAAAAGAAATCAAAGGCATCAAGTGTGGATTTCTTGGTTATCGTTCACTTTCAGTATCTATGAATAATGAAAGTGGTCATCAAAAAATACAAGAAGCAATCAATCATTTAAAAAATGAGGAACAATGTCAACTTGTTTTTGTTTATTATCATTGGGGTATTGAAAGACAATATCAAGCCAATGAGGATCAAAGATCATTGGCTAAGTTTACCATTGATGCTGGAGCGGATGCTGTCATTGGTTCACATCCTCATGTTGTTCAAGGAACAGAAACCTACAATGGAAAACCCATTGTTTATTCATTAGGTAATTTCTGTTTTGGTGGTAATCGTAATCCAAGTGATACAGACACAATGATTTATCAACTCTCTTATTCTTTTAAAGGAACAATACAAACAGGATATCAAGTACAAATCATTCCATGTTCTTTAACTTCATCAAGAGGAAGAAATGATTATCAACCATATGTTTTACAAGATGAACAAGCAAGTAGAGTCATGGAAAAGATTAAGAAATATAGTTATTAGGAGGATAAAAATGAATACTTTTCTAGAATTAATTCATAGTAGACGTAGTTTTCGTGGAGAATATCAAGCAGTTCCAGTAAAAAGAGAGGATCTTATCAAAATAATGCAAGCAGGAATCGACGCTCCTTCTGGATGTAATAAACAAACAACAAGTTTTATTGCGATTGATGATCCACATATTTTAAAACAATTACTCAATGTTATAGATCCGCCAATAGGACAAAGTGCACCCGCTGCCATTTGTGTTCTCACTCAACATATCTATGCATATCGTGATAAATGTTTTGCCATACAGGATTATTCAGCAGCGATTGAAAATATGTTACTAGCAATCATTGCTTTAGGATATCAAAGCTGTTGGTATGAAGGGCATATTACTGATGAAGATCAAATCGGTAAAAAAATGGCACATATATTAAATGTGCCAGATGATTATGAATTGGTATGCTTTTTGCCAATCGGCATTCCAAAAGAGAAAAATATTATAAAAACAAAAAAGAAATCATTTGATGACCGTGCTTGGTTTAATGGTTTTAAGAACTCTAAATAAAAAGAAATGGGAAATTTTTTCTCATTTCTTTCTTTTTTCTACCTTTATATTACCACAAAATGGGCATTTTTTCAAGACTGGTCATTTTTGTCAAAGTCCTGTATTAAATATATAGAGGTAATTTTATGGAACAAAATATGACAGCATTAGTGAGCTTATTTGCAAGAGCGTATCATCAAAAAAATAAGAATATTAAAATTTTTGATGATCCTCTTTCAACAAAATTAATTACAGATAAAGAATATGAAATGATTGGGTTAAATATGTCACAAGGCATTTCATTTTTTAATCCTACTTTTAAAGGAAGTAAGGAAGAAGCATTAAAGTGGATTGTAGATCATCAACTATCACCTTCTGTTTTACTAAGAAGTGCTTTTTGTAAAGAAGCGATTGAAGAGATGAAAGAAAAGGGATGTCAACAATATTTAGATTTTGCATCGGGTTATGATTCGTTTGCATATTATTATCAAAATCAAATGCATGTTTTTGAAATTGATAAAAAAGAAGTAATTGAAGATAAAAGACAAAGATGTAAAGATGTTGATATTGAAAATATTCAATTCTTATCAATTGATTTAAGTCAAGAAAATTGGATTAATACTTTATTACAAAGTGATTATCAAGAAGACCAGCTTTCAATCAGTAGTATGTTAGGACTAAGTTATTATCTTACAAAAGATGAATTTAAAAAGATGTTAAAACAATTATCTAAATATCTCTTAAAAGGTAGTCGTCTTGTTTTTGATTATCCAAGTATTCAAGAAAGTAAAGAAACAAAAATCAATGAAATGTTGGCAAAAGAAGCTGATGAATCAATGAAAGCAAAATACAGTTTTGCTGAACTTAAAGAGATATTAAATCAATGTCATCTCACAATTATTCAACATGAAAATCACCAAACAGTAACAGAAAAATACATATCTAATTATAATGTCTATTATAAAGATGATCCTATAAAAGCACCTGAAGGTGTTTGTTATTGTGTGGTAGAGAAATAATTAAAATATGATAAAATAGGATTGCAAAGATAAAAACGCAATGTACAAATTGTACTAGAGCTGGTAGGTAGCCCAGCCGTCTATTTTAATAGGTAAGTAACCTGCCCCTCCGGGTTGTCCATTCTTTGTTTATTTATATAAAGGAGGGTAACCATGGACAAGACAAGTTGTAAATTAACTGTATTTTTTGAAAATCCTTTTTGGGTAGGCGTTTTGGAGTGCAATGAAGATGGAAAATTAACTGTATCCAAAATAACATTTTATAAAGAACCTAAAGATTACGAAATAAGGGATTTTATTTTAAAAAAGTATAATCAATTAAACTTTAGTCCAGCTGTTGAAAATGTTGTAATTGAAAAACAGAAAAGTTATAAAAAAAGACAACGTGATGTTAGAAAACAAGTCCAATTACAAGGAGTTGGAACAAAATCTCAACAGGCATTAAAATTACAGCATGATCAAAGTAAATCAGAGCACATATTACAAAATAAAAAACAAAAAGAATTAGATAAAATGCGTTTGTTTGCTTTGAAACAACAAAAGAAAAAAGAAAAACATAAGGGACATTAAAGTTTCTTAGTTTTTCTTTTTTAGTTTGTGCTAAAATGGATTTATATTAAAAGTTCTATTATATAAAAGGTTGAAAGGAATGTTAATAGATATCCAAAGTAAAATTATTAAAAAGTATAAGACTTAACAATGAATGTACTTTGAAAGAAAAGTGGGTTGTTGTTCCTCGAAATATGTCATATCCAAAAAAAGAAATAAAAAAACAAGTTAAATTTCAAATCAAAAATCATTATGTAAAAAGGAGTGTAATAGATGATTTTATGTTATTCAGGAACGGGTAATAGTCGCTATATAGCACAAAGAATTGCAGATGAATTGCAAGATAATATAATAGATTTAAATGAAAAAATAAAAACGAATAATTATTCGTCAATAGAAATAGGAGACGATGTTATCCTTGTTGTTCCAACTTATGCTTGGCGTATTCCAAAAATTGTTTCCAATTGGCTTTATAAAACTAAATTCATTGGTGCAAAACGTATTTGGTTTGTTATGAATTGTGGTGGTGAGATAGGGAATGCCACAAAGTATAACTTAATGCTTGCAAATGATAAACATTTAGACTATATGGGAACAAAACAAATCCTTATGCCGGAAAACTATATTGTGATGTTTAATGCTCCACAATTAGAAGAGGCGAAAGAAATCGTAGAAAAAGCAGAAATAAATATAAAGGAAACTATTAAATATATTAGAGAAGGAAAAGCTTTTTTGAAACCACGTCATAATCTTTATGATTGTTTTATGAGCGGACCTGTTAATCCTCTTTTTTATCATTTCTTTGTTAAAGCAGATGCTTTTAAAGTCAAGGGTGCATGTACTGGTTGCAATCAATGTGTTAAGAAATGTCCAATGAATAATATTCAACTAATTGATGGAAAACCTGTTTGGGGAAAGAATTGTACACACTGTATGGCTTGTATTTGTTATTGTTCGCAAGAGGCAATTGAATATGGAAAGAAAAGTGTTGGCAAAACGCGTTATTGTTTTGAACAATTGAAGATTAAATAATTTAAATGAGCTAAAGAGTATTCTTTAAGCTTTTTTAATTTACAAATGTTATAAAATTATATGTCAAGCTATCTATGTTAAAATATGTGTAGATATAAATAAGTTGTTGTGAAGATAGTGTAAAATATTTTGTGTAAATTATGATTTTTCATTAAACATTTTAATCAATGGTGTGAAAAATATGGAGGGGAAATAGGTGGAAGAATACATAAATATCACTTTAGATAATATTGATCAAGAACATATTTGTTGTGCTATAAGTGAAAAAAACATTTTGAAGGTGTTTTTAATAAAAAGGAATGGTTAAAAAAGAGAATAACAGAAGGTCATGTTTTTAGAAAACTTAATGTTCAAGGAAAAGTATTTGTTGAATATGCACCTCTAGAAAAAGCATGGGTTCCTATCGAAGGTAGTGGTTTTCTATATATTTATTGTTTATGGGTTTCGGGAAAATTTAAAGGTCAAAGTTATGGTAAGCAATTATTGGAATATGTTATTAATGATGCTAAAAAGAAAGGAAAACAAGGTGTTTGTGTAATATCTTCTAAAAAGAAGAAATCTTATCTGGCAAATAAAAAATTCTTTTTAAAATATGGATTTGAAGTTGTTGATCAAATTGAAGATTATGAATTATTATCGTTATCTTTTAATCATCAAAAACCTTTTTTTGTAAAAGTGTTAAACAAATGATGATTGATTCAAATCATATAACAATATATTATTCACCACAATGTCCTTTTACATTAAATTGTATACACGAAATTAAAGAATACATAAAAGATTGTAATATACAAGTTGATTTTATTAAAATTGATACTTTGGAAAAAGCAAAAAACATACCATGTATTTTTAATAATTGGGCAGTTTTTAAAAATGGAAAATATGTTTCACATATTTTGTTAAATAAAAAAGGTTTTGAAAAATTATTAAATGATTAAAAAGAATGATAGATTGTTGGAAAATTGATTTTTAGGTAAAATAAAAAATATTTTGGTGTTGCTAAAAGAGACATTTTTTGATATTATGCAGTTAAGTTATACGACTGACGGAAGTGGAATAAACCACAGGGAGTATAATCGTGTAAAAGAGTCGACCGTCTGGGCTAAGAATAGTCTGGATGAGTGGGCTCTTTTTTTGGTTGATAGGTAAAATAACTAGTTTCACATATTGTCTTGTAATATAATGAAAGTGGTTAATAGAATCAATCAAAAAGAAAAAAAGAAAGGATGAACGACAATGTTAACTGATGTAGAAATTGCACAAAGTGCAAAGATGAAACCGATTGTTGAAATTGCTCAAAAAGTTGGTTTAGATGAGGATGATTTAGAATTATATGGAAAATATAAAGCAAAGATTTCTCTTGAAGCTATTAAAAAACTAGATCAAAACGAAGACGGAAAATTGATCTTAGTAACAGCAATTAATCCAACACCTGCAGGTGAAGGGAAAACCACAACAATGATTGGATTATCACAAGCACTTAACAAATTAGGAAAGAAATCTGTAGTTGCAATGCGTGAGCCATCGCTTGGTCCATGTTTTGGAATCAAAGGTGGAGCTGCAGGTGGAGGATATGCGCAAGTTGTTCCAATGGAAGATATCAACCTTCATTTTACAGGAGATATTCATGCAATCACTGCTGCAAACAACTTAATTGCAGCCATGCTTGATAATTCCATTCATCAAGGAAATCCACTTAATATCGATGTAAGACAAATCGTTTGGAAACGTGTGGTCGATTTAAACGATCGTGCATTACGTCATACTGTTTGTGGACTTGGTGGTAAAGTAAACGGGGTTCCTCGTGAAGATGGATTTGATATTACCGTTGCTAGTGAAGTTATGGCAATTCTTTGTTTAGCGACTTCTTTAGAAGATTTAAAACAAAGAGCTGCAAAAATGATTGTCGCTTATACTTATGATGGAAAACCAGTTACTGTTGATGATATTGAAGCAACAGGAGCGGTAACACTTTTATTAAAAGATGCGATTAAACCAAATTTAGTTCAAACTTTAGATCACACACCAGTATTTGTTCATGGGGGTCCATTTGCAAATATTGCTCATGGATGCAACTCAGTTATGGCTACTCAACTTGCTGTCAAGTTAGGGGATTATGCGATTACTGAAGCTGGATTTGGTGCTGATTTAGGAGCTGAAAAATTCTTAGATATTAAATGTCGTCAAGCAAATTTAAATCCTGAAGCAGTTGTTATTGTTGCAACTGTTCGTGCTTTAAAAATGCATGGTGGTGTTGCTAAAAAAGATTTAGGAAATGAAAATTTAGAAGCTTTAAAAGCTGGCTTAGGAAATCTAGAAAAACATATTGAAAATATTGCAAAATTCGATTTACCTTGTGTTGTTGCAATTAATGCTTTTCCAACAGACACAGAGGCTGAACTTCAATTATTAAATGAATGTTGCAAGAAGCTTGGTGTTGAAGTAGCTATTAGTAAAGTTTGGGAAAAAGGTGCTGATGGTGGAATCGAACTTGCTGAAAAGTTATTAAATATTTTAGAAACAAAAGAAGCTAACTATCATCCACTTTATGATTTAGATTTATCAATTGAAGAAAAGATTGAAACAATCGTTAAAGAAATCTATGGTGGAGATGGTGTTGAATTTACAAAGAAAGCAAAAAATAAAATTAAAAAATATACTGAACAAGGGTTAAGTCAATTACCAATTTGTGTTGCTAAAACACAATACTCATTATCTGACCAAGCTTCCTTACTTGGTCGACCAACAGGATTTACTGTTAAAATCAATGATATTATTCCATCTGCTGGAGCAGGATTCTTGGTGGCTATATCTGGTGATATTATGCGTATGCCAGGACTTCCAAAACGTCCAGCTGCTGTCAATATGGATATTGATGAAGATGGAAAAATTATAGGTTTATTCTAAAAGGAGAGAAAGATGAAAGTTGCTATTATTATGGGTTCAACTTCTGATTTACCTAAAGTTGAACCAGCTATTTCAATTTTAAAAAATTATGGTGTTGAAGTGAATGTTCGTTGTTTATCTGCTCATAGAGCACATTTAGGACTTTCTAGTTTCATCAAAGAAACAGAAACAGATGGAACAGAAGTTATTATTACAGCTGCAGGAATGGCAGCAGCCCTTCCAGGTGTGGTGGCTAGTCAAACAGTTTTACCAGTTATTGGTGTTCCAATTGCAGGAAGTAATTTAGACGGAATGGATGCTTTATTATCCATTGTTCAAATGCCTTCGGGTATTCCAGTAGCCACTGTTGCTATTAATGGAAGTAAAAATGCAGCTTATTTAGCACTTCAAATTATGGCTATTAAACATAGTGAAATCAAAGAAGGGCTACTTAAAGAAAGAAAACAAATGGAAGCTGACGCAATGAAAGCTAACGATGAAGTCATAGAAAAATACAAATAGGGGGAAAAGAAAAATGGCAGAATTATTGTATGAAGGAAAAGCAAAACAAGTTTACAAAACAGACAAGGAAGATGAATATTTAATTCATTATAAAGATGATGCAACAGCAGGTAATGGTGTTAAGCATGATAAGTTTGAGGGTAAAGGTGTTTTAAATAATACAATCTCTTGTATTATCTTTGATATGTTAGAAGAATCTGGAATCAAAACACACATGATTAAAAAATTAAATGAAAGAGATATCTTAGTTAAAAAAGTAGATATCTTCCCATTAGAAGTTATTATTAGAAATATTACAACTGGATCTTTCTGTAAAAGATTAGGGGCACCTGAAGGAATTGTTTTAGATGAACCAATCTTTGAAATGAGTTATAAAAATGATGAATACGGTGATCCATTAATTAATGATGACCACGCTGTTGCTTTAAAACTTGCAACAAGAGAAGAATTAGCATACATTAAAGAAACAACATTAAAAATCAATGAATTATTAAAAGAATTCTTCTTATCAATGAATTTAAAACTTGTTGATTTTAAAATTGAATTTGGTAAAACAGCTGACGGTACTATTTTATTAGCTGATGAAATTTCACCGGATTCATGTCGTTTATGGGATGTTAATACAAACCAAAAATATGATAAAGATGTATTTAGACAAGATATTGGAGATTTAATTGAAACTTATAAAGCAGTTCTAGCAAGAATGCAAAATAAATAATTAAGGAGAACAAAGATGGATTACAAAAAAGCTGGAGTCGATATTGAAGCAGGTTATAAATCAGTAGAATTAATGAAAGAACATGTTAAAAAAACAATGCGTCCTGAAGTTTTAGGAGGACTTGGTGGTTTTGCTGGTGCTTTTGATTTAAGTGGAATTAAAAATATGGAAGAACCGGTTTTATTATCAGGAACAGATGGTTGTGGAACAAAAGTAAAACTAGCTTTTGTGATGGATAAACACGATACAATTGGTATTGATGCCGTTGCGATGTGTGTCAATGATATTGCTTGTTCTGGAGGAGAACCACTTTTCTTCTTAGATTATATTGCTTGTGGTAAAAACTATCCTGAAAAAATTGCTTCCATTGTAAGTGGTGTTGCAGAAGGGTGTTTACAATCTGAATGTGCTTTAGTTGGTGGTGAAACTGCTGAACATCCTGGTTTAATGCCTGAAGATGATTATGATTTAGCAGGTTTTGCTGTGGGTGTTGTTGATAAAAAAGATATTATTGATGGTTCAACAATTAAAGCAGGAGATACACTTATTGGTATTGCTTCAAGTGGTGTTCATTCAAATGGTTTTTCACTTGTTAGAAAAGTGTTTGAAATGACAAAAGAATCATTAGATACATACTATGATGAATTAGGAAAAACTTTAGGAGAAGCTTTAATTGAACCAACACGTATTTATGTTAAAGCTTTAAAAAATGTAAAAAATGCGGGTGTTAGAATTAAAGGATGCTCTCATATTACAGGTGGAGGTTTCTTTGAAAATGTACCTAGAATGCTTCCTGAAAATGTAAGAGCAATCATTAAAAAAGAAAATTATCCAGTACCAGCTTTATTTGATTTAATTCAAAAAAATGGAAATATTGAAGAACATATGATGTATAACACATTCAATATGGGTCTTGGTATGGTAATTGCAGTTAATCCAGAAGATGTTGAAACAACAATGAAAGCTATTGAAGAAGCAGGAGATAAATGCTACGTTGTTGGAAATATCGTTGAAGGAGATAAGGGCGTGGATTTATGCTAAAATTTGCGGTCTTTGTCTCTGGTGGGGGAACAGATTTACAATCTATTATTGATGCTAAAAACGAAGGAAAGATCAATGGCGAAATCGCCCTTGTTCTTTCGAATCGTCAAAAGGCTTATGGTTTACAAAGAGCTAAAGATGCTGGTATTGAAACAGCAGTTGTTAAAAAAGATGATGCTTTGATTGTAAAGATGTTAAAAGAAAGAAATATTGATTTTATTGTATTGGCGGGTTATCTAGCAATTTTAACGGATGAGTTAATCGATGCATATCCAAATAAAATTATGAACATTCATCCTTCTCTTATTCCTTCTTTTTGTGGACCAGGAATGTATGGAATGCATGTTCATGAAGCTGTATTACAACGTGGTGCAAAGGTTTCGGGGGCAACCGTGCACTTTGTTTCAAATATTGTCGATGGGGGACCAATTATTAAACAAGTTGCTTGTGATATATCGGATTTAGACACAGCTGAGGATATTCAAAAAAGGGTGTTAGAGATTGAACATAAATTACTACCAGAAGTTGTAGGGCTATATTGTGATAATAAGATAAAAATAATTGATGGAAAGGCAAAGGTAATTTAAATGAAAAGAGCTTTAATTTCAGTTACAAATAAAGATGGGGTTGTTGATTTTGCTAAAGGATTAGTAGAATTAGACTTTGAAATTGTATCGACAGGAGGTACAATGAAAGTTTTACAAGAAAATGGGGTTTCTTGTATTGCAATTGATGATGTGACAGGATTTCCTGAAATGTTAGATGGACGTGTTAAAACACTTCATCCAATGGTTCATGGAGGACTTTTATATCGTCGAGATTTACCTAGTCATGTTGAAACAATTAAAAAACATGGTATTCATCCTATTGATTTAGTATGTGTCAACTTATATGAATTTGAAAAAGCTTTAAAAGCTGGTAAAGATTTACCAGATATGATTGAAAATATTGATATTGGTGGACCATCAATGATTCGTTCAGCAGCTAAAAACTTTAAAGATGTTTTAATTGTTACGGATCCAAAAGATTATGATAATGTTTTAGATGCGATTAAAAATGATACAACTGATTTTGATTTTAGAATGAATCTTGCTTATAAAGCATTCTCTATGACAGGTGCTTATGATGCAATGATTTCAAGATACTTTGCAGATCAAGTTGGAGATCAATTTCCAGATACATTAAATCTTTCATTAAAGAAAGTAGAACATTTACGTTATGGCGAAAACTCTCAACAAGCAGCAAATAAATATGAAGATAGTTATGTTCAAAAATCTTTATTAGATTATGAACAACTTCATGGTAAAGAAATTTCATTTAACAATGTAAACGATTTATATGGAGCGGTTGCACTTGTTAGAGAATTTGGTAATCAAATCGTTACAGCAGCCATCAAACATTCAACTCCTTGTGGTGTTGCTATTGGAAATACAGGTTATGATTCTTATATGAAAGCCTATGAAGCTGATCCTCAATCTATCTTTGGTGGAATCGTTGCTGTTAACTATAAAATCGATAAAGCAACAGCTGAACAAATGCATAAGATTTTCTTAGAAATCGTAGCTGCACCAGATTTTGATGATGATGCTTTAGAAATCTTAAAGAAAAAGAAAAACTTACGTATTTTAAAACTTAAAAACTTAGATGCACGTGGTGCTAAATATGATATTAAATATCTTGAAGGAAAAGTATTAGTTCAAGAATTAAATACAAAAATGATTGATGAAATGAAAGTTGTAACAAATGTTCAACCCACAAAAGAACAACTTACAGATATGGAATTTGGTATGAAAGTTGTTAAATATGTAAAATCAAATGCGATCTGTATTGTTAAAAATGGTGTAACACTTGCTATTGGCGGTGGTCAAACATCAAGAGTGTGGGCTTTAGAAAATGCAATTCATAACAATCCTGATAAAGATTTCAATGGTTCAGTTCTTGCTTCAGATGCTTTCTTCCCATTCAATGACTGTGTTCAAGTCGCTGCAGATGCAGGTATTCAAGCAATTATTCAACCAGGTGGTTCAATTAGAGATCAAGATTCAATTGATTTATGTAATGAAAAAAATATCCCTATGGTATTTAGCGGATATAGACACTTTAGACACTAGGAGGCTTATATGAAAGTTCTTGTAATCGGTAGTGGTGGTCGTGAACATGCGATTGCTTATAAATTAAAACAAAGTCCAAAAGTAACTGAACTTTATGCAATACCAGGAAATCCTGGTATTGCAAGTTTAGGTACATGTGTACCTGGTTCAGTAGAAGATAATGAATTTATTGTTGATTTTATTAAAAAAAATCAAATTGATTTAACTGTCATAGGCCCAGAAGTTCCTTTATGTAATGGGCTTGCTGATGATATTGAAAAAGCAGGTTATAAAGCTTTTGGTCCTCAAAAAAAGGCGGCAACTTTAGAAGGAAGCAAAGCTTTCTCTAAAGATTTTATGGTCAGACATCATATTCCTACAGCAAAATATGTCGAAGTGACTGATTTTGAAAAAGCATGCAAAGAAGTAGATCATTTTGATTTTCCATTAGTTATCAAAGCAGATGGTCTTGCTGCTGGAAAAGGTGTTGTCATTGTTGAAAACAAAGAAGATGCCATTTCTACTTTAAAAGAAATGATGGTTGATGGTGCTTTAGATGGTGCCGGAAGTAAAGTTGTCTTAGAAGAATTCTTGACAGGGTTTGAATGTTCTTTACTTTGTTTTACTGATGGTAAAACAATTGTACCAATGGTTTCAGCAAAAGATCATAAACAAATCTTTGATGGAAATAAAGGACCTAATACGGGTGGTATGGGAACTGTTTCCCCAAATCCATTTTTACCAGAAGGTATGGATGAAGTCTTGAAAAAAGATATTCTTGATCCATTTATGCAAGGACTTAAAGATGATCAAATGGATTATCGTGGTGTTGTTTTCATTGGTTTAATGATTGAAAATAATCAAGCAAAAGTTCTTGAATTCAATGTCCGTTTTGGTGATCCTGAAACACAATCAATCCTTCTTCGTTTAGAAAGTGATCTTTATGAAATCATGGATGCTTGTGCAACTTATACTTTAGATCAAGTTGAAGTTAAATGGTCTGATGACCATGTGGCTTGTCTTGTACTCGCAAGTGGAGGTTATCCAGGAAAATACGAAAAAGGAATTGAAATTAAAAATATTGACAAAGTAAGTGATGATATTGTTGTTTTCCATGCAGGAACAGCTTTAAAAGATGGAAAACTTGTTACAAATGGTGGACGTGTTTTAAATGTGTGTGCAAGAGGAGCAAATTTACAGGAAGCACTTGCGAAAGTCTATGAAACTGCTACAATTATTACATTCGATGGTATGTACTATCGTCATGATATTGGACTTAGATAGGAGAGAACTCTATGACAAATGTAAGAAGAATTTATGTAGAAAAAAGAAAAGAATATGCAACAGAAGCGCATGAAATTCAAACAAACCTTGTTGAACAATTAGGTTTAACCATTCATTCGCTTCGTATTGTTCATCGTTATGATGTACAAGGAATTAGTGAAGAAATCTTACAACAAGGAATTACTACAATTCTTGCTGAACCAATGGTGGATCATGTTTATGATGAAACATTTCCAATGAGTGAAAAAGAATCTGTTTTCGCAATTGAATTTTTACCAGGTCAATATGATCAACGTGCTGATTCATGCGAACAATGTTTCCAAATTCTAACAGGAACATCTTCAACAAAAGTAAGATGTGCCAAACTTATTGTAGTAGATATTGATAAAAATGAAGAAGTTTTAAATCAAATTAAACATTATTTAATCAACCCAGTTGATCAAAGAATTGCTTCTTTAGAAAAACCAGAACATTTAAATGATGAAACACCTGATATTAAACCTGTACCAACTTTAACAGGATTTAATGATTTAGATGAAACAGGATTAAATCAATTCTTAAAAGATAATGGAATGGCTATGAATCTTGATGATTTAAAAGTAACTCAAGATTACTTTAAAAATGAAGAACATAGAGATCCTACTGAAACAGAAATCAAAGTGTTAGATACATATTGGTCTGATCATTGTCGTCATACAACATTTGCGACAGTTATTACAGATATTGATATTCAAAATGGTGCTTTTAAAGAAATCTTAGAAAAAGATATTGAAAGCTATAAAACAAGTAGACATGCCGTTTATGGAGTGAATACGACACGACCTCTTACTTTAATGGATCTTGCAACGATTTCAATGAAAGAACTTCGAAAAAAAGGATATCTTGATGATATGGAAGTTTCTGAAGAAATTAATGCATGTTCTATTGAAATTACTGTTCATACAAATCAAGGAGATGAACAATGGTTATTAATGTTCAAAAATGAAACACATAACCACCCTACAGAAATTGAACCATTTGGGGGAGCTGCAACATGTTTAGGTGGAGCTATTCGTGACCCACTTTCAGGACGTGCTTATGTTTACCAATCAATGCGTATTACTGGAGCAGGTGATCCAAGAAAAACATTGGCAGAAACAACGCCAGGTAAATTACCACAAAGAAAAATTTGTCAAGAAGCCGCTCATGGTTTTTCAAGTTATGGTAACCAAATCGGTTTAACAACAGGTTATGTTCATGAAATCTACGATGAAGGTTATATCGCTAAACGTATGGAAGTAGGAGCTGTTGTGGCTGCTGCACCAAAAGAACAAGTAAAACGTTTAGAACCACAAAATGGACAAATCGTCTTATTAATTGGTGGACGTACAGGACGTGATGGTATCGGTGGTGCTACCGGTTCTTCAAAATCTCATGACGTAAAATCTATTGAAACAGCAGGTGCTGAAGTTCAAAAAGGGAATCCTGTAGAAGAAAGAAAAATTCAAAGATTATTTAGAAATAAAGCAGTCTCAGAAAAAGTTGTTAGATGTAATGACTTTGGAGCTGGTGGGGTTTGTGTTGCCGTTGGTGAACTTGCTCCAGGGCTTGATATTGATTTAGATGCTGTTTTGAAAAAATATGATGGTTTAACAGGTACAGAACTTGCTATTAGTGAATCACAAGAACGTATGGCTATTGTTGTAAATGACTATGATGTTGATTTCATTAAAGCAGAATGTGCAAAAGAAAACTTAGAAGTTGTTCAAGTTGCAACTGTCACAGGTACAAATCGTTTAGTAATGAAACACATGGGTAAAGATATTGTTAATATTTCTCGTGATTTCTTAGATGCAGCAGGAGCAAAACGTTATCAAAATATTGAAGTTGAATTACCAGACTTTGAAAGTACACCTTTTGATGAAGAAGAAAGAAATGATTTTGTTGATACAACAAAAGAAGTATTATCAAGATTATCTGTTGCTTCACAAAAAGGTCTTGTTGAAAGATTTGACTCATCTATTGGAAATGGTACAGTTTTATCTCCTTATGGTGGACGTACATACCACAGCGAAACAGAAGGTATGGCTGCTTTAATTCCTGTTTTAGGAAAAGAAACAACAACCGCTTCTTTAATGGCTTATGGTTATAATCCTAAAATTTCTAAATGGTCACCATATCATGGAGCGATGTATGCTGTTGTTGAAAGTGTTGCTAAGATCGTTGCCATGGGTGGAAACTATCATACAATTCGTTTTTCATTTCAAGAATATTTTGAAAAATTATTAGATGATCCAAAACGTTGGGGGAAACCTTTAGTTGCTTTACTTGGAGCCAATCGTGTTCAACAAGAATTAAAACTTCCATCAATTGGTGGTAAAGATTCAATGTCAGGAACATTTGAAAATATTTCAGTTCCACCAACACTTGTTTCTTTTGCCATTACAGCAAGTGATGTTCATGATGTTATGACACCAGAAGCAAAAGAAGCTGGACATATTTTAGCAGAAGTTCAAATTAAAAAAGATCAATTTAAAGTCTTTGATTTTGATCATTTACAAAAACAATATGATACTATCCAAGATTTAATGAAACAAAAGAAAATTTATTCAGCTTATACAGTTAAAGATGGTGGTGTGATTGAAGCTGTTTGTAAAATGGCCTTTGGTAATGGTTTAGGAGCTGCTTTCAATACAGATTATTCACTTGCTTCTTATGTTGAAAAGAATTATGGAAACATCATTGTTGAAGTAAAATCTGAAAAGGATCTTGCTGGTTTAGATTATAGAGTTGTAGCTACTTTAAATGATAGTGAAAAATTCTCTTATGGAATGGATACAATTTCTATTCAAGAAGCTTATGCAATCAATAAGGCACCATTAGAAAGTGTTTATCCAACAAGAGAAAAAGCACCTACACAAGATATTAAAGTTGCGGAATGTAAAACAAGATCAACTTTAAAAGCAAAACAATATATTGAAACACCATTAGTTGTTATTCCAGTGTTCCCAGGAACAAACTGCGAATATGATTCAAAACGTGCTTTTGAAAAAGCAGGGGCAAAGGTTGAACTTGTATTAATTAGAAATAAAACAGAAGAAATGTTAAAAACATCGATTGATGAATTGGAAAATGCCATCAAACGTGCTAATATTGTGATGCTACCAGGAGGATTCTCTGCTGGTGATGAACCTGAAGGTTCAGGTAAATTTATTGCAACAGTTTTAAGAAATCCAAGATTAAAAGCGGCAATTAGTGATTTATTAGATAATAGAGATGGTTTAATGATTGGTATTTGTAATGGATTCCAAGCACTTATTAAATTAGGATTACTTCCATATGGTGAAATTAGAGATATGTCTGAAAATGATGCTACTCTTACATTCAATACGATTGGTCGTCACTTATCTCAATTTGTAGATACACGTATTGGTTCTGTTAAATCACCATGGCTTGCTCATGTCAATGTGGGAGATGTTCATGTCATTCCTATTTCTCATGGAGAAGGACGTTTTGTTGCTCCTAAAGAAGTTATTGATGAATTATTTGCTAATGGACAAGTATTCTCTCAATACGTTGATCCTAATCGTAAAGTCACAATGCAAACACCATACAATCCTAATGGTTCAATGTATGCTATTGAAGGTATTGTTTCTCGTGATGGTCGTGTTCTTGGTAAGATGGGACATAGTGAACGTCAAGGAGAAAACCGTTTTAAAAATGTTTATGGTGAGATGGATCAAAAATTATTTGAAGCTGGTGTAAATTATTTTAGAGGTGGTAAATAGAATGGATAAACAACAATTTGAATGTTTTACATTAAGTCCCTTAGATGGACGTTATGCAAGTATTAAAGATGCTTTAGGTGAATATTTTTCTGAATATGCTTTAGTAAAATATCGTGTTTTTGTTGAAATTCAATGGTTAAAATTTTTAATTGAAAATGTAGAAAGTGATGTTCTTTCTAAATTCAATAAAGATAATTTAGGACAAATTGAAGCTATTTCAAAAAATTTCAATTATGATTCTTTTAAAGCAATCAAAGATATTGAAGCTATTACAAGACATGATGTTAAAGCAGTAGAATATTTCATTGGAAATCAATTAAAAGATATGGGATATGATTATTTGATCAGCTTCGTCCATATCGGATGTACTTCAGAAGATATTAATAATACATCTTATGCTTGTATGATCAAACATGGTTTAAATGATGTTTGGTTAAAGAAAGCAAAAGAATTTACTGCTGTTATTAATAAATGGGCAGTTGAACATAAAAATGATGCAATGTTAGCTCATACTCATGGTCAACCTGCCACACCAACAACAATTGGTAAAGAATTTAAAGTTTATGCTTATCGTTTTACTTCAAGCATTGAAAATATTGAAAATATTAAAATTAAAGCTAAATTTAATGGAGCAACAGGTAACTATAGTGCTATTTTAACAGCATTCCCTCAATTAGATTGGCAAACTCTTAATAAAAAATTTGTAGAAGAATATTTAGGATTAACTTACAATCCTTTAACAACACAAATTGAAAGTCATGATTATACTTGTCATATTTTAGATGGTATTCGTCATTTCAATAACGTGTTAGTGGATTTTGATGTTGATATGTGGCTATACATCTCTATGGAATATTTCAAACAAATTCCTGTAAAAGGAGAAGTAGGAAGTAGTACAATGCCTCATAAAGTCAATCCAATTCGATTTGAAAACTCAGAAGCAAATGTTGATATGTCTAATAATATTTGTGTTGGTTTATCAAACAAATTGCCTAGATCACGTATGCAAAGAGATTTATCAGATAGTTCAAGTCAAAGAAATATTGGTTTAGCTTTTGGATATTCTTTACAAGCAATTAGTGAAACAACAAATGGTTTAGCTAAATGTGTTGTTAATAAAGATAAACTTGCAGCTGACTTAAATGAAAAATGGGAAGTTCTTGCTGAACCAATTCAAACAATGCTTAGAAAATATGGTATTTCTGATGCCTATGATCAATTAAAAGAACTTACAAGAGGTAAAAATATTTCACAAGAAGCTATCATGAAATTTGCGAAGGGATTAGATGTTTTATCGGATGAAGATCGTCAAACATTACTAGATATGACACCTGCAAGCTATATTGGATATGCTTCAGATTTATGTGATATTGATTTATAATGATTGATCGTCAAGCAATTTATATTTTATATAATGATCAAGTTGGCAAAAAGCTGGTAGATAGATTCTATCAGCTTCTTGTTGTTTATAGTCAAAATGAAAAAACAAAACCTGTTGAAAGTTGTCTTTTAAAGTTGAATGATATTGCTAGAAAGAAGAAAACACGTCTAGTTTATTATGATAATCATAGTTTAAAGGAAGATTTGTCACAATTTATTGTAGAAGAGTATCGTCTTTCAAAAATAAAACAAAAATAGACAAATTTGACACAAAAATGAGACATAAAAGTTAAAAAAACGTGGTATACTAAAGATGCTAGAAATAGGAATTGATTTTTTAGTCATTATTTTATATAATCTTTGTAATCCATTGAGCAAGATTAAATAGTGGAAATAGTTAGAGAGAAGATGGTTGGTGAAAATCTTTGTATGGAAGCTATGGGACACTTGTGAGGAATTACTTGAAAAGAGTAATCGTTAATCGCGTTAAGATGAAAGTGCGTATGGAAATACGAATTAAGGTGGTACCGCGTTGAAACGTCCTTAGAGGGGCGTTTTTATATTTTTAAGGAGGAAAAATAATGGGATATAGTGCACCAAGAGGTACGGTAGATATTTTACCTGGACAAAGTGAAAAATGGATTAAATTAGAACAATTGTTAAGAACAATTGCTGCTAATTATAATGTTAAAGAAATGAGAACACCAATTTTTGAACATGCTGAATTATTTAACAGAGCTGTGGGGGATACAAGTGATGTCGTTTCTAAAGAAATGTATACTTTCCAAGATAAAAAAGGAAGATATATTTCCCTCAGACCAGAAGGAACTGCAGGTATTGCAAGAGCTTATGTAGAAAATAAAATGTATGGTTTACCAGAAAAACTACAAAAAGTTTATTATATGGGACCAATGTTTAGATATGAAAGACCACAAAACGGTCGACAAAGACAATTCCACCAATTTGGTGTAGAAATGTTAGGTGTTGAATCACCTTATGCAGATGTTGAATGTATGCTTATGGCAGTGACAGTTGTTGAAGCATTAGGACTTCAAAATATCACACTTCATATCAACTCTTTAGGTGATAATGAATCAAGAGATGCTTATCGTGAAGCTTTAAAAGATCATTTTAGAAGTCATTTAGATGAATTATGTGGAGATTGTAAAGCACGTTTTGAAAAGAATCCGTTACGTATTTTAGATTGTAAAGTGGACGCGAAACATCCAGCTATGAAAACAGCACCAAAAACAATTGATTATTTAAGTGAAAGTGCTAAAAATCATTTTGATAAAGTATGTTCTTTATTAGACGATTTAGAAATTGATTATGTTATCGATACAAACTTAGTAAGAGGATTAGATTATTATTCTCATACTGTTTTTGAAATTATTTCTGATGATCCAAAATTAGGTGCGGGAGCTACTGTTGGTGGTGGTGGACGCTACAATGGTTTAATTGAAGAAATAGGTGGACCAGCAACACCAGGTGTTGGTTTTGCCTTTGGTATGGAAAGACTTCTGCTTGCTTTAGATGATGAAGAAGATGAAGACGAAGATGGTTTAGATTGTTATATTATGCCTTTAGGCGAAGAAGCAAAAGATCTTGCTATGCAAATTATTGCGATGTTAAGAGCAAATGGCTTTACATGTGAAATGGATCATGTATCTCGTGGCTTAAAAGGACAATTTAAATCAGCAGATCGTTTTAATGCACATTTCTCTATTATTTTAGGGGAAGAAGAAGTAAAAAATGAAGTGGTTAATATTAAATGTAATCATGATAAAGAACAAGTTGTAGTACCATTAGAAAATATTTTGGCACATATTGAAAATCATTTAAGTGGAGGACATGAACATGAATAGAACGCATAATAACGGAGAACTTCGTTTAGAAAATGTTGGACAAACAGTTGAACTAAAAGGATGGGTTGCTAAAAAAAGAAATTTAGGAGCTCTTGTATTTATTGATTTAAGAGACCGTTATGGAATTACACAAATTATTATCAATGAAGAAATGGAAAACATTTCAAAAGATATTAAAAATGAATATATTTTATACGTTAAAGGAACTGTTGTAGAACGTTCTAGCAAAAATCCAAATATGCCTACAGGGGATATTGAAGTCGATGCATCAGAAATCAAAATCATCAATACAGCCAATACGACACCAATTATTGTTGCAGATGATACAGATGCTTTAGAAGAAACAAGAATGCAATATCGTTATCTTGATTTAAGAAGACCTGTTATGCAAAATAAAATTCTAACAAGACATAAAATTACAAGAAGTATTAGAGAATATTTAGATACTCATGATTTTGTGGATATTGAAACACCTTATTTAAATCGATCAACTCCTGAAGGTGCAAGAGATTTCTTAGTACCTTCACGTGTACATCATGGTGATTTCTATGCTTTACCACAATCACCTCAATTATTTAAACAATTATTGATGGTTGCTGGTTTTGAAAAATATTACCAAATTGCTCGTTGTTTTAGAGATGAAGATTTAAGAGCAGATCGTCAACCAGAATTTACTCAAGTTGATGTTGAAATGTCATTTATGACAACAGATGAAATCATCGAAGTTGGTGAAAATATGGTGGCTAAAGTCATTAAAGATGTAAAAGGTGTTGATGTTAAGTTACCACTTCCACGTATGACGTGGCATGAAGCTATGGAAACATATGGTATTGATAAACCAGATATTCGTTTTGATATGAAACTTGTTAACTTAAATGAAGTTGTTAAAGATGTTGATTTTATGGTATTTAAATCAGCTTTAGAAAATAATGGATATGTTAAAGGGATTAATGTTAAAAATCATGCAAGTGATTATTCAAGAAAGAAAATTGATCAATTAACAGAACTTGCAAAAACATATAAAGCAAAAGGTCTTGCTTGGTTAAAAGTAAATAATGGTGTTGGTGAAGGGCCAATTGCTAAATTCTTTAGTGAAGAACAAATGCAAAGATTAATTGAATCAATGAACGGAGAAGATAACGATTTATTATTATTTGTATCGGATACCAAATATATGGTTGTTTGTGATGCACTTGCTGCTTTACGTAATCATTTAGGAAAAGAATTAAAATTATATGATCCAAAAGAATTAGGATTATTATGGGTTGTTGATTTTCCAATGTTTGAATATGATGATGAAACTCAAAGATATTATGCAATGCACCATCCATTTACAAGACCTAAAGAATCTGATTTAGATAAAATTGATACAGATCCAGCAAATTGTCTTGCTGATGCTTATGATATTGTCTTAAATGGCTTTGAACTTGGTGGAGGTTCACAACGTATTTACGAACAAGATTTACAACAAAGAGCTTTTAAAGCTTTAAGCTTAACAGATGAACAAGTAAGAAATAAATTTGGTTGGTTTGTTGATGCTTTAAAATATGGGACACCACCACATGGAGGATTTGCTTTAGGATTAGATCGTCTTGCAATGTTACTTACTGAAAGTGATTCTATTAGAGATGTTATTGCTTTCCCTAAAAATGCCAGTGCAACATGTCCAATGTCTAAAGCACCAAATAGTGTAGAAGAAGATCAATTAAAAGAATTGGGTATTGGAGTTTTAAAAGATGAATAATGATCGTATACAAGAAATACTTGATTTAATGGAAGAAGCAAGATTGGATTACTTTTTAATAAGTGATCCTCAATCTATTGCTTATTGTACAGGATATTATAATGATCCTCATGAAAGAATGTTTGTATTCATGATTTCAAAGCATGGAAATCATACATTATTTATGAATGATTTATTCTATTTGGAACATGATTTAGGTGTCAACATCGTTTGGCATAAAGATGGACAAGATGCTATTCAAACAATTGTTAATGAAATGCATTTTCCAGGAAGAATTGGAATTGATAAAAACTGGGCTTCACATTTTTTACTAGATCTTATGAAAAAATTACCAAATGCAAAATTTATCAATGCTTCACCATGTGTTGATCTTGTACGTATGAAAAAAGATTTACAAGAACAAGTTTTAATGATTGAATCAAGTAAAATCAATGACGCTGTCATGGAAGAAATTATTCCTTTCATTCAAGAAGGTGTCAGTGAAAAACAACTTGCTAAAAAATTAGATGAATTATTTTTTAATCATCATTCTACTTGTTATGGAGCAATTGTTGCTTTTGGTAAAAACGCCGCTGATCCACATCATGAAAACGATGATACTCTTTTAAGAAAAGGAAATTGTGTTTTGATTGACATGGGATGTGTTTATAAAGGTTATTGTTCTGATATGACACGAACATTTTTCTATGGTGGAATTCGTGAAGATGAAATGAAAGTTTATGAAATTGTTAAAAAAGCCAATGAAGCTGCAGAAGCAATGATTAAACCAGGTGTAAAATTATCTGATATTGATAAATGTGCTAGAAAAGTCATTAGTGATGAAGGTTATGGACAATATTTTACTCATCGTTTAGGTCATTTTATTGGACGTGATGTACATGAATATGGTGATGTTTCTTCAGTAAATGATATGGAAGTTGAAGAAGGTATGATTTTTTCAATTGAACCAGGTGTTTATTTAGAAAGTGATTTTGGTGTACGTGTTGAAGATTTAGTAATGGTGACTCAAGATGGCTGTCAGGTATTAAATTCTTTTACAAAAGATATATATATTATTTAAACGAGCGAAAGCTCGTTTTTTTGTATAATTAAAAAAATGTTGTTTAAACTTATAAAGAAAAAAGAATGTTTTGGACACTTTAAACTGACAAATTTAGTCAAGACAAAATTATATAATAAAAATACATTAAGAAAGGATGAACGATATGGAAGTAAAAAGAGGAGACTTATTTTATGCTGATTTAAGTGTAGGTGTAGGAAGTGAACAATCTGGAATACGTCCTGTTGTTGTGATTCAAAATGATAGTGGAAATCGTTTTAGTACAACAATTATTATTTCACCTTTAACATCATCAAGAAAGAAAAATATTCCAACGCATACATTTATTAAATCACGTGATGATTTAAAAGAAAATTCAATTGCTTTATTAGAACAAATGAGGACAATTGACAAATCTAGACTTATTAGAAAAATAGGAGAATTGACCCCTTTAGAAATGGAACGCATTAATAAATGCATTCGTATTAGTCTAGGTGTTTAGATTACATAAACCTTTCAAACGAGCAAAGCTCGTTTTTTTTAAAAAATATTCTCTTAACAAAGAAAAAGAAATCAATTTGTGATAGAATAGTTACCGAGGTGACAATTATGTATTATTTTATAGGAATTAAAGGGTCAGGAATGGCTCCACTAGCAACAATTTTATATGAATTAGGGAACGAAGTTGCTGGAAGTGATATTGATAAATATATATTTATTGAAGATGAATTGAGAAAAAGAAATATTCCAATTTACTCATTCAATAAAAATAATATAAAGGATGGTTATCATGTAATTATTGGTAATGCTTTTGATGAATCTAATGAAGAAGTTAAAGCGGCTTTAGAAAACCCAAATGTTGAATGTACAAGATATTATGATTTCTTAGCTGACTTTATGGAACATTATGTTTCTATTGCTGTTGCGGGAACACATGGAAAAACAACAACAACAGGTATGGCTTATCATTTATTTGAAGATTTTGATAAAACATCGGTTTTAATTGGTGATGGTACAGGACATGGACAAGTTGGAAGTAAATATTTTATTTCGGAAACATGTGAATTCCAAGACCATTTCTTACATTATCATCCAGATTATGCTATTATTAATAACATCGAATTAGATCATGTTGATTATTTTGGTAATCTAGAAAGATATATTCAATCATTCGAACAATTCGCAAAACAAGTTAAGAAAACTGTTATTGTTTGGGGGGATGACCCAAATATCAAAAAAATACATTTTGAAAAGCGTGTTTTAAGATTTGGTTTAGGTGAAAACAATGATGTTCGTGCAGTCAACGTCTTAGAAACACCACAAGGTTTATCTTTTGATGTTTATATTCATCAAGAATTATTTGGACATTTTAACATACCATTATTTGGAATGCATATGTTATATAACTCACTTGCAATCATTACTCTTGGTTATTTAGAAGATATGTCCTATGAATATATTTTAAGTAAACTTCAAACATTCAAGGGGACAAAACGTCGTTATACTGTAAAAACTCAAGGAAACAATGTTTTTGTTGATGATTACGCACATCATCCAACTGCAATCAAATATGTTATTGAAGCAACAAGAGTAAGATATCCTGGTAAAAAAATTGTCGCAATTTTCCAACCAGACCGTTTTTCAAGGGGAGCACGTTTTGCTAAAGAATTTGCTCAAGAAATGGATAAAGCAGATTATCCATATTTCTGCCCATTCCCAGAAAATGCAAAACATGAAGATGGTATTGATATTGATATCTATGATATTTCAAAAAATAGTGCACGTGCGAAAGTCATTACTGAAGATGAAGCAGGTGTTAAAGAATTAATGCAATATGATAACTGTGTGTTCTTATTTATGAGTAGTAAAGATATTTATAAATTTGAAGAAATGTTGATTGAAGCCAAAAAATCTATATAAAAAGAGTAAATTGTGGTACAATTATTGAAGAAAGTAGAGGGATGTTTATGACAACAATGGACATTTGTTACTGTGTTTTAATTTTAGCAGGTGCATTTTGTTTAGTTGCCTTAGGAGTATTGTTTATTCGTACATCAACGGCAATTAAACAAACAGGGGATACTGTTGAAATGGCACAAGATACATTGAAAAGAGTTGACAAAGTCTTAGATGATATCAATTACAAATTAGACTTATTAAATGCGCCTGTAGAAACAGTTGCAAAGTTCTTTGATCCTCAAAGACCAAAGTTTAATCCATTGAAAATGATGATGAGCTTTATTAAGAAAAAATAGAAAGGTGAGATAATATGAAATTAGGAAGATTTTTAACAACTTTAGGAATTGGTGCTCTTGCAGGAATGTTACTAGCACCAAAAAAAGGAAGTGAATTAAGAGAAGAACTTAAAGATAAAGGAAAAGAAACTCTTGACAGTGCTAAAGAAATGACGGTGGAAGACTATCAAAAATTAATTAGTGAAACAATTGATAGTATCAAAAAAACAGTTGATGAATTTGATGTTGATGAATTCAAGGAAAGTTCTTTAGAAAAAATAAATGAATTAAAAGATAAATTTGATGATGTTGTAACTAAATTACAAGACAGCGACCAATATTCTAAGTTAAAAGATCAAGTTGATAATGTAATTGTCCAAGTAAATGATAAAATTAATGATGTTAAAGAAAAAATGAGCGAACAAGAATTTGATGATTTTTCTGATTTAGAAGATGAAATTAATGACATTGAAGATGATTTAAATGTCATTATTGATGATTTAAAAGACTAATGAAAAAAGCTACGATTTATGATGTTGCAAGAGAAGCTGGTGTTTCTCTTGCAACTGTATCTCGTGTTATTAATGGATCATCAGTTGTTCGTGAAAAAACTAAAGAAAAGGTTATGAAGGTCATTGATGAACTAAACTTCAAACCTAATCAAATTGCTCGAGGTCTTGCAACAAATAAAACAACAACAATTGCTGTTATCTTCCCACAATCATTATTTGCTCATGTAAAAGATATGATTGGTGGCATCGGTGATGCTGGTAGAACATTAGATTACAATATTACGATTTATACAACAGATGATATTGGAAATGGACCAATGGATGATGTTATGGAAAAAGTTATTCGTACAAGAGCAGATGGCGTCATTTTATTTAACAATGATAAAATTACTCAACAAATTGAGCTTGTTAAAAAACATAGTATTCCTGCTGTTGTTATTGGAATGCAAGTAAGCGATGATTCCCTTGGAGCTGTTTATGTCGATGCTGAAAAGATTACATACGATATCGTTAATAACTATTTAGAAAAAGGAAAGAACGATATTATTTTCGTCAGTCCTCAACAAAATCTTATTCGTACAGTTGATTTAATTGAAGGAATGAAAAAAGCTTATCAAGATCATCAACTACCTTTTGATGAAGCAACACAAGTTATTAATACGTCAACTCACTACGAAGAAAGCTATACTCAATTTGTAGAACATTTTAGAAATCATAAACATGATTTAGTTTTCGCAAGTTATGATAAAGAAGGAGTAGCTGTTGTTAATGCAGCTATCGATAATAACATAAGTGTTCCTGATGATATGGAAGTTATGGCTATGATGGATACAAGCTATTCTCTTATTTGTAGACCATCATTATCAACAATTCATCTTCCAATTTATGATATGGGTGCTTTAGCTGTACGTTTGCTTACTAAGATTTTAAATCAAGAAGAATTAGAAACAAAAGAAGTATGTGTAGGGTATACAAATATTTATCGTAAATCAACTATTCAATAAACCACAAAAGTGGTTTATTTTTATATTAGCTTGACTTTGAATATGAAATTTAATATGATGTACTTACAGCAATGAAGGAGACAAGTAGTATTATTGGATTGTTATAGAGAGCTTGTGGTTGGTGGAAACAAGCCAAGAGATAATATGAATACACTCTGGAGCTTCTAAGTGCAAAGCTTAGACGGTGAAAGCCGTTATCTACTTGAGTGTATGTCTTTGACATGAATTTAGGATGGTACCGCGATCAACTCGTTCCTATGGGAATGAGTTTTTTATTTTAAGGAGGAAATTATGAAGATTTATGATGAATTAGTTTGGAGAGGGTTAATAAAAGATGTTAGTTCTCCAGAAATTGAAGAAAAATTAAATAATGGGGGATTAACTTTCTATATTGGAACAGATCCAACAGGAGATAGTTTACACATTGGACACTTTTCATCATTTTTAATTAGTAAAAGATTAAAAGATGCAGGACATAATCCAATTCTATTAGTTGGGGGTGCAACAGGATTAATTGGTGATCCTAAGCCTGATACAGAAAGACCAATGATTACAAAAGAACAAGTTCAACATAACTTTGATTGTTTAAAAGCACAAGCTCAAAAGATTTTTGGTTTTGAAGTGGTAAATAACTATGATTGGTCAAAAGATTTGAATTTTATTGACTTTTTAAGAGATTATGGTAAATATTTTAATGTTAATTACATGCTAAATAAAGATATTGTAAAAAGAAGATTAGATTTAGGAATTACTTATACTGAATTCTCTTATATGATCATGCAAGCAATGGATTTCTATTGGTTACATGAAAATAAAAATTGTCAATTACAAGTTGCTGGACAAGATCAATGGGGAAATATTACTGCTGGTATTGAACTGATTAGAAAGAAAACTGGGAAAGAAGCCTATGGATTTACAATGCCACTTTTAACTAAAAGTGATGGAACAAAATTTGGTAAGACAAACGGAAAAGCAATTTGGTTAGATCGAGAAAAAACTTCACCATATGAAATGTATCAATTTTTTATTAATTCTGAAGATGATAAAGTTATTGATTACTTAAAATTCTTAACTTTCTTAACACCAGAAGAAATTATGGAATTAGAAGAAAAAAATAAAACACAACCTCATTTAAGAGAAGCTCATAAAGCTTTAGCTAAAGAAGTAATTACATTCTTACATGGTAAAGAAGCTTATGAAGAAGCGGTGCAAGTTTCACAAACATTATTCTCTGGTCAAATTCAAAACTTAACATTAGAACAAGTTGATGTTGCTTTTGAAGGAGTACCAACAGTCGAAACAGAAGAAAATGAAATGAATATTTTGGACGCTTTAATTTTAGTGGGAGCCGCTAAAAGTAAAAGAGAAGCTAGAGAATTTGTCAATGGAGGATCTGTTTTAATTAATGGTGAACGTATTAAAGATATAGAGTTTACCGTTAAAAAAGAAGATGCTTTTGGACAAAGCAAAACAGTCATTCGTCGAGGAAAGAAAAATTATTTTGTATTAAAATATAATGGGTAAAAGCTCTTAGGAGCTTTTTTTCATAAAGAATGTGGGGTATACTATCAAATAAGGAGGGACGGTTATGGAAAAAATAAGAAATTTTTTTAATTTTATATATAGATATTATTTAGATTATCGCTATAAAGTACCACCGGCATCTGCTTTATCTTTTGCTTATTATATGATACTTTCAATCATCCCTATATGTACATTATTAGCTTTTTTTACACCGTTTTTTCCTTTGGATATTAAAACCGCACAAGAAATTCTATCTTATTATTTAAGACCGGATGTTACAAAAATGGTGATTCAACTGATTGAACCACGTTCTTTATCAATTACGACATTAACAACTTTGATAGCCTCTTTATTTGTTGTCAGTAGAGGTTTCTATCAATTACATCGTATTTCTAAAAATATGTTTCCTAATGATAAAGAATATCCTTTTTTTATTGATCAAGGAATTACTTTTTTAAAAACAATTTTAATTTTTATTTTAATATTAGCAGTGATTTCCTTATTGATTATCTTTCCTTTTTTTAAGATTATTTTTATTGATCAACATAATTTTATAACAAGAGTACTTTTTCTGTTTATTATTATTTTTGTTATCTTATTTTTATTATATAAAATCATTCCTGATCAAAATGTTGATTTCTTAGATACAATTAAAGGGACAGTTGTTGCAACATTATTGATTGAGGTGATCATTGGTATTTTATCTATATACTTTTCCATTGTTGATTATAGCAATGTTTATGGGCCATTAGCGGCGTTGGTTATGTTGATGTTTTCGATTGCTGTATGTTCAGAAGCTATTTATTTTGGCATGTACGTTATTTTTGAATGTCATATTCGAAGATTAATAAAAAAACTATAAAGACGAGGAGAGAAATGATGTATCCTTATATCAATTTAGAAAAAACAGGAAAACAAATACAAAAATACATGGATGAAAATGGTTATCGTGTTCAAGATATTCAGGATTATTTAGGACTCTCTTGTAAACAAAGTATTTATAAGTGGTTAAAAGGTAAATCGTTACCTAATTTAGAACACTTATGTGCTTTAAGTTATTTGTTTCATTGCACATTAGATGATTTAGTTGTTACACAAATGAATTATTATATGATTAAAGAAACAATATGTCAGTATACATTAGGAGATTATTGATGATTTATTTAGTAATGATAAATGTATTAAGCTTTTTTATAATGGGACTTGATAAAGTAAAAGCTAAAAAACAAAGATATCGTATTTCTGAAAATACTTTACTTTTTGTTGCTTTGATAGGTGGAAGTTTAGGAAGTTATTTAGCTATGTATTGTTTTCATCATAAAACAAAACATATAAAATTTTATATAGGTATTCCCTTGATTCTATTTATACAAATCTTGATATATTGTTTTTATTTTTATACAAAATTCTAGACAAGAATTTTGTATATGCTATAATACAAACGTATTAAGCGAAAGCTTTGATCCACATTGTTAGGGAAAAAACAGTGTGGTTTTTTTATGGAGGAATTTATGAAAGCAAATAAAAAAGATATTATCAGTATATTACTTGGAAATACGTTACTTGCACTTGCAGTCATTTTATTTATTGTTCCAGGAAATTTATTAAGTGGAGGTACAACAGGTATTTCTTTATTTTTAAATCATTATTTTCATTTACCTATTTCAATATTTACTTTTATTTTTAATTTTATTGTTTTTATTATTGGTGCACTTATTTTAGGAAAGAAATTTGCTTTACAAACACTTATTTCAACTTTCTATTATCCATTTATTTTAGGCGTGTTTGAATTTTCTTTTCAAGGTTTTTGTTTAACCGATGATATTTTAATTAACACACTTTTTGCAGGTGTGTTAGTAGGTGTTGCTATTGCTATTGTTATTAAAGCAGGTGCTTCAACAGGAGGTATGGATATACCACCCCTTATTTTAAATAAATTATTTAAAATTCCTGTTTCTATTTCAATGTATGTTTTTGATACACTAATTGTGTTAGCACAATTTGGTTTTTCTGATATCAGACAATGTCTTTATGGGATTGTATTAATTTTTATTTATACAATGGTTATTGATAAGATTTTAGTAATGGGTGCTCAAAAAATCGAAGTTAAAATTATTTCTTCGAAATATGAAGAAATTAGAAAGGCTATTTTAACGAACGTTGATCGTGGAGTAACAATGCTTCATGGACAAACAGGCTATTTATTAGAAAATACAGAAGTTTTAATTAATGTTATTTCGACAAGAGAACTTGTTCAAGTTGAAAGACTTGTAAAATCCATTGATGAAGATGCGTTTATGATTATTTCAAATGTTCATGAAGTTCAAGGAAGAGGATTTAACTTAGAAAAGGAATATATTGAAAAATAAAATGTATCATTTAGCTTTGTATTTTGATGAAAAAACAAATCAAAAATTATCTTTTCTAAGTGAACAAATAAAAGATAAACTTCATCAAAATTATTTAGAAGAACATCATATTCCTTTTCATCTAACAATTGCGACTTATAAAGAAATAGCAGAAAAGAAATTCATCGAACAGGCAAATCAGCTTTTTACAAAAGAAACGAATCAAGAACTTTATTTTGTTTCGATAGGGTGTTTTCAAAAATCAACGCTCTATTTATTACCTGTTTATAATGAGTTTTTAAATCAGTTGATTTTAAAAGTACATCATATTTTTGATGAATATGTTTCCATTTCACAAAAGAATCGCTATTTACCGTATCACTTTGTGCCCCATGTTTCTATAAGCAGAAAGTTAAATGAACAACAAACTAATCAAGCATTTAAAATATTAAATCATTATTTTGAACCTTTTTATGGAAAGGTTACCAAGATTGCCGTAGTAAAGACAAATCCGTATCAGGAAATAAAGATATGGGATTTATAATGCTTATCAAGCATGATATAAACTATAAAAGAAGCATTTCACAATTGAGGCTTCTTTTTTTATAATGAAGGCAAGAGGGGAGAAATGAAAATGTTTTCAAATAAAGAATTAAGAAGCATGATCATTACTTTATTTTTTGAACAATTGCTGGTTATGCTTGTTGGTATTGTTGATACTTTTGTTGTAAGTAGCTGTGGGGAAGCAGCAGTTTCAGGAGTATCACTTGTCAATCAATTTAATACAATTTTTATCTATCTATTTACAGCACTTGCTTCAGGAGGGGCCATTGTTGTTAGTCAATATATTGGTAATAAAGATAAAGAAAGAACGATTTTATCATCAAGTCAATTGTTGATGTTTTCTATTGTTTTTTCAATTATTTTATCTATTTTAGTATTGATTTTTAATAAACAACTTTTAGGATTACTATTTGGTAAAGTTGAATCAGATGTTATGGAGGCGTGTGTGACATATTTACGTATTTCAGCATATTCTTATCCAGCACTTGCTATTTATAATGCAGGTGCGGCTTTATATCGTTCAATGGCTAAAACCAAAGTAACAATGTATATTTCATTTGTTGCAAATATTATCAACGTTGTAGGAAATATCATTGGTGTTTATGTTTTAAAAGCGGGGGTTGCAGGTGTTGCATATCCATCACTTATCTCTCGTGTTTTTTCAGCAATCTTTATTACTGTTTTATGTTTCAATAAAAAATGGGAAGCTTACTATGATTCAAAAGATATTTTTAAATTTGATAGAAAGATGCTCAAACGTATTTTAAATATAGCAATTCCTAATGGGATCGAAAATGGAATTTTCCAACTTGTAAAAGTGGCTTTAAGCTCAATTGTAGCGATGTTTGGAACCTATCAAATTGCAGCCAATGGGGTTGCACAAAGTATTTGGTCATTAGCTGCACTTGTTGGTTCAGCAATGGGGCCTGTCTTTATTACTGTTATTGGACAATGTATGGGAGCAAAGGATGTTGATCAAGCAAAATTCTATTTTTCTAAACTTATTAAATGGTCGCTTGTTTTTTCAATTATATGGAATGTGCTTGTTTTAGCAATTACACCATGTATCCTACAATTCTATAATCTTGCATATGAAACAAAACATTTGATTTTTATTCTTGTCATTATTCATAATATTGCTAATACGGTGGTTTTCCCACTTTCTGGACCTTTATCTCAGGGATTAAGGGCAACAGGGGATGTCAAATTTACAATGATTGTTTCTATTGCTTCAACAGTGGGCGGAAGACTTGTCTTATCTATTATTCTTGCTTTAAAACTTAATTTAGGAGTTATAGGTATTGCCCTTGCAATGTGTGGCGATTGGACAATTCGTGCGATTATTTTCTATTATCGTTATAAATCAAACGCTTGGACAAAATTTGAAGTTATTTAAAAATGAACTTTTATGATACAATGTTTTTAAACTAAGAAAGGAGTATTTTTATGGCAATTGATATTAAAGAAATACTTGCAAATGGTTTGTTAGATTTATGCCACAAAAAAGACTTATCTCAAATAACAGTTAAAGATCTCCTAGAAACAACTGGAGTCAGTAGACAAACATTTTATAATCATTTCTTGGATAAAAATGATTTAATTCAATATATTTATAATCATAAAATTATTGATCATTTTAATGGACAAAATCCAAATCTTAATTTTTATGAATCACTTATAGACTCTTTTAAACATATGAAACAATATCAAACCTTTTTAAAACAAGCATGTTTAATGGAAGATCAAAATTGTTTAAAAGAATATATTTCGAAACATTGTGAGGACTTTGATTTAAAGTGGCATCAACAACTTTATGGTGAAAAACCAATGCCTGATGCATTAAAGTTTGCTACCATTTATCATGCTAATGCCTCAAGTGCGATGACTCTATCATGGATTCTATCAGATATGAAAGTTCCTGTGGAAGAAATGGCAAAAATGATTACCCAAATGCGCGGACTAGGAATGGATGATTTGTTTCAGGGAAGCGATTGTACAACAAACCCATATAAAATTGACAAATAATCTTTTTTGTCAATTTGTTGACAGAGTAATTTAATTATAAATTACTCTTTTTTATAAGCATGTTACAATAAGAGTGAAAGAAGGGAAATGTATGAAAAAGACACTTTATTTAATGAGACATGGACAAACCTTATTTAATTTACAACATAAGATTCAAGGATGGTGTGATTCGCCACTTACAGAATTAGGAATCAAACAAGCAAAAGTTGCGGAAAAATGGTTTAAAGATCATGATATTACTTTTGATCATGCCTATTCAAGTACGAGTGAAAGATGTTGTGATACATTAGAACTTGTGACAGATATGCCTTATGTTCGCACCAAAGGTTTAAAAGAAAACTATTATGGAGAGTTAGAAGGAGAAAGTGAAAGATTAAATTCTCATTTAACACCAAAAGATTGTGAAACATTCTACTTACAATATAAAGGAGAATCATCTAATACGACAAGAGATCGTATGGTAAAAACTCTAACAGACATTATGAGTAAAGAAGACCATCATAGTGTTTTAGCGGTGAGTCATGGCGGGGCTTGTTTTAACTTTTTAAGAGCTTTCCAAGATCCAATGGAAGAATTAAAAAAAGGATTTGGAAATTGTTGTATTTTTATTTATGAATTTGATAATGGAACATTTACATTAAAAAATGTAATTAGACATCAAATCTAGGAGGCAATATGGAATACGTTAATTTAGGTAAGACAGATATTAAAGTTGCAAAAGTATGCTTAGGATGTATGGGCTTTGGTGATCCACAAGCGGGAATGCATTCTTGGACACTTTCTTATGAAGAATCTAAAAAAATCATTAAACATGCCCTTGACCAAGGAATTAACTTCTTTGATACTGCTATGGGCTATCAAGGTGGAACATCAGAAGAATATTTAGGACGTGCTATCAAAGAATTTTCGAAAAGAGAAGATGTTGTTATTGCGACTAAATTTATGCCACGTAGCCAAGAACAAATCAATCAAGGTATTAGTGCTCGAGAACATATTGAAACATGTATAAATGATAGTTTAAAAAGATTACAAATGGATTATGTAGATCTTTATATTCTTCATCGTTGGGACAATGTAACACCCATTGAAGAAACAATGGAAATCTTAAATGATCTTGTTAAATCAAAAAAAGTAAGAGCGATTGGCGTCTCCAACTGTTTTGCATGGCAAATTGCGCGGGCTAATGAGATTGCTAAAAATAATGGATGGGCAACTTTTCAAACAATTCAAGGACATTACAATCTGATTTTTAGAGAAGAAGAAAGAGAAATGAAACCTTATTGTGATTTAATGGGTGTTTCCATGACACCTTATAGTTCACTTGCTTCAGGAAGACTTTCAAGACATCCAGGGGAAACATCTAAAAGATTAAAAGAAGATGCGTATGCAAAAGGCAAATATGATGAAAGCGAAAAAGAAGATCTTGTCATTATTCAAAGAGTTGAAGATCTTGCTCAAAAAAGAAATTGTTCAATGTCAGAAATTTCTTTAGCTTGGTTACTGTCAAAAGTAGCTTCACCGGTTGTTGGTGCGACAAAACTCAGTCATATTGATACAGCTTGTAAGGCGTGTTATTTAAAATTAACAAATGAAGAAATGAAATATTTGGAAGAATGTTATAAACCCCACCCATTAGTTGGTGTTATGAAAGAAAATAATCAATAAAAACAAGAAAGATTCTTTTCTTGTTTTTTATTTTTTGTTATATTATAGAAAGACAAAAAGAAAGAGAGAAAAGAGATATGGGTATTGTAGTTATAGGTGCAGTTTTTGTTGATATTAAAGGTTTTCCAATTGATGCATACATTCCAACAGGAAGAAATGCAGGACATATTAAATACATTCATGGTGGAGTCAGTCGAAATGTTGTTGAAGATATTGCCAATGTTGAATTACGCCCAACATTTTTATCAATTGTTGATGAGAGCGCGTTAGGACAAGAAGTCATTCATAAATTACAAAGACATAAAGTCAATACAAAATATATTCAACAAATTCCTGAAGGAATGGGAACTTGGTTGGCTGTCTTTTCTAATGACGGTGATTTGGCAGGCTCTATTTCGCAAAGACCAAATTTAATGCCAATTTTAGATTTGGTGAAAGAAAAAGGCGATGAGATTTTTAAAGGTTGTGATTCAATTGTTTTAGAAGCAGATATTGACCCTGAAATTATTAAAGTTATTTTAGATTATTCTAAAAAATATAATAAAAAAGTATTTGGTGTTATTTCTAATATGACACTTGCAGTAGAAAGACGAGATTTGTTACAACAATTTGATTGTTTAGTTTGTAATGAATTAGAAGCAGGTATTTTCTTTGCAGAAAATTATAGTAAAAAAAGTCCTAAAGATCTATGTGAAATTATTTCTCAAAAAATGGTAGCGGGGGCCATTAAATCAATGGTTGTTACGATGGGAAGTAAAGGAAGTATTTATGCAGATCATTTAGGCAATAAGGGGATTTGTCCAGCAAAAAAAGTAACAGTAAGAGATACAACGGGAGCAGGAGATGCTTTTTGTGCAGGACTTACAATTGGACTTACTTATGGTAAAGATTTAAAAGATTCTGTAGAAATTGGAACAAAATTAGCGGCTTCAGTTATTACTTCTTCAGAAAATGTTTGTCCACGTTTTTTACCTCGTGAATTAGGATTAGAAATTGATGTAACGGATGAGTAGTTTTCTTTGACAGGAGGGAAAGAAAGTTATAAAATATCTAAGCAATAGGGGATGTTGATTTATGAAAGAAAAACTCATGAATTTAAAAATAACAAAACAAGGAAAAATTGTTTTAAGTGTTGTTATTGCTATTTTTATGCTTATTTTTATTATTACAATTTTATATTCGAACAAGTTCTATCCTAATACTACGGTTGGTGGAATTGATGTTTCAGGAATGACCTTAACAGAGGCTAGAGAGGCTGTTGAAACGGATTTAAAAAATCACGTTTTAGTTATTAAGGGTAGAAATAACGCTAAATATGAATTAAAAGGTAAAGACATTGATTTATCTGCAAAGTATGAAGATCAACTTGAAAGTTGTTTTAAGAAAACGCACGGTTTCTTTTCGTTTTATAAAATTATGACAGGTGAAGATTTTGATGTAGCCTTTGATGTATCTTACAACAAAGATTTACTTGTGCAAAATTTATCACAATCGTTTTTAGTGGCGGGGGGAAATCAATATCAAATTGAAGCACCACGAAGCGCTTATGTAGAATATGATAAAAAAACAAAATCAGGTAAAATCGTTAAAGAAAATTTAGGTAACCAATTAGATGTAGAAAAATTTTATACTTATGTAGAAAAAGCACTTTCTACTTTGTCAACGAAGATCAATTTAGAAAGTGGTGATGTTTATTTAAAACCACAGTTTTATAGTAAAGATGAAGTTATTGCAAATGAACTGAAAACATATAATAACTATTTATTAAAATGGCTTCGTTTTGATATGGGTAAAAAACACTATGAAATCATTCAACCAACAGATATTAAAGAATGGTTGGTTATTGGCGATGATGCCTCTGTTTCTGTTGATAAAGATAAGATGTCATCTTGGGTAGAAGACTTTTGTTTAAAATATAAAACAGTTGGGAAAACACGTAGTTTTAAATCACATACAGGTGAAATCTTACAAGTATCTGGTGGGGATTACGGTTGGCAAATTGATTATAGTCAAACAGTTGATCAAATTTACAATGCTATTACAGCTGAAAGCAAAGAAGCGGATGTCACTGCTTATTTAAATAAACAATCAAAAGAAAATTCTAAAAAGTTGATTACTAAATTAGAACCAATTTATAAAAATAAAGCATATAAAATGAATTATGAAAATCCTGAAGAAGATTATAATACACAAACATATAGTGAAGTTGATATTTCTGAACAAATGGTGTATGTTTTCCAAAACGGACAAGTTGTTTATAGTGCAAAATGTGTTACAGGACTTCCTAGTGATGCAACACGTTCAACAAAAACAGGATGTTGGTATATTAAAGATAAGAAGTTAGAATATACGTTAACAGGTGCGGACTATAAAACACCTACAAAATATTGGATAAGGATTACTTGGACAGGAACTGGATATCATTATATGAATCGTAGTGACTGGGATAAGTGGACACCTGATTTATATAAGACAAGAGGATCACATGGTTGTATAAATCTTCAATTGGAAGATGTTAAAAATATTTACAATCTTGTTTCTTTAAGAGATATGGTCTTTATACATGATTAACCATCAAACCATCTTTGGATGGTTTTTTTATTTTTACAAATGGTTTGCATATTCGTTGACAAATGAGTAAAAAATGATAAAATGCAATTGATTTGCAAATTGAGGTGATTTTATGAAATATAAAACAAAAGCATCAAAGCTAATAAAACAATATACAGATCAACATCCTGATCAAAGCTTTACAGCACATCATTTATATGAATATATTGTTGAACAAGGACAGGCAGTCAATCTATCGACAATTTATCGTAATTTAGATCAATTCGTTGATGAAGGAATACTGACAAAATTTAAAACGGGACATAATGATGTTTTTATGTATCGCGTCAATCAAGATGTCTTTCATTGTCATGAACATCTTCATTTACAATGTTGTAAATGTGGAAAAATAATTCATGTAGAAAGTGATTTGATGAAAAAACTTGTCAATACTTTAGAAAATGATTATCATTTTTATCTTGAATGTGATGCTTCAACAATTAGTGGCTTATGCAAAGAATGTAGGGAAAAACAATGAAAAAATTAAAAGTTATATTAATATCTTGTCTTTGTCTTTTAATGATGACAGGATGTACAACGAATAAAATAGATAATCAAAAAATAAAAATTGTTTGTACAACATATGTTCAATACGATTGGTTACAACAAATTATTGGTAAAGAAAATAGTACTTTTGATTTATCTTTAATTATAAAAAATGGAGTTGATCTTCATAATTATCAGCCAACTGTTCAAGATATTGTACAAATATCTTCAGCAGATCTATTTGTATGTATCGGTGGAGAATCAGAATCATGGGTCAATGATGCGATTAAAGAAGCCAAGAATAAAGATGTAAAAATGATTTCTTTGATGGATGTTTTAAAAGATCACCTTAAAGAGGAAGAACATTTAGAAGGTATAGAAGAACATGATCATGAGGCTGAAGATGAAACAGAATATGATGAACATTTATGGCTCTCTTTAAAAAATGCACATCAAGCAATTGAGTTTTTATCTAATGAAATTCAAAAAACAGATCAAAAGCATAAAGATATTTATCAAAAAAATACAGAAAATTATTTAAAAGAAATAGATGATTTACAACAACGATATCAAGGAACGGTTGATGCGTCAAAAACAAAAACACTTGTTTTTGCGGATCGTTTTCCATTTCGTTATTTGATGAATGATTATTCTTTAAATTATTATGCGGCTTTTCCGGGATGTTCAGCAGAAACAGAAGCAAGTTTTTCTACGGTGACTTTCTTAGCTTCTAAAATAGACGAATTGAATTTATCGTATGTTATTGTGGTTGATCTATCGGATAAAAAAATGGCAAAAACAATTATTAATTGTACAAAAAATAAGGATCAAAAAATTGTAACATTGGATTCATTGCAAACTGTTAAACAGGAACAAATTGATAAGGGTTATAGTTATTTAAAAGCAATGAAACACAATTTAAAAGTTTTAAAAAAATGTTTGGAATAGGATGAGAAAATATGGCGTATATTAAATGTCAAAATTTAAGTGTTGGATATGCAGGAGAAACACTTATAGAAAATATTAATTTTGAAGTTCATGAACATGATTATCTATGCATTGTAGGTGAAAATGGGGTAGGGAAAAGCACTTTAATGAAAACATTACTTGGTTTAGTTGATAAAAAAGAAGGAAATGTTGAATTTGGTAAAAATATTAATCGTAAAGAAGTAGGCTATTTACCTCAACAAACAGCACTGCAAAAAGATTTTCCAGCAACGGTTATGGAAGTCGTATTATCAGGAAATCTTTCTAAAATAGCTTTACGTCCTTTCTATCGAAAAAAGGAAAAAGAAAGAGCTCTTTTAGAAATGAAGAAGCTTAAAATTGATTCTCTTGCCAGTCGTAGTTATCGCGAACTTTCAGGAGGACAACAACAACGTGTTTTACTTGCAAGAGCGTTATGTGCAACAGAGAAAATTCTTTTTCTTGATGAACCAACAACAGGACTTGATCCTCAAGTAACAAAAGAATTTTATGATATGTTGAAAGAATTGAATAAAAAAGGAATGGCAATTATTATGGTTAGTCATGATTTATCAGTATTAGAAGAAGCAACGCATGTTCTTTATTTACGAAAAAATGATTATGTTTATGCTCAAAAAGAAGAATTTATGAATACATATGGAAAGGAAATGAAAGCCGATGTCAATTATCGAAACATTTAGTTATTATCTATCTTATCCCTTTGTTCAATATGCTTTGATCGTAGGGGTTTTAATTGCTTTATGTTCATCACTTTTTGGTGTTTCTTTAGTGTTAAAACGCTTTTCATTTATCGGGGATGGACTTTCTCATGTTGCTTTTGGGGCAATGGCGATTGCAACCGTTTTAAATTTTAGTATGCAAACACCGTTTATTATGATTATTACGATTATTGCTGCAGTTTTATTACTGAGAACGGGACAAAACACAAAAATCAAAGGGGATGCGGCGGTAGCAATGTTTTCTGTAGGTTCACTCGCAATTGGTTATTTATTGATGAATGTTTTTTCAACATCGACGAATGTTTCAGGAGATGTTTGTTCAACTTTATTTGGCTCAACGACTTTACTTACTTTAACTAAATCAGAAGTAGTAGTCTGTATCATTATGTCTTTACTTGTTGTAGGGTTTTATATTTTCTTTTATAATTGTATTTTTGCAGTAACATTTGATGAAAATTTTATGAAAGCAACGGGTTTGAAAGCGGAAATTTATAATTTATTTATTGCGGTCATTACAGCTATTATCATTGTTCTAGCTATGAAACTGGTAGGCTCTTTATTAATTAGTGCACTTCTTATTTTCCCGGCTCTTTCAGCTATGCGTGTTATGGTAAGTTTTAAAGGTGTTGTTATTTATTCAGCAATTTTATCTGTGTTAGGAGCACTTGTAGGAATTGTTTTATCAATTTTATTTTCAACGCCTGTGGGAGCCACAGTTGTAGTGATGGATATTCTTATTTTCTTGATTAATAATTTTATTGCGGTTTTCAAAAGAGCATAAAGATTTCTTTGCAAGAGAGAAGGAATTTGTTAAAATGGAAAAGGTGATAAAAATGGATGGAATATTATTGATTAATAAACCAGCAGGTTATACAAGTCATGACATTGTTGGAATTGTTAGAAAAAAATTACATACAAAAAAGGTTGGTCATTGTGGGACTTTGGATCCAGATGCGACTGGTGTTCTTGTTGTATGTGTAAATAAAGCAACAAAAGCAATACAGTTTTTAATGAGTGATAGTAAAATCTATCGAGCGACGTTATCTCTTGGTAAAAGTACAGATACATATGATGCCAGTGGAAAGGTTCTTGAAGAAAAAGAGGTTGGAGAAATTTCAAAAGAACAAGTTGAAGGAGTACTTAATTCTTTTTTGGGACATTCAAAACAAAAGCCGCCAATTTATTCAGCAATTAAAGTAAATGGAAAAAAATTATATGAATACGCCAGAAATGGAGAAGAGGTAGAAATCAAAGAAAGAGATATCGAAATCATGATGATTCAACTTATTTCTTTTAATAAAAATGAAATTGTCTTCGATGTGAAATGTTCTAAAGGGACGTATATTCGTTCTTTATGTGTGGATATCGCTAAAAAGTTAGGTTATCCAGGACATATGTCACATTTAACGCGTATTGTTTCAGGTGATTTTTCTTTAGAAAAATGTTATACGTTAGAAGATCTACAACAAGGTCGCTATAAGCTTTTATCAGTAGATGAAGCTTTAGATAGCTATCCTAAAATAATTTTAAAAGATCCTACAGTTGTTTATCATGGAAAAATGATTAAAAGTGATTTGACAGGTCAAGTCGCTATTTGTGATGCAAATAAACATGTTCTTGCTATTTATGAATCTAATGGTGAAGGCTATTTGAAAAATGTAAGAGGGTTATGGTAATGGAAGTATTTTATTTGAAACCAGATTCTTCTTATTCATTAGAACCTTCTGTTTGTGCAATTGGCTATTTTGATGGTGTTCATTTGGGGCATCAACAACTGTTAAAACGTGTTGAAAAAATTGCCCAAGTGAAGAACATGAAAAAGGCTCTAATGACATTTTCTTGTCATCCTAAAGAAATTTTAGGAAAAAAAGATTTTAAATATTTGATGTCATTACAAAGTAAGATTGCTATTTTAGAAAAAAGAGGTTTTGACTATCTCTTTATTATTGAATTCAATCAAGATATTTCTCAATATTCACCTACTTCATTTTTGGAATGCTATCTTTATAAAAACAATATCGAACATCTTGTTTGTGGTTTTGATTTTCATTTTGGTAAAAATGGTCAAGGGGATACGCGTTTTTTAAAAAATATACAAAAAGAAAATTTTTCTGTAGATATTATTGAAGAGTATGATGTAGACGGGGTTAAAGTATCATCTTCTTTTATTAGAAATAAATTAGAAGAGGGACAACTAGAACAAGCAAATCAACTTTTAAGCCGTCCTTATCGTATTTCTGGAAAAGTCATTTATGGTTTACAAAATGGACGAAAGATTGGTTTCCCTACAGCTAATGTAGATGCAGGACACTATGTTATTTTAAAAAAAGGTGTTTATGGCGTTTATTTTTATCATGATGGTAAATGTTATCTTGGAATGGCAAATGTGGGCTTAAATCCAACAGTAGGAGAAATTACAAAGATTTCTTTAGAAGTAAACGTTTTTGATTTTGATGAAGATATATATGGAGAAGAAGTAGATGTGGATTTTATGTTTAGAGTTCGTGATGAAAGAAAATTTGCTTCTTTAGATGATTTAAAACAACAATTAAAGAGAGATGAAAGGTTTATTAGACATTATTTTGATTAATAAACCTTTCTTTTGTTTAAACTAAAAAAGGGTGGTTTTGTGATTTATATACTGCTTTTTCTAGCAAATGCAACTTGGGGTTTAAATATCATTATAACAAAATTTAACTATGATTCATTTAATCCTTTGTTTTTAGTTTATTTAAAAATCTTTTTTTCAATGCTATCTTTATTGGTTTATATATATTTCAAGAAAATTCCTTTTGAAAAAGCTTCTTTTAAACAAATAGTTATTAATACAAATCTTATTAACGTTTTAAATTTTATGATGACATATTTAGCATTAAAAACAATTAAAGGTTCACAGGTAGCAACAATTAATTGCTTGTCGCCACTTATTATGGCTTGTATTACTTTTAAACAACAAAAGTGGAATTTTAAAAAGATAGGTCTTTTCTTTTTTATTTTAGTAGGCTTTTTTATAACGATTCATTTTGATTTTTCAACATTGAATATAAGTTTTTTTATGATGTTAGGAGCTTTATTGTTCTATAACATTGGAAATTATCGATTAAGATCTATAAACCAAAATCTCTTTATTTATAATTTTTATATGTTTTTTGTTGCATTTGTTGAACTTACCGTTTTTCTTTTATTTCAACATGAACGACTTTTTTATCATATTTATCGTTTTCCTTTTTGGCTTTTTGTTTTATCTTCAGGAATAGGTTATGCTTTTATTCAAAGTGTTTCCTTTTTCTCAATTAAAAAAATCGGTCCTTTTTCAACTAGTTTTTTCATGGCGTTCAATCCGTTGTTTACTTATATTTTCTCACTTTTCTTTTTAAAAGAAAGCTTTGATTGGATGATTTTAATAGGATTTTTATGTATTTTTATAGCTTCTTTGGCTATTTTAAAGGAAACATTAAAACAAAATAAATTTTAGACAAGAATACGACACTATGGTATAATTAAACAGTAAAATGTATTAAAAGAGGTTAAGGTCTATGGAATATATAAATAAGGTCATAAATATTATAGGATTAAAAATGCTTATTGCGATCGTGTCAATTGTTTTAATTGTTATTGTTCTTTTTATAACGTATCGTTTATTAAAACTTAAACATTATCGTAAACAAATCGTAGATTTAGAAAATAGAATAAATGCAATCAAATCTTTACCCTTACAATATCGTTTAGGAAGGGTTAAAGGAATTGCGAAAAATATGCCAGAACTTCAAGATAAATATGAGCTTTATGAAGAACAGTTTTCAAAATTATCTGATACACTTAATGATGAAATTACACCATTAATAAATGAAGTTGATGAAGCACTTTATTATCGTAAATTACATGGTGTTCAAAAGAAAATGTCTAAATTAGAAAATGATGTCATGCATTATGAGACAGACTCAAAACAACTATTAAAAGATATTGAAGTTATTACAGAAATCGAAAATATTCAACGTTTAGAAATTATTAAAGTTAAAGAAAAATATCGTGAAACAAATGATCATTACTCACAAATTCGTTTCAAAGTAGAAGATTATGTTCCTAAATTACAAGATGTTTTCCATGGTATAGACCAACAATTTGTACAATTAGAAGATTATATGAATAATCAACAATTTGAAGAAGCTAAACAATATACAGAAAAAGTTTCTAAAGATATAGATGATTTAGAAGCCAACTTAAGAGATCTTCCAACTTATATTTCTGTTACACGTCAATATTTACCAAAACGTTTAAATGAATTAAAAACAATCATGGATGAAATGATGCAAAAAGATTTTGCGGTTGAAAGAATGAAAGCAACGTTACGTATTGATAAAATTGAAAATGATTTAAATGAAACAGCACAATCAATTAAAGATTTAAATTTAGAAAATGTTGGACAAAATATTGAAGTTATGACAGAAGACATGAATCTTTTGTATGCGGATTTTGAAAAGGAACAAAATGCGTATGCACTTTATGAAGAAAAAAGAGATGCATGTTACAAATATGTAAATACAATTGATAGTGGTCTTTCAAAAACGAGAGATGTTATTAAAGATTTAGAAAAAAATTATATTTTAAGTGATTATGAAATAACGATTGAAGATGATTATAAAGAATTTCAAAAAGTTTTAGATGATTTAAATGATGTGACTGAAATTATTGAAAGTAAAGATTTTTCTTATCAAGATATGATTGAAAATTTTGAAAGAATTACGGTAAATAGTAAGCCTTTCAATGATTCTTTAATTAAACATAATGAACTTGCAGAATCATTAAAAATTCAAGAAAAAAGAGCACTTGATGAACTTGATAACATTAATATTGTTTTACTTGAAATTAAATCAGAAATTCGAAATAAACATTTACCAATGATTAGCGAGTCTTATCAAGATTATATTGATGATTCTTATCAAAAAGCAGATGCTATTTTGAATTTCATTCGTCAAAGACCAATCGACTTAAAGAGCCTTTCAATGCAGGTAGATGCTGCGCGAGATGTTATTTATAAACTTTATGATAATGTGCATAATTTAATTGTAACAGCTGAAATGGTTGAAGATGCCATTATTTTTGGAAATCGTTATCGTTCTTCCTTTTTAGAAGTCAACACAGAACTTACAAAAGCGGAATTACTTTATCGAAATGGTGAGTATACAAAAGCCTTATCGACAGCGGTAGATATTATTGAAAAAATCAAACCGGATTCTTATGAAATGCTCGTTAATAAAAAAAGTCCTAAAAATGCCTAGGACTTTTTTTACGAAAAGGCACAGGTTAAAAAAAAGAGAATAAAATAGAATATGGAGGGAAATATGGTATATCTAGATTATGCGGCAACAACACCTTTTAATAAAGAGGTTATTAAAACACATGAACAACTTTTAGAGAAATATTTTTATAATGCGGATAGTATTTACAGTCAAGGAATTGAAGTTAATCGTTTGTTGGAAAAATCAAGAAGTCTTATTGCATGTATGTTACATGTAAAAGATGAAGAAATCATTTTTACAAGTTGTGGTAGTGAAGCAAATAATATGGCAATTAAGGGAATTGCTTTTCAATATCAAAATAGGGGAAAACATATTATTACGACTTCTATTGAACATTCTTCGGTTTATGAAGCATGTAAGGAATTGGAAGAAGTTTTTGGCTTTGATGTGACGTATTTACCAGTAGATCATAGTGGACATATTTCAATAGACGATTTAAAAAAGAGTATTAGAGAAGATACTATTTTAGTAAGTGTTATGCATATTAACAATGAAGTAGGAGCTATTCAACCTATTGAGGAAATTAAGAAAGTTATTAAAGAACATCCACTTATTAAATTTCATGTAGATATGGTTCAATCCTTAGGAAAGCTGACACTTGATTTATCAGGAATTGATTGTGCTTCTTTTTCAGCACATAAAATCAATGGTTTAAAAGGAAGTGGACTTCTTTATAAAAATCACTCGACAACACTTGTTCCTTTAATTAATGGGGGACAACAAGAATTTGGTTTACGTGGTGGAACAAGCAATGCTTGTACGTATATTGTTTTTGCGAAAACATTAAGATTAGCATTAGAAAACTTTACCCAAAAAGAAGAATATGTAAAAAAATTAAATGCGTATTTAATTCATGAACTTTCACAAATTGAAAGTGTAGTCATTAACACTCAAGGAAAAGCTTCAAACCATATTGTTAATTTTTCATGTGTTGGCTATAAACCAGAAGTTGTTTTACACGCTTTAGAAGAAAAAGATATTTTAATTTCTACAAGAAGTGCTTGTTCTTCTAAAACAAATGATATTTCAAGAGTTATGCAGCAACTTCATTTAAGCGATGAAGTGGCAAGATGTGCTTTGCGTGTAAGTATTAGTGATTTGACAAAAGAAGAAGAAATTGATAAATTTATTTATTGTCTAAAAGAAGTGTTAAATTCAATAAAAAAACAGAGGTAGATTATGGAAGCAAATTATATTGTTGTTCGTTTTGGTGAACTCACAACAAAAGGAAAAAATAGAAAATTATTTACACAAAAATTATTAAAAAATACGAAGGAAATTCTTTTTGAATTTCCTCAACTTCAATATCAATTACAATATGATCGTCTTTATATTTATTTAAATGGGGCAGATCATTTAGCGGTAAACGAAAAATTAAAAACAGTTTTTGGAATTCATTCATTTTCAAACGCATATAAATTTCCAAAAGATTTAGATGTTGTAAAAGATGCTATTGCACAAATGATCAATGAAGATACAAAAACAACTTTTAAAATCAATACAAAACGTAGTGATAAAACATTCCCTAAAAAATCACAAGATATCAATAGAGAAATAGCAGGACATGTTTTTCATCATGTTACTCGTCCTTTAAAAGTAGATGTCCACAACCCAGAAATGTTGGTTACAGTTGAAATTAGACATGATGCAATGTACGTTATGACAAATGTTATCAAAGGTGCCGGTGGTTATCCAGTTGGAATTGGTGGGAAGGCTCTTTTAATGTTATCGGGTGGAATAGATTCACCAGTAGCCGGTTATTTAACATTAAAACGTGGTGTGGATATTGAATGTGTGCATTTTGCAGCTCCACCTTATACAAATGAATTTGCTAGAGAAAAAGTTTTTGATTTAGTAGATCAATTACGTCATTATACACATGGTCAAATTACTGTACATGTTGTCAATTTTACAAAATTGCAATTAGCTGTTTATGATCATTGTGATGAAAGTTATGCAATGACTGTTATGCGTCGAATGATGTATCGTATCGGTGAAAAACTAGCACGTAAAAATCATTGTTTAGCGTTAGTCAATGGGGAAAGTATTGGGCAAGTTGCTTCACAAACATTAGATAGTATGAATGTCATTAATGAAGTTATTTCTATTCCTGTATTAAGACCTGTTTTATGTCTTGATAAATTAGAAATTATTGATATTGCTCAAAAAATCAATACATATGACATTTCAATTCGTCCTCATGAAGATTGTTGTACAATTTTTACTCCTAAAGCACCTGCAACAAAACCAAAAAGTTATAAAGCAGTTGCTTTTGAAGAAACATTTGATTTTGATACATTAGTTGATGAATGTGTTGAAACAGTTGAAACCATCGTTGTTGATAATTCTTATAAAAATGATGAAGATATTTTTTAAAAAAAGCGTATAGTTTTTGTATCCTGACACAAAATAAAAGTGTCAGGAGGTGACACAAGATGGCACAAAGTAATAACAGTAATAGATTAGTTGTACCAGGAGCTCAAAATGCGATTGACCAAATGAAATATGAAATTGCTAATGAATTTGGTGTTAATTTAGGTCCTGATACAACTGCTAGAGCTAACGGTTCTGTTGGTGGAGAAATCACTAAAAGATTAGTTAAAATGGGACAAGAACAAATGTCTCGTTCTTCATATAATAAATAAAGAATAGTGTAAAAACTATTCTTTTTTTGTAAGTGGTTACATTTTTTATGTAATTTCTCCTAGTTTTATTGTTTTTATGTACCAAATTTAGTACAATATATTTATATGACTAGGAGGTAAATTATGGTTAAAGTAATGGCGGTAAACGCAGGGAGTTCCTCTCTTAAATTCCAATTATTGAATATGCCAAGTGAAGAAGTTATCACATCTGGTTTAGTTGAAAGAATTGGTCTAGAAGTTGGAAATTTTGTAATAAAAGTAAATGGAGAAAAAAGAAAATTAGAAACTCCAATTCCTGATCATCAAGTAGCAGTTGATTTGTTATTGGATGCTCTTGTAAAACATCATATTGTAGAAAGTTTAGACGAAATCGATGCTGTTGGACATCGTGTTGTACATGGTGGAGAAGATTTTAATGATTCTGTTGTCGTGGATGAAGATGCAGTTAAGAAAGTAGAAGCTTTAGCGGAACTTGCACCTTTACATAATCCCGCAAATATTATTGGATATAATGCTTTTAAAAAAGCACTTCCTCATGCTGGACATGTCTTTGTATTTGATACAGCATTCCATCAAACATTGGATAAAGAAAGATATCTTTACCCATTACCACTTGAATATTATACAGATTTAAAAGTGCGTAAATATGGAGCACATGGTACAAGTCATAAATATGTTTCACAACAAGCAATTGAAATGTTAGGTAATCCTAAAGAATCAAGAATTATTGTTTGCCATTTAGGAAATGGAGCTAGTATTTCAGCTGTACAAGATGGTAACTGTATTGATACATCCATGGGATTTACACCTCTTGCAGGGGTTATGATGGGAACAAGAAGTGGAGATGTGGATCCATCTGTTATGCCTTATTTATGTAAAAAACTTAATAAAAGTGTAGATGAAGTGTTAGAAATCTATAATAAAAAATCAGGTATGCTAGGTATTTCTGGTATTTCTTCTGATTCAAGAGATATTGAAAATGCTTTATTTAATGAAGGTAATGAAAGAGCTTTATTAACTGGGTTATTATATGCACGTATTGTTTCAAAATATATTGGTCAATACTATGCAGAACTAGGTGGTTGTGATGCCATTGCCTTTACTGCTGGGGTAGGAGAAAATGCAGCTTATTTAAGACGTTTAATTATTGATAACGTTTCAAGAGCATTTGGTGTTTTCTTAGATGAAGAACTTAATAATATTCGAAGTGATGAAAATCGTGTCATCTCTCATCAATATTCTCAAATCAAAGTTATGGTTATTCCAACAAATGAAGAAGTAATGATTGCTAGAGATACAGTGAGATTATTAGAACTTTAATGAAAAGATCCTCTATTTTTAGAGGTCTTTTTTATCTGATTATGATATGATAAAAATGAGGTGAAATTATGATAGAAGAAATTTTAAATAAAATAGAGGAATATGATTGTATTTGTCTTTATCGACATGTTAATCCAGATTATGATGCTTTTGGTAGTCAATTTGGAATGTATGATCTTATTAAAAATACTTTTTCAAATAAAACAGTTTATATGGAAGGAGACTTTTCTTCTGATTTAGTTCAAAAATTTAATATTGAAATTAATATTGAAAAACCTAAATTTGAACAACCTGTTTTAGGAATTGTTTTAGATACGGCAAATAAAGAACGTATTGATGGAGAAAGTTATCAACAATGCAAGGAAATCATTAAGATTGATCATCATATTGTTGTTGAATCTTATGGGAATATTAACTTAGAAGATAGCAGTGCTTCTTCATGTAGTCAAATGGTTGCACTCTTTTTAAAAAATGAACGAGTTCATTTAACATCATTTGGAGCGGCAAGTCTTTATATGGGGATTATGGGCGATACGAATCGCTTCATGTATTCAGGTACGGATTGTCGTACATTTGAAGCAGCAATGTATCTTTATAACTGTGGTTTTGATATGCAAGCGCTTTATGAAAGAATGTATATGAAAAAGGCGAGAGATTTAAAAGTAAATGCTTTCTTATTAAATCATTATATTGAAGATGAAGGAATTGCTTATTATATTTTAAAAGATGAAGATTTAAAAGCACTCAATCTTTCAAGAGAACGTGGTTCAGATTATGTTAATATTTTAAGTTCGGTTGAAGAATATAAAATTTGGCTTGCAATCACTGAAAATGTTAAAGATCATAATTGGCGTGTATCAATGCGTTCTAGACACTATCCTGTCAATGCTGTTGCTAACAAATATCGTGGAGGAGGACATGCTTTTGCTTCAGGTGCTACACTTTTATCAATAGATGAACTTCCTTCACTTATTAAAGATTTAAAGGAGCTTATTAATGAATAATTTTATTCAGATGATTAAAGAAAAAATGAATCCTTTCTCTTTTCATTCAAACTATACACCTTCATCTAAAAAATGGAGTTATATTATTCCTTTATTAGTTGTATTGATTTTAAGTATTGTTGGTGAGTATGTTTTATTGTTACCAATTCATTTTCAATCACAAACATTTATTTTTCATTTGATTTTCTTACTTGTTTTATTTGCAATGTTGCATGCAATTTTACTTGGAAAAATTGACCAAGTGTCTAAGATATTTGTGGCTATCTCTTTAGGATTATTGATCTATGTAGGTATTGGAAGTGTTTATAGTGCACCTATTTTCCATGCAAAAAATTATCAAAAACAACTTATTTTAGATAAAAAAGCAGATTTTTATAAAGATAATGAAACAATTTCTTATCAGTCTATCCCTGTCGTTGATCGTGAAAGTGCTATCAAACTAGGTGATCGTAAGATGGGTCAGATGATTGATTATGTTTCACAATTTGAAGTTGATGAATCTTATGAACAAATCAATTATCAGGAAACACCTTATCGTGTAACACCGCTTGAATATAGTGATTTGATTAAATGGGTTACTAATCGAAAAGAAGGACTTCCAGCTTATATTAAAGTAAATATGGTTACTCAAGAATCAGAAGTTGTCGAATTAAAAGAAGGTATGAAATATTCAAAATCAGAACATTTTGGACGTAATATTTATCGCCACTTGCGTATGAATTATCCAACGAAAATGTTTGAAGAACTTGCTTTTGAAATTGATGAAAAGGGAACACTGTATTGGATTGCTCCTGTATTTGAATATCAAATTGGACCTTTTGGTGGAAAAGATATCGTAGGAGCGGTTTTAGTGGATGCTGTAACGGGGAAACATAAATATTATGATATTAATGATATTCCAAGTTGGGTCGATCGTGTTTATCCAGCGAATCTTGTAATATCTCAACTTGAAAATTATGGGAAATATACAAATGGTTATATCAATTCAATCTTTTCACAAAAAGGTGTTTTACAACCAACGGATGGTTATAATTATATTGTGATTAAAGATGATGTTTATTTATATACGGGTTTAACAAGTGTTTCTAAAGATGCCAGCAATGTAGGATTTGCACTTATTAATTTAAGAACAAAAGAAGGTAAATATTATCATATTTCTGGAGCGGAAGAATATTCAGCAATGTCTTCGGCAGAAGGAAAAGTACAAAACTTAAAGTATAAAGCAACATTTCCAATTTTGATTAACGCTGGAGGAGAGCCTACTTATTTTCTTTCTTTAAAAGATAGTAGTAATCTTGTTAAGATGTATGCTTTTGTCAGTGTTAAAAATTATCAAATTGTAGCAACTGGAAGCAGTGTATCTGAGGCTGAAAAAGCTTATTATGAAGTTTTATCTCAAAATGGTAAAAGTCATGTCGAGGTTGAAGAAAATACTTTAACGGGGAAAATTGTTTTAATCAACAGTGCGGTTAAAGAAGGAAACAGTGTTTATTATTTTAAACTAGAGGGCGATGATCATATTTATATTGCAGATCTATCCCTTTCTAATTCCTTACCACTTGTAGAAGTTGGAGACGAAGTTGAAATTCAATTTATTTCGAATGAACATCAAAGTGTGGTTATTAGTCAATTTAAAGCTAAATAATTTAAAATAGGAATACGAATTATTCCTATTTTTTTACATTTTTATGAAATAATTATAATAAATAGAAAAAAAGAGTGTATTTTTTATAAATATTTATTATAATGATAAAGCATTTTAAGATAAGGGAGAGGTTTAAATAATGATTCAATTTTTTAAAAAAAATATCGAATCGAATAAAAAACTAAGAACATTTGAAATAATTGTTTTATGTTTACTTGTTTTTACTTCAATTGGTTCAGTTTTTTATGGTTTGATGCAAATTCATAAAGATGTAGGGGATTTGCGATATGTTCAATCTGTTACGATGAATAGAGATGAGGATGAAGAAGATTATGATTCGGATAACAAAGTTTGTGATGTCGTTTATCGAAAAGGTGATCAAAAACTTGTGGTATCTTATGATTATGAAGATTATGTTAAATTAAATAAAAATTCAATCAAAGCATATGAATTTAAAACAGAAAATGGACAAAATCTTTATTTTGATCATAAAGATGTAAGTCATCAAGAAGCAAGTCATACTTATAAAGAAATGATGGCAGAAGAAACATTGTCTGTTTTCAATTTAGCGAGTGCAACATTTATTTTAATGTTATCTGTTGCAATTATGATGTTATTCTCTAAACAATTTACAACATATGAAAAATCATGGTTTATCTCAATTATGGTATTAGCTACGATTTTATCTGTGTTATTCCCAGAAGATAGTGCCAATGGTGTAAACGGTATTATCATCATGATTCTTTATTTATTAGATACATTCTTAAATATTTTATGTGAATTACTGATATCTAAACAATCAAGGTATAATTTCTTAATTTCTGTCTTGGTAGAAATTGTAGAAATTGTTTCTTGTGTTGTTTTAATGTATCGTTTCGCGACAATGGCAACAACTTTATTTTTCTGGTTACCTATTGATATTATTAGTTATATTAACTGGTCTAAACATCTCGATGATGAAGAAGATGAACTTACAATGGTAAGAAAATTAAAAGGATATCAAGAAGTTTTAGTTATTATTGGTATTATTGTTTGGACAGTTGTTGTAGGTTATTTTATTAGTGGTTTAGATATCGCTACTGATTTTTATAACAATAAAACATTAGAAACAGCAATTATTTATATTGATGCTTGTGCTTCAGCAGTTGGAATCGCCAACGGTCTCTTTATTTTCTTTAGATTAAGAGAACAATGGATTGCTTGGTATATATGTGCATTTTTAGAAGCAGTTATTAACATAATGTCAGGACAATATGTTTTACTTCCTTTAAAACTGGGTTATTTTACAAATACAACTTATGGATATATTAAATGGAGTAGATATATCAAAGAACACCAAAATAAAGAAAAAGCATCTTTATTTTAAAAAATAATTTAAAATAAAATGTTTTCAAAGCACGAGGAGTTTTTCAGGAGTACTTGAGAATGTTGATTGAAACTGTTACAATAAGACGTGTAAAAAATTATTAATAGGAGAGATAGTATATGGCAATTAGTGCAGGAGATTTTAGAACAGGATTAACTTTAATTATTGATGGTGATCCTTGTCAAGTGTTGGATTTCCAACATGTTAAACCTGGTAAAGGAGCAGCTATTTTAAAAACTAAAATGAGAAACTTGAAAACAGGAGCTATTCAAGAAAAAAACTTCAATGCTTCAACTAAATTTGATCAAGCTAATATTTCTAAAAAAGCAGCTCAATTTTCTTATGAAGCAGATAATACTTTCTACTTCATGGATATGGAAACATATGATACATATGAATTATCTGAAGAACAAGTTGGTTATAATAAATACTTTATTGTTGAAGGAACTGAAGTTTATTTAGTATTCTTTGAAGGGTTATTATTAAATGTTTCTGTTTCTGAAAAAGTAGAATTAACTATTGTAGAAACAGATCCAGCTATCAAAGGAGCACCATCTAACCAAACAAAAGACGCTAAAACTGAAACAGGTTTAACTCTTAGAGTTCCTCAATTTATTGAACAAGGTGAAAAAATCGTTGTTTTTTCAGCTGATGGAAAATACGCAGGAAGAGCTTAATAAAGCTCTTTTTTATCATGGGTAAAGTTGTATTAATTACAGGTGGTGCTAAAGGTATTGGTAAGGCCATTGCTTTGGAATTAGCAAAAAATCGATATGATATCGTTATTAATTATTTAACTTCTCATCAAGAAGCAAAATGTTTAAAAGAATGCATTATTCAACAATATCATGTACGTTGTTTGATTTTAAAAGCAGATGTTTCTAAAGAAGATCAAGTTGAAAAGATGATAGAAGAAATTGATAATCAATTAGGTGGCGTTGATATTTTAATTAACAATGCAGGAATTGATTTGTCTAATTTATTTCATTTAAAAACAGCAGATGAATTTAGAAAGACCTTAGATGTCAATGTTGTAGGTGCTTATAATTGTAGTAAAAGTGTTTCAGCACATATGCTTAAACAAGACTATGGACGTATTATAAATATTTCCTCGACAAATGGGATGAATACATATTATCCTATGTGTATTGATTACGATGCTTCAAAAGCGGCACTTATTTCTTTAACTCATAATTTAGCGTTTGAATTTGGACCTTATATTCATGTAAATTGCATTGCACCAGGATTTATTGGTACAGAAAATGAACTTGATGGTTATGATGAAGAATTTTTAAAAGAAGAACAAGAAAAAATTATGGTTAAACGCTATGGCAAACCTGAAGAAGTGGCTTATTTAGTGAAGTTTTTGATTAGTGATGAAGCTGACTTTATAAATAATTCGATTATTCGAATTGATGGCGGACAAATAGGGAGTATGTAAAAAAGACTCAATTGTTGATTCAACAGTTGAGTCTTCTTTTTATTTGTTTTTCATTTGTGTTAAAGCAAGTAAGATGGAAAGATTCCCATATTCAATTGATAATCCACCTTGCATATATAAAGTATAAGGTTCTTTTACAGGAGCATCGGCGCTTAATTCAATGGTACTTCCTTGCGTAAAACTTCCACTAGCCATCACTTCATCAAAAGGATAACCAGGCATTGGGGCAGGGAGAACACGTACAAAGGAATCGATTGGACTTGATGATTGGATTCCTTGAGTAAAATTCACTAATTTTTCTTTACTATGTAAATCTAAAGTTTGAATAAGATCTGTTCTTTTTTCATTGTAACGAGGTGATACATGTTCATATCCTAATTTTTCTAACATGTATGAAGTAAAAATAGCTGTTTTTAATGCATTTTTTACAGCGTTTGGTGCCATGAATACCCCTTTAAAGAAAGCATTGTTAAGATTAAAGTTAGCACCTAAGTCTTTACCAATACCAGGAGCGGTAAGTCTTTGTGCAACTTCATAAACTAAATCTTTATTACCAGCTACATAACCACCTGTTGGAGCAATTCCACCACCTAAGTTTTTCATTAATGATCCGACAACAATATCAGCACCAATATCTCCTGGCTCTTTTGTTTCTACAAGTTCACCGTAACAGTTATCCACCATAATAATGACTTCTTGATTAACTTCTCTCATTTTATGAATAATTGATTCTATTTTATCGATTGTAAGTGATAAACGTTGACTGTATCCACGAGAACGTTGAATCTCAACAAGTTTTACATTTTTTTGTTGAAGTCTTTCAATAATACTTTTTTCATCAAACTCATTATCAATTAAATCAATTTGTTCATAATTAACGCCATAGGCTTTTAACGATTGATTGGAATTACCACTTATACCAATCATTTCTTGTAAAGAATCATAAGGTTCACCGCTAATAGAAATCATGGTATCACCGTGTTTTAATAAAGCAGAAAGCGTTAAATATAAAGCGTTTGTTCCTGACATGATTTGTGGTCTTACTAAAGCATCTTCGCATCCTAAAATAGAAGCGAAAATTCTTTCTAATTTATCTCGACCTTCATCATAATTTCCATAACCATTGATATCTGTAAAATCACTATAAGAAACTTGATTTTCTATAAAAGCAGATAAAACTTTATTTGAATTAATAAGACATGTTTCATCTACTTTAGCATAGATTTCTTTTAAATCGCTATCTGATTGTTTTGCTAAATCTAATAAATCTTGATCTATTTTTTCTAATATCATTTCTACATCTCCTTTAATCTTGCTCTATTATACAATAAATATTTTTTTTGTGTATCTTTATTGATAAAGTTCTTGTAAAGTAAATCTTTGTAAGATTGTATTATTTTATGGTTTTATGATATAATTTTGAATTGAATTGAGGTGTAGAAAATGAAACCAAAAGTATTAGTTGTTGATGATGAACAAGATATTAGAGAATTACTCAAGTTTTATTTAAATAAAGAAGGTTATGAAGTCTTAGAAGCCGGTGATGGGGAAGAAGCCTTAAACATTTTTGAAAACGAATATGTGGATTTAGGAATCATTGATGTCATGATGCCTAAAATGGATGGTTTTGAACTTGTTGAAAATATGAAAGAGTTCAAAGATGTTCCATGTATTATGCTTACGGCCAAAGGTGAAAGCAAAGATAAATTACGTGGTTTTTCTTCTGGGGTTGATGACTATGTCGTTAAACCTTTTGATCCAAACGAATTAATGGCACGTGTAAAAGCAATCATGAAAAGATATGATATTAATACATCGCATATTATTCATTTAAAAGATGTTGAATTAGATGGGGATAAATATGAAATCAGATATAAAGATGAATGTATTCATTTGCCATTAAAACAATTTGAATTGCTTTTTGAACTTGCTAAACACCCAAATCAAATTTTTTCAAGAGAACAATTAATTGAAAAAATTTGGGGAATGGATTATGACGGATTTGATCGAACGGTTGATGTACATATTAAAAGAATTCGAGAAAATATTGGTCATTTACCAGGGTTCAATGTTGTAACAGTACGTGGTTTAGGTTATAAAGTTGAGGTTGATTAAATGAAATCCATTTATTCTAAATTAATTTTTGGCTTTTTCATTACCATTGTTGCATCATTTTCGGTAGCTGGTTATGTGTCACTAAAATTGAATGATGAACAAATTGAATCAACGGTAGAAGAAGATTTAATTACGACCAATGACTATGTTATAAAAGTTATTTCTAATGGAAATATAGAAAATAAAGATGATATTATAGATCTTTATGCTAAAAGTAGTGAAATGGCAATTACTTGTTATTCCCTAAAGGATGGTTATGTTGCTTATGGAAATAAGAAATATAATCCATCTCCAGAGGAAATGACGCATTTTTTTGAAAAAAAAGATGAAAATTTTTCAAAAAGATTAAGAGATGAAATCCTATCTTATGGAACAAAGAATAATATCAATGGGGTAGATTATTATATTTATGTTCAAAAAGATACAAGTGGACAAAAAAGTGCGATAGCTAATTCAGCTATTTTGATTTTAGGATGTGTCTTTTTAACAGGAAGTATTGTTTTCTTAGTGATAGCTGATATTATTGTTAAACCATTGACGCGTCTTACGAATGCCTTGAAAGAGTTAAGTAATGGAAATTATGATGTACGTGTTGATAATGTAGGACAGGATGAAATTTCAAAATTGAATCAAGGTTTCAACCAAATGACGAGACAGCTTGCAAAACAAGATGAAACACGACAAAAATTCATTTCAGATATTTCACATGAGTTCCAGACACCATTAACTTCGATACAAGGATTTGCGAATATTTTAAAAGAAGAAGATCTTCCTAAAGAACAACGTGTGAAATATGCAAATATTATTTTATATAATAGTAAAAGGTTATCTTCTTTAGCGAAAAATATGTTACAATTGACCTTGCTTGATAGAGAAGAAATAGAATTAGAAATTTCTACGTATTCACTTGTTGAACAAATGAATCGTGTGATTTCTACTCAAGAAAACCAAGCAATGGAAAAAAATATTGAAATAGAGTTCCAAGTTCCTAAAAAAGATATTGTTATTGATGGTGATGAACAAAGATTAGAACAAGTCTGGACAAATATTGTTTCTAATGCCATTAAATATACAAATGATGGGGGATTAATTACAATCTCTATGAAAAAGACTTCTAAAGAAGTAGAAGTTTCTATAGAGGATACGGGAATTGGAATGTCTAAAGAAGTTGTTTCTCATATCTTTGAACGTTTTTATCGAGAGGATAAAGCACGTAATGTAGAAGGAAATGGTTTAGGACTTGCCATTGTTAAATCCATTATCGATTTACATAATGGAAAAATTGATATTCTTTCACAGGTTGATGTGGGAACTGTCTTTAGTGTAAAATTACCTATAGAAAAACAAAAATTTATGAATCGTTTGAAATTGTAAGGAGACAAGTATGCAAGAATTAAAAGAAAAGATTTTAACTGATGGAGAAATTATTGAACCAGATATTTTAAAAGTGGATAGTTTTATTAATCATCAAATTGATCCAAAAACATATAGATCGATTGCAAAAGAATTAAAAAGACGTTTTAAAGATGAAAAAATTGATAAAATTCTAACAATTGAAGCTTCTGGAATTGCTTTAGGTTTAGCTTTAAGTTATGAATTAAATGATATTCCTGTTGTTTTTGCTAAGAAAGGAACATCTAAAACAGTTAGCGATGATTTATATACAAGTGAAGTTTATTCTTATACAAAGGGGAAAAGATACATTGCTTGCGTTAAAAAGAAGTATTTAAACGAAGGTGAACATGTTTTACTTGTGGATGACTTTTTAGCGGATGGAAATGCAATGATGGGACTTGTTGATATGTGCCAACAAGCAAAATGTCAAATTGTTGGATGTGGTATTATTATTGAAAAAGGATTCCAAAAAGGACATCAAAAACTTGTTGATTTAGGACTTAAAGTTGAATCACTAGCGATTATTGAATCTTTTAAAAATGGAAATATTACATTTAAATAAAAGAAAGGAGCATCTATGTATTTAAAAAGAATTGAATTACATGGATTTAAATCGTTTGCGGATAAAGTTAATGTCGAATTTCAACCAGGAATTACAGGTATTGTAGGACCAAATGGTTGTGGTAAATCAAATATTTCAGATGCAGTACGTTGGGTTTTGGGAGAACAGTCGGTTAAATCTTTAAGAGGAAGCAATATGTCAGATGTCATTTTTGCGGGTTCTGAAGATCGTCGTGCACAAAATTTAGCGGAAGTAACACTTGTCTTTGATAACTCAGATCGAACACTGAATTATGATTATAATGAAGTAGAAATTACCCGACGTCTTTATCGTCAAGGAAATGAAGCAGAATATTTATTAAATAGACAGCAATGTCGTTTAAAAGATATTACAGATTTAATTTTAGATACTGGATTGGGAAGAGATTCGCTTTCTATTATTTCTCAAGGAAATATTTCTAATTTTGCGGATAATCGTCCTGAAGAAAGAAGAGCTATTTTTGAAGAAGCAGCAGGCGTTTCAAAATATAAAAAAAGAAAAATAGAAGCAATCCGTAAATTAGAAAGAACAAAAGAAAATTTGGATCGTATTGGGGATATTGTTTATGAATTAGAAAAACAAATTACCCCTTTAAAAAAGCAAAAAGAGAAAGCTGAAACCTATTTAGAGTTAAAAGAAAAATTAACATCTATTGAAGTGAATGTATTAGTACATGAAATTTCAGAAACTAATGCATCATTAGAAGAACTTTCAAAGATTTTAAAATCATTAAATGAAAAACAAGCTGCATTAGATGCGGAAATCTTGTTAAAAGAAAGTGCAAATGATGAAATTAAAAAGAAGATGTTTGTTTTAGATAATGAGATCAATGCTTTACAAAGTCAACTTTTAGAAGCAATGTCTGAAGTTTCAAGATTAGAAACAAGTAAAGTAGAAGTGGATCAAAAGCGTAAACATGCTTTAGAGTCAAAAGATAACAAGGATATTGCTCATAAATTAGAAAATTTAAAAGCTATTTTAGCGGATGTTGTTGAAGAATATAACAATCGTGTGGGACGTCTTGAAGAAACTGAAAAAGACTTAAATGATTTATTTAACAAACAAAAAGAAATGACTTTAATGATTCAAGAAAAACATCAATCAATAAGTCATTTAACTCAAGAAATTACTAAAAATAAAAATAGACAAGAAATTTTAATTGATTTAGTAGAAAATAAATCAAATTATCATAGTGGTGTTAAGGCAGTGATGTCTCTAAGTAATCAAAATCCTGATATTATTGGTGTTTTTGGTGATCTCATTAAAAACGATCAAGAATATGACCTTGCTATTTCTACAGCGCTTGGAAGTGCGTTACAATTTATTGTAACAAAAGATGATTTACAAGCACGATTAGCTATTAAATTTTTAAGGGATAATAAAGCAGGTCGTGCAACCTTTTTACCATTAGAAACAATGGAACCACGTTCGCTTCGCGAAGAACATGAAATTTTATGTCCGACTTTAGATGGCTATTTAGGTGTGGTCAGTGATTTTGTTTCTAGTGATAAAAAAATAGAGAATGTTATTTTAAATCAATTAGGGAATGTAATTTTAGCAGATAACATTGATCATGCTTCAGAAATTTCTAAAGCAACATACGCACGGTATAAAGTAGTAACGCTTGATGGAAACATTGTTAATGTTGGTGGTTCTTTAACCGGGGGAAGTGCCAATAAACAACAATCCTCGATTATTCAAAAACGTGAGCTTGAAAAAGTCAAAGAACATTTAAAAGAACTTGAAAACAAACTTGCAAAAGAAAAGAATGAATTGAATTCATTAGAAAATGAATCAAAAGAAATTTCTCATACATTGTTGCAAAAACAGATGTCTTATGCAAAATTAGAAGTTGTTGTCCAAAATAAAAAAGAAGAGTTGATTGTAGCCAAAGGGGAATACGAAGACTTATCTCATCAAAATGTTGAATTGGAAGATTTTAAAAGTGGTAAAATCAACAATCAACTTGTTATTGAATTAAATGAAGCGATTCAACATCGTGATCAACTTACAGAACAAATTAAATCAAAACGTGAAATGAGAATGTCTTATGTCAATGAAAATGAACAACTTGAAAGTGCATTAAAAACACTTCGTAAAGATTTAAAAGATATTCAAAGTCAAGTTAATGAAAAAGCAATTGCTTCAACTAAACAAGAAGCTGCATTAAATAACTATTTAAATCGTTTATCTAATGAATATGCCATGACTTATGAATATGCCAGTGAAAATTATCAAGAAGAATTAGATATGGAATCAGCACGTTATGAAGTGGCAGTCTTAAGAAATGAAATCAATGCTTTAGGTCATGTCAATCTTGATGCGATTGAAGAATATGAAGAAGTTTCTAAACGTTATGAAGATATGAATGGTCAACGTTTAGATTTAATTCAAGCACAAGATAAAATTATTCAAGCAATTGATGAAATGGATGATATCATGGTTGAAAAATTCTCAACAACGTTTGATAAAATCAATTATCAATTCAATCTTGTTTTTAGAGAATTATTCGGTGGCGGAAGAGCTGAAATCAAATATACAGATCCTAATAATATTTTAGAAACAGGAATTGATATTGACGTTCAACCACCAGGAAAATCAGTTTCTAATATTACTTTGTTTTCAGGTGGAGAAAAAGCATTAATTGCGATTTCATGTTTATTTGCAATCTTAAAAGTACGACCAGTACCAATGTGCATCTTAGATGAAGTCGAAGCTGCACTTGATATGGCCAATGTTGAAAGATTTGCAAAGTTTTTAAGAGAATTTTCTTCGCAAACACAATTTATTGTTGTAACACACCGTGAAGGAACGATGGAAGAATGTGATCTTCTTTATGGAGCAACGATGCAACAAAAAGGTGTTACAAAACTTGTAAGTGTTAAATTAGAAGAAGCTGTTGATTTTTCAAATGATCAACATCAAGGAGGTGTCTAATAAATGGGATTTTTTAAAGATATAAAAGAAAAATTAGTAGGTAAATCGACAAAACAAAATGAAAAATATGTAGCCGGACTTGATAAATCTTCATCAACTTTTTCAGATCGTATTAATGAATTAGCTGCTAGATTTAGAGAAATCAATGATGAATATTTTGAAGAATTAGAAAATATTTTAATTATGGCTGATGTTGGGGTTTCAATGGTTATGAAAATTGTTTCTGAAATCAAAGCAGAAGTCAGAATTCAAAATATCACAGATCCTCGTGAAATTAATGATATTATTGTTGATAAAATGTTTGTAATCTATGCAAATGAAACTGTTATGTCGACAAAAATCAACTATGCGCCTGAAGGATTAACTGTTATTTTAATGGTTGGTGTCAATGGTGCAGGAAAGACAACAACAATTGGTAAACTTGCGCATCGTATTGTTCATGATGAAGGTAAAAAAGTCATTGTGGCAGCGGGAGATACTTTTAGAGCAGGAGCAATTGATCAACTTGCTGTTTGGGCTGAAAGAGTAGGCGTTGATATTATCAAAGGTAAAGAAGGTGGTGATCCTTCAGCTGTTGTTTTTGATGCTTTAAATAGAGCAAAAGAAACAGGAGCGGATGTCTTAATTTGTGATACGGCTGGAAGATTACAAAATAAAGTGAATTTAATGAACGAGTTAGAAAAGATGAATCGTATCATTAAACGTGTTGTTCCTGAAGGTCCACATGAAACATTACTTGTTGTAGATGCAACAACAGGACAAAATGGTGTTTCACAAGCAATAGAATTTTCTAAAATTACAGATATTACAGGAATTGTTCTTACAAAAATGGATGGAACAGCTAAAGGTGGTATTGTCTTATCGATTAAAGATCAATTAAATATTCCTGTTAAATTTATTGGATTAGGTGAACAAGTAGATGATTTACAAGAGTTTGATTTGGAACAATACATCTATGGTTTATGTAAAGGACTTGTAGAGGAAGTATAATGGAAGATACATTAGAAAAGAAACAAAGAATGAATTTGTTGATGGATCTTTATGAAGATTTATTAACGGAAAAACAAAGAGAATATCTTGATCTTTATTATCATGAAGATTTATCTTTGTCAGAAATTTCTTTAATTAAAAATGTTTCAAAAAATGCAGTTTTTGACAATATCAAAAAAGCATGTTTACATTTAGAAAATTATGAAGAAAAATTACAGTTATTAGAAAAACATAAAAAACGTTTAGAAATTATAGATGATTTAGAAAAAGATATTAAAGAAGAACATAAAAACATTGATGAACATTTACAAATGTTAAGAGATTTATAGGAGGTTTATATGGCATTTGATTCATTATCTGAAAGATTGCAGTCTACTTTGAAAAAAGTTTCTGGACAAGGGCAATTAACAGAAAGTAATATGGAAGAAATGTTGACAGAAATCCGTCTTGCCTTATTAGAAGCGGATGTCAACTATCAAGTTGTAAAAGAATTTATTGCGTCAACAAAAGAAAAAGCAATGGGGGCAGATGTTGTCGGTTCGTTAAAACCAGGACAAGTTTTAGTTAAAATCGTTCATGATGAATTAGTACATTTATTGGGTGATGAAGTATCTGAAGTTGATTTTAGCAAAAAGCCAACTGTAATTATGATGGTTGGTTTACAAGGTTCCGGGAAAACAACAACTTCTGGAAAGATTGCAAAATTAATTACAAGTAAATATGGTAAAAAGCCATTACTTGTTGCTGGAGATATTTATCGTCCTGCAGCCGTTGATCAACTAGTCACTTTAGGAAAACAATTGGATGTACCTGTTTATGAAAAAGGAACAAGCGAATCTGCAGAAAATATCGTAAGAGGTGCTTTAAACTATGCAGCCTTAAATAATAATGATGTGATCATTATCGATACAGCTGGGCGTTTACACATTGATGAACCATTAATGCAAGAACTTGCAAATGTTAAAGAAATTGCAAAACCAGATGAAATTTTATTAGTTGTAGACTCATTAACAGGGCAAGATATCGTTAATGTTGCAGCTTCATTTAATGAAAAATTAAGTATTACTGGGGCTGTTCTTACAAAATTAGATGGGGATGCTCGAGGTGGGGGTGCTCTTTCAATTAGACACATTACCCATGTCCCTATTAAATTTATTGGTACTGGTGAAAAACTAGACGCGATTGATTTATTCTATCCAGATCGTATGGCTGACCGTATTCTTGGTATGGGGGATGTTGTTTCTTTAGTAGAAAAGGTACAAGATGTTTATGATGAAAAAGAAACAATGAAAGCCATGAAAAAGATGCAATCTGGTCGCTTTGGTTTAGATGATATGTTGGAACAAATGCATCAATTAAGAAAATTAGGGCCACTTTCAGGAATTTTAAAAATGATTCCAGGAATGCCATCAATGCCTAATTTAAATGATGAAACAACAGATCAAAGAATGAAAGAGACAGAATCCATCATTTATTCAATGACATTAGAAGAAAGACGTGACCCAAGTATTATTACGTTATCAAGAAAACAACGTATCGCTAAAGGATGTGGAAAAGATTTAGCTGCTATCAATCGTCTTTTAAAACAATTTGAACAATCTAAACAAATGATGAAACAAATGTCAAATATGGACAGTGCAACTGGTTTACCAAAAATGGGCGGAGGACACTTTGTAGGTGGACCTAATCGTAAAAAAGTACGTCATAAAAAGAAAAAGAAAAAATAATTAAAGGTGTCAAGTAAAAAAGCTTGACACCTTATTTTATCTGTGTTAAATTATGCAAGTAATATAAATCAAGGAGGAAATTATAAATGGCAGTAAAATTAAGAATGACAAGAATGGGTGCTAAAAAAAGACCTTTCTATAGAATTGTTGCAGCTGATTCAAGATCACCAAGAGATGGTAGATTCATCGAATTATTAGGAACTTACAATCCTTGCACTAACCCTGCACAAGTTAACTTAAAAGAAGAAGAAATCTTAAAATGGTTAAATAATGGTGCTCAACCATCTGATACTGTTAAAAACTTATTATCTAAACAAGGTATCATGAAAAAATTTGCTGATTCTAAACAAGGTAAATAATTATGGATTACGTAAAGACACTCAAAGATATCGCGATTGAATTAGTTGAAGATAAAGAACATTTAGAAGTAAGACAAATGCCTTCATTAGATGAAAATGTGATTGTTTTATATGTTTATTCAGCAAAAAATGATATTGCTAAATTAATCGGTCGTAAAGGTGTTATGGCTAATTCTATTCGACAATTAATGTCTGTTGCAGGACGTCTTTCTGACAAAAAATTAGATATTAAATTCGAATCATATGAATAGATGTGTTGAACACATCTATTTTTTTTGGAGGATATATGGAAAAACTTAAAATAGGTAAAGTTTTAGGAACGCATGCTTTAAAAGGAGAATTAAAAATACGTTCTTATAGTGATTTTAATGATCAAAGATTTGTAATTGGAAATAAGCTTTATTTAAATAATATTGAAGATCCTTTTATCATCAAGACAGTAAGAATACATAAAGGAAACTATTTAGTAAGTTTTGAAGGCTTACAAGATATTAATTTAGTTGAAAAATATGTTGGTAGTATCGTTTATGGTTTAAAAGAGGATGTTGTTTTAGAAGATGATGAGTATTTTTATGATGATTTGATTGGTTGCAAAGTAAAAGAAAATGATCAAGTAATAGGAACAGTTGAATCTATTTATTTTAATGGAGCACAAGACATTTTAAACGTTAAAACAACTAAAAAAACAATTGCTATTCCTTATGTAGATGCATTTATTGTTGATGAAGATATTGAAAATAAAGTCATTGAAGTTCAATTGATTAAGGGTATGTATGATGAAGATTGATATTTTATCACTTTTTCCAGAAATGTTTGATGGCTTTTTAAAAACATCAATTATTAAAAGAGCAATTGATAAAGAAATTGTTGATATTCAAATCCATAATTTTAGAGAATTTACACATGATAAACATAAACATGTCGATGATTATCCTTATGGAGGAGGACAAGGAATGGTATTGATGTGTCAACCAATTCTTGATTGTTTAAAGACTTTAACGACAGATGACTCATTAGTGATTTTAATGTCACCTCAAGGAATTACTTTAAAACATGAAGTAGCAACTAAACTTTCTTTAGAAAAACATTTAATTATCATTTGTGGGCATTATGAAGGTTTTGATGAAAGAATAAGAGATTATGTTGATTTAGAACTTTCTATTGGAGATTATGTTTTAACAGGTGGCGAATTAGGAAGTATGGTTACTTGTGATGCTGTTATTCGTTTATTAGAAGGGGCCATTCGTCAAGAAAGTCATGAAGATGATTCTTTTGCAGATGGTTTATTAGAGTATCCTCAATATACAAGACCTTTAGAATTTGATGGAAATGTTGTGCCTGATGTGTTGCTTTCGGGACATCATGAAAATATTCGTAAATGGCGTAAATATCAATCGTTAAAAAAGACATACTTAAAACGACCTGATTTATTAGAAAGTTATGAATTTGATAAAGAAGCATTAGAAATGTTTAATGAAATCAAAAAAAAGAGTTGATATCTTTTTAAAAGATGCTATAATAGGCTAGGTCAGTATGACTGCATATGTTCCGCTGGTTAATCGAATGAACATACAAGACTATAAATGAAAAGGAGAAATAGAGATGAATTTAACATTAGTAGATCAAATTACTAAAAAACAATTAAAATCTGATATCCCTGTATTCAAAGCTGGAGATACTTTAAAAGTTTACGTAAAAATCAAAGAAGGTAACAAATACCGTATCCAATTATTCGAAGGTGTTTGTATCGCAAGACAAGGTAAAGGAATTGCTGAAACTTTCACAGTTAGAAAAATTTCTTACCAAGTAGGTGTAGAAAGAACTTTCCCAGTTCATTCACCAATCATTGATAGAATTGAAGTTGCTAAAGTTGGTAAAGTACGTAGAGCTAAATTAAATTACTTACGTGGATTATCTGGTAAAGCTGCTAGAATCAAAGAAATCAGAAAATAAGAAATGGGCAACCATTTCTTTTTTTTTACTTTGAAATGAGCTATAATACAAAATAGCTATAAAGGAGTAGTGATTGATTTGAATAAAAAGAGAATAAAAGACTTTATTGAATTCCTTATAGTTTGTATGGGCGTTACCTTTGTGTTTCGCTTTGCTATCATGCCAATAAAAGTAGATGGTTCCTCAATGTATCCAACGCTACAAGATCATGATTATGCGTTTATGTCGAGAATTGATTTAAATCATATAGAACGTTTCGATATTGTGACATTGAATTGTAAAAAATTAGGAAATATTATTATAAAACGTGTGATTGGTTTGCCTGGAGAAAAAATTGTTTATAAAGATGATCAACTATATATAAATGATGAGAAAATAGAGGAAGCTTTTTTAGATGTTTCTTATATAGAACAGGTAAAAAAAGATTATAATATTCGCTGTTTTACAGAGAATTTTGAATATACAGTTGGTGATGATGAGATTTTTGTATTAGGAGATAATCGTTTGAATTCTCTTGATTCAAGATTGTTAGGGTGTTTTAAAGTAAAAGATATTTTATCAAAAAAAGGATTTGTATTACTTCCTTTTAAAAATATGAAAGAGGTGGATTAAAATGGCACAAATACAATGGTTTCCAGGACATATGGCAAAAGCTAAAAGAGAAATCGCTGAAAAAATAAAATTAATTGATATTGTTGTAGAATTGGTAGATGCAAGAGCTCCTTATTCAAGTAAAAACCCGTTATTTAATGGTATTGTCAATAATAAACCTAGATTAATTGTTATGACAAAAGAAGATCTTGCAAATCCAGAAATTACTAAAAAGTGGATTCAATATTATAAAGATCATGGTTATTATGCAATGAGTGTTAATCTTAAACAATTCAATGAATATAAAAAAATCATTCAAGTTTGTAAAGAAATCTTAAAAGATAAAATGGAAAGAGAAGCTAAAAAAGGATTAAAACCTCGGGCGATGAGAGCAATGGTTTTAGGGATTCCTAATGTTGGAAAATCTACATTTATTAATCGTTTAGCCAAAAGGAAAGCAACAGTTACAGGAAATAAACCAGGAGTAACAAAAGCACAACAAATCATTAAAGTTGATAAAGATTTTGAATTATTTGATACACCAGGAGTTTTATGGCCAAAATTTGAAAATGAAACAGTTGCTCGAAATATTGCTTTGATTGGATCGATCAAACAACAAATTTTACCAAGAGAAGATCTATTTATGTATGCTGTAGAACATTTAGTAAAAAACTATCCAAGAAGTGTTGAAAATCGTTATCAAATTGAAATTGATTTAGAAGAAGATTGGATTGAAAAATGTTATGATGATATTGCTTCTAACAAGAAAATCAAACCAGTTAGAGGAATTACGGATTATGAACGTGTGATGGATATGTTCTTTACGGACTTATTTGATGGTGCTATTGCGAAGGTCACATGGGAGTTGCCAAATGAGTAATTTACTTGAATATGAAAATAAATATTATGATTTAGGTTATGATTATATTATTGGTCTTGATGAGGCAGGAAGAGGACCTATGGCAGGGGAACTTGTTGTTGCTGGTGTTATTTTTCCTAAAGGTTTCTACGATGAACGCATTTTTGATTCAAAACAGTTAACAGCAAAAAAAAGAGAGGCAATGTATCAAATTATTGTTGAAAATGCGCTAGCCTATCATATTGAAGTGATTTCTGTAGAAGATGTTGATCGTTTAAATGTTTATAGTGCAAGTCAAAAGGGTATGGAAAAATGTTGCCAGATATTAAAAAAAGAAAAAATGTTTGCTTTGACAGATGCGATGCCTTTGCATGATATTGAGCATCTTTCTATTATTAAAGGCGATACTTTATCTATGTCAATTGCAGCGGCAAGTATACTTGCAAAAGTGACAAGAGATCATTTAATGATTGAATACGCAAAAAAATATCCTCAATATGGTTTTGAAAAACATAAAGGATATGTTACAAAAGCTCATAAAGAAGCGCTTGCTAAATATGGGCCTTGTCCGATACATCGTAAATCATTTAAACCTGTTCAAATGGTTATGAAAGAACAAATGTCATTCGACATTTAGTTCTTTTTTTGTTTTTTTTAAAAAAAAGAAGAAAAAAAGTAAAAAACGGCTTATATACATAGTGAGGTGATGATATTGAAAGAAATCTTACTATTTTTTGCTTTAAAATATGATGGAGATTTTCAAAGTATTTTAAAAGCGCTACAAAGAAAAGAAAAAGTAACGAATCAACAAAGAGAGGAGGCAGTTTCAAAAGTACAATCAAAGTATACAACGATTTTATGTGATGACTATCCAGAAGCGTTAAAACAGATTTCATGTCCGCCATTTGTCTTGTTTTATCATGGAAATTTGTCATTGTTAGATGAAAAATGTATTGGTGTTATTGGTAAAAGAGTACCTAGTGAATATGGAACAAGTGTAACCGATAAAATAGTGTGTGATTTGGTAAAAAATGAATATACTATTGTAAGTGGCATGGCCCTTGGAATTGATACACTGGCTCATCGCAGTGCCATGAATAATCATGGAAAAACGATTGCTGTTTTAGGAAGTGGAATTAATTATTGTTATCCAAAACGAAACAGAGAGCTCTATTTGAAACTTAAAGAAGAGCACTTAATTGTGAGTGAACATCCTAATGATTATGTGCCACAAGCAAAAGATTTCCCAAGTAGAAATCGTTTAATCGCTGGGCTTAGTGAATCAGTTGTGGTAACAGAAGCGGAAAAAAGATCAGGAACCATGATTACGGTAGGATATGCCCTTGATCAGGGAAAAGATATTTTTTGTGTACCCTCAAGAATAGGAGATCCTATTGGTTGTAATTTACTGATACAACAAGGGGCAAAACTTATTTTAGACATAAATGATATTATAGAAGAATAGAGAAATGGAGTTGACAAAGTGAAAAAAAACAATAATAATAGTTTTTGCGTAAAGGAGGATACATTATGTACGATAAATTAGTTATTGTGGAATCTCCTTCTAAATCAAAAACAATAGAAAATTATTTAGGGAAGGACTATCATGTTACTTCTTCTAAAGGACATATTCGTGATTTGTCTACATCAGGTAAAGATGGTTTAGGAATTGATCAAGAAAATGAATATAAACCAAAATATGTTATTTCTAAAGATAAAAAAGATGTTGTCAAGGAATTAAAGGCTGCAGTAAAAGAAGCAAAAACAGTTTATCTAGCAACCGACCCTGACCGTGAAGGTGAAGCAATTTCTTGGCATCTTGCAGATGTTTTAGGTTTAGATATGGATGCGGATAACCGTGTTGTTTTTAATGAGGTTACAAAAGATGCCGTCGTGGATGCTTTAAAGCATCCTCGTAAGATAGATCAAAATCTTGTTAAATCACAAGAAACAAGAAGAGTATTAGATCGTATTATTGGATTTAAGCTTTCTAAACTCTTGCAAAGAAAAATTAAATCAAAATCAGCAGGACGTGTTCAATCGGTAGCGTTACGTTTGATTGTTGAAAAAGAACGTGAAATTGAAGCATTTGTTCCTGAAGAATATTGGAAAGTAAAAGCAAGCTTTATCAAAGATGATATTGATTTTGTAGCAGAACTTAACAAAAAAGGGACAAAGAAAGTAAAGATTTCAAATGAAGCAGAAGCACTAGAAATCTTTAATGCATTATCAAAATCATTTGTTGTTGATAGTGTTAAAAAGACAAGTAAGAAAAGAGAATCAAAGCCTCCTTTTATTACTTCGACATTGCAACAAGAAGCTTCTTCAAAATTAGGGTTTAAAGCAAGAAAAACAATGATGATTGCTCAAAAGCTTTATGAAGGGGTTCAACTTGAAGATGAAACAGTTGGGCTTATTACTTATATGCGTACCGATTCAACAAGACTTTCTGATGTGTTTGTTGAAAGTGCAACAAACTACATTAAAGAAAAATATGGTGCAAATTATGTTGGAAAAGTAAAAATAAGTAAGAAAAAAGAAAATGTTCAAGATGCCCATGAAGGAATTCGTCCAACAAGTGCCATGCGTACACCAGAATCTGTAAAGGAACATTTAACAAACGATGAATTTAAACTATATTCATTGATTTATGCAAGAGCAATTGCTTCTTTAATGGCTCCTTCAAAATTTGATGCAACAAGTCTTGTTTTAGAAAATAATGGTTATTTCTTTAATGCAAGTGGATCCGTATTAAAGTTTGATGGGTATTTACGTGTTTATAGTCAATACGAAAAACAAAAAGATGAAGTTTTACCAGAAGTGGTAGAAAATGAAGTTTTAGAAAGCCAAAATATTGAAAAAACACAACATTTTACAAAACCGCCAGCAAGATATACAGAAGCAAAACTTATCAAAGAAATGGAAGAATTAGGTATTGGTAGACCAAGTACGTATGCAATGATTATTGATACAATTCAAACAAGAGGTTATGTTGAACTTGTTGAAAAAGCGTTTAAACCAACTGAAAGTGGTATTCTTACAAGTGATCGTTTAACACAATTCTTTAATGATATTATTAATGTTGAATATACAGCTCAAATGGAAAAAGAACTTGATGATATTGCAGAAGGCGAAGACGATTATTTTGATGCGATTGATCATTTCATTAAAAAATTCCAGCCATTATTAGATGAAGCAAATGAAAAAATGGAAGTTATTGCTCCAAAGAAAACGGGTGAAAAATGTCCAGAATGTGGACACGATCTTGTAGAACGTCATGGACGCTATGGTAAATTTGTTGCGTGTGAAAATTATCCAGAATGTAAATATATCAAAAAAGAAAAAGTGGAACCTGAATATACTGGTGAAACTTGTCCAAAATGCGGTAGCCCAATGGTTTTCAAAACAGGGCGTTATGGTAAATTTGAAGCATGTTCAAATTATCCAGAATGTAAATATATTAAAAATTCTAGAAAAAAGGCAGAACCAGTTATGACGGATGAAGTGTGTCCTAATTGTGGATCACCTGTCGTTATTAAAAAAGGACGTTGGGGTGAGTTTAAAGCTTGCTCAAATTATCCAAAATGTAAAACAATTATTAAGTAGAACATTTGTTCTACTTTTTTAAAAAAGGAGAAAGATATGAATCAAAATCAAACAGTACATGTTATTGGAGCTGGACTTGCCGGCGTAGAAGCCGCTTATCAAGTAGCAAAGAATGGAATAAATGTTAAACTCTATGAAATGAGACCAGTTAAAATGACACCAGCACACCATACGGGTAATTTTGCGGAACTTGTTTGTTCAAATTCGTTAAGAGGGGATAATTTTAATAATGCGGTAGGTGTCTTAAAAAATGAAATGGAAAAATTAGACAGTGTTATTATTAAATTTGCTAGAGAAAACAGTGTTCCTGCTGGTGGGGCGTTAGCAGTCGATCGTGAAGCTTTTTCTAAAGCTGTTACTGATTTTATAAGTAATCATCCCCTTATTGAAGTTGTTCATGAAGAAGTTACTACTCTACCTGAAGGACCTACAATTATTGCAAGTGGACCTCTTACAAGTGATGCTTTATCAAATGAAATCCTAGATTTATTAGGTGAAGAATATTTTTATTTCTTTGATGCGGCTGCGCCAATTATTGAAAAGGATAGTGTTAATTTTGATATAGCTTACTATAAATCAAGATATGATAAAGGTGAAAATGAATATATTAATTGTCCTATGACAGAAGAAGAATTTAATCTTTTCTATGATGAACTCATGAAAGCAGAAGTGGTTAAACCAAAAGATTTTGAAGAAAAATTCTTTGAAGGTTGTATGCCATTTGAAGAAATGGCAAGAAGAGGCAAGCAAACTTTATTATTTGGACCAATGAAGCCTGTAGGTTTATCGAAACCTGATGGAACAAGACCTTATGCAGTTGTTCAATTAAGACAAGATAATGTGCAAGCAAGTTTATATAATATTGTTGGTTTCCAAACGCATTTAACATGGCCTGAACAAAAAAGAATTATTCATCTAATTCCTGGGCTTGAAAATGCAACATTTGTAAGATATGGTGTAATGCATCGTAATTCATTTATCTGCTCACCTAAATATTTAAATCAAGATTATAGTTTAAAAAATCATGAGGGACTTTATATTGCTGGGCAAATTACAGGTGTTGAAGGTTATGTAGAATCGGCACAAAGTGGAATGGTAGCGGGAATGAATATGGTTCGTTATTTAAACAAACAAGAACCGATTATTTTTCCTCGAGAAACGGTAATGGGTGCTTTATCTTATTATATTACACATTGTGAAGCAGAACATTTCCAACCAATGAAAGCTAACTTTGGTATTTTACCTGATTTAGAAATGCGTGTAAAAAAGAAATTAAGAAAAGAAGCTTATGCTAATAGAGCAGTTGAAGTAATGGATGAATTTATCAATGGACTTAAATAAAGATAAAGAAAGCTTTATGGATTATTTAAAATACCAAAAACATTATTCTGAAAATACAATTGAAAATTATGAAAGAACACTCAATGAATTTATCGGATTTTTAAATAAAGAAAGCATTGATACGTTTTCAAAGGTGAAATATCCTTTAATGAGAGGTTATTTAACGTATTTAAATGAAAAGGATGTTTCTAAAAATACGATTAATAATCGTATTAGTTGTTTACGTTCTTTATACAAATATTTAGTCAAAGAAGAATTGGTTGAAAATAATCCAATGACACTTATTGAAAATGTTAAGATATCTAAAAGAAATCCAGATTTTCTATTTCCAGAGGAAATGATTGAATTATTAGATAGTATTGATACAAGCGATGATTTAGGTGTTCGCAATAAAGCTATGTTAGAGCTTATGTATGCTTCAGGCTTGCGTTGTTCAGAAGTGGTGAATTTAACATTAAATGTGATTGATTTTGATAATCGTATTCTTTTGATTCATGGAAAAGGAAACAAAGATCGTTATGTACCATTTCATGAATATGCTTCTAAATGGCTTATAAAGTATCTTGAAGAAGGTAGGGGTAATCTTGTAAGTCAAAGCGAAGGAACGAATTATGTTTTTGTCAATAACAGAGGTCAACAAATGACAAACCGTGGGGTTCAAGATATCATTAAAAGAATTGGAAGAAATTATGATCCTACTAAAAAAATACATCCTCATACATTTAGGCATTCTTTTGCCACACATTTATTAAATGCAGGAGCAGATATTCGTACTGTTCAAGAATTATTAGGTCATGAAAATCTTTCAACAACACAAATTTATACACATATTACAAAAGAACATCTAAAAGATGTTTATTTACAGGCACATCCACGAAATAAAGAGTAAAAAAGTCTTGTTTTGTGTTGAATGTTATGATAATATACTTAAGGTATTAAAAAATACACACATTATGAATTCATTTATCGAGTGCCTAATGGTGGTAAATGTTTGAAATAATGGAGGAAAAAAACGAAAAGGAGGAAATTACACATGTCAGTAATTTCAATGAAAAAATTATTAGAAGTAGGTGTTCATTTCGGACATCAAACAAAAAGATGGAATCCAAAAATGGCTCCATACATTTTCACATCAAGAAACGGTATTTACATTATTGATTTACAAAAATCATCTAAAAAAATCGATGAAGCTTATAAAGCAATGAATGAAATCGCTGAAAAAGGTGGAAAAGTTTTATTTGTAGGAACTAAAAAACAAGCTCAAGAAGCTGTTAAAGAAGAAGCTATCCGTTCAGGAAGTTACTATGTTAACTCACGTTGGTTAGGCGGAACATTAACAAACTTCAAAACAATTCAAAAAAGAATTAGAAGATTAATTGAATTAGAAAAAATGGAAAAAGATGGAACTTTTGATCTTTTACCTAAAAAAGAAGTTATCTTACTTAAAAAAGAAGCAGCTAAGTTAGAAAAGAACTTAGGTGGTATCAAAGAAATGAGAAGATTACCAAGTGCTTTATTTGTAGTAGATCCTAAAGCTGAACACAACGCTGTTGCTGAAGCAAGAATCTTAGGAATCCCTGTATTTGGTATTGTTGATACTAACTGTGATCCAGATGAAGTTGATTATGTAATCCCAGCAAATGATGATGCTATTAGAGCTGTTAAATTAATTGTTGCGGCTATGGCTGATGCAATTTGTGAAGCAAAAAGTGAACCTTTAACTGTTGCTTATGTTAAAGATGAAGATGAAAAAGAAGTAACTATGAATGATGCTGTATCTTCTGTTGAAAACAATAATAGAAGAGGGCCAAGAAATAAAGCTGGTAGACCAGCTCAAAGAAGAGAAGCTAAACCAACTCAAGAATAATCAAGGCTGGAAATCATAAATATGTTGTGATGGGAAAGCAAAGCTTTCCCTTTTTAATAAATAAAAAACGGAGGACAAAAAAATGGCAATTAGTGCAAAATTAGTAAAAGAATTACGTGAAAAAACTGGTGCTGGAATGATGGATTGTAAAAAAGCATTAGAAGCATGTGATGGTGACATCGAAGCATCATTCGACTGGTTAAGAGAAAAAGGAATTGCAAAATCTGCAAAAAAAGCTGACAGAATTGCTGCTGAAGGTTTATCAGCATTCGCAATCAACGGTAACGTTGCGGCTATGGTTGAAGTTAACTCTGAAACTGACTTCGTAGCTAAAAACGCTGAATTCGTTGCATTAGTAAATACAGTTTGTGAAGCAGTTGCTGCTAACAATCCTGCTGATTTAGAAGCTGCAAAAGCAATCGAAGTTGAAGGAAAAACTCTTGAAACTACAATTGCTGAAGCTTCAGGAAAAATTGGAGAAAAATTATCTTTAAGAAGAATTAAAACTTTCACTAAAGATGATAACGAAGTATTTGGTGCTTACTCACATATGGGTGGAAAAATGGTATCAATCGTTAAATTAGCTGATGCTACTGAAGAAAAAGCAAAAGACATTGCTATGCATGTTGCTGCTATCAACCCAAAATACATCTCTCAAAATGAAATCCCACAAGCTGAAAAAGATAGAGAAGATGCTGTACAAACTGAAATTATGGCAAATGATCCAAAATTAGCTAATAAACCTGAAAAAGTATTAGAAGGTATTAAACGTGGTAAATTAAATAAAGTATTCTCTGAATGGTGCTTATTAGATCAAGAATTTATTAAAACACCAAAAGAAACAGTTGCTAAATACTTAGGAAATAGTAAAGTATTAGAAATCGCTCGTTTCCAAGTTGGTGAAGGTATCGAAAAGAAAGAAGAAAACTTTGCTGAAGAAGTAGCTGCACAAATGAAACAATAATTATCAAGGACACTTTAAGTGTGTCCTTTTTTTGAAAGAAGAAGGAGATTATCTTATGAAATACAAAAGAGTCTTATTAAAATTAAGTGGAGAAGCATTAGCTGGTGAAGACAATTTTGGTATTAATGCTAAAACCGTAGCAGATATTGCAAGACAAATTAAAGAAGCTAAAGAACTAGGTGTTGAAATTGCTATTGTATGTGGTGGTGGAAACATTTGGCGTGGTGTCACAGGTGCACAAATGGGAATGGAACGTTCTTCAGCGGACTACATGGGAATGTTAGCTACTGTTATGAACGGTTTAGCTGTACAAAATGCTTTAGAACAATTAGGAATTCAAACACGTTTACTTTCAGCAATTGAAATGCGTCAAGTTGCTGAACCTTACATTAGAAGACGTGCTGTAAGACACTTAGAAAAAGGTAGAATTGTTATTTTTGGTGCAGGAACTGGTAGCCCATATTTTACAACTGATACAACAGCTGCTTTAAGAGCTGCTGAAATTAATGCAGATGTTATTTTAATGGCTAAAAATGGTGTTGACGGTGTTTATTCAGCAGATCCAAAATTAGATGCAAATGCTGTTAAATTTGATGAAATTTCTTATGCTGATGTTTTAACTAAGGATTTAAAAGTAATGGATCAAACAGCTATTACCTTATGTAAAGATAATAATATTGATTTATGTGTATTCAATATGCAAGAAGATGGTAATATTGCCAAAGCTTGTGATGGTCAAAAAATTGGAACAACAATTTCTGGAGGAAAATAAAATGATTAACATGATCTTAGACGACGCAAACGATAGAATGCAAAAAGCTATTGAAGCTTATCAAAGAGATTTAGCTACTGTAAGAACAGGTAGAGCAACTCCAGCAATGCTTGATCGTGTAATGGTTAATTACTATGGTTCACCAACACCAATTAATCAAATGGCTGGTGTTTCTGTTGTAGAAGGAAGACAATTAGTTATCAAGCCTTATGATAAATCTGCTTTAAAAGATATTGAACATGGAATTTATGAAGCTGATTTAGGCTTAACTCCTCAAAATGATGGAGAAATTATCCGTATTACAGTACCTGCTTTAACAGAAGAAAGACGTAAAGAATTTGCTAAAAACGTATGGAAATTTGCTGAACATGCAAAAGTTGCGGTTAGAAATATCCGTCGTGATGCAAATGATGAAATCAAAAAATGTGATGGTAGTGAAGATGAAATCAAAGATGGACAAAATAGAGTTCAAAAATTAACAGATAAATTTGTTAAAGAAATTGATGAAATTGGAAAAGCTAAAGAAAAAGATATTATGACAGTTTAAAAAGGAATACTTCGGTATTTCTTTTTTTCGTTTCTAGGTAAATTTTGTTTTTTGTATGTTTTATGTTATAATCTTTCTTGACTTTAAGGAGGGTAACTCTATGGATAAAGAAGATTATCAATTAGATATGAATAATATACCAGCGCATATTGCTTTTATTATGGATGGTAATGGACGTTGGGCTAAAAAAAGAATGATGCCAAGAACATTTGGGCATAATGAAGGAACAAAAACCATTAGAAAAGTTGCTTTAGAAGCCAATCGTTTAGGTGTTAAAGCAATGACTGTGTATGCTTTTTCAACTGAAAATTTTGCACGTCCAGAAGAAGAGGTACAATTTATTTTTAAATTACCTAAAAAATTCTTTGAATCTTATTTAAAAGAATTGATAGAAAATAATGTGCAAATTTGTATGATCGGTCACCTTGACAAAGCACCAAAAGCAACAAGAGATATTATCAATAGTGCTATTGAACAAACAAAAAATAATACAGGATTGAAATTATGTTTTGCTTTTATTTATGGTGGTAGGGATGAAATTGTTCATTCTACAAAACAAATTGTTCAAGATATTCAAGAAGGAAAAATTAGTATTAATGATATTACAGAAGATTATTTTAATTCAACATTAATGTCAGCTAATTTACCTGATGTAGATTTAATGATTCGTACTAGTGGAGAACAACGCTTATCGAATTTTATGTTATGGCAGTTAGCGTATGCTGAATTTATTTTTACACCTGTTTATTGGCCTGATTTTGATGAAAAGGAATTGCATAAATCAATTTGGCTCTATCAAAACAGAGAGCGTCGATATGGAGGATTAAAATAGTGAAAGAAAGAATTATTACAGCTTTATGCCTTATTGCAGTCGTCGTACCTGCTGTTGTTTTTGGAGGAATTTTTTATAAAATTTTGATTGCTGTTGTCATGGGGCTAAGTATTTACGAAATGCTTCATATCTGTTCAAGACCACGTATAGGTTTATATATGTATTTTCTTGTAGGAGCATTTTTTGTTGGAGGTTTTTTGTTAAGTAGAGATAGTTTACTTATTTCTAATTACCTTATTTTAGTGTACATGGCTTGTGTTTTGGCTTGTATGATTTTTGATGAAACGTGTAATATTGAACGTGCAGCTTATGTATTTACAATGGGAACACTTGTCTGTGCTGGATGCCATGCTTTGCTTGTTATGCGTTTAAGTTATGGTTGGGAGTATTTATTGCTTCTTGCCATTGCTACTTTTGGAAGTGATACAGGTGCCTACTTTACAGGGATGGCAATTGGTAAACATAAGTTGATTCCTAGACTTTCTCCTAAAAAAACCATTGAAGGATCTATTGGTGGAATTATTTTAGGAAGCGTTTTAGGTCTTATTTTTGCTTATTTTACCGGGATACTTGCTAAACATTGGATCATTGTTCCAGCGGTTATTGTTATGACTTTGACAGGACAAATTGGCGATTTGATCTTTAGTGCGATTAAAAGATATTTTGAAGTCAAAGATTATTCAAAATTATTACCAGGACATGGTGGAATCTTAGATCGTATTGATAGTTTAACGTATAATGTTTTAATATTTAGTTTCTTTTTAATGATTGTGGGGTTATAGAAGATGAAAAAAATTACCATATTAGGAGCAACAGGTTCTATAGGTCAACAAACAGTGGATGTTTGCTTACATCATCAAGATGAATTTGAAGTTGTTGCTGTTTCTGCAGGAAAAAATATTAAATTACTTGAAGAAACAATTAAACAAATCAAGCCAAAGGTTGTTTGTGTTATTGATGAAAAAGATGCACTTTATTTACAAGAAAAATATAAAGAAATCAAATGTGTTTATGGACCTGAAGGACTTGATTATATTGCAACTATAGATGAGGTAGATATTGTCTTAAATGCGATTGTTGGTTTTGCTGGTTTATTACCAACGATCCATGCCATTGAAGCTAAAAAGGATATTGCACTTGCTAATAAAGAAACTTTAGTTGTTGCAGGATATATTATTACAAAATTAGTTAAGGAAAATGGTGTAAAATTATTACCAGTAGATAGTGAACACTCAGCAATTTTCCAATCTTTACAAGGAAATAAAGGAAATAAAATTAAACGTATTCTGTTGACTGCAAGTGGTGGGAGCTTTAGAAATAAAACAAGAGAAGAACTTGTAGGCGTTTCTGTAGAAGATGCTTTAAAACATCCAAATTGGTCAATGGGTGCGAAAATTACTATAGATAGTGCAACACTTTTTAATAAAGGACTTGAAGTTATTGAAGCTAAATGGCTTTTTGATGTTGATTATGATCAAATTGAGGTATTAATTCATCCAGAAAGTATTTTACATTCTGCTGTTGAATATGAAGATACTTCAGTTATAGGACAAATGGGAACACCAGATATGCGCCTAGCAATTCAATATGCTTTAACATATCCAAAAAGAGAAGTTCTTGTTAATGGTGAATCTTTGGATTTGACAAAGATTGGTTCACTTACTTTTATTAAGCCTGATTTTAATAGATTCCATGCTTTAGAACTTGCATATAAAGCAGGAAAAATTGGTGGAAGCTTGCCTTGTGTTTTAAATGGAGCAAATGAAATGGCAAATTTGCTTTTTAGAGAAGGCAAAATAGAATTCTTACAAATTGAAGAACTTGTTGAAAAAGCAATGAATGCACATCAAGTTATTCAAGATCCAAATGTATCACAATTATTAGAAATTGATTGTTGGGCAAGAGATTTTGTTTTAAAGGAGATTAATAAATAGATGCAAACGATTATAAATATTATTGTTTTCTTTTTGATTCTTGGAGCTATTGTCTTGATTCATGAATTAGGTCATTTTTTAACAGCAAAACTTTTTGGAGTTTATTGTGCTGAATTTTCTATTGGAATGGGTCCTAAACTTTTTTCAAAGAAAAAAGGTGAAACAGAATATCAAATACGTGCGCTTCCTATTGGTGGTTATGTTGCCATGGCAGGAGAAGCTGATCAAGAAGACAATGAAATCATGAAGGATGTTCCTTATGAACGAACATTAAAAGGAATTAAAACGTGGAAGAAATGTGTTATCATGCTTGCCGGTGTTTTTATGAACTTTGTTTTAGCTCTTGTTTTATTAATTGGTATTTATTCTTTTGTAGAAGTACAAACAAACACTTCAGAAATTGGCAGCGTTGTCAAAAATAAAGGAGCAGCTCTTGCTGGAATTGAAGCCGGCGATGTCATTAATAAAATTACAATTAATAATGAAGAACATATCATTGCTTCTTTCTCTGATATTCAAGAAGTTCTAGATAATGAAAATCTACAATTGGATACAGATACAGTAACCATGAAAGTAGGACTTACAAGAAATAAACATTATTTAGAAAAAAAGGTAACAGCAAAATACAATAATGAAACAAAATCTTATGTCATGGGAATTACAGCTGCAATGAAGCAACTTACTTTTGCAGAAGCAATCCGTCAAGGAATCAATCAATTTATAGAATATGCCTTATTAATTTTTACAACATTAGGTAAATTGATTACAGATATGACACATACAGTTTCTCAACTATCGGGACCGGTAGGGATTTATACAGTTACTGCACAAGTCACACAAACGGGTTCAATTAGTACCTTACTTTCATTAACAGCTTTATTATCTACAAATATTGGAATGTTCAACTTACTTCCAATACCTGGTTTAGATGGAAGTCAAGTACTCTTTGCCCTTATTGAAAAAGTGATTCGTCGTGAAATACCAACACGCATTAAATATGCTTTACAAATGGCAGGGCTTATTCTTGTTTTTGGATTAATGCTTTTTGTAACTGTAAATGATATAGGAAAATTCTTTTAAAAAAAGGCTTTTGCCTTTTTTTGTGTTATAATAAATGCTGTTTCGAGGTGGAGTATGAATAAATTAATTATTTTATTAAAACAATTGAATATTATAGATCAAGTCAGTATTTTAATGCATGCTAATTTAAAAAAAGTTGTTGTACATCAAAATAATGAATATAGTTTTTATATTGAAAGTAAGGATTTTATTCCTTTTGAAGAATATCAATTGTTGATCAATTCAGGTGATCAATTTCCTTATCCTATTGAATTTATTTTTAATTATCCAGATAATTTTTCATATAAACAAGATTGGTCTTATTATTTAGGCTATATTATTGAAAAAATGAAATTATTATCTCCATTATTTACCTCTTTAAAGATAGAAGATATTGAAATTAATCAAGTTATAAAAATAGGGGTTTTAAATGAAATCCAATTAGAACAATACCAACAATTACAAAATAGGATTAAACAATTATTTAAAGAAATTGGTTTAAATAAATCATTTCAATTCTATATTAAAGAAGATGCAGCAGAATTAGAAAGTTTGCTTCAAGAAATGGATAGTTATGAACCTGTTCAAATTGATTTAGCTGACTTCAAAAAAGCAGAGGCACCTAAACCAAAGTTTGATTATAAAAATAATTATCGACGTGAAAAAGGAGAAGCAACTTTTTTAAAACTTCATGAAATTACTAGTCAAACAATGGAAAATAACTGTACGATACAAGGATATGTTTTTAAAACAGAACTTATTAAAACAAGAGCAGGGAAACATATTCAAACCTTATGGATAACAGATTATACAGATTCCATTATGGTAAAACGTTTTGAAAATAATACAAATAATAATATTGATGATATTAAAATATTAGATAAAGGAAAAGTATGGATCAAAGCTACTGGTGAAATTCGCTTAGACAATTACGCAAGAGAGACTGTCATGATGGCACGTTCTATTGAGATTGTTAAAGAACCTGCTTCAAAACAAGATAATGCGAAAGAAAAACGTGTAGAATTACATACACATTCGAAAATGTCTGCTATGGATGGTATTGGTAATATTTCTGATTATATCAATCAAGTTGCCAAATGGGGGCATAAAGCGATTGCAGTCACAGATCATGGAAATGTTCAATCTTTTCCAGAAGCTCAAATCGCAAGTTTAAAAGCAGGTATTAAAATGATTTATGGGGTTGAATTAAATATGATTGAACCTTATTTCAATATCGTTTTTAATGAAAAAGACATGTCTATCGAAGATGCAACTTATGTTTCTTTCGACTTAGAAACAACAGGATTTTCCGTGATTCATGATGGTATTACTGAATTTGGTGCGGTAAAAATAAAAAATGGAGAAGTTATTGATCGACTTCAAAGCTTTATACATCCAGGTAAATCGATTGGAACAAGAGTTTCACAACTGACAAGTATTACCAATGAAATGGTTGCTAATGCGCCTTCAATTAAAGATTTTTTACCAAAGATTTTAGAATTCTTCAAAGATTCAATTCTTGTGGCCCATAATGCAAAATTCGATATTGGTTTTTTAAATGAAAGTTTAAAAAGATTAGGTCAAGAACCTATTCAAAATCCAGTTATTGATTCTTTGGCGCTTGCTCGTGCAATCATGAAGCCAATGAAGTCTTATCGCTTAGGAAATGTTTGTCGTGTTTATCGTGTAAATTATGATGATGAAGTAGCCCATCGTGCCGACTATGATGCGGAAGTATTAGGTTCTGTGTTTACGACAATGCTTCATTCTATCATGCAAAATGGTTACTATAATTTACTTGATTTAAATAAATTACAAAAAGACGATGCTTATAAAATCGTTTTCCCATATCATATGACAGCTCTTGCTTTAAATAAAGAAGGTCTTAAAAATATGTTTAAGATCGTATCAGAAGCCAATACAACTTATTTCCATGATGGCTCACGTATCCCTAAAGAAAGACTTGAATACTATCGAAAAGGATTACTTTTTGGAACAAGCTGTTACCGTTCAGATGTTTTTGAAGCGGCTTTGAATTCTTCTGATGAAAAATTAGAAGAACTCTTAAAGTTTTATGATTATGTAGAAATTCAACCTTTTGACGATTACTATCATTTGATTGATCGAGGACAAATTGAATCAAAAGAAGATTTAATTATTTCAATTAAAAGATTGATTACAGCTGCTAAAAAACTCGATAAAATTATTGTGGCTACAGGGGATGTTCATTTCTTAAATGAAAAAGATAAAATCTATCGAGATGTTTTTATTTCTCAACCAAAAATTGGTATTGGACATCGTGCGCATCCTTTATGTGACCGTAAAAATCCACGTGCTTTTACACCATCACAATATTTAAGAACAACAGATGAAATGTTGAAATGTTATGATTATTTAACATCTGAAGAATGTTACGAATATGTTGTTACAAACACAAATAAAATTGCAGATATGGTAGAAGAAATTCGACCAATTCATGATAAATTATTTACACCAACAATCGATAATGCAGATGAAAATCTAACAAAAATTTGTTATGATACAGCGCATCGTCTTTATGGTGAACAATTACCTGAAATTGTAGAAAAACGATTAGAAAAAGAATTAAGTAATATTATTAAACATGGATTTGGGGTTATTTATTATATCTCTCACTTGTTAGTAAAAAAATCCAACGATGATGGATACCTTGTAGGATCTCGTGGTTCTGTAGGTTCATCCTTTGTTGCGACAATGTCAGGAATTACAGAAGTTAATCCATTACCACCGCATTATTTATGTTTACATTGTAGCCATAGTGAATTCTTAGAAGAAGGCGTGGCCGCTGATGGGTATGATCTTCCAGATAAGATCTGTCCTGTTTGTGGAAAGCCAATGAAAGGGGAAGGACACAATATTCCATTTGAAACCTTCCTAGGATTCAATGCCGATAAAGTACCTGATATCGACTTAAACTTCTCGGGAGCTTATCAAGCCAATGCTCATGCTTTTACTAAAACGATTTTTGGTGAAGACCATGTCTTTAGAGCGGGGACTATTTCAACCGTTGCGGAAAAAACAGCTTATGGTTATGCCAAAGGTTATGCTGAAACACTTGGTGTTGAAAATGAAATGCGAAGTGCAGAATTAGAAAGAATTGCTCGTGGTTGTGGTGGTGTTAAACGTACAACAGGACAACATCCAGGTGGTATCATTGTTATCCCTAGAGATTATGATGTTTTTGATTTTACACCTTATCAATATCCTGCGGATGATTTATCAGCTGAATGGCGTACGACTCACTTCGACTTCCATGCAATTCATGATAACGTCTTAAAATTTGATATTTTAGGACACGTTGATCCGACTGTTATTCGTATGTTACAAGATTTAACAGGTGTGGATCCTAAAACAATTCCTACAAATGATACAAAAGTGATGTCACTTTTTACAACGAGTGAAGCTTTAGGTATTGATTTATCTTATATTAATTGTAAAAGTGGAGCGTTAGGTTTACCCGAATTTGGTACAACCTTTGTGCGAGGAATGCTTGATCAAACACGACCAACAACTTTTAATGATTTAGTTATTATTTCAGGATTATCTCATGGAACGGATGTTTATCTTGGAAATGCAGAAACACTCATTAAAAATGGAACTTGTACCTTAAAAGAAGTTATTGGATGTCGTGATGATATTATGGTTTATTTAATTGAAAAAGGACTGCCAAATAAAGATGCCTTCGATATTATGGAATGTGTTCGTAAAGGAAAATCGCCAGCAGTTTTTCCTGAAAAGAAATATGAAGAATTAATGAAAAAATATAATGTGCCTCAATGGTATATTGATTCATGTAAAAAAATCAAGTACATGTTCCCTAAAGCCCATGCCGTCGCTTATGTACTTTCAGCGATTCGTGTGGCTTGGTGGAAACTTTATTATCCAAGAGAATATTATGCTGTTTATTTTTCAACGCGTTGTGATTTCTTTGATATTGATACGCTTGTTGCTGGAAAAGCTGCAATTCTTGCAAGACGTAAAGAAATTGAAATGTTAAGAGAAAATAGACAATCTTCAAATAAAGATGAAGGATTATGGGATGTTTTTGAAATTGCTTTAGAAATGATTGATCGTGGGTTCCACTTCAGTCCATTAAACTTAGAAAAATCGGATGCAAGTAATTTTATCTTGGACCCTGATGATCCAAGTGGTTTATTACCACCATTTAGCTCTGTTGATTCACTAGGTGAGTCTGTAGCTAAAACAGTTATTGAAGCAAGAGAAAGAGGACCGTTCTTATCGAAAGAAGATGTGATTAAACGTACAAAATTAAATAACTCTCATATTAAACAACTGACAAAAATGGGAGTCTTTAATGGAATGCAAGAAGAAAATCAATTATCACTTTTCTAGTGACTTGATTATCTATTCAGTTTATGCTATATTATTTATAGTTTCATAGAGAGAAACGAGTGGGGGAACCCACTCTTTATTATTGAATGGGGTGAAAAAATGGAATTATTAGAAAGTATTAAAAATATGGTATTACCTTTTATTGAACAACATGATTGTTACTTAGATGACATTGAGTATGTCAAAGATGGTAATGATATGTATTTACGTATTTATATTGAAAAGAATGAAGGTTATTTAGATATGGATACATGTGTTGCTGTAAGTGAATTAATTAGTGATAAATTGGATGAAGTTGATCCAATAAAAGAAGAATACATTTTAGAAGTTTCTTCACCAGGTATTGAAAAGCCTTTAAAAACATTTGAACAAGTAGAAAAATCGATTGGGGAATATGTTTATGCAAAATTTAAAAACCCTAAATCTGGTTTACATGAAGTAGAAGGATATTTAAAGTCAATCGAAGATCAACAATTAGAATTTGAATATCTTGTTAAAAACATTAAGAAAAAGATTGTTGTTGATTATGATAATATTCAATTTATTAGATTAGCTGTAAAGTTTTAGGAGGAATTAAAAGTGGCTAGTAAAAAATTTATGGATGCATTAAATCTTTTATGTGAAGAAAAAGGGATTGAAAAAGATGTTTTCTTAGAAATGCTTAAAGAATCAATTGCGAAAGCATATAAGAAAAACTATATGATTCCTGAAGCAAATGTACGTGTTGAAATCAATGAAAAAACAGGAAAATTTAGATTATTTGAAATTAGAACAGTTGTTGATGATTTAGAAGATGAAGATTTAGAAGTTTCATTAGATGAAGCAAGAGAAATCAATGAGAATTACCAAGTTGATGATATTATTGAAACAGAAGCTGACGTAGATCATATTGGACGTTTAGCAGCAATTCAAACAAAACAATTATTCAGACAAAAAATACGAGAAACTGAAAAAGAAACATTATATAATGAATTTGCAGATAAAAAAGATGATATCATTACTGGTATCGTTGATCGTGTTGAACCTAAATTTGCCATCGTTAATATTGGAAAAACAGGAGCTTTCTTAGGATTAAACCAACAAATTCCAGGTGAAACATTACGTGAAGGACAACATGTTAAAGTTTATGTAAGTGATGTTGATCGTGGAACTAAAGGAACACACATTGTTGTAAGTAGAACAGAACCTCAATTTGTTAGAAGATTATTTGAATTAGAAGTACCTGAAGTATTCGATGGTACTGTTGAAATTAAATCTGTTTCTCGTGAACCAGGAGAAAGAAGTAAAGTTGCTGTTTATACAGCTGTTGAGGGATTAGATCCAATTGGGTCATGTGTTGGACCTAAAGGATCACGTGTTAAAAATGTGGTTGATGAATTAAATGGAGAAATGATTGACATTATTGAATGGTCAAATGACCCAGTTGTTTATATTTCTCATGCTTTATCACCATCAGATGTTTTAACAGTTTCTGTAAATGAAGAAGCGCATAGTGCTTTAGTTATCGTTCCTGATGATCAACTTTCATTAGCTATCGGTAAACGTGGACAAAATGCAAGACTTGCTGTAAGACTTACTGGATGGAAAATTGATATTAAATCATTATCAGAAGCAAAAGAACTTGGTTTAATGGGTGTCATTGCACAAAAAGAAGAATCACCTGTTGATGATGATTTCCAAGATGAATTTGCTCAAGAAATGTTAAATAATGAAGAAGTTGTTGAAGAAGCTGTAGAAGAACCTGTTGTTGAACAACAAGCAGACGTTAAAGAAGTTGTTGAAGATGATTACGATGAAGATTTTGAAGACTTCGAAGATGATGATTACAGCAAATATGATGAAGATATCGACTATGATGAATATGACAAATATTATGATGAAGATTAAGGTGGGTTTCTATGAAAAAAATACCGCTTAGAAAATGTCTTGCAACAAATGAACAATTACCAAAAAAAGAATTAATTCGTGTTGTAAGAAATAAAGAAGGTCAAGTTTTTGTTGATCCAACTGGAAAAATGAATGGACGTGGCGCTTATCTTAAAAAAAGTATTGAAGCAATTGAAATTGCTAAAAAGAAAAAGCTTTTAAGTCGTTCGTTAGAAGTTGAAATTCCTGATGAAATATTTGAGGAGTTGAAATCTTATTGTGATTAATAAAAACTATTTAAATATGTTAGGTCTTGCAAATGCAGCAAGAGCGCTTGTAAATGGAGAAACTTTAATTAAAAGTATTTCTGCTAATAAAGTTGAACTTGTTTTAATTGCAAATGATGCAAGTGATAACACAAAAAAGAAAATTACAGATAAATGTCAATTTTATCATGTTGATTATTTTATAGTTGATGATATTGAAACAATTTCAAAAGCAATCGGTAAACATAATCGTGTTGCTGTAGGTATTACAAATCAAGGATTTGCAAAAAAAATTAAAGAAATGATAGGAGGTTGATTTTATGGCAAAACAAAATAAAAAGAAAAAAGGTGCACCAAAGAAAAAACAATTACAATCCAACTTTCCTACTAAAAAAGAAACAGTAGAAGTAAAAGATGGTGTAATTTCTTATGAAGAAGGAATTACAGTTGGTGAACTTGCAGAAAAATTAGGACAAACCCCTGCAAATGTTATTAAAGTGTTATTTTTATTAGGTACAATGGTAACAATAAATTCGGCATTAAATGATGAACAAGTAGAACTTATTTGTTTAGAATATGGTTGTGAATGTGAAAAACATATTCCTGTAGATGAAATCAATTTTGAAAATATTGAAGTAGTTGATGATGAAAAAGATTTACAACCACGTTGTCCTGTTGTTACAATCATGGGACATGTCGATCATGGGAAAACAACTTTATTAGATACAATTCGTAAATCAGCAGTTGTTGATGGTGAATTTGGTGGAATTACGCAACATATTGGAGCTTATCAAGTAGAAGTCAATGGTAAAAAAGTAACTTTCTTAGATACTCCAGGTCACGAAGCCTTCACTGCCATGAGAGCACGTGGAGCTCAAGTAACAGATATTGTTATTATTGTTGTTGCTGCTGATGATGGAGTTATGCCTCAAACAAAAGAAGCTATTGATCATGCCAAAGCAGCAGGAGTACCAATTGTTGTTGCAATCAATAAAATTGATAAAGAAGGTGCTGATCCAGAAAGAATTAAAGCAGAAATGGCTGAAGAAGGATTATTACCAGAAGAATGGGGTGGAGATACAGTTTATTGTGAAATCTCTGCGAAAAAGAAAATTGGTATTGAAGAACTATTAGAAACATTAACAGTTGTTGCTGAATTAGCTGACTTAAAAGCTAATCCAAATAGATATGCTTATGGTAGTGTTGTTGAAGGTAAATTAGACAAAGGACGTGGTGCTGTTGCAACTTTATTAGTTGAAAATGGTACATTAAGAGCAAGTGATCCAATCGTTGTTGGAGCTGCATTTGGTCGTGTACGTCAAATGTTAGATGATAAAGGACGTGTTATCAAAGAAGCTTTACCTGGTACACCAGTAGAAATTACAGGATTAAATGAAGTTCCTGTTGCCGGTGATAAATTTATGGTCTTTGAATCTGAAAAACAAGCACGTAGTGTTGGTGAAACACGTATGAAAGCTAAGATTGAAAAGGATCGTAATTCAGGAGCTGCTTTATCACTAGATGATTTATATTCACAAATAAAAGAAGGTCAAATTATTGATTTAAATATTATCGTTAAAGCTGATGTACAAGGTACGGCAGAAGCAGTTAAAGCATCCTTAGAAAAAATTGATGTTGATGGTGTACGTGTAAATGTAATCCGTTCAACAGTTGGAGCAATCTCTGAATCAGATGTTATTCTTGCAAGTGCTTCACAAGCAATTATTTACGGATTCAATGTAAGACCTGATGCAAAAGTAAGAAGTAAAGCAGAAGAAGAAAATGTTGAAATTCGTTTACACAATGTCATCTATAAGATGGTAGAAGAAATTGAAACAGCTATGAAAGGTATGCTTGCTCCAGAATATCATGAAGTCGTTACTGGACAAGCTGAAATCCGTCAAGTAATCAAAGCAAGTAAAATAGGTAATATCGCAGGATGTTATGTAACCAATGGTTCTATTAAAAGAAATAGCGGTATCCGTTTAATTCGTGATGGTATCGTTGTATATGAAGGAAAACTTGCTTCACTTAGACGTTTTAAAGATGATGTTAAAGAAGTTAACTCTGGTTTTGAGTGTGGTTTAAATATTGAAAACTACAATGATATCAAAGAAGGAGATATCATTGAAGGATATGTTATGGAAGAAGTAGAAAAGAAATAGGAGCGAATGATTTATGTCATTAAAAACAGAAAGAATTAATGCTCAAATTCTAAGAGAAGTTTCATTGATCTTACAAAACGAAGTAAGAGATCGTGATTTACGTTTATGTACAATTACAGCGGTTGAAACCACAAATGATTTATCTATTTCCAAAATTTATGTTACTTTTTTAGGAAAAAATTATAATCAAGAAAAAGGAATGGAAGCTTTAGAAAGATCAAAAGGATTTATTCGTAACCTTTTAGCAAAAAAACTAAAAATTAGAAAATGTCCAGAATTGCATTTTGTATTAGATACTTCTTTAGAATATGGAAATAAAATTGAAAGTATTATTAATTCATTACATGAAAAAGACAATTAATGTCTTTTTCTTTTTTTATTAAAATTAATCTATGCTATAATGTTTATATAGACAAGGAGGATTATCATGGTAGAATTATCAAACCAATATTTAACAGTAAACTTACACCCAAAAGGAGCAGAAATTATTTCTATTGTTGGAAATCAAGATCATATTAACTATATGTGGAAAAGAGATGCTTGCCAATGGGCCAACAGTGCACCTATTTTATTTCCAATTGTAGGAGCTATTAAAAATGATACATGTCGTATTGATGGAAAAGAATATCATATGACACAACATGGATTTGCTCGTCATAATGAATTTGAAATTAAAAATCAAAGTCAAACTGAAGTAACATTTACACTTGTATCAAATGATGAAATTATTAAACAATATCCATTTTTATTTGAACTTAATGTGACTTATAAATTAGTAGAAAATACATTAACTTGTTTTATTAATGTAAAAAACAAAGATCATCAAACAATTTATTTCCAAGTGGGTGGACATCCTGCTTTTGCTTGCCCATTTATGGAAAATGAGTCAAGTAATGATTATTACGTAGAATTTTCTGAATATGAAACACGTAATCAAAAAGTAATTGATGTGGCTAAAAGAGGAATGTCACATGTACAATTACCATTCTTTGATCATGAAAAGAGATTTTTTGTAAGACAACAACTATTTAATAATGATGCTATTGTTATTAAAGATTTTAAATCAGAAAATATTTCAATCAAATCATTAAATCATCAAAAATCAATTGTTTTCCATATGCAAGGATTTGATCATGTAGGTTTATGGACAGCAAAACATGTCGGTGGTTTACTTGCTATTGAACCATGGATTGGACATGCAGATTATGTTGATTTTGATGGTGAATTTAAAGAAAAGGAAAGCTGTGTAGCTTTAGATACTGATAAAGAATTTAATGTTCAATTTGCTGTTGAAATCAATCAATAGTTGACAATTTTTTTAAATGATTTTTGTTAAAATCATTTTATGAAAATAAAAATAATTGAATGTAGTCACGAATTGGATTTGCAAGATGAAATCAATGATTTTTTAGAAAAAGGAAAACGAATTATTGACATGAAGTACCAAGTAGCAATGTGTTTTTCGGCAGAACTGGAATATTCTTTTAGTTGTTTTATCCTTTATGAAGATTAAAAAGTATAAAAAAAAGAAAATGGTTTAAACTCAATTATGGAGGTGAAATCATGGCAAAGGATGTAAGATGTTCTGTTACAACATGTGCTTATCATGATCAAAATGATTGCTGTAAAGCAAATGAAATTCGTGTTTCAAAATGTAATTGTAGTTCGCCTTGTGAAGAACAAGAAACAGAATGTGGAACTTTTAAATTAAAATAGGAAATTTCCTATTTTAATTTTTTTTTACAAGTTTGATATGCTATAATGGAGTGGGTGATTATATATGAAAAGGTTTTTTGTTTTTTTGATACTATTTTTAATATTAACTGGTTGTCAAAACACACAAAATCAAGATACTGTCTCAAAACAGTTATATAATCAATACCGCCAGTATTATCAATTAGTAACATCATCTCATAATTTCCAAACAGAATGTGAGGAATGTTCAATTCAATTGGTTGTTAATAAAACATCGAATGATCAAATTCGTTATGATGTTATTATTAATGCTCCACAAATAGAAATGGATAATATTAAAGCAATTGCATATGTAGAAAAAAAGAATAAAGATATACCAAGTATTGGTTTATTAGAAGAAAATTCTTTTTCTTTAAAACCAAATTATGTAAATAAAGAAGAAGGATTTTATAAAGGAATTAATTTGTCAGGTCTAACAACCAAAACAGAGTTTAAAGTAAAAATCTATTTTACATATGAAAATAACGGAATACTAGAAGAAAGGTATGTAATATTAAATGGCAATGCGTCTTGATAAGCTTTTAGCTCATTATGGTATTGGAACAAGAAAAGAAGTTAAAACGTATATAAGAAAAGGGTATGTTCAAGTTAATGGACAAATCATTAAAAAGGATGATTTTAAAGTAGATTATGAAAAGGATCAAATTCTTTTTGATGGACAACCTATAAATTATAAGCCTTATGTTTATCTTATGCTTAATAAACCTTCAGGTTATGTTTCTGCAACAAAAGATAATGTACATCCAACAGTTGTTGATTTAATAAAAGGTTATCATCAATATGATCTTTTTCCTGTAGGTAGACTTGATTTATACACAGAAGGATTGTTATTACTTACAAATGATGGTGATTTTGCGCATAAGTTGTTAGCACCAAGCAGACACCATTCTAAATTATATTATGCAAAAGTCGACGGTATTATGAATCAAGAGGATGTACTTGAATTTGAAAAAGGAATGATGATTGATCATTATCAATGTCAAAGTTCACATTTAACAATTTTAAATACAAATGAAAATACATGTGAAGTTTTGATTGAAATTTTTGAAGGAAAATTCCACCAAGTAAAAAAGATGGTGGAAAAAGTAGGAAAGAAAGTAACTTATTTAAAAAGAATACAAATGAGAAATTTGAAATTAGATGAGAATTTAAAACTTGGTGAGTATCGCGAACTAAGTGAAGAAGAACTCAATGATTTAATGAATGATTTATAAGGAGGATTTTTTGTGAGATTAAGAAACAACCCAAAGGCTTATGATATTATGGAAGAAAATGCGGATTTTGTTATTTTGGATCCTGAATCTCATAAGGGTAAATATCACCAATTATTCAAAGAAAATAAACCTGTGTTTGTTGAAATTGGAATGGGGAAAGGTGATTTTATTTATCAAAATGCTTTAAAGCATCCAGAAAATAATTATATTGGAATTGAAAAGTTTCCAAGCGTTTTAGCGGCAGCTATTAATAAAATAAACAAACAGGAAAAATTAGATAATTTAAAATTGATGCATTATGATGCATTAGAATTATTAAATGTTTTTGAAAAAGGAGAAATTGATCACTTATTTTTAAATTTTAGTGATCCATGGCCTAAAAAAAGACATGCTAAAAGACGTTTAACATCTCCTGATTTTTTAAATGTTTATCGTCAATTATTAAAAAAAGATGGCTTAATTGAATTTAAAACAGATAATAGAGGATTATTTGAATATTCATTACAATCTGTTACAGAAAATCATTATCATCTTGATTACGTGAGTTTAGATTTACATAATTCGCCTGAAGCTGAAGATAATATTATGACAGAATATGAAAGAAAGTTTTCAGTGAATGGACCTATTTATAAAATGATTTTAAGTGATACAATGGAGAAGAATAATGGATAAATTTATTGAAATAAAAACAGTAGATGATTATAAAAAAGCAATTCAAAATAAATCGATTTTATTGTTTACAGCGAATTGGTGTCCAGATTGTATGTTTATTAAACCATTTATTGGTGAAATTGTTGAACAATATCAAGATTATATTTTTTATAGTGTTAACCGAGATGAAATGCTTGAATTATGTCAAGAGTTGGATATCTTAGGAATTCCTTCTTTTGTAGCATTTGATCAAGGAAAAGAAATTGGACGTTTTGTAAGTAAATTAAGAAAGACAAAAGAAGAAATTATTGATTTTATTGATTCATTATCATAAGAAAGGAAGTCTAGTTATGTTTAAAAATTTTTTTAAAAGAGCAAATGATGAAGATATCTTTGAAACTGTAGATCCCATCGTAGAACAAAGAAGAAATGAAAAATTCTCAAAACCATTAATTTATGATGAAGAATTTAAAAAAGAACAAGAAGCAAACAAAAAGAAAGTAGAAGCTTCAAAAAAGGAAAAAGCCAAAGAAGTTCCCAAAAAAAACATAAAACAAACAGCACCTAAAGTTGAAGAACCTATTTCTAAAAAAGGATATGAAATGATTGATATTATTTCACCTATATTTGGAATGAAAGAAGAAAAAATTGAAACTGAAAAGGTAACTAAAAAGCCCTCTGTAAAAAAATCAAAGAAAAAAGATAATTCACTTATTCAAGTTATTTCACCGTATTATGGAAATTTTGAAGAAAAGGTTGTAGAAGAAGAAAGCGAAGCAATCTTAACTTCAGCAAATGAAGAAACAGAAGAAACTATTGAAAATATTGAAGAAAGTGAAACTATAGAAACAGTTGAAGATGAAGAAGAAAAACTTCCAACTGTGGAAGATAATTTAAGAAATATTGCAAACATCGTAAAAGAAGAACAAGATCAATTAAAAATCATTGAAGAAAGAACAGGTGAATTTAAATTAGATTTTGGTGCAAATAAAGATGAAGAAAAGACAACATTAATTGATGAAATCGATGATAATATGTCTTTAGATGAATTAATGAGTTTATATGAAAAGAAGTTTAAGGACTAGGTTATGATTAAAGGTATTGGTGTAGATATTTGTGATTTAAGAAGATTAACATCATTAGATAGTCTTGCTAAAAAAATTCTTCATGAAGAAGAACTAAAAATCTTTTGTCAAAAGAAAAATGAAAAAGCAAAAAGAGAATTTTTAGGTGGTCGCTTTGCAGTGAAGGAAGCGTATATAAAGGCATGTGGTCCCGCATCTTTAAAAGAAATTTGTTGTTTAAATGATCAACAGGGATGTCCTTATTTATTAAATAGAAATGGACATGTTTCTATTTCTCATGAAAATAATTATGCAGTAGCATTCGTAGTGGTAGAAGAGTAATCTTCTACCACTTATGCATTTAAATAGGCTATTTAGCGGTTTTATGATGATACAGGAATTGAATTTATTTACGATGTTATTTAAGGAGGAAAGTAAATGTTAAATTCAATTTCAGTAGTAGGAAGAATCGTTAAAAGTGTTTATCATGTTCATGATAAAGCCTTTATCGATATTGAGGTTAAAAAGCCATTTCCTTTGGAAATAGGTTATGAATCGTGGGATGTTTTTTCAGTTCAATTGTGGAAAGGACTTGAAGGAATGATGGATGATGTAGGTGAAATTGGCATGTTTCTTGCTATTAGAGGAAGACTTGTTGTTAATACAGAAAACGATAAACATTCAATGATAAAAAATACGGTTATTTATGCTGAACTTATAGAAACTTTGAATAAATATTTTTATAAATAAATTACTAAAGTGAAAAGTTAAATTCCACTTTAAAAAAAGAAAAAATAAAAGTAGAATTAAGTCTTTCATAAAGTAGAAATCATAAGGATATTAGGAGCTTTTCCTGATATTCTTTTTATTTTATAGGTTGAATTAAGTTCTTAAAATGTAAAAAATAATGAGATTAGTAGAAACTGAGACTATTTTAGAGCACATTAAAGCTATGGGATTTCATCATTTTTTCGAGGTGTAAGACTAAATTCCACTTGGATAATACGTTGGATTGTCAATCTGCTACCTTGTTTCATACATTCTCTGAATGATTTTATTTTTTATCTTTTAATAAGTAGGGTTTTAAAACAATTTGATCTCTTTCGATTTTTTCAATTCCATATTCAATGAATCTTTTATAAAGTTCAGAATTCAAAAACTCCATCATTTCTAAAGGTGATTTTGCCTTTAGATTTTCTTTTGACTGAGAGTTGATATGTGAAACCATGAGATCCGCTTTTTCTTGACAGTTCAATCCCAGTTTTTTCAAATCTGTTTCTTTAGGACAAATATAACGGATTTTCTTATGCTTTTTTTCTAAACTTCCTTTTTGACCGGATGCCATAGGATCACAATAGAAGACACAAGTTCTTCTTGAACCGTCTTCTTCTTTTTCAAAACCATCTGCATCTATAAATTCACTGCCACGATTCGTTTTTAAGACTTCAACTTCTTTGTAAAATAAATTTTTTCCTAAAATTGTTTCCAAAAGATCAAGTCCTTTTAGCATGGTTTTGATGTTTGTTCTTCATGATATATAATAAACATGAAAGAGTAAGACCGAAATTTAAATGTTTGTATAAAGGGATCGGTAGACCCGTTATTATAGACGGTACCATTTCGACAATGCTGAGATTGTCGTTTTCATTTACATAGTTGATGAAGTCATCATATGTACGTCCTTTAAGATATTTTCTGTCTTCTCTTTTTTTGCATTTGTTTGAAGCTTTTTTCGTAATTCTTCTTTTTGTTTTGATTCTCAAATCAACACCAAGAAGACCAAATTCTCTAAAGATACCATTTTCAATGTAGTTATAGAGAGTTTTTTCTGAAATGTTTAATTCGGGATGATTTGTAATGACCTGATAGGGAGACTGTCCGGCCTTGATGAGAAGGACAACAACATTCGCTAAAGCTTTAAGCTCTTCGTAGGTCATATTGATACCGATTCTAGCATCAACAAGTTCTTTTCTATATTCTTTGTGGGCTAAATCGGCAGAATATCTAAACTTGTCATAGCGGCAATGGTTATATTTGGAACAGCCATTGCAGGCACCAGGAGATCTGTCTCTGCAAAGCAGGACAACCGGAACACACGTGATTGTGAGAACATTCATCCTTATTTGCACATACAGGATTATAAGAAGATTTGTAAGTTTGAACTTTGCGAGATTTATATTATCATACTATAGTTTGGAAAAATATAAAATTATATTTCATCAACGTTTCATAAATGATGTGTATAATATTATTGAAAGTAGTTATAAACGGCTATTGTTTAAAAAATAAAGGAATAAAGGAGGAAAGAATTATGGAAAAAAAGTATCAAGAGGTGCATTCCTATTACTTACGTTATGTTTGAGCTTAAGTACAGTTGGGTGTAAAAAAAGTAATGAAAGCAATAAAATTAAAGAAGGACAATCAATAAGTTCTGAAGAGAAGGGTATGTCAACTAACGAAAAGGATAAAAATGCAACATTTAAGCCATCAGATTATACTTTAAAAACAAAAAAAGAATATGTTTATGAATATTTAGGTCTTAAATTTAAACTTTCAAATAAATTTAAAAAGTATATGAATGATAAAAAGATAGCGATGTTAGATGATCAAAGTCCTATAGATAAGGAATTAAAATATGCTTTTTTAACTTTTAATAAAATGACTAAAGAGCAAAAAAAAGCAGTTGTTAATAAAAAGGAAGGTGGTTATGAAAAATGGGAAAATGGGCTTAAAAGAATTGGAACTATTGGTATATTTGAAAAAAATACATCAGAAGAAAAAATATCTAAATTGACAAAATGTGATACTCATACTAAAATAGGAGTTTCAAGTGATGGAAAATACGATTGCTATTTTAGCACAAACAGTGGATCTGAAATTAACCTTCTAAATGAATTTAAAAAAACTGAGATTCAAATTATAGAAAAAAAAGAACGTCCTAAAAATGGTTTTGTTCTATCAGAAAAAACTGATTTAGAAAATACAGAAGCATTTAAAAAATAATCAGTTAGGAATTTACGTAAACTATTACCAAAAGACATAAATGGTTAGGATTTTACAAGTAAATATTTTGAGAAGTATGGTAAACGTATTTACAATTTAGCGTAAAGTTTGTGTAAAAGAGATTCCAAATTTAGTTGAGGTTTAGAACGAAATAAAAATTAAGTGTTTTAATATTGTTAGTGTTGTTACAGATAATGGTGAAAACAAGGGAGTAATTGTCTTTATTAATATGACTATGACTTACTATGGATATAGTCATGGAGCGACTAGAGTTGAATTGGAGAAGGTAATAAGAATTTGCTTGGAGTGTGTTGGAATTGGATAGAATTAAAAAAATTGAGACATTTAAGTTTGATAAGAATTTGAGAAAATTGAAATATATAATATTGATTGTATTTGTAATAATACTTCCTCTATTTTTAGTTGATATTTTTGTAAGCTTATTAGTCCAATAGGTATGCTTGGACTTTGGGAGCTATTTATTCAGTTATTAGCCCAATTTCAGTATTCAGATATAGACTAGACGAAGAAAAGTGCAGAATGTGAAAAAGTTTGCCAAATGAATATAGATCCAGTTGAAAATTGTAATCATCTAGAATGTATCAGATGTGGACGATACAAAAATGTTTGTCCTGTGGATACATTTAGTTGTGGAATAAAAAAAGAGAGGAGCGTATTAGAAAAGTGATAAAAAATGCAATAGCATACATTACAAGAAAAAAAAATAGAACATTTATTATTTTTGTTATTTTAACAATAGTTCTTTCTTGTTTGTATTCTTGTTTAACAATAATGAAATCAAGCAATGAAATAGAAAAGACTTTATATGAAAGTTCTAATTCTTCAATATCAATAACAAAAAAAGATGGTAAATA